>Ga0310888_10000194_pt1 | contig 12942 bp, 12 predicted proteins | sample T20D1metaG_FD_202510 | JGI IMG/M metagenome (GOLD analysis project Ga0310888, IMG submission 202510) | Lab incubated soil microbial communities from West Virginia University Organic Research Farm, Morgantown, WV, United States - T20D1 | ecosystem: Environmental > Terrestrial > Soil >...
CGGTCAGGAGCGGTCATGCCGTAAGCTTCCCCGATCGATTGACACTTGAAAGTAGACTGCTCCCGGTCAGGAGCGGTCATGCGGAAGTCGAAATTCAGTGAGACGCAGATCGTCGCGATGCTCAAGGACGCGGAGAGTGGCGTCCCGGTCGCCGACCTTACACGGAAGCACGGGATTAGCAAAGCGACGTTCTTCAAATGGCGGAGCAAGTACGGCGGCGCGACGATTTCGGATGTGAAGCGGCTGCGTGAGCTCGAAGCGGAAAACACGAAGCTCAAACGGATGTATGCGGATCTCGCGCTCGAGAACGCGGCCATCAAGGATGTCCTCAACCGAAAGCTGTAAGGCCGTTTGCGAAACGGCAGATCGCGGAGGCACTGGTGCAGGAGCACCGGCTGTCCGTCCAGCGAGCCTGTCGGGTGGTGAGGCTGTCGCGAGCGGCGTTTTATCGGCCTCCGGTGCCAGCGGCGCGGCGAGATGCCGCGGTCATCGCGGCGTTGACCGATGCCGTGGCGCGGTTTCCGCGCTGGGGCTTTTGGAAGCTCTTTGATCTGCTGCGCCTTGAAGGCCGGCGGTGGAATCACAAGCATGTGCATCGCGTCTACTGCGCGTTGCGCTTGAATTTGCCCCGGCGGACGACGCGGCGCGTTCCCCATCGGGTGCGGCAGCCGTTGGCGGCGCCGGCGCGACTGAATCAGACCTGGGCGCTCGACTTCATGACAGAAACCCTCTACGACCACCGGCGCGTGCGATTACTCACGATGCTTGATGAAGGGAATCGCGAAGGGCTGGAGATTGACATGGGCGTCTCATTGCCGAGCCGGCGGGTCACCCGCACGCTCGACGAATTGGTCGCTCTGCACGGCTGCCCGGCGGCGATCCGCGTCGACAACGGCCCGGAGTTTACCGCCCAGACCTTTGTGGACTGGTGCACGGAGCACCGGGTGGCCATTCACTACATCCAGCCCGGCAAACCCGATCAGAACGCGTACATCGAACGCTTCAATCGCACATACCGGACGGAGGTCCTCAATGCGCATCTCTTCGAGTCCATCGCGGAGCTGCGCGCTATGACGACGACCTGGTTGCGGATTTACAACAGCGAGCGGCCGCACGACAGCCTCGGCCGGGTACCGCCGCTGACCTTCTTGCCGAGGCCTTCATCAGCGGCGCAGTCTCCTTATCAGCTGTCTACTTGACGGGGAAGCTTACGGACTATGAGACCGTTGCTGAGGCGATCGATGAACTCGTATCAGAGAGGCAAATTCACCACCGCCCGGTTGAAGCCACGTCGGAGTCCGGCAAGAAGTACGTCGTCCGCGTCTACAATTCAATTGACTTTCCGATTCCATAAGCCCAAGCGGCGAGCGAAGCGAGCAGCGGCATGAACGAGAGCGTGCTGCGGCAGACCATATCGCGCAGCGAGATGGCTCACCAGCCGTAGCTCACAGCGGGCGGTGAGGTCCACCTCCGATCCTTCGGACTACGGTGGACAACCTTCGCGTGGCTGGCCCGGCAACCCACTGAGAATTCCCGGGCATCAATGCATGCGCACTCTGTGCGCTTGCATACGCGGCAAAGGGAACCGGACCGCGTGTGCGTGATCTCCGTCTGGAATGACGATTGCTTGGTCGAGCGAATTTGCTGAGAACTCTTCCGAGAGGAGTAGCTATGCTCGATCGAACTCGTCGTCTGCTCAATTGGACGTCTGCGCTCCCACATGGATCGGCGAGCCGCTCGTCAGAGAGACGTGAGTCGAATCCGCCGCCTCTTGGAACCACAAGGACGGAAGTGACGGCGGTGTTGCTCGCATTGACCGTGATCGGCTTCGGCGTTTCCGCCAGGGGTGGTGGTGGTGCTGATCTCGGCCCGGAGCTGGTGGAACCGCAAGTGATCACGTCGAAATTCGGCCTGCTCGAACTGACTCTCGAAGCGGCGCCGAGCGTCGTCACTGTCGCCGGGCAAGTGTTCATGTCGAACGTCTACAACGGCCAGTACATCCCACCGCTGTTCAGATTGCGCCGCAACGACGAACTGCATTTGCGGCTCGTCAATCGCATCGGCCCGGCCGACGTTCAGATCGACACAACCCAGGCGACCAACCTGCACTATCACGGTATGGCGATCTCGCCCAGGCCGCCGGCCGATGACATCTATGTGACCATTCCGTCGCTCGAGATGATCGGAAACCCGGCCGCGAGCGTTACGTCGCATCAGCATACGCAGATGGCGATGCGCGATAACTACGTGTTCGAGTACCGATGGCGTGTGCCGAGCGATCACGATCAGGGGCCGTTCTGGTATCACTCGCACGCGCATGGGCAAGCCGAGCCGCAGGTGCTGAGCGGGCTGTCCGGTCTGTTCATGATTGACGGCTATATCGAAAGCGAATTTCCGAGTCTCACGGACGCTCGCGAACGGATCCTGCTGCTCAAGGACATCCAGCTCCCAGGTGCTGTCGATGGCGCGCCGCTGACCAAGACGATTAATGGACAGGCGAATCCAACCATTACGGTCACCAGGGGCCAGCCGCAAATCTGGCAGATCGGCAACATCGGCGCCGATGCGTTCTTCGACCTCGAAGTCGAAGGCCACGAGTTCTGGGTGCTGTCCCGCGACGGTAACTTTCTCGCGGTTCCATACCGGGAAAGCCACCTGTTCATCCCGCCTGGCGCGCGCTACACCGTCTTTCTGAACGCCCAGAAAGTGGGCCAGTTCACGCTCAAGAGCCGGGCGGTCGACACGGGCCCCGCCGGCGATCCCAATCCTGAGGTACAGCTGGGCACTGTCGTGGTCGAGGCTCCTTTACTCTTTGCTCGTCAGGGGCCGAGCGAACCAGGGTTGCCGCTCCGGACGCGCCGCGGGTTGCCATCCGTTGCCGATACCCTCCGCGCCATGCCGATCGCAAATCGCCGCACCATCACGTTCGAGGAGTCCGCGGATGGAAACACGTTCTTCATCAATGGACAGCAATGGTCTCCCGATCGCAACGACACGGTCGTGCAAGTGGGAGATGTCGAAGAATGGACCGTCCGCAACGTCACTGGCGAGCATCACGTCTTTCACATCCATCAGCTCGACTTCCTCGTGACGGCCGGAACCGTCCCGGCGGCCGATATGGCCGGACTCATGGACACGGTGAACGTGCCCTACGCGAAAGACGGCGTGCCGGGCGAGGTGAAGATTCTTGTGCCCTTCCTGCGTGATCGCATCGAAGGCAGGTTCGTGTATCACTGCCATATCCTGGAGCATGAAGATGGTGGAATGATGGCGAACATTCTGGTGCAACCGAGAAGCCCGACGTCGGTTGCCCGACGGTGAACTCCCGGGCCTCGCTGGACCAGGCTCGCCTCGATCAATCCGGCAGCCTCATCATCGCCGCCGGGTGGACCAGTGTGCTCTCGCGCAGCGGTCTGACAATCGCCGAGCGCGCACAGGCAAAGCCATGCGTCGAAAACATCACGCACGATGCGTAGTTGAAGGGGGGCATTTTCCCGATAAGCGGTGTCTAATCAGGCCGAGGTGCAGCGATGACGACTATCAACGGCTGGCAACGTCTTTGGCTACTGGCTTCGATTGTTTGGGCTGTTGTGCTCCTGGCGCTTGCAGGGATGCCCGACCGAGGTTGGACCATGCAGAGCGCCCTGTTCGTGGTGCGGCTGTGGATCATGCCAGTAGCGGTTGTTTATGCGTTCGGCCTTGGCCTCACCTGGGTCATGCGTGGATTTCGCGTCGAGGCCAAGCAGCCCACTACGACCTTGTAGCGTTTCAGATCCCGAGATCAGGCACGCCGCAGTATGGAAACGTCCGCGCTTCGGGATCAGGGGTGGCCGATCCGGCACGACTTAAAGGTCCTTTCCGACCTCACTGCCTTCACCGATTCGGCGTAACTCCTAGCAACGGAGCTAATTGGTGCGCCCAGCACGACTCGAACGTGCGACCTCCTGGTTCGTAGCCAGACGCTCTATCCAACTGAGCTATGGGCGCGGTCTTGAAGTGGACTTCATGGACCCTGCGGCGGCCGCCACAGAGCGCACAAACACCAACTATAACAGAGCTTGCACAGGGGCACTAGGTGCGAAGGGTGCGAGGTGCAAGGTCGCACCTGCACCGTAGCACCCATCGCACCGTTCGCACCCGTCGCACCCTCCCTTACGACAACAAGTACCCCCGAATCTCCGGATCCTTGAACCGCCAGAGGACGTTGTCGATGAAGTAATGGTGGACGTTGATGAAGAGCATCGCCGCGGTGAAGAAGAAGAACATCCGCCACGCCGCAAACGTCCCCAGCGCGGTGTCGAGCGTGTTCGGCACCATCTCGAACGCCAGCCACCCGCCCAGCACCAGGCCGCTGATGAGCGCCGTCGCCTTCAGCTCGCGATGGCTCTCCCCGCGCAACCGCGTCCCCTCCAGCTTGTAGACGAACGCCAGATACTGCAGCGAGTGGAACATCGGCGTCAGCAGGAAGTAGAACTCGAACTGCCGCGTCTCAGGCATCCACCAGACGTACAGCGCCGCGAACGGCACGAGCATGTTGAGGCTCGGCACGGCGCCGCGCTCGCGGTAGTTCGCGTACAACACCTTATAGATCACGAGACCCAGACCACCGAACACCAGCAGCTGCGAGAGCGGGCCGGCCACGTCGGGCAGGTCGAACGAGTAATAGCGGAACTGCGAGAAGACGTTCTGCGACCCGCCGATGTTCGTGTAGACGAAGTTCATCACCCAGATCGTCAGCAGCGCGCGCTTCGTCAGGTCGCGCTGCGCCTGCGTCAGCTTGTAGCCGTCGAAATGGGCGTAGACCATCATGCAGCCGAACACCTGCTTGGTGTAGTGCCACCCGACGGTCAGCAGCATCAGGTTGAAGACGCCGGTGAACAATAGATCGCCAAGCCGTGGACCGGACATCACGTTCCCGGCGCCGGCAAAGCCGCCGATCGTCCCCGCGACCGACGGCAGGAACGGAAGGCGCCCGACTGACACGTCGTAAGCGGCGTACGCCAGCGCGAAGATCGCAACGAGCGCGACCGGTACGGCAATCAGTTGGTACCAGTGCGAGAGGACGAACCCGCGCCCGCGGCGATAGGCGAGCTGATAGGAGACGAGAAAGTGCGGGTAGTTGATCAGCAGCGAGAGGGACGCGGCTGTGTACGTCAGGTTCTTGAAGTGTTGATCGATCGCCCAGCTGGCCCTGAAGCCCTGCAGCGACACCATCACCAGCCACACCAGCAGGCTGGCTCCTCCCAACAGCCAGAAATCCAGAAACCTCGTCGTCAGCGCACGCGGAACCTCGATTGGCGCGGGTACGGCGGCTTCGACCGTGCGAAGGGGACTCTCCAGAGGCGGCGGAGGAGGGTCGGCTAAAGCGACTGATGTCGTGCTCACTGATGGGCTCCCCTCAAAACGAGCGGTGCTTTAGCACGAGCTGTGCCGGGCGGAATAAAATCAACTCCCAACGCCCAGCTCCAAACGCCCTAAAGACGCCCAGGTACACCGCTGCGCTTAGGAGTTTGGAGTTCTTGGGAGTTGGTAATTGGAAGTTGGGAGTTGACGTTGTCCCATATCGAACATCGCGCCCGTGGCCCAGCTTCCGTGTCCTGCTTCGTCCTCACCGTGAGCGACACGCGCACAGAGGACACGGATTCGAGCGGCCGCGCCATTCGTGACCTCCTGATCGCCGCGGGCCATACGGTCTCAGGCCACGCCATCGTTCGTGACGACCCTTCCGACGTCCGCCATCACGTCATCGAGCAATGCGGCCGCGACGCGACGCAGGCAATCATCACAACCGGCGGCACGGGGATCACGTCACGCGATGGAACCTTTGAAGCGGTCACCGGCCTCATGGACAAGCGCCTCGACGGTTTCGGCGAGCTGTTCCGGATGCTGAGCTTCCAGGAGATCGGCCCGGCCGCAATGATGAGCCGCGCCACGGCCGGCACCGTGCGCGGCACGGTCGTGTTCGTCCTCCCCGGCTCCGAAGGCGCGGTGCGCCTGGCGATGACCCGGCTGATCCTCCCGGAGCTCACGCACGCGGTACAGCAGGTCCGCAAGTGACGACGAGAGCCATGCGTCCGTTCGAGGGGACGATGCCGCTCACGGAAGCGCGCGCGATCATCGACACGGCAATCGCGCCGATCGATCGCGTGGAGAACGTCCGCGTGCAGGAGGCAAACGGCCGCGTCCTCGCACGCGACGTCGCCGCCGGCGCCGACGTCCCGCCGTTTTCGCGCGCAGCCATGGACGGATATGCCGTGCGTGCGGCCGACACCACGGGCGCGTCCCGGCAATCGCCGGTGACGCTCCGCTGCGTCGGACAGACGTTCACCGGACAGGTGTCCAGCCGGTCGGTCGGACCCGGCGAGTGCATCGAGGTGGCAACCGGTGCGCCGCTTCCTCCCGGCGCCGATGCCGTTGTCATCGTCGAAGAAACAGAATCCACGGACGCCACAGCCGTTCGAATCTTTTCGCCCGTACAGCCGCAGCAGAACGTCGGCCGTCAGGGCGCAGACATCAGCCGGGGGCAGACTGTCCTCACTGCCGGCACCTTCCTCAACCCGGCACGAACGGGCGCGCTGTCGGCCCTCGGATTGACGACGGTTGAAGTGTTTGCGAAGCCGCGGGTGGCGATTCTTTCGACCGGAGACGAGATCGTCGATCCCGGCACTCCCCTCGCCCCGGGCCAGATCTACGACATCAACAAGGTGACCCTCTCCGCGGTCGTCAACGAGCACGGCGGCATTGCGGTGCCCTACCGCACGGCGGTGGACACGATCGAGGACCTGTCGAATGCCGTTGACGCCTGCCTTGCCGAAGATCTGCTCGTGTTCTCGGGCGGCAGTTCGGTGGGCCGCCGCGACCTGATCCTCGACGTGATCGTGACCAAGGGCGACGTGCTCTTCCACGGCATCGCCGTCAAGCCCGGGAAGCCGACTGCGTTCGGGCGCATCGGGCGGAAACTCGTGTTCGGGATGCCGGGCTACCCGACCTCCTGCCTCTCCAACGCCTACATCCTGCTGGCTCCAGCCCTGCGCCGCATCGCGCGGTTGCCGGTCCAGGCAACGCGGTCGCTGAAGACGCCGCTCGCCGGCCGCATCACGTCGGTGAGCGATCGGCATCAGTTCTATACGGTGCGCGTGGAAAACGGCCAGGCCGTCCCGGCCTTCAAGGCGTCCGGCGACATCACGAGCATGTCGCAGGCCGACGGCTATATAGAGGTCCCGGTCGGCGTCGGCTCACTGGACAAAGGCGAGCTGGTCGAAGTCACGCTCTTCTAACCCTCCACAGTCTTTCTGTCGTAATACTGTCGTGTCGTCGGCGCCCTGATGCCGTAGCGGAATCCTCGAGGGTGCCCCAAGGTTGGACCTGCAAACCCAACCATGGGTCACAAGGACTGACTGTCGATGAAGATCAATGCGGAGCTGGTGCTCAGAACCAGAAAAGCGAAGTCGTGGTCTCAGGACGAGCTGGCCATCGCGGCGGGGCTCAATCTCCGGACGATTCAGCGAATAGAGACCGAAGGCACGGCATCGCTTCAATCGAGGAAAGCTCTCGCATCGGCATTGGATCTCGACATCCAGGACCTCGACCTGAAGGAGATCCGTATGCGCCAGACATATGAACACCGGGTCGTCGAGATCAAGGATCGGGGCGACCTCCCGCGTGAACTTGCCATCGCCGGCAGCGATGGGTGGGAGCTCGTCACGGCTACCGCCATGTTCAACACGATGATGACCAGGGTCGTCTACACGCTGTTCCTGAAGCGTCCAGTGGTCCAGTGATGCAATAAAGCGCCGGCTGCGCTAATCTCCGGGCCGAATCCGATGCGTCACCGACTATCGCGCCGGGAGTTCCTCGCGTCGAGCGCCGCCGGCCTGCTGGCCGGCTGCTCATCGTCCTCAGCGCAGCAGCCAGCCGCCACCGCCGCGACAGGCGGGCGAACGCTCCTCAAAGGGGGCTGCGTCCTGTCGCTCGATCCGAAGGTCGGCGATTTCGACACGGCCGACGTGCTGATCGAGGGGTCGCGGATCGCCGCGGTCGGGCCCAACATCACGGCCACCGCCACGACGATCGACGCCTCCAACACGATCGTCATGCCGGGGTTCATCGACACCCACCGGCACATGTGGCAGGGAGCGCTGCGCAACAGCCTGCCGAACGGCCTGCTCAACGACTACATGCGCGACATCCTCGGCCTGCGCGCCATGATGCGGCCCGAGGACGTCCGCATCGGCGACCTGGTGAGCGCGCTTGGCGCGATCAACGCCGGTGTGACCACCGTGCTCGACTGGTCGCACATCGGCAACAGCCCTGAGCACACGGACGCCGCGATCGACGGCCTGCGCACGGCTGGCGTGCGCGCGGTGTACGGATTCGGCGCGGGGGTGGGTGCAAAGGTTCAGCATCCACAGGACATCCGCCGGCTGCGCAAGCAGCACTTTTCCTCGCCTGATCAATTGCTGACGCTTGCGCTTGCAGGAGGCATGGACGCGAAGGAGTGGGCCGTCGCCCGCGACGTTGGCGCGCCGATCTCGGTGCACGCCGGTGGCAATCTTGCGGGGCTCGAAAAATCACTCGGGCCCGACGTCACATACATCCACTGCACCACATTCACGGAGGGTGCGTGGAAGCTCGTGGCCGGGTCGGGCGGGCATATCTCGATTGCGTGCCCCATCGAGATGGAGATGGGCATCGGCGTACCGCCGATTCAGCAGTCGCTCGACCACGGCATCAGACCAAGCCTGAGCGTGGACGTCGAGACCGAAATGCCGGGTGACCTGTTCACGCAGATGCGATCGGTCTTCACGCTGCAGCGCATGCTCGCGCTCAACCCGCCTGCAGGCACGAAGCGGCCCCAGCCACAGCTCCTCACCGTCCGCGACGTCGTCGAGTTCGCCACCATAGCGGGCGCGCGCGCCAATCAGCTCGATCGGAAGATCGGCACGCTCACGCCCGGGAAAGAGGCGGACATCATCCTGCTGCGTACTGATGCGATCAACGTGCTGCCGCTCAACAACGCCTACGGCGCGGCGGTGCTCGCCATGGACACGAGCAACGTGGACACCGTGTTCATCGGCGGCCGCATGGTGAAACAAGGTGGACGCCTGGTGGGCGTGGATCTCGCGAGGATTCGCCGCGAGGCGGAACAGTCGCGCGACTACGTCGCCGGAAAAGCGGGATGGCCGAAGTCCCGGCTGGGGAAGTAGCCCGGGTCTAGAGCTCGTTGAACTTGCCTTCGGGAATGAACTTGAAGACGCGGGGACGGACGCCATTCGTCCGCTCGACCACGTAGAGCTCGTCGTTGTCCTGCACGAACGCTCCGAACTTCGCCATCTCCTGCCTGGTGACGCCGAGCAGGTTGCTCATGATGTAGCCGTTCGCCCCGGCGTGGCCGACGATGAGGATCGTGCCTTTGCGGTGGGCCTTGAGGATTCCGCTCACCGCGTCGCGGACGCGCTCCGCCACCTGCTCTGCTGACTCCCCATCGTCCGGGCCGCGCTTGTCGGCCGGCGGCCGCGTCTTGAAGATCGGATCGTTCAGCGCGATGTTCTCCCACTTCCCGAGGAAGACCTCGCGAAGCCCCGGAAGATTCCTGACCTTGACCTTGCGCCCCGCAGCCACCGTTTCCGCGGTCGTGCGGCTCCGGGACAGCGTGCTGGAATAGATGCCATCGAGCTTGACGCCGCGCAGGCGCTCCGCCAGCATCGCCGCGTGCTTCAGCCCCGTTTCGTTCAGCGGCGTATCGGTCCAGCCCTGGGCGATGCCTTTCAGGTTGCCGTCGGTCTGCCCGTGACGCGCCAGGTACACGCGGAGCGTGTCGCCTTCCTGCGCGTTCAGACTGGGCACAGTCGCGGCAGCGGCGAGTACCAGGGCACAGAGGAGTCTTCTCATCGGGCTTTGGCTCTGGAATCTAGGCTTCGGGAGTTGGGAATTGGAAGTTGGCGGTGCCTCTACCTGAACCGCTGCTGCATGCGCTGGAGCTCGTCATTCCCCGGGCACAGCTGCTCGTAGGGCAGGTCGACGAGGGCGGAAGGCACCGTGCCGCTCTGGCTGTGCATGTCCGCCGAATCTTCGGAGAGATACAGCAGGCCGGTCACGATGTCGCCGTCCTTCTGCCGCTCGCGGATGTAGGAATACGCGACGTCGCGGTCACTCGGGTCGTAGTCCTCGGCCACCTTGCGCAAACGCACCCAGCTCCCGTCGTGCATCATCACGTTGCGCACGCTGCCGGCGTCATAGCTGGTGGTGATCGCCGCGGCCGGCGGGATGAAATCGGCCTGGACGATCTCCACGTCGTGCTCGCGCGTATAGGCGTAGCTCTTGGTCGAGCCCTCGTGGTCGTTGAACGTCACGCACGGAGAGATGACGTCCACGAACGCGAAGCCGCTGTGCGAGAGGCCAGCCTTCAGGATCGGGACGAGCTGCGCCTTGTCGCCGGAGAAGCTGCGGGCGACGAAGCTGGCGCCGAGCGTGAGCGCCAGCAGGCACCCGTCGATCGACTCCATCGTGTTGGCCTCGCCCTTCTTGCTCAGCGAGCCCCGGTCCGCCGATGCGGAGAACTGCCCTTTCGTCAGACCGTAGACGCCGTTGTTTTCGAGCACGTACAGCAGGTTCACGTTGCGGCGGATGGCGTGCGAAAGCTGGCCGAGCCCGATCGAGAGCGAGTCACCGTCGCCGGAGACGCCGATGTAGATCAGCTCGCCGTTCGCAGCGTTGGCGCCGGTGACCAGCGCCGGCATGCGTCCGTGCACGCCGTTGAAGCCATGCGCCTCCTTCAGGAAGTAGGCGGGCGTCTTCGACGAGCAGCCGATGCCGGAGAGCTTGGCGACCCGGTGCGGCGGAATCGAGAGCTCCCAGAACGCCTGAACGATGGCCGCGGTGATCGAGTCGTGTCCGCACCCGGCGCAGAGCGTGGTCATCGACCCTTCGTAGTCGCGGCGGGTCAGGCCGATCTCGTTGCGCTGGAGACCAGGGTGGGCGACGACGGGCTTCGGGATGTAGGTCATATATATGCGGCACCCCTAAAGGGGTGCCCTACGTAAAGGGCGCCCTACGCTGCTTTATCCAGTCTGGCCTTGACGCCTGAAATCACGTGCTGCGCGCTCATCGGGAAGCCGCCGTAGTACCGCACCGACTCCATCTTGTCGATCGACAGGCCCGTCTCGAGCTGGAGCAGACTGCGCAGCTGCGCGTCGCGGTTCTGCTCGACGACGAACGTGAGGTCGTGCGATTCGATGAACTTCGCCACGTCGTCCCCGAAGGGGAAGCTGCGGACGCGCATGTAGTCGAGCGCGATGCCTTCTTTCGCCAGCAGGTCCAGCGCCTCGATGCACGCGGCATGGCAGCCGCCGACGGTCAATATGGCCAGCTTCGTGCCCGGAGTCTGGCGGATGATCGGCGCCGGCAGCGATTTCGTGGCGCGCTGAATCTTCCGGTCGATGCGGTCGACGACCTCGAGGTATTCCTCGGCGTCCTCCGTATAGCCGCCGTACTTGTTGTGGCCGGAGCCTCTCGTGAAGAACGCGCCCCTCGGGTGCGTGCCGGGCAGCGTGCGATACGGGATCCCGTCGCCGTCCACGTCGAGGTAGCGATAGAAGTTCTTCGCCTTCTCGAGCTGCTCCGCTGTGAGCACCTTGCCGCGATCGGGCTTGCGGCTGTCGTCCCACACCAGCTTCGGCACCATCCAGTCGTTCATCCCGATGTCGAGATCGGTCAGCACGAACACCGGCGTCTGGAACCGCTCGGCATAGTCGAATGCCTTCGAGGCCAGCTCGAACGCCTCTCGCGGATCCGACGGATAGAGACAGATGTGCCGCGTGTCGCCGTGCGACGCATAGGCGGCCATCATTAGGTCGCCCTGCTGCGTGCGGGTCGGCATGCCGGTTGACGGTCCGGTGCGCTGCACGTCGAAAATCACCGCCGGGACTTCGCCGTAGTAGGCAAGGCCGATGAACTCGTTCATCAGCGAGATGCCGGGACCCGAGGTGGATGTGAAGGCGCGGGCGCCGGCCCAGCCGGCGCCGATCACCATGCCGACGGCGGCGAGCTCGTCTTCCGCCTGGAGGATCGCGAAGCGATTCTTCTTGGTCTCGGGATCCTGGCGGTACTTCATGCAGAAGCCGCGGAAGGCGTCCATCAACGAGGTCGACGGCGTGATCGGATACCAGGCGGCAACGGTCGCGCCGGCGTAGAGACAGCCGAGCGCTGCCGACGTATTGCCGTCGATGAGGATCGCGTCCTTGGTCTTGTCGAGCGGCTCGAGGTGGATCGGCAGCGGGCAGGACAGGTTCTTCAGCGCGTACTGATACCCGAGGTCCACCGCCTTCTGGTTGGAGTCCATCAGCGCCTGCTTCTTGCCGAACTTCTCCTTCAGCAGCGCGCGGATGACGTCCTGGTCGATCTTCATCAGCGCCGCGAGCGCGCCGACATACGCGATGTTCTTCATGAGGATGCGCTCGCGCACGCCCTTGAAGCTCGCGTTGCACATCTCCGCCAGCGGCACGCCCAGGTAGGTGACGTCCGGCCGCTTCAGGCGATCGTCGAGTGGCCACGACGAGTCATACAGCAGCCATCCGCCGCCTCGCACCTCGGCCACGTCCTTGTCGTAGGTCGCGGCGTTCAGCGCCACCATCAGATCGAAGTCCGGCGTGCGGGCGGTGTAGCCGTCCTTGTTGACCCGGATCTCGTACCAGGTGGGCAGCCCCTGGATGTTCGACGGGAAGACGTTCTTGCCAGTGACCGGCACACCCATCCGGAAGATGGCCTGCATCAGGAGGCTGTTTGCCGATGCGGACCCGGTTCCGTTGGCGGTGGCGATCTTGAAGGCGAAGTCGTTAACTCGGCTCATTCTCTTTAACCGCGACGCGGCGGTTCACAGTCGTCTCTAACCACGAAGCTCACGATGGGCGTCACTTCGTGCCTTCGTGGTTTTTCATACGGCCA
>Ga0310888_10000197_pt1 | contig 12876 bp, 7 predicted proteins | sample T20D1metaG_FD_202510 | JGI IMG/M metagenome (GOLD analysis project Ga0310888, IMG submission 202510) | Lab incubated soil microbial communities from West Virginia University Organic Research Farm, Morgantown, WV, United States - T20D1 | ecosystem: Environmental > Terrestrial > Soil >...
GAATCTAAACGGAGCCATCGCTGGCGCACTCACGTGAAGAGTGCCCTGGCCTCGACGATTTCGATGACGCACGAGCTGGGGATCGCCGAGGCGCTCGCGCGTGGACCGGGACGGCCGCTGATCCTCGGCTATCACCGCGTGGTCGAGGACTTCGCCTCCACCGCACGCCACGAGATGCCGAGCATGCTGACCGGCGCGGAGATGTTCGAGCGGCATCTCGACCTCGTCGGACGGCACTTCCGCTTCGCGACGCTCGACGAGATCGGCGAGCGTCTCGCCTCCGGCGAGCCGTTCCACGAGCGCGTCGCCGCGGTGACCTTCGACGACGGCTACCGCGACAACTATGAGCACGCGTTCCCGATCCTTCAGCGCAAGGGTATTCCGGCCGCGGTGTTCGTGGTCACCGATCTCGTCGGCAAGCCGTGCTGGCAGATTCACGATCGGCTCTTTCATCTGATCAGCAAGGCCTACTCCGCGTGGGACGACCCGCGCCGCGAGTTGTCGGCCCTGATGCGCACGCTCGCACTTCCCGTCAGCCACCTGTTGCGCGCGCGAGGGGCGACGCGTTCGCCGATGGCGACTGTCTCTGCGCTGCTGCCGGAACTCTCGGTGTCCAACCTCCGGCGCTTGATGGCCGCGCTCGAGTCGACGACCGGCAACGGGTTCTACGACATCCCGCTCTCGCTGACCTGGCCGATGATCGAGGAGATGCATCGCGCCGGCATCATCATCGGTTCGCACACCAGACGTCATATCTCGCTCCCGGCGGAATCGCCGGACACCGTGATCGACGAGCTCGAGGGGTCGAAACGGGCGATTGAGGAGCACGTGGGGACACCGGTGGTGCACTTCGCGTATCCCGGCGGGCAGTTCACGCCGCGCGACGTCGAGAAGCTCGAGCAGACGGGGTATCGCTTCGGCTACACGGCCTGCCAGCATCGCGATGCACGGCATCCGACGCTGACCATCGAGCGGCTGCTCCTGTGGGAGGGCTCATCGGTGGACAGCGACGGCGAGTTCTCACCGGCCATCCTGCACTGCCAGGTTCACGATCTGTGGCCGCCGGCGCGCACCTGTGCGAGGGTGCACCACGTATGAGTTCCCCCGCGCGCACGGATCACATCACTGGCCCGGCCTTTCTGCTCGTGGCCGGGAGGACCGCAGGCCTCATTGCGACCTTCGCGATCGGTCCCCTGCTCGCGCGTCTGCTGACGCTCGAAGAGCTGGGGACCTATCGCACGTTCTTCCTGCTGTATGCGACCTGTTTCGGCCTTGCGCAGCTCGGCTTCGCGGAAAGCCTGTACTACTTCGTCCCACGCTCGCCTGCGCTGGCTGCCCGGTACGGCGCCAACGCCGCGCTGACCTTGATCGCGTCCGGCCTCGCGAGCCTGGGCCTGCTCTGGGCAGGCCGGACATGGATCGCCGGGCACTTCAGCAATCCCGATCTTCCGGGCTACCTCGTGCTCCTCGGCATTTTTCTGACGTTGATGCTGGTCACGACGGTGTTCGAGATCCTGATGATCTCGCGGAAGAGGCACCTGAACGCCGCGCTGACCTACGCGCTTTCGGATCTGACCCGCACGGCGTTCTTCATCGTCCCCGCCCTCATGTTCGTCAGCCTGCGGGCAGTGTTCATCGGCGCCGTCGCCTTTGCCGCGGTTCGGCTCGCCATCATGCTGCTCGTGCTGCGGCGGGAGGTCGGGCACCTCCGGCCCGACTGGACGCTCTGGCGCACTCAGGCCGGCTACTCGCTGCCGTTCGCGCTGGCCGTCAGCATAGACGTCATCATCGTCACGTATCACCAGTACGTGGTCGGAGGCCGCTTCGACACGGCGACGTTCGCCATCTACTCGACGGCGTGCATGGCCATTCCGCTGGTGGACCTCATCATGACGTCCACCACGAGCGTGATGATGGTCAGGATGGCGGAGGACTCCTCCGACCGGCACTTCGCACGGTCGCTCTTTCACGAGACCGTCTCGCGCCTCGCGTTCCTGCTGCTCCCGCTCGGCATCGGGCTCTCGGTGCTCGCCGGGCCGTTCATGGTGACGCTCTTCACGGACAGGTTCGAGGCCGGGGCTCCGATCTTCCGCATCTGGGCGCTGACCGTGATCCCGGCCGCCATTGCCGTAGACGCCATGCTGCGCGTGTACGCGCAGACACGGTTCCTGCTGGTGATGAATCTCGTCAGGCTCGGCACGGTCGTGGCGCTCATCGGCTGGTTCCTGGGCGCGTTTGGTCTTGTTGGCGCCGTGCTCATCACCCTGCTCGCGACGGTAGCCGCGAAAGGGCTGGCACTCGTGCGCATCGCACAGCTGCTCGAGGTCGGCATCGGCGATGTGCTGCCATGGCGGCCCCTCGGCCGGATCGCCATCCGCGCCGTGGTCGCCGCCCTTCCCGCATGGGTTGTCGCCGGTGCTGTCGCGTCCGTGCCGGCAGTCGCGTTCGTCGGCGGGTCGGCCGCCTATGCCGCCACGTACTTGGTACTCAGCTACGCGCCGGGAATTGCCGAACCGGCGGCGATTCGCGTTCCTGTGGTGCAGCGTCTCCGGCAACTGGCGTCACGGCGCCGTCAACCGGCCGCCGTATCTGGACTCGCCCTCGGCGAGAAGTAGTCATGTGCGGTATTGCAGGCATCGTGCGCTGGGACGGAGCTCCGGTACCGGAGGACGACATCCGCGGCATGTGCTCGGCGATCGTCCATCGCGGTCCTGACGACGAAGGGGTCTATCTCGGAGACGGCGTCGCGCTCGGCATGCGCCGCCTGAGCATCATCGATCTCGAGGGCGGCCATCAGCCGATCTCGAACGAAGACGGCTCCGTCTGGATCGTGTTCAACGGCGAGGTCTACAACTACCGGGAACTGCGCCGCGATCTCGAACGACGTGGCCATGTGTTCCAGACCGGCAGTGACACCGAGACCATCGTCCATCTCTACGAAGATCTCGGTGCGCGCTGTGTCGATCGGCTGCGCGGCATGTTCGCGTTCGCAATCTGGGACGAGCGCCGCCACCAGCTGCTCCTCGCCCGCGATCGGCTCGGCATCAAGCCGCTGTATTACGCGGAGCGCGATGGCGAGCTCGTCTTCGCTTCCGAGCTGAAGCCGATCCTGCAGCTGGCCCGGGTGCCGCGGGCGATTCACTGGGGGGCCGCGCACCATCTGTTCACATTCCTCTCCACGCCTTCCGCGCAGAGCATCGTGAACGGGGTGGTCAAGCTCGAGCCAGCACGGACGGCTGTGGCGTCGCGCGCCAATCCGGCACTGCGCATCGAGAAGTACTGGGACATCCAGTTCCGGCCGAACGAGACCGCCAGCGAGGGTGAGCTCGTCGAGGAACTCCGGGCGATGCTCACGGAATCGATCACGCTGCACCAGGTCAGCGATGTGCCGGTCGGCGCGTTCCTCAGCGGCGGGATCGACTCGAGCGCCGTGGTGGCGCTGATGTCGAAACCCGCGGCGGGACGGCTCAAGACGTTCTCAATCGGGTTCACGGAGTCACAGTTCGACGAGCTGCGCTATGCCCGCGAGGTGGCGGCGGCATTCCAGACCGATCACTACGACGTCGTGCTGAAACCGGACGTCGTACGCGTGGTCGAGGACCTGACCTGGTACCTCGACGAACCGTTTGGCGACACGTCGGCGATCCCGACCTACATGGTGTCAAAGCTGGCCGCCGAGCACGTCAAGGTCGTGCTCTCCGGCGACGGCGGCGACGAGCTGTTTGCCGGGTACGACAAGTACGTGGTCGAGCAGCACGAGCGCCGGCGCGATCGGATTCCCGCGGCGCTGCGCTCGGCAGCTGGCGCCCTGGGGCGACTGATGCCGGACGGCATGACTGGACGGCGGTTCCTGCGCCATCTGGCGCTCGACGGAGCGCACCGGTACCTCGACGCCTCGACGATGTTCCGTGCCGACGAGATCCGCCGACTGTTCAGGCGGGACGCCTACGAGCAGCTGCGGCAGCACGACCCGCTCGCGGAGTCGCTCAACGTGCTCCAGAACCAGGGTGACGACTGGCTCGCCGCGATTCAGTATCGCGACCTGCACACCTATCTGCCGCTCGACATCCTGACCAAAGTCGATCGGGCGACGATGGCCAGTTCGCTCGAGGCGAGGCCTCCACTGCTCGATCACCGGCTGGCGGAGTTCGCGGCCACGATTCCGGCGCAGTACCGGCTGCGCGGCGGCACGACGAAGTACCTCTTCAAGCAGGCGATGCGCGGCCTTCTCCCGGACGGAATCATCGATCGGCAGAAACACGGCTTCGCCGTGCCGATTGCGTCGTGGCTGCGCGGCGATCTCGCCGACTTTGCGCGCGGCCTGCTGCTCTCGCGCGCGGCGCGTGAGCGCGGCGTGTTCGATACCGCTCAGGTCGAACGCCTGCTCCGGCTGAACGCGCGTGGCCGCGACCTCGATCTCCAGCTCTGGACCATGGTGTCCTTCGAGCTCTGGTGTCAGCGGTTCCTCGACGCCAATCCTCGCCCGCAGCCAGCGCCGATCCGGCCGGCGCACCGCGCCGCACCAGCGGTGGTGCGCATCACACCGCAGACCGCCTGAACCATAGTTGAAGCGGTTTTCCTCTTTTCCCTAAGAGCCTGCCCAGCCGTCGGGCGAATGAGAACGGCGATCCCCACATTTCCGGCCCATTTCCTCTCGATCGACATGCCTGAGTCCCGGCACCGATGTTGAACTATTCGCGCGTGTCAGCCGGACGAGCACCGCAGGCGGCGGTGCCCGGACGGAAATAGCCGCAGCGGCGGCGATGGTGGTCTTGGGAACGAGGAGCGATGCGGATTCTCTGGGTGAAAATGGGCGGCCTGTGGCCATCGACGACGGGTGGACGCGTGCGGAGCCTGCATACGATTTCCGAGCTCTCACGGCGCCACCAGGTCACGGTCGTGACCACGCACGGCATCGGCGACGATCCTGAAGGGTTGGCGCGCCAGCTCTCGAACTGCGATCGGGTGGTCTCGCTGCCCTACGCAGTACCGAAGCGCGGGAGCTCTGCGTTTCCCGCGGCGGTGGTTCGATCGTGGTTCTCGCGCTACCCCGTCGATCTCTGGAAGTGGCAGGTCCCCGGCGTCCGCGCGCAGGTGCAGACGTTCATGGACGCCGGCGTCGACCTCGTCGTTGCGGACTTCCTGTTCGCGTCGATGAACGTGCCGACAACCGGCAGCACGCCCGTAGTGCTGTTCGAGCACAACGTCGAGTACCAGATCTGGCGGCGCCTGGCGAAGTTGGAGCGCCGTCCGTGGATCCGCACGATCCTCGAAGTTGAGTGGCGGAAGCTGCGCGCGCGGGAGGCCGACGCATGTCGTCGCGCCGACCTGACCATCGCCGTGTCCGCCGACGATCGTCGGCGACTCGAACAGCTGGCGCCTGGCATCGCCGCGGTCTCGATACCCACGGGTGTGGACACCGACTACTTCACGCCGATGCCCGGGTCGGAACGGCCGGCGCATCTCGTCTTCAGCGGATCGATGGACTGGCATCCGAACGAAGACGCGGTGCTGTATTTCCTCGACGCGGTCCTGCCGTCGATTCGCGCACAGATCCCCGAAACGACATTCACGGTCGTCGGCCGTAATCCGAGCGCGCGGCTCCGTGACGCCGCGGGCCGTGTCGGTGGCGTGACCGTGACCGGGACCGTGTCCGATGTCCGGCCCTCGATCGCCGAGGGCTCCGTCTATGTCGTGCCGCTCCGGGCCGGCGGAGGAACGCGCCTGAAGATCTTTGAAGCGCTGGCCATGGCAAGGCCCGTCGTCTCGACCACGGTGGGCGCCGAAGGGCTCGGCATCGGCCCTGGCCGCCATTACACCTGCGCCGACGAGCCGGGTGCGTTCGCGAACGCCGTCGTGGCGTTGCTCCACGATCCGCATCGCCGCGCGGAGCTGGGCGCCGCGGGACGGCATCTCGTCGAGACCTGCTACTCGTGGCCGACGATCGGACGCGTCTTCGAACAACGCTGTGAAGAGGTAGTTGCCGAGCATGGGTACTCACATAGAAGCGCCGACCGTCGTGCTCATCAGTCACGAGGAGGAACGCCTCGATCGCGACGGGCTCGCGTCGTGGCTGGCGAGCACAATGAGATTGGCTGGTCTGCTCATCATCCGTGACCAGCACACCCGCCGCTGGCGAGCGGCGCGCCGCGAGCTGAAGCGCGTCGGGCTGCTGGGCCTGCTCGACGTCGTCGCCTTCCGCGCGTATGCGCGGCTGGTGCACGCCAGGCGCGATGCGCGGTGGCAGGACACCGAGATCGAGCGGCTGCGCCAGCGGTATCCGGCGAGTCTCGACAACGTCCCCCGGCTGGTCGTCTCGTCTCCGAACTCACCGGAGGCACGACAGTTCCTCGAAAAGACGCAACCCGACCTCGCGCTGGCGCGCTGCAAGATGATCCTGAAGCCTGAGGTGTTCGAGATCCCGCGTGCGGGCACGTTCGTGCTCCATCCGGGCATCTGCCCTGAGTACCGCAACGCGCATGGCTGCTTCTGGGCACTGGCCAACCGCGACCTCGATCGCGTCGGCATGACACTGCTCAAGGTGGACCGCGGCGTCGACACCGGCCCCGCGTATCTGCACGCGACCTCCAGCTACGACGAGCTGTCCGACTCGCACATCGTGATTCAGCACCGCGTGGTCGTGGAGAACCTCGACGCGATCGGTCGAACGTTGACGGCGCTCGCACACGGAGAGGCTGTCCAGCCGATCAACACCGAGGGCCGCCGCTCGGCCGTGTGGGGCCAGCCGCGCCTCACGCACTATCTGCGCTGGAAGCGCGCGGCACGGCGCCAGGCGTCCCCGTACCGGTGGGTGCCGTATCAGCGGCCGGAGACAGCGCGCCAGGTAACCAGGCCGGCAACTGAAGAGGGGCTCGGCTGATGCGCGTTGTCTCGCTCCTCTTCCACGACGTCTTCACGGACGATCCCGCGGAGAGCGGCTTCGTCTCCGACGCAGCGCATCGGTACAAGCTCGCGCTCCCGGACTTCGACACACAGCTTGCCGGCGTCTGCGGCGTTCGAACGGACCCTCCGGTTGACGCGCGATCCATTGAATGCGGCAGCCAGACCCATGGCGATTCGATGCCGTTTCTGATCACGGTCGACGACGGCGGCGAGTCGTACTACACGACGATCGCCGAACGGCTGGATCGGCGCGGGTGGCGTGGGCACTGTTTCGTATCCACCGACTTCATCGGCCGCCGCGGATTCCTGGACCGTGAGCAGATTCGTAGTCTTGCCGGGCGCGGCCATGTCATCGGCAGCCATTCCGCGTCGCATCCTCTTCGCTTCAGCGCGCTGTCCTTCGCGGAGATGGTCTCCGAATGGGCGCGCAGCCGGCAGGTGCTGGAAGACATCGTTGGCAGCCGCGTCGACGTTGCGTCCGTGCCCGGAGGCTACTTCTCCGCTGCCGTCGCCAGCGCCGCGCACGAGGCCGGAATACGAGTGCTCTTCACATCGGAACCGGTCACGCGTGTCGTCTCGAACGGTGAGTGCCTGCTGATTGGGCGGTTCACGATCCGCCGAGGCGATCGACACGACGCAGCGCGGCGCTATGTGTCCACAGCCCTGGCGCGGTCGCTCGCATGGGCGAGCTGGAACGCGAAGGGGCTCGTGAAGCCGCTGCTCGGGTCGTCGTACATCCGTCTCTCGGACTGGCTGCTGGCCCCGAGAGCCTCGAGCAGGACACAAGCGTGATGGACTTCAGCACCCGGCCACTGATTCCGACGGCCCTCGCGCTGCTGCTCTTCGGCGTTCCGCAGCAGGAAGCGGGGCGCGGCGCCGGCGCCGCACAATACCAGCACACTCCGGCCGAACGGCCTCGAACACGTGTCGAGCTGCCTCCGGACGCGGCACATGGCCGCGTCGTCCATGTGAAGCCGGGTGACAGCCTGCAGGCGGCACTCGACGCCGCCAACCCCGGCGATCGGATCACGCTGGATCCGGGCGCGACGTATACCGGTCCGTTCCGGCTGCCCCGGAAAGACGGCGACCAGTGGATCGTCATCAGCACTGCGGGACAGCTTCCGCCGCGCGGCCAGCGAGTTCAGCCGTCGCACGCAGCCCAGATGCCGCACCTGGTTGCCGAGGGCGACGTCGTCATTCAAGCGATGCCCGGAGCTCACCACTACCGGCTCGTCGGCCTCGAGGTGTCGCCCACCGACGGCACGTTCGTGAACACCCTGATCCAGCTCGGCGACAGGGAGCGCACGCTGAACGATCAGCCGCACCACATCGTCATCGAGCGCTCGTATCTGCACGGCGACAAGAAGCGCGGCAGCCGCCGTGGCGTGGCGCTCAACTCGCGCCAGACCGCGGTGGTCGACTCTGCCTTCGCGGACTTCAAGGAGGCCGGCGCCGACTCGCAGGCTCTCAGCGGCTGGAACGGCGCGGGCCCGTTCCGCATCGAGAACAACTCGCTCGAGGCGGCCGGGGAGAACGTGATGTTCGGCGGCGCCGACCCGACGGTGCCACAGCTGGTGCCTGCGGACATCGAGGTCCTTCGCAACCACATGTCCAAGCCGCTGCGGTGGAAGGTTGGCGACGCCTCGTATGAAGGCACCGAGTGGTCGGTCAAGAATCTCTTCGAGCTGAAGAACGCGCGGCGCGTGCTGATCGAGGGCAACGTCTTCGAGCGCAACTGGACCCACGCCCAGAACGGCTTCGCGATCCTCTTCACTGTGCGCAACCAGGACGGCGGCGCCCCGTGGTCGATCGTCGAGGACGTGACGTTCGTCAACAACATCGTCCGGCACGTTGGCGGCGGGGTCAATGTGCTCGGCCGCGACGACAACCATCCCAGCGAGCAGACGCGGCGCCTCGAGATCCGCAACAACGTCTTCCTCGACGTCGGCGGAGCCTGGGGGTCCGGACGCCTGTTTCAGCTGCTCGACGGCACCAACAACGTGACGATCGCGCAGAACACTGGCCTGCAAACCGGAAGCATCCTGTTTGGCGGCGATCACGCGCCGCATACCGCGTTCGTCTTCCAGAACAACATCGCGCCGCACAACGAGCACGGCATCATCGGATCGAGCACGGAGCCGGGAAACCAAACGCTGGCGCGCTACTTCCCGCGTGCGGTGGTCAACGGCAACGTCATCGTTGGCGGGCCTTCCGGCTCGTACCCGACGGACAACACGTTCGTGAAGTCGCTCGACGAGGCTGGTGTCGCGCAGCTGCGGCGCGGGGTTCTGCAGGCGCCCTCACCGCAAGGCGGCCGTACCGGCACCGCTGGAGCGAACCTGTCAGAGCTGCTCAAGGCGGTCAACGGTGTGGCACCCGACGCTGCGGCACAGGCGGCGCTGCCGGCCGATGACGAAGACGGCGCGGTCGCGCTGCGTGCCGCAGTCGCGACGTTCTGGACGTCGATCGGACTGCTGTTTTACGTCTACGCGGGCTATCCGATCATCGCCGCCGTGCGCGCGCGCCTTCGCTCGAGGCCGGTGGCCCGGCCGGTTGAGCGGCGCCTGCATCCAGCGACGATTCCGTTTCCCGAGCGGCGCATCCGGGTCGTGGACCCCAGGGTCTCCATTGTCGTGGTCGCCCATAACGAGGCCTCTTCGATCGAGGCGCGGCTCGAAAACCTTCTGGCGCTCGATTACCCCGCACACCGCCTCGAGATCATCGTCGGGTCGGATGGCTCGACCGACGACACGGTAAAGCGCGCCCGGAAATACGAGCCGTTTGGCGTACGCGTCCTGGCGTTCAGCGAGCGCTCCGGCAAGCCCGCCGTGCTCAATGCCGTGGTGCCGCATGTATCCGGGGACATCGTGCTGTTTGCTGACGCACGGCAGCGCTTCGAGCCGTCCGCGCTGCGCGCCATCGTGGCGGACTTCGCCGACCGGTCCGTGGGCGCTGTCAGCGGCGAGCTGATTCTGGAGGCTGAAGAAGGCACCGCGAGCGCGGGACAGGGAGCCGCACTCTACTGGCGGTACGAAAAGCTGATCCGGTCCGCGGAAAGCCGTTCGGACTCAACCGTCGGCGCGACCGGCGCGATCTACGCCATCCGGCGCTCGCTCTTCGTGGCGATCCCGAACGACACGGTGCTCGATGACGTGCTCATCCCGCTGCGAATCGTGCAGCAGGGATATCGCGTCATCTTCGAGCCGGCGGCACGGGCATTCGATCGCACGTCGGCGACAGCGGCACAGGAGTTCGCACGCAAGTCGCGCACGATTGCCGGCACCTTCCAGCTCTTCGCGCGCGAGCGGTGGCTGTTCGACCCGCGGCGCAACCGGCTCTGGTTCGCCACGATGTCGCACAAGGGCCTCCGGCTGCTTCTGCCGCTGCTGCACGCCGGCGCGATCGGCGCCAACGTGGCTGCCGCGTCGTGGTGGCCGTATCAGTGGCTGCTTGGAGCACACGTCCTCTTCTACGCCGCCGCAATCGCCGGCGGGCTGCAGCGGCGAGGCCGTCACCGTCTCAAGATCTTCACGGTGCCGTACACGTTGTGCCTGCTCTGCTGGGCCGACGTCGTCGGCTTCTACCGATTCGTGACCAACCGTCAGCCCGTCACCTGGGAACGCCAGCCGGCATCCCTGCCGGCCGCAACCGCAGCGCGACAGTCAGCCCGACGCGTCGCCGCGTAACGATCAGGAAGGACCGAGTCCATGGGGAGAACACTCGTGATAGCGGTGATGGTGACCACGCTCACCGCTGGAGCGCCGGTTTTTGTGCCCGACTCCGGGCAGGCGGATGCCCAGATTTCAGGCTGCTCATGCTTTGCGGTGGTCGACGCCATTGATTCCGACCTGCACTTCGTCGCGCGCTATTACAAGACGACGAACGTCACCAGTGTCGGCAGCCAGTGTGCGCAGGAGTGCGACACCTGGAGGCAGAACTGGTTTTATGGCGACGCGTGCGACAACCCGCAGCGAATCAATCGGGGCACGAACGCGTCGTGGGGTTACGCGAGCCGTCAGGGCGACGTGTTCATCGGACCCGCCACGTGGTGGTGTCCCTTCCCGCCGCCCTGAGCCCTCGCGTGCCTAGCGCCTCGGTCTTGCCCACCGCGGACGCGTAGTCGTCGTGGTGGTCGGCGTGGTCGGCGTCGACGTGGTCGGCGTGGTCGGCGTTGGCGCCGTTGCCGTTGCAGCCACCGGCCCGCCAAGGCCAATGCCGCCGATCGCCCCGTTCAGGTTGAAGAGCACGGCATGCAGGCGAAGCGCTGCCGTGACCGGCGTCGCGCTCGTGTAGAAAACGCCGCCGTTCTTGAAGTACCTGACGGTGTTGTTCTCGAGCGCGATTCTGAACGTGTCGCCGGGGGCGAACCCGATCTCGGTGCGGTAGGTGTTGCTTTCGCGAACCTCCGCGACGCCGTTCTGAAGGCGGATCGCGAAATTGATGGCGCCAGGGGCGGTGCCGGCGCCGCCATAGCCGAGGCCGATGTAGCGCAGCGTCCCGGCTTCTGTCGCCACGAACTGCATCACGCCGTTGCCGCTCACCTGTGCAGACGAGACTCCGCTCGCGTCAGGGCAGCCATCGCAGCCCCCAACCTTGACGAGGCTGTTGCCGGTCGCGGTGACGTTCGCGGTAGACAGCCACTGTACGTCCGTCGGCGTGGAGGTCGTCGGGGCCGTTGGAGCCGGCGCCGTCGGAGTTGGAGACGTCGGCGCGGGTGACGTTGGAGTCGGAGATGTCGGTGTGGGCGACGTTGGCGAGGTCGGTGCCGGCGACGTTGGTGCCGGCGAGGTTGGCGCGGGCGCAGCTGATGCCGCCACGCCGAGCTGCTGCGATGGAATGCGAACGAGGAACACGTCGGCGCGGCTCCCGCCCATGTTCGTCGTCCAGAGGAAGTACTCGCCGGTCGGGTCGATGTTCCCCTTGGGCCGCTTGGAGTACGCGTCGCTGCCGCCGCCGGACGCGCTGAGATCGGTCATGTTCGGCGCCACGACCAGCGCCTGTCCCGATCCGTCGAGCCGGTAGCAGACAATCTCGTTGGTCCGCGTCAGCGTCCAGTCGCCGGCATTGCTGCTGCACACCATCTGCTGGTCGAGCGGCGCGCCCGCCTTGGCGTTGCTGTGAGCGATGTGTCCGATTCCTGGCCCGTTCCACGACGGCATCCAGTAGACCAGCCGTCCATCAGCCGAGTTCATGTTGGGGCCGAACTGCCACACCCGCACGCCGTATGCGTTCGCGCCCCACTTGTCATCCTCACCCACGATGTAGCCGTGGCCCATATCCGAGTGTCCAGCGGCGCCATTCTGATCCCAGAGCACCTGCTCGGCGCCGGTCTGGATGTCGATGACCCGGTTGTCCTCGTTGTAGCTCCCGTCGACGTTCTCCTTGATGACGAGCCAGCGGCCGCTCCTGTCGATCTGGCACTCGTCATAGTCGCCGCGCGGCGTGAAGAACTTGTGCTGGCCCGTGTCTTCTCGATAGACGATGCAGCCGAGGTCCTGGTAGGTGTTGGAGTCCTTGACGGTCGCCGAGTGGACCCGATCGTCGCTGCTCGAATGCATCTGCCAGAGATACTTCCCGCCCCCGAGCAGGCTGGTCACGTCGAACACCGTCTCGGTCGCCTTCGTCAGCACGTCGAAGCGGATCATGCGAGGGCCGTTCTCGCCGAGATAGAGCGTCGACGGACGCGTGCCGCTGAAATACCACTGCTCCGCGGTCGCATAACTGAATCCGCTGCCCGCATCGAACAGCGGACCGGCGTTGCGGGTGTCGCCCGTGTTCTTGTTGTAGGTGAACAGGGTCGGGCCGGCGCCGCCGCGCGAGCGATTCAGACCCACCACGATCAGCACCGTGTCGCTGCCCGCGTGGTTGTTGATCTTGTTCCAGTAGGAATAGCCGTAGTCCACGCAGTCGCCGCCGCCGCAGTCGCTGGCGTTCGTGATGCGGATGCCCTGCGTGCCGTACGGCGCCGGGAAC
>Ga0310888_10000199_pt1 | contig 12796 bp, 13 predicted proteins | sample T20D1metaG_FD_202510 | JGI IMG/M metagenome (GOLD analysis project Ga0310888, IMG submission 202510) | Lab incubated soil microbial communities from West Virginia University Organic Research Farm, Morgantown, WV, United States - T20D1 | ecosystem: Environmental > Terrestrial > Soil >...
TTGATAGCGAAGCCGGCGTACGCCCACTCCTTGAGCCGCGCCGGCACCGGCGCAAGCAGCAGCATCACCCCGAGGAGCTTGGCCCACGCAAGCTCCACCCGAAAGTAGTCGGGGAACCCGAGGTGCGTGAACGCTTCCGCCACCTGCGGCAGGTTGAGTTGCGCGTAGGCGGTGAAGCCTATCTGCAGGCAGAAGAGCGCCGTGACGATCCAGAAGCCGATGACGATCCCTTTGGAGCGCGGCATCGTGAGGTCCTCAACAGGGTTAGCCGGGGTCTAGACACCGAACTGCTTGGCGTACTCGGCGGTCAATCGCTGCCAGCCGTCGAACTTCATGACCTCCGGGCCGACGATGCGACCAATCGGCTCGCCCGCGAGGAGCCGGTCGAGGACGTCGAAGCAGATGTGCCAGCCCGCGGCGCCCCACGAGATGAAGCGGCGATCGATGTTGTGCCAGAGCGTGAGACGCGTGCCGGCGCCGAGTGGCTCGAGCTGCCATCGCATGTCGCCGTCGCCCCATTGATATTCGAGCAGCTTTGGGGCGTCAGCGCACGTCACGCGCGTCTCGGAGATCATTGGCGTCGGAGTGCCGACCGTCGAGAGCCTGACCGGGCCGACCGCAGCGAGGCTTCGGTCAGCGTCGAATGGCGCCCATTCACGCAAATGCGCCGGGTCCGTCAGCGCTTGCCAAACCTTCGTCGGCGGATGGCGGAGCTCCCGGACGAGAACGAGCGTCCAGTTCTCTCCATCCTTGCGAATCTCGGCGCCCAAGGCTGGGCCCGGCTCATAGTCTTCACGGCTGCTCATCGTTTCTTTCCCTTCCGACGTGGTGCTTGATTCATACGATCGAGGTGGCGCTCGAGCGCATCGACGTGGGCCGACCAGTAGCGGCGGAACGGAGCGAGCCATGCGTCTATCTCCATGAGTGGCTCGGGCCTGATCCGGTAGAGACGCCGCTGCGCATCCACGCGCGATTCCACGAAGCCGGCCTCACGCAATACCCGCAGATGTTTGGAAATCGAGGGTTGTGGCAGTCGCAGCTGCTCTTCGATATCACCTACGGATCGCTCCGAGGACGCGAGCAGGCCCAGGATGGCGCGCCGACTCGGCTCGGCAATGATTGCAAATACGGATTCCATATCTATTATATACCTCTAGGAGTATATATCTGTCAAGGCACGTACGTATCCGGGTCTTCCGGAAGTCGATACGATAGAGCCACAACGAACCGGAGCGACCGCACCATGACCCCGACCGACCGCGAGCTCGGCCTGTCGCGCCCGATCACGCGGCGCGATTTCGTTCACGACGTCGGCATCACCGCCCTCAGCATGACCTGGCCGCTGCCGGGACTCGCGATGTCGCAGGACGGCAGCGAGCTCTACTATCCGCCAACGCTCACGGGGCTGCGCGGCTCGCACCCGGGCTCCTTCGAGGTCGCGCACGCCCTGGCGCGCGAGGGTAAGCGCTTCGAGAACCCGCTTGCACTCGACGAGCGGTACGACCTCGTCATCGTCGGCGGCGGGATCAGCGGGCTCGCGGCGGCGTACTTCCATCGCAAGCTGCGCGGCGCGCAATCGCGGATCCTCATCCTCGACAACCACGACGACTTCGGCGGTCACGCCAAGCGCAACGAGTTCCACCAGGGCGGACCGATGCGCCTTGCCTGGGGCGGTACCGTGAACATGGAATACCGGTTGTACAGCGACGTGGCGAACGGGCTGCTACGTGATCTCGGTATCGACATCCCGCGGCTGCTCGAGAGCTTCGATTTCCACTGGTTGGGAATGAAGGGCAGCCTGCAGCCGGCGCTTCTGTTCGACCGGGCACGCTACGGCCGCGATGTGCTGCTGCGCGGCGTGACGCTGCAGGGCCTGGAGCCGAGGGAGCTTGCCACGCACGTCGACGCGTTTCCGCTCGCGGAGGCCGCACGCGCCAAGCTCAACGCCTTCCTGCTCGCGAGCGGCGACGTGCTCGCGGAATTGTCGCCGGCGGAACGGGAAGCGTACCTGCACCGCACCAGCTACATCGTCTTTCTCCGCGAGCACTTCGACCTGCCGGCGGCGGCAACACAGATTTTCAGCAGTGCGCCGTCGGGCTTCTGGGGCTTGCCGGCCGAGAGCCTCTCAGTCGCGGAGTGCCTGCAATCGGGGCTGCCCGGCGCGCACGTGCTGGGCGGGCCGGAGAGACCGGACACCATGGAACGCGACAGCCCGGCGGCGATGTTCCCGGACGGGAACAGCTCGATCGCGCGGTTGCTCGTGCGCTCGCTGATTCCGGGCACCGTCCCGGGAATGGCGGCCAATGCGGATCCGTTCGGCATCGTGACCGCCCGGCTGGACTACGCCGCGCTCGACCGGCTCGGGTCCACGGTGCGGCTGCGGCTCAACTCCACGGCAGTTCGCGCCGCCAATGCCGCGAACGGCGCGGGCGTCACCGTCGACTACGTGAACAACGGGCGGCTGCTGCGTGTCCGTGCGAAGCAAGCCGTGCTCGCCTGCTACAACGCGATCGTGCCGTACCTCGTGCCGGATCTCCCGTCCGCTCAGAAGGCGGCGCTCGCGCAGTGCGTGAAGCGACCGATGCTGGTGGTCAATACGCTGTTGCGCAACGGCCATGCGCTGCAGAAGCTCGGGATCAAGGGTGCGCAGCTACCGGGGAGCTTCTTGCAGGACATTTTCCTGGTGACCGGCATCAATGTCGGCGACTACCGCCCCGCATGGCGGCCCGAGGATCCCTGCGTGATGCAGGCTTTCGTCGGCTTCATCGCGGAGCAGCCCGAGGGGCTGAGTGTCGCGGACCAGCACCGGATCGCCCGGGCGCGAATGCTCACCATGCGGTTCGAGGACTTCGAGCGCGAGGTGCGCCAGGTCTTGAACGCCCTGCTGGGCGCCGGTGGCTTCGACGCCGCGCGCGACATCCTCGCCATCACGGTGAACCGCTGGCCGCACGGTTATGCGCGCGATCACCTCGACCTGGAGGACACGGCCTGGAACGTGGAGCCGCGTCCGGAGATCATCGGCCGTCAGCGCTTTGGCAACATCGCCATCGCTAACTCCGACGCCGGCGCGGACGCCTACACGCACGCTGCGATCGACCAGGCATGGCGGGCGGTCAACGAACTCGTGACCGTCGTTCAGGGCGTGAGCGGCGCCTCTGAAGGCGCATAGTGCAGAGGACCAACGCTCGACGCGACCCCGATCACGCCAGCTTCGTTCCCTTGCTCTTGCGAATCGGTAGCCTCCAGTGAGGCCGAACGAAATGGCACGTGTAGCCGCCGGGATTTCGCAGCAGATAGTCCTGATGCTCGGGTTCGGCCTCCCAGAACTCGCCTGATGGCACGACCTCGGTCACGACCTTGCCGGGCCATAGCCCGGATTCGTCGACATCGGCGATCGTGTCCTCGGCAATCCGACGCTGCTCGTCGGTGGTGTAGAAGATCGCCGATCGATAGCTGGGCCCCATGTCGTTCCCTTGGCGGTTGCGCGTGGTCGGATCGTGAATCTGGAAGTAGAACTCGAGGATCTGTCGATAGCTGATCCTCGCAGGATCGAAGATGATTTCGACCGCTTCGGCATGTGCTCCATGATTGCGATAGGTTGCGTTGGGCGTGTTGCCGCCTGTGTAGCCGACGCGCGTTGACAGAACGCCGTCGTAACGGCGAAAGAGATCCTGCACGCCCCAGAAGCAACCGCCGGCAAGCAAAGCGCGTTCCTCAGTCACTTTCTGTCCTCCACCTGGTTCAAGTATGCCCCGTAGCCTTCGGCCTCCATGTCGTCGCGATGAATGAATCGCAACGAGGCTGAGTTGATGCAATAGCGCAATCCGCCGCGATCCTCGGGACCGTCGGGAAACACGTGCCCAAGGTGACTGTCGCCGTGCACTGAGCGCACCTCGGTGCGGACCATGCCGTGCGTTGTGTCGGTAAGTTCGTTGACGTTGGCGGTTTCGATCGGCTTCGTGAAGCTCGGCCAGCCGCACCCTGATTCAAACTTGTCGGACGAGGCGAACAGCGGCTCGCCCGAAACGATGTCGACATAGATTCCCGGCTCTTCGTTATGAAGATACTCGCCGGTTCCCGGACGTTCGGTGCCCCCCTGCTGCGTGACGCGATACTGCTCCTTGGTGAGCCCTGCTATGACCTCGGCGTTCCTATCGAACTTGCGCATCGCCTCTACTCCTGTTGGCGAAAGATCCCCGTTGAGGGTACCAGGGCCCGGCAAACTACCACACGAATGGCACGAGACGATGCCGGACCTGTTGCTGGTATTCCGCATATCCCGGCAGATTCCTCGCGAGGAACCGCTCCTCGTCAAAAAGCCGCCAAATGAGAAACGGCAGCATCGCGACGATCGGTGCAAACCCCCACCACGAGCCAAGCGCCAGCGGCGTGCCGAGGAGATACAGAGACGCACTCGCGTACATGGGGTGGCGAACGACTGCGTACGGGCCGGTCGAAATCACGGTCTGATTCTCAGTGACTTCGATGGTTGCCGACGTGAAGGTGTTTTCTCGATACACCCGGTAGATGAGATAGAACCCGATCGCAACGAGCAGGTCTCCCGCGAGGACGCCGCCAAGCGGCACGTGGGACCACCGGAAGCGTTGGTCGAATGCCGGCACCAAAAGAAGAGCGATGAAACCGATCGACGTACAGAGCATGATGAACTGCTGAACTGGTCGCTTCTCGGCCGTCGGACCGCCACTCATCCTGCGTTCAAGGAGCGCTGGGTCCTCTCTCATTAGATAGAGCGTCGTCAGGACCGATGCTCCCGTAAGGATCGATAAATACACCCAGGCTTGCCAGTAGTGAACCGTTCCAGCCGGAAGAAAAAGCAGAAGGCCCATCACGGCCACAAGTACAGCGAGGGCGAACCATGCCTTTGACCTCAGGTCGGCGGGCATGCGTACATCACGCGGCTTGAGCCGTGCAAGTCGGCAGCAGGCAGAGCCTATGAAACGCGATTGATGAGGATTCTATCGCCGTGAAGTCGCTGCCTTGCGCTGCTGCTTGGGATGGCGAGTGCGCTTGCGATCACCAGTTCGAGATGAAGTCTTGCGCTGTGCCTGCGTTTCACGCTGCAGGACGAGGCAGAAGCGTTGCTCCGCAAAGTCCCAGTCGAGCCTGCGATCGATGAGGGCATCCAGATACTCACGACGCCGGTTCTGGTGATCGAGGTAGTACGCGTGCTCCCACAGATCGATCGCCAGTAAGCAGGTGTGTCCACGGGCTTCCGGACAATCCGCATCCGATGTCGTCAGGATTCTCACCTGCTTGCGGCTGTTCGCTGTCAGCCAGAGCCACCCGCTGCCCACGTGCTTCGCACCTGCCAGTGCGAACTTGTCGGCGAAGTTCGAGAAGTCACCAAACACCCGGTAGAGTGCCTTGCGGAGCTCCCCACTCGGTCGCTTCTTCTCCGGCGTCAGGCACTGCCAGTACAAGGAGTGGTTCCAGGCCTCTGAGGCTGTCGCAAGAAGCTCGGTGCCACGCGCGTGCTCACGGGCCCAGCGCACGATCTCGAGCGGATCCTTGCCCGCCAGTTTCTTTTGTTCCCGTGAGAGCCGATTGGCCGATTCGATACATTGCGAGTAGTGAGAACCGTGATGCATTCGCATGGTTCTGGAAGAAATGACCGGCGAAAGTGCGCCGAGGACCCACGGCAGCGGTCTGAGCACGAACGGCATATCCGCCGAGTTCCTCGTCGGCTCATCGAGTTGTGGCATCGTACTGATCGCAAGAATCGGCCGTGATGGGCCTTCGATCAGTGCCAGCTTCGATTTTACCGTCTCCTTCGCGATTTCCAGGCGCGCCTGCGCGGTTCCTTCCGATGCCGTGCTATGCGCTGCGCCTGAATCGCCTGGCGCAGGATTCATCGACCCGTTGCCACGGTGCGTCACGTCCGCGGGTTCGACCTTCTGCGCGAAGGTAACCAGATCGGAACCAGTAGTCTGCAAATCAGCGGCCGGCGCATCGGGTGGTGGCAGCAAACCGGTCTCATAACGTGCCAGTGAATCGACTTCGATCGCGCCAGCCCAGGCTTCGATCTCGGCAGACTGAGATCTGGCGGCCTTCCATGCCTGCCAGTTGCCTTCGAGGCGTAACCACGCGCTCTCCAAGGACGTCGCTTGTTTTCTGACGACCCCTTGTAACCCACACCACCCATGGCTCACGTGCTTCCCACCTGCCAACGCTGCGCTGCTGACGAAGGTCCAGACCTTCAACGCCGCTGCACGGAGTTCCGCACGGCGCGCGGGCTCGCGTGACCAACTCACGACCTGTCTGGCTCTCGAGGAAATGGCGGGTCCCAGGACTCCAGTGACCCAGTTCAGTGGTCTGCGGGCCAACGGGACCGTCGGCACAACTGCCATTGGCGCATCGACTTCAGCCGCGGCAACGGCGGCACCATTGCCTGGTGACACGTGTCCGGTCAGCGGGCTCGAAGGGCTGTCGTCGGCCAGCTCGGAGCGAACCGACTCCCACGCGCTTTCAAGACGTTCCCAAGCGCTTGACCGGGCCTCATCCTGGCCGTCGAGAAGTTGCACATTCATCTTGAGGATCTCGATGTCGCGGTCAACGATACGGCTCAGGCCACCGATTCGTTGCACGTAGTCGAGGGCCATCGCCTGTTGGGCACTGCTTCGAGCGTGTTCCGTGCTCTCGGCCGGGAGTGTCGTAGCCATCGCCATTTCCCCTTCAGATCAACCGCTTGGCGCCGCAGCCCTCGCGGGCGGTAATTGTGTGTGAACCGCAGTTGCTAATGCATAAGCAGCGGGCCAGCCGCCACGGACCATCCAACTGTGATTTCAGCGAAAAGGAGCCGACCGACCCGCCTGAGGGTTGCAAGCGAAGGATTCGGGGGGCTCCGGCAGGGACTATACGCCGGGCGCGGTCATATGCGAGCCCCTTTTAGGGCCCTGGCGAGGACCAGACCCCCCGCTCAGCCAATGGGCCCCGACGGCGGCTGTCACGGGCAGTACGGAGATCGCTCCGAGGTGATCAGGGCGCGGCTACCAGATTGCGAAAATCATTAGAAAAGAGGCGCCCGTCATCGACGTAAGCGCCAACAGAAAAAGCACGTCGATCGCCTTGATCAACCATGTCGGAATGGCGCCCTTGCTTGATCGCAGCGCCCAGAAGATGACGTAAGTGCAAAGCAGGAACGCCGTGGCGCACAGGGCGAACAAATCGTCGACGAACGATACGGCGATCTGGCTCTTATCGAAGGTGCTCATCAGCGCGACGACCGTCACGCACAGCCCGGCAAGCGTTGCCGAATTGGATAACAGCCCGAGCAACTCCTCACGGCCCCAATAGAAGTTGCTTCCGTTTTCACTCATGGCGAGTGGACGCGCGGTCCCGTTTTTTCTGATGAGCGCCACCATCGCCAATCAATCCAAGGCTCCGGGGCCGGCCCGGTGGGCGGCCGGCCCCAATGCGGCCTCCTTCCGCGGCGGGTCAGTAAGCCTTGCCGTTCAGCTCCTTCAAAGCCTCATGCAGCTTCTTGGTGCCCTCGCTGGTCTTGCCCTCCTTGCACAGTTTCTCGCCCTGGGCACGCATGTCCTTCGCCTTGCTTGTGGTGGCGGAGGTTGTCGCGTGGGTCGTGACTTGCTTGTCGAATTTCTGCTGCAACGCCATGCAGTCGTCGGGGTTGCTCGCCGTGGTGGCGCCGAACGCGGCTGGCGTAAGGAACGCGGCGGCGGATGCAGCAAGAATCAGTTGGCGGATTTTCATGATGATCTCTCCAGTGTCTGAGTTGAGGCGGTCTCGTTTCGAACATCCGGCTCGTTACCGGGTGTGATACATGACACCACTGGTTTGTAAGCCGGGTGTTTCGCCAACCCGCCTGTTCTGTTGCACAGTATTGCGCGGCCCGCATCTGTAACATTGCGTTACACGATTGTCCTCCGCGCACGTTCCACCGCTGGCAAGGTCTATTCCCCAGGCGAACGGATCGGTCCCGGCAGCCGATGGAAAACACACCGCACATCCTCATCGTCGACGATGACAGCGAGATCCGTGATCTCCTGTCGCGGTTCTTGACGCGCAACGGGTATCGGGTCAGCGTCGCGCGTGAGGAGCGCGAGATGCGCAAGGTCCTGCAGGTCGCAAGCATCGACCTGATCGTTCTCGACGCGATGCTGCCGGGCAAGGACGGCTTCACGATCTGCCGCGAGATTCGCGCGACCGGTAGTGTGCCGATCATCATGCTCACAGCAGTCGGCGATGAGACCGACCGTATCGTGGGTCTCGAGATGGGCGCGGACGACTACCTCGCGAAACCCTTCAATCCGCGCGAACTGCTCGCGCGGATGCGAGCGGTATTGCGCCGAGCGGCGCCCCAGGGCCATGGGGTGACGGCGTCCGGGCGGGTGCGATTTGCCGGCTGGACACTCGATGCCGACCGGCGGCGGCTGCTTTCACCGGAAGGCGCCCTCGTCACATTGTCGTCGGGCGAATTCGAGCTGCTGCTCGCGTTCGTCGAGCACCCGCAGCGCACGCTGAGCCGCGACCAGCTGCTCGACCTGGCACGCGGCCGCGGCCCGGCACCGTTCGATCGCAGCATCGACGTACAAGTGAGCCGCTTGCGCCGCAAGATCGAGGCGGACCCCAGTGTCCCGGAGATCATCGCCACCGTGCGCGGCGGAGGCTACGTGTTCACGGCCCAGGTCGAGCGCGCATGAAACGATTCCTGCCCGACTCCATCGCGGGCTGGGTCATCGTCGTGCTGATCAGCGGACTGGCGGTGTCGCAGGTCGTCACGCTCGCCATACACTACAACACCCGCAGCCAGGCCGAGGCGGTGCTCGAACATTTCCGGCTTGCGGAGCGCATTGCCGACGTCGTACGCCTGATCGAAACCGCCGACGAGGCACAGCGCCCGCCGCTGCTGGCGGCATTCACGAGTGGTACGCTGCATGTCGCGTGGAGCGACGCGCCCGCCGTGGATGACATCGAGACAGCCGATGCGCGTGCGAAGTTGTTCTCGGACATCCTCCAGGCCGCGCTCTGGGACGTCCCGTGGCGGACCCTGCGGGTATCCTTCACGCCCGCTCAACCTCGATCGGCGGCGGAACTGCCTGGTGGACGCCCAACCAACCGAACGACCAGGGTCGGCCGCAGCCTGGATGACATCCTCACGCAGCACGCCAGGGTGCCCGTGCTGCGGCTGGCGCTGCAACTCGACGATGCCTCGTGGCTCAACTTCGAAGCGCCGTTCGTCGAGACCTCGGGAACTCTTTCCGCCGAATCGCTGCTGCTGCTGGGACTCGTGGCGCTCATCGTCGTCGGGTTGTCGATCTGGGCTGTGCGCCGCCTCACTGCACCACTGGAGACGCTGGCCCGTGCGGCCGAGCAGCTGGGACGCGACGTTCACGCGGCGCCGCTCTCGGAGGGCGGAGCGCGGGAAATGCGCCAGGCTACACATGCGTTCAACTTGATGCAGGAACGTTTACAGCGCTTCGTGCACGATCGCATGCAGATGACCGCGGCGATCTCACACGACCTGCGCACGCCGATCACGAGATTGCGGCTGAGAGCCGAGTTCGTCGAGGATGAGGAACAGCGCCGCAAGTTGCTTCGCGACCTGGACGACATGGAAGCGATGATCGATGCGACACTGGCCTTCACGCGCGAGGAGGCGAGTACCGAGGCGATGGCCAGCGTGGACCTCGTTTCGCTCGCCGAGACCGTCTGCGAGGATCGCGCCGAAGTCACGCTCGAACTCGGCGCCAGCATCGAGCCTCGGCTGCTGTGCATCTGCCGTCCCGTCGCGATGCGCCGGTGCCTGGCCAATCTCGTCGACAACGCGGTCAAGTACGGCTACAGCGCGCGCGTTCGCCTGGAACTGGCGTCGGAATTCGTGACCATCCGCATTGACGACGATGGGCCCGGTGTTCCGGTGGCGGACCAGGAGAGGGTGTTCGCGCCTTTCGAGAGACTCGACTCGTCGCGCAACTCAGATTCGGGCGGCACGGGCTTGGGACTCTCGATCGCACGCGCGATCGCGCGAGCCCATGGCGGCGACGTGACGATCGAGAATCGCAGGGAGGGGGGACTTCGGGTAACGCTCTCGTTACCGCGCCCGTCGTGAGAGCACCATGGACACCAGACCTCAGCCGGGTGGGCTGGATTGCGCCGGCTGTTTGTCAGGCGGCGCAGCGGGCGGTCCCGGCGCTGGCACCGGCATGTAGATCGGGCCGGTTCCACCATACGCCAACACATAATGCTGCTGGCCGCACTGGTAGTAAGTCATGCCGTCCTGTTCCTTGATTACCGGGACGCAGGGCAGACCGCCCTGCGCCGCGGCCGTAGTAGTCGTCGTAGTCGTGGTCGTTGTGTCGTCGTCGTCATCATCGTCGGCAGCGGTTATGGCAACCGCAGCGACGGTCGTGCCGATCGCGACACCCCACATCCAGTCATCGTCGTAGTAGCCCCAGGCGCCGTAATAGCCGCCGTAGTACGGAGGCGGGTAATAAATGGGGGGCGGGTAGTAGCCGCCGACTCCACCGACTCCGCCGACTCCGCCGACTCCTCCAACTCCGCCGACTCCACCGACTCCACCGACTCCACCGACTCCACCGACTCCACCGACTCCGCCGACTCCACCCACTCCGCCGACTCCGCCGACTCCACCGACTCCGCCGGCTCCTCCGCCCACCCCGCCGGCCCCTCCGACGCCCCCAGCGGGACCCGACGGCAGTTGGGAGGCGGACGGCGGACGGGCAACAGGGCCTGCCGGGAGCTGTGAGGGTGTGCTGGGACGCTGTGAGGGTGTGCTGGGACGCTGTGAGGGTGTGCTGGGACGTTGTGAGGGTGCACTGGGACGCCTGGAAAACCCTCCGCTGGCGGCCGGACCGCCGCGCGAGAAGCCGCCGCCCCCGCGGCCTCCCCTGGCTTCGGCGTAGCTGCCAAAGAACACCACCAGTGCAAGCGCGAACACGGCAGCGAGAATTCCGGGGCGCGGCAGGATCGTGGGTTTCATGGCTTCACCTCGCCGGCGGCTGCCGCCTGCGGTGCGGCGTCGGGTGCTAGAAGTTGCACAGCAAACGGAATCTTGCGGGCACCCTGGGGCAGCGAGAACTGGAACGTATTGCCTGAAAATTTCGGGCTGATATTCCAGTCCGAAAAGTCGGCGGCGAATCTGGGCTGGCCCGTTGCCAGTTTGTAGGTGATCACGATGCGAAGCGGCAGCGGACTGGTGCCCTCGGCGATCCAGATCTGGAAGTCGACGGAATCCCCCCGGCCTGCGAGGTGGTGCGCAGTCTGGCCCCTGATCTGCGTGCTCTCGACATAGTCGATTTCCTTGGCCAGGTTGGGAAGCTCGGTGCGCACATGGGTCGATACCAGCAGCGCCAGCGGCATCCGCATGCGAAGGTCGCGGACGAAGTAGACCAGTGCATCTTCGATGGAGGGCGGCTGCGGGGCCTGCGCGTAGACGTTGTCATCTGCGCTGAGTACGGTGATCTGCTTGCCGTCGAAGAGCGCCAGGTCATTGGTACCGTCACTCGCCACCTCATCGATGCGCAGGCGATCGGGCCGCGCCAAGGATATTTGGCGCGTTTCGCCAAACTCGATCCGCTGGCCGTCGGCCTGAACCGCTTCGAATCTGTTGGTAGATGTGCAACTGAAAGCCGTGAGAACGGCCAGGTACTCCGCCATGGACTTAAGCACGGCAGCGGCCTGGAGCTGGGATTCTGTTTTGGCTGGGGCGTCCGCAGCCTGTGCGGGGCAGGCCACAAGCATCGCGATGAGCAACCAGGAACAGCGGAACCCTCCAATGCCCGACACCTTCCAACCCGACTTCATTTTCCTGACCTCTTCTGCCCTACCCTTCGCCGCATGGTACACGCCCCGTGGCCTTGTAATCTCCTCCTTCCGTGTCTCCATGACCGCGGTCGGGTTTCACGGCGATCGGCCTCAGTAGCGGAACGTATAGCTCAGCTTGAGCGTGACGTCCGAGGTATGCGACCGGAAGCGGCCGTCGCGGTCGAAGTCTTCCTGCTGAGTGTTGACAACAAACACCGTCTCCTGCCCCGCGCGCGGGATCCAGCGCAGGATACTGTTGAGCCCGACCGTGTCCGAGACGTTATCGTACTGGACGAAATTCTCCCACGACCACGCGGTGTTGAACGCGATATCGAAGGCCAGCGTCGCGAGGCGGGTGATGAAGTCCCCCTGTGGCAGGTCGACGTCGTTGTACTCGCCGCCAAGAGTGACCTTGAGGTGCGCACTCGGCCGCCAGGTTGTCTTCGTCTCGAGGATGAAAATCTGCCCGTCGTAGAAGCCCCCGTCGCAAATGCTCGACTCGGTGGCGAGCACGCGCTGCTCGCCGGTATATAGCGATACGCAGGCGTGATCGTAGGTGTAGTTGCCCGCGGGAATCACGACACCTTCGGAGATCTCGAATGGCTCCGCGAACTCGTCCTCGACGAAGATATGCGTGAGCGTCAGGTAGTCCGCGGCCTGGTTCTCGACTTCGACGAGCTGAAGCTCGATTTCACGGCTGCGATCGCTGCCGTTTATCGCGTCGACAAACTCCGCGCCGATCTCACTCTCCACGCGCCGGATCCAGTGATTCTCCGGGCGCCACGTGTAGCCGAGCTCGGCGAAGGTCGTCTCGAAATCCGTGCGGCTCGCGAAGCCCAGCGCAGGGAAATAGTTCTCCTCGATCACCTTGTGGATGAGCTCGCCGTTCCAGCCATCGCTGTTCGGCACGGCAAAACTGAACCCGTACGCCGAGTCGTCGCCCGACAGGCCTTCGGTGTGGGTCTGCTGGTACCAGGCAGTCGCCTCGATG
>Ga0310888_10000201_pt1 | contig 12763 bp, 7 predicted proteins | sample T20D1metaG_FD_202510 | JGI IMG/M metagenome (GOLD analysis project Ga0310888, IMG submission 202510) | Lab incubated soil microbial communities from West Virginia University Organic Research Farm, Morgantown, WV, United States - T20D1 | ecosystem: Environmental > Terrestrial > Soil >...
GCGGCGCGGAGGGACTCCAGCGACGCGGGGGACGATGCGAGCCACAGGTACCCCGCCGGGACGTAACCCGGATCCGCACCGACCTCCTCGCGGAAGCGGCGGAGCTTCTCGCGCGCGAGGAGCGACAGGCGCACGTTCACCGCGCTCGAGAACTGCGCGCGGAATCCCCCCGTGGCGGCGGCCGTGCTGCCCAGCCCGGCGCTTACGCCGCGGTCGATCACGACGACGTCCTTCACGCCGGCCTGGAGGAGATGCCAGGCGACGGAGGCTCCGGTGACCCCCGCCCCGACGACGACGACGCGGCCCGCGGCGGTCACGCGGTGAAGACGTGCTCCGCGTGGCGGAAGGCCTTGAACTCCAGCGCGTTCCCGCTCGGATCGAGCAGGAACATCGTCGCCTGCTCCGCCGGCTGCCCCGCGAAGCGAACCCGCGGCTCGATCACGAAGCTCACCGCGGCGCTTCGAAGGCGCTCCGCCAGGGCGTGGAACTCGTCCCATCCGAGGATCGCGCCGAAGTGGGGCATCGGAACCGCGATGCCGTCCACCTGGCCCTTCGCCTCCGTGACGCCGACGGTGCCGGTGGTGTGCGCGGACAGCTGATGGCCGAAGAAGTCGAAGTCCACCCACGTCGGGGCGCTGCGGCCCTCGGCGCAGCCCAAGAGGTCGCCGTAGAAGCGCCGCGTCGCATCGAGGTCGCGCACGAAGAACGAGTAGTGGAAGGGGCGGCCCCCGGTCACGCGTGGATCCCCAGCGTGTGGAGGAGCCACGCCATGTCCCACGCCACCTCGCGCAGCGCGTCGTAGCGGCCGGACGATCCGCCGTGCCCCGCGGCGAAGTTGACCTTGAGGATCGACTCCGGCGCGCCGTCGTTCAGCGCGCGCAGGCGAGCCACGTACTTCGCCGCCTCCCAGTACATGACCTGGCTGTCGTGGAGCGAGGTCTTCACGAGGAGGGCCGGGTAGCGCCGGCGCGAGAGATTCGTGTAGGGGCAGTAGGCGCGGATGCGGCGGTAGTCGTCGGGGAGCGTGGGGTTACCCCACTCCTCGAACTCGCCGACGGTGAGCGGCAGGCTCGTGTCGAGCATGGTGTTGAGGACGTCCACGAAGGGAACCTTGAGAATGGCTCCCGCGGCGAGGTCGGGCCTCAGGTTCAGCGCCGCGCCGACGAGGAGCCCTCCCGCGCTCCCACCTTCAAGGACGATCCGGTCGCGCGAGGCATAGCCCTCGCGCACGAGGTGGTCGGCCGAGGCGATGAGGTCGGCGAACGAGTTCTCCTTGTTCGCCATGCGGCCCGCATCGTGCCAGGGCTTGCCGAGCTCCCCTCCGCCCCGGACGTGGGCCAGCGCGCACACGACGCCGCGGTCCAGCAGCGACAGCCGGTTCGACGAGAACATGACGGGCAGCGGATGGCCGTACGACCCGTAGCCGATGAGGTGCAGGGGCGCGGTCCCGTTGCGGGGGACGTCGCGACGCGCGGCGAGGGAGATGGCGACCTTCGTGCCGTCGGCGGCGACCGCGGTCAAGCGCTCGACCCGGTACCGGTCGGGGTCGTAACCGCCGAGCACCTCCTGCCGCTTCAGGAGCGTCCTTTCGCGCGTCGCCAGGTCGTAGTCATAGACCGACTGCGGCGTCACCATGGACTGGTAGCGGAAGCGGAACGATCGGGTCGAAAACTCCGCGTTGATGTCCGGAAAGGCCGTGTACGCGGCTTCGGGGAAGGCGATCGTGTGCGACCCGCCGGTGCCGAGATCGTGAATGACGAAGCGCTCGAGCCCCCCCTCGCGCTCGAAGGCGATGAGCGTGCCCGCGAAGGCCTCGGTGCCGGCGAGCATGACGTCGGAGCGGTGCGGCAGGAACTCGGCGAACGTCTCGGGACGCACGTCGTCGATCGGCGCGCGCACCAGTCGATGGTTACGGCCCTTGTCGTTGAGGCGAATCCAGAAGAACCCGCCGCCGTCGTCCACCTCGTACTCGAAGTCCACGGCGCGCGGCAGGAGCGAGCGGAACGCGCCCTCGGGGCGCGCCGCGTCGAGGACCCATGCCTGGCTCGCGGTGTGGCTGTCGGCCTCGAGGAAGAGCCAGGCGCCGCTGCGCGAGCGGCGGATCTGGATGGAGAAGCGCTCGTCGGTCTCCTCGTAGAGCCGCTCGTGGTCCTCGGAGCCGAGCCGGTGGCGCCAGAGCTGGTACGGGCGCTTGGCGTCGTCGTCGGTCACGTAGAAGATCGTGCGCCCGTCCGTCGCCCACGCGGCGGAGCTGACGCGGGGGATCGCCTCCGCGAACAGGCGCTCGCCGCGGAGGTCCTTCACGTGGAGCGTGTACTCGCGAAAACCCGTGGTGTCGATCGAGTAGGCGAGCAGCGTCCCGTCGTCGCTCACGGAGAACGCGTCCACCGCGAAATAAGCGTGGTCGCGCGCCAGGAGGTTGAGATCGAGGACGATCTCCTCGGCGTCCTCGAGCGTGCCGCGCTTGCGGGCGAGGATCGGGTACTGCTTCCCCTGCTCGGTGCGCGCGTAGTACCAGTAGCCCCCCTTGAGGTAGGGGACCGAGATGTCGGTTTCCTTGATGCGCCCGAGCATTTCCTTGTAGAGCCGCTCGCGCAGCTCGGCGAGCGACGAGAAGCGTTGATCCGCGTACGCATCCTCCGCTTCGAGGTACGCGCGGACCCGGGGGTCCTCCCGGTCGCGCATCCAGGCGTACTCGTCCACCAGCACGTCACCGTGAAGCTCGAAGGTCCGGGGTTCGCGCGGGGCGCGCGGCGGGGTCATGCCTTCATTCTAAAGGGGTCAGGCACCTTTTTCCTTGGTGGCCGGCCCGGAGTCCGCACGGTCGACCCGAGGGCCAGGTCTTGGATCATTTCTCGCTCCCAAGCCTCGTCGCCGAGAGGCCGCCCTCGCCGAACCGAATCCCGCACTCGGGCTAGCTCGCCCGATGTCAATGGCTCATCGACGACGTCCTTCCACCTGATCGGTAGTTCCACGGGACTTGTCGCGAGAAGCCGCGACTTTGTGCCACCGATCCTCTCGCGAAGGCTCGACCACGGCCAATCTGCCGCTCGATCGACGAGGCTGGCACCGACCGGATTGCGCTCGACGTAACGCAGGAGCGTTACGAACTGTCGGTCGCCTTGCACGGCACAGGACTTGAAGCGTCCCTGCCAGACGTGACCCGAGTCCGACCGCAAGGCGCGGTACCGGTGCGCGTGCGATGTCAGAAGCCACTGCATGACACGGCTCAACGCGTCGTCCGTCTGTGGACGCATGACGAGATGTATGTGATTCGGCATCAGACACCAGCCGAGTACGTCGACGGACGCACGATCCCTAGCGCGGTCGAGCAGTCCCATGAACGCTGCGTAATCGCTCGGTTGGTGGAACACCGTGGACCGGGCATTTCCCCGGTTCAGGACGTGGAAGATGACACCCGCGGGAGCAGTACGCGGGGGGCGCGGCATGACGAACCCCGTCTCGAGGCGGGACGCGTCGTGAATGTAGAGGGTGACGGGTCGAGAAGGGTGGGAGGTCGGCGCGTGGGTGTTACGCCCCGGCAACAGCGCGTGGCTGTCGCCGGGGCGAAACGGTGCCTGACCCTAAATGGGGTTTCCGTCGGCGTCGAGGTACTTGACGGGTCCCCAGTTGAGCTCCTTGATGCCGGGCTCGATCTTGGCGCGATCGCCCACGACGACCCACACCATCCGATCGGGCACGAGCACCTTCTTCGCGATCGCGTCGAGGTCGCCCGCCTTCAGCGCGCGCACCTTCGTCGTGTACGTGTCGAAGTAGTCGTTCGGGAGCCCGAAGCGGACCATCTCACCGATCGAACCCGCGACCGCGCCCTGGGTCTCCCACTGCCCGGGGAGCGTCTTCGTCATGCCGTCCTGCGCCTGCGCCAGCTCCTCGCCCGAGACGGCCTTGCTCGACACGATCCCCTTGAACTCGTTCATGACCTCGACCATCGCTTCCTTGGTCTTGTCGGTCTGCACCGGCGCGTACCCGAGGAACGGGCGCTGCCCGCGCGCGTCCGGGACGAACGCGTACGAGCCGTACGACCAGTGCTTGCCCTCGCGGAGGTTCATGTTGAGGCGCGCGATGAACGACCCGCCGAGCACCTGCGTCATCGCGTCGAGCGCGATCTCGTCGGGGTTCGCGGTGGGCGGGGCGAGCTGGCCGGCCAGGATCACCGACTGCAGCGCGCCCGGCCGGTCGAGGATGTACACCGTCGTTCCGGTCGGCTGCGGTACGGTCTTGAGCGTCTTCGACGGGACCGAGCCCTTCTTCCAGCCCGAGAACAGCGCCTCGAGCTTGGGCTTGATCTCGGCCATCGTCGTGTCGCCGACCACGACCATCGTCGCGTGGTCGGGCTTGAACCAGGTTTGGTGGAACTTGACGAGGTCGTCCCGCGTCAGCTTGGCGACGCCGGCCTCGTACCCCGATCCCGTGAACGGGAGCGCGTACGGATGGTCGTTCCCGTAGAGGAGCTTCGGGAACACGCGCAGCGCCATCCCCACCGGCTGGAGCTTCTCGCGCTGGATCGTCGCGATCTGCTGCTTGCGCAGCCGCTCGAAGTCGGTCTGCGGGAAGGACGGATTGAGGATGATGTCCGCGTAGAGGGCGAGCGACGGATCGAGGTTCGCCTTCATCGCGGAGAGCGTGACGTAGGAGGTGTCCAGGTCGGACCCGGCCCCGATCCCCGCACCCAGCTTCTGCTGCTCGTCGGAGATCTGGAGCGAGTTCCGCTTCGCCGTCCCCTCGTCGAGCATCGACATCGCGAGCTCGGCCGTGCCGGGGATGACGCCCGCGTCCGCGGCGGAGCCCGCGTCGACCATGAGGTTGAAGTCCACCACCGGGATCGCGTGGCGCTCGGCGAGGATGATCTTGAGGCCGTTCGACAGCGTCGCGGTCTCGCGCTTCGGAAGGGTCGCGGTCGGCACGCCTCCCGGCTCCGGGAACGACTTGCGATCGACGCCCGACTTGTCCGCCTTCAGCTCCGACGGGTACGGATCGATGCGCAGCGTGTACATGCCGTCCGACAGCCAGCGGTTCGCCGCGTCCTTCACCTGGGCCGGCGTCGCGGACCGGTAGATCTCGAGCTCTTGCTTGTAGGCGTCCGGCGACCCGCCGTAGATGTACGACGCCGCGAGGACGTCGGACTTGCCCCCGAATCCGCCGATCCGCTCCACGCCGCGGATGAAGTCCGCGAAGTGGTCCGTGCGGACGCGGTCGAGCTCTTCCTGGGTCGGGCCGTCCTTCAGGAACCTCTGGAGCTCCTGATCGAGCGCGGCTTCGACCTTGGCGGGATCGACATCCTTCTTCGCGTCGGACTGCAGCGTGAACTGGCTCGCGATCTCCCGCGTGTCGATGAACGCGGTCGCCGACGTCGCGATCTGCTCGTCGTAGACGAGGCGCTTGTAGAGGCGGGACGATTTGCCGGAGGCGAGCACCTGCGCCGCGACCGAGAGGAGCACGCGGTCTTTCGTGGCGTCGCCGGGAACGTTCCACACCTTGATGAGCCGCGCCTGCGGCACGCGGTCCTGCACCTGCTGCCGCTGCGTGCCCTCGCGCTTGGCGACCCACGAGTCGAACCGCGCGACCGGCGGCCCCGGCGGGATGTCGCCGAAGTACTTCTTCACCCGCGCGAGCGCGTCCTGGGCGGCGATGTCGCCGGCGACGACGAGCACGGCGTTGTTCGGGCCGTAGTACGTCTTGAACCACTCCTTCACGTCGTCGAGCTTGGCCGCGTCGAGATCGTCCATGGAGCCGATGACGGTCCACGAGTACGGATGCCCGACGGGGAACGTCGCCTTGGTGATGAGCTCCTCGGAGACCGCGTAGGGCTCGTTTTCGCCCTGGCGCTTCTCGTTCTGGACGACCCCGCGCTGCTCGTCGAGCTTCGCCTGGTCGATCGCGCCGAGCAGATGCCCCATGCGGTCCGACTCGAGGAAGAGCACGGTGTCCAGCGCCGACTTGGGGACGTTCTGGAAGTAATTCGTCCGGTCGTTGTTCGTGGTGCCGTTCAAGTCGGTGGCGCCGATCGGCTCCACCGCCATGAAGTAGTCCTTGTTGTAGTTCTCGCTCCCGTTGAACATCAGGTGCTCGAACAGATGCGCGAAGCCGGTGCGGCCGGGCTTCTCGTTCTTCGAGCCGACGTGGTACCAGATGTTCACCGCGACGATCGGCGCCTTGTGGTCCTCGTGGACGATCAGGGTCAGCCCGTTGTCGAGCGTGAACTTCTGATAAGGGATGTCCGGGGTCGGGAGCTCCGCCGCCATCACGGGGACGGCGAGCGCGGCCAGGGCGAGCAGGCAGACGAACTTCTTCAGCACGGTGGGTTTACCTCCGGGATGGGCTACGGGAGCGACCGTGGCAAGGTTTCATGGAGCTCGACGGGACAGCATACCAAGCGCACCGACCGCCGTATACTCCCGCGGCTTTTTTCCCGGAGCGCCCATGAGACCGCTCGCCGCCGCCCTGCTGCTCCCCGTCCTCTTCGCTCCGCGCGCCCGTGCGAAGGACGAAGAAAAGCCCGTGGAATCCGAGGCCAGCGCCCAGGTGGAAGTGACGGTCACGCGGTACCCGGACGACCCCGCGAATCTCCCCGGGGTCGTGACGGTCCTCGACGGCCAGATGCTGCGGGACCGGGGCATGACGGATCTCAGATCCGCGCTGGGCGTCGTCGCGGGGGTGGACATCGCGCCGGGGGGCGACCAGGGGCCGGCCTCGGCGGTCCCTGAGATGTGGGGCCTCCGCGAGCTCGTCGTGGACGGTGTTCCGTGGGGCGGCGCCTTCAACCCCGAGCTCCCCGCGCTGAGCCTGCGCGACGTCGCGCGCATCGAGATCCTGCGAGGATCCGCACCGGTGATGTACGGGGCGACATCGTTCGTCGGCGTGATCCAGGTCCTCCACAACGATCCCGGATCGGCGCACGCGCAAGCCCAGGTGCAGGGCGGGACCCATGGCAGTTACGGCGCGGACGCGGCGTTCGACGTCGGCCATTGGCTCGGGTTCGACTCGCGGATCGAGATCGACGCGGCGCACCAGGGGTACGAGGACGATCGCGCGGAGTGGACGAAGGCGCACGCGCTGTGGCGCAACCTGCGCCCCGTCGGGAAGGGGAGCTTCCGCTTCGATCTGGACCTGCTCTTTCTCGACCAGTTCCCGACGAGCCCGGCGCCCCGCGAGGGGGCGGTGCTCAGCGAGGCGGTGCCCCTCGACGCGAACCACAACCCGTCCGACGCCAAGCTCGATCCCCGGCGCGGCACGCTCTCGCTCGCGTTCGAGCAACCGCTGTCGTTCGGCGCGTGGGGGGTGACCGGCTCCTACGCGCACGTCAAGCAGGAGTCGATCCGCGGCTTCATCCAGGACACCGTGTACCCGGAGAGCCCCGCGCTCGGCCTGCGGCAGGACGTCTCGCTCGACGAGATCTACCTCGACGGCCACCTCCAGATCAGCTCCGTGCCGAAGTGGAGCTTCGTCGCGGGGATCGATGCGCTGCTCGGCTGGGCCGAGGCCGAGGGCGGCATCTTCGACTACACGGTGTCCCCTGCGGGAACGACCGTCCCGGACTCCGGGGCGTTCTCCGACACGACGCGGGTCGCGATCGACGACACCCGCCGCTTCGGTGGAGTCTACGGCACCGCGGCATGGACGCCGGCGGAGCGCTGGCGCCTCGAGCTGGGTGCCCGGTACAACCTCACGCACGAGACGCGCACCGCGACCTCGTTCGACGTCCTCACGGCGGCGACCGAGGGCGGGGACGACGACCGCACCGAAAACCGCATGTCGGGGGGCGCCGGGGTCGCGTTCACGGTGTGGAAGAGCGGCGCGGACGACGTGAAGGTCTTCGCGGGGTACAAGAACACGTTCAAGCCGGCCGCGATCGACTTCGGTTTCGACGCCGAGCAGGAGATCCTGGAGCCCGAGGAGGGTCAGAGCCTCGAGGTCGGCGCGCGTACCGCGCTGCTGAACGGGCGCCTGGAGGTCGAGGCCGAGGCCTTCACGACGGAGCTCAAGGACATCGTGATCCCCGAGGACGCCGGGGGCGGCATCCCCGGGATCGAGAACGGCGGGGAGCAGAATCTCGAAGGTGTCGAGCTCGAGGTGCGCGGCCACGTCGTGGAGTCGCTCTGGGCGCGCGGGGCGTGGAGCTACCACGACGCGACCTTCGGCGATTTCGTCCAGGATTTCGACGGCGTCCCCACGCAGCTCGACGGCAACCGGGTCGAGATGTCGCCGCACGACCTCGCCGCGGCCGGCGCGATCTGGGCACCGACCCACGGGCTGACCGGCCACGCGGAGGTCAAGTACACGGGCGCGCGGTTCCTCAACAAACGGAACACCGCGCTGGCTCCGGGCTTCACGTCGTGGTCGGCGGGGGTCGGATGGCGCGCCGGGAAGTGGGAGGCGCGCGTGGACGCCGAGAACATCGGCAACCGCCGCGACCCCGTCGCCGAGAGCGAGTTCGCGGACGCCGCCTACTACCGCATGCCGCCGCGGCAGGTATGGGCCTCGTTCTGCTGGCACTTCTAGGCGGCGGGCTTCACCCCTTCGGCCCAGGCAATCGCGAGGCCGAAGGACGCACCGGGCTCGGCGCTCCAGCCGGCGAACGCCTCGAGCGCCCGCTCGACGTCTTCGATGCTCGCGCGGCCTGTGGCCGCGATCGCGTCGGTGGCGCCCCGGAGGACGCCGATCAGGTTCGCGGTGACGACCGGGAACATCGGATCGCCCTCGCAGGCGCCGAAGAAGATCCAGGTCGCCCGGCGCGGCGGCGCGCCCGCCTCGTGCAGGAGGCGCGGGAGCTTGCGACCGATGAGCGGGTCGCAGCCCAGCTTCCGGTAGCTCTCCATGTAGGCGTCCCAGACCCGCGCCAGGCCCCGGGGCTCGGGCCAGAGGCGCAACAGGTCGTGGTCGTCGTCCTCGAGGACGATCCGGCCCCCGGGACGCGCGGCGCGCGCCATGACCTCGACGGCACGGTGCGGATCGGGGAGGTGCTCGAGCAGGAAGCGCGCGTGGACGACGTCGAACGATCCCCACTCGTCCGCGCGCAGCGGAGGATCGAGGACGTCCCCGCGCCGCAGATCGACGAGCCCGTCCTCGCCGGCGGCTCGTGCGAGCTCCCGGGCGCGCGCGATCTGCTCGGGGCTGGCGTCGATGCCGACCACGGACCCCGACGGGCCCGCCGCGCGCCGCATGGCGCGGGCGAACTCGCCCAGCCCCGCGCCCATCTCGAGGATCCTCTCCCCGCCCGTCAGTCCGAGCTCGCGGAGCGATCCCTCGTTCGCGAGCCGGTTCATGAGCGTCAGCCGGTGCTGCTCCTCGGGCGACGTCCCGTGGATGTAGCCGCTCACCTCAGGGGAAAACGCCCAGCTCGAGGTAGGCGCGGCCGACCTTCTCGATCGCGCAGATGAAGGCCGCGGTGCGGAAGTCCTCGACCCTCTTGTTCTTCTTCATGACCTCGCTGATCTCGTTGTAGCCGGTCGCCATCGTCTCCTCGAGGCCCGAGCGGACGAGATCCTCCTCGTCCACGCCCTTGAGGAGGCCACGGCGGATGCTGTCGGGGAAACGGGCCCTCACGATCTCCTCGGTGGCCGCGACGATCTGCGCGCGCTGGTGCGCGTCGGCGCGCTTCTGCAGGAGGCCGTACCGCATGTGCGAGATGTTCTTCGCCCACTCGAAGTAGGAGACGGTGACCCCGCCCGAGTTCAGGTAAATGTCGGAGAGGAGGAGGACGTTCTTCTTGTTGAGGATGTTCTCCGCGTCGGTCGTCGTCGGCCCGTTGGCGGCCTCGGCGACGATGCGCGCCTTCACCTTGGCGGCGTTTTCGCGCGTGATCTGATTCTCGAGGGCCGCGGGGACGATGATGTCGCAGTCGAGCTCGAGCACGTCCCGGCCGTTCGCGAGGGTCTTCGTGGCGCCCTTGAAGCCCTTGATCGTGCCCTTGTGCTTGAACCACTCGCTGAGCTTTTCGATGTCGAGGCCGTTCGGATTGTAGGCCGCGCCGTCGTACTCGCCGACCGCGACGATCTTGCAGCCGTCCTCCTCGTGCAGGATCTTCGCGACGTGGTAGCCGACGTTCCCGAATCCCTGGATCGCGACCTTCTTCCCCGCGAGCGTTCCCTTGAGCCCGGTCTTCTTCAGCGTCACGGGGTCGCGGAAGACCTCGCGGAGGCCGAACACCACGCCGCGTCCGGTCGCCTCGCGCCGTCCCCGGATGCCCCCTTGAGTCAGCGGCTTTCCGGTCACGCACGCCCAGTTGTCGATCCCGCCGGGATGGAACGCGTCGTAGGTGTCCGCGATCCACGCCATCTCGCGCTCGCCGGTCCCGTAGTCGGGCGCCGGGACGTTGATCCCGGGGCCGATGAAGTTCTTCGCGATGAGCTCCGCGGTGTAGCGGCGCGTGATCTTCTGGAGCTGCTCCGGCGTGTAGTCGCGCGGACGGAGCTTGATGCCGCCCTTCGATCCGCCGAACGGCACGTTCCCGATCGCGCACTTGTAGGTCATGAGCGCGGCGAGCGCCATGATCTCGTGCTGATCGACCATGCGGCTGTAGCGGATCCCGCCCTTGAGGGGCTTGCGGTGGTGGCTGTGCTCGGCGCGCCAGGCCTCGAAGATGACGTAGCGGTCGTCGATCTTCACCGGGAACTGCATGTAGTAGACGTTGTTGCAGACCTTGATCTGGTGGAGGAGCCCCGACGGCAACTTCACGTGCTTCGCGGCCTTGTCGAACTGCCGCTCCACGATGTTGTTGAGGTTGAGGTCTTCCGGGGCTTTCGATCGGGTGGCCACGTGGGATTCCTCCGGGAAGGGGCGGGATTCTAGGACGCCGCCGCAAGAGGCGTCAAAACCGATCTACTCCCGTTGGTAGGTTCCCACGACGACCGCCTGCGCGAGGACGTGACCCTCCATCGCCGACAGGAGGGCCGCGCGCGTGGGCCCCGACAGGTCGGGCAGGCGCGTGTCCAAGGCATAAAGCGTGTGGACGTAGCGGTGCCGGCCGATCGGTGGGCAGGGACCGCCGTACCCCGTCTTCCCCCAGTCGTTCTTCCCCTCGAGCGTGTCGGCCGGGAGCCCCTTGGCCGGGATCGCCTCGCGCAGGCCGCGCGTCTCCGGCGGGAGGTCGTAGAGGATCCAGTGCGCCCAGGTCGTCTTCGGCGCCGCCGGATCGGGCGCGTCGGGGTCCGTGACGATCAGCGCGAGCGAGCGGGTGCCCTCGGGGAGCTCCTTCCACGACAGGGCGGGGGAGACGTTCGCCCCGTCGCAGGTGAACCGCGGAGGGATCGCGCCGTCCGCGGGGAAGGACGGCGAGGTGAGGAGCATCGCGGCGAGCAGGATCATGTCCGCCCGCAGGATGCCACGCCCGCTAGGGGCACGTCGAAGCGTTGAAGGTGCCGACGGCGCCGCGCACCGACTCCTGTCCGGCGCCGTTCACGGCGGCGACGACGTAGGTGACGAGCTGCCCCGGGGACGGGTTGGCCAGATCCCCGCCGGCCGGCCACGAGGGGCTGGTCCGCTTCGAGATGCAGGTGTACGCGCCGCCCTTGGTGCCGCGGTAGACGCGGTAGTACGAGACGGGGACGTCGGTGGAGTCCCACAAGTTCTCCCACGTCCAGTCGCCGGTCTTCGAGAGGACGAAGCGGCTGGCCGCACCGGGCGCGGAGACTTCCAGGTCGGCGAAGGGCGGGACGATCTTCCAGACGGCATTCCCCCAGACGATGTACAGCTCTCCCTGGGCGTCCTCTCCGAAGCTCATGAGGCTGTACAAGCTGGCGCCGGGGTCCACCTGCGACGAGACGTCGAGTGGATTGGTCGCGGCGCCGCCGACCACGGTGAAGGTCTTCACGAAGGACGAGCAGAAGTCGCTGTAGAAATACCGTCCCTGCCATGCGGTCATGCGGCAGCCGCGGTACACGTACCCTCCCGTCACCGAGCAGCCGCTCCCGTGGTCGTACTCGACGATGGGGAGCTTGAGGCTCGGGTCGTTGCAGGGCGGCGAGCCGGCGCAGATGGCGCCCGAGGGACTGCAGGTGCCCGGATTGTTGATGTTGAAGCAGTGCGTTCCTTCCATTTGACGCCAGCCGTAGTTCTGACCGCCGACGCCCGCCGCGGCGAAGTTGACCTCTTCCCAGCAGTCCTGCCCGACGTCCGCGACGTAAAGATCACCGGTCGAGCGGTCGAAGGTCGAGCGCCACGGATTGCGAACTCCCCACGCCCAGATCTCGTCGCAGACGCCGCCGGGCCCGTCGGCGAGGGGATTGGGCGTCGGGATGCCGTAGACGCCGGTGGCACGCCCGCAGTCGGGTTCGTCCGCGTCCGGATCGACGCCGCGAACGTCCAGCCTCAGGATCTTGCCGAGGAACGTCGTCTTGTTCTGGCCGTTGCCGCAGGTTCCGTGCAGATCGCCGCCACCGCCGCCGTCTCCCGTGAACACGTAGAGGAACCCGTCGGGGCCGAAGGCGAGCATCCCGCCGTTGTGGTTCTCCTCCGGCTGCGCGAAGCGCAGCACCCGAAGCTCGCTGCCGGGATCGGCGATGTTGGGATTGGTGGCGTTGCCCGTGAAGCGAGACACGACCGTGAACTTCTGTCCGTTCACGCTCTCCGTGTAATTCACCCAGAAGTGGTGCGTGGTCCCGTACGCAGGATCGAACGCGAGCCCGAGAAGCCCGAGCTCGGACGTGCTGTCGTCCACCCGTGCCGTGATGTCGAGGAACGTCGAGACGTTGGTCGATGCGGTTCCGCGCGGGTGGATCAGGATGCGGCCGGGCTTGTCGACGAT
>Ga0310888_10000202_pt1 | contig 12730 bp, 11 predicted proteins | sample T20D1metaG_FD_202510 | JGI IMG/M metagenome (GOLD analysis project Ga0310888, IMG submission 202510) | Lab incubated soil microbial communities from West Virginia University Organic Research Farm, Morgantown, WV, United States - T20D1 | ecosystem: Environmental > Terrestrial > Soil >...
CACCTATATTCGAGCCATGGTCACCACGCTTCGCGACGAGATCAAGCAGAACAAGCCGTTCACGAGCCTCGAGCAGGAAGCTCAGCTGAACATCGTCCGGACGGGTGCGCTTCTAATGGACGAAGCGGAGCAAATCCTCAGGCCATATGGCATTACCGCGACGCAGTTCAACGTGCTTCGGATCCTCCGGGGCTCGGAGCCCGACGGGCTGTGCCGCAACGAGCTCCGCGATCGGATGCTCACGCGAATGCCGGACATGACCAGGTTGCTCGACCGTATGGAAGAGGCCGGGTTCGTAGCTCGGTGTCGCGAGGAGGATGACCGGCGGATGGTGCGCTCGAGAATTTCCGCCGCCGGCTTGGAGCTGCTGCGTGTGCTGGACGACGTTGTGGTGGACGAGCACAAGCGACGCTTCAGCCACCTGAGCGATGAGCAGCTGCGGACGTTGATCGACCTGTTGACCACGGTGCGTCAGAAGCCCTGATTTTATTTGGTGATATAAGTGTGATAACACTTGGCTGTCTGACACCAATTCTGGCGGTACTACAAAGCAGTTCATTCACGGAGGAACCACCATGTCGATCTTCCAACCCGCTACCACTCGCCAGGCGAGCATTGCCCTGACCGTTCTCCGAGTCATCACCGGCGTCGTCTTCATCGCGCACGGTGCTCAGAAGCTCTTCGTCTACGGTCTCGCGGGAGTCTCCGGCGGCTTTGCCCAGATGGGCGTCCCGATGCCGGGCGTCGTAGGCCCGCTCATCGCGCTGCTCGAGTTCTTCGGCGGAATCGCGCTGATCTTCGGGCTGCTGACGCGGCTCGTCTCGCTGGGACTCGTGTTCGACATGCTGGGTGCGATGCTGCTCGTGCACCTGAAGAACGGCTTCTTCATGCCGAATGGTTACGAGTTCGTGCTGCTGCTGGCGGCTGCGAGCGCGACGCTGCTGGTGACCGGCGCTGGTGACTTCTCGATCGACTCGCTCATCGCGCGGCGGAAGGGTCTCACCGATACTGCGACAGCTGCCTGGGGTACTCGCACCGCGAATGCGCGCCGCGCCGCCTGACCTCATCAGCGGCAAGCATCAGCGACGAGGGGAACTCGATAACAGCAAAGGAACGGATCGGACGGATCGCTCCGCGCGGATTCGGGTCGCGAAACCGCAACGAGCCGTGACGAAAAGGGGAACACCCTAGGGAGGCTTTGGCTTCCCGAGGGTGTTCCCTTCTTTTTGAAACGTGCCGGTGGGCGGACATTTCCCGTTCCACGAACGATCCGCCCGATCCGTTCCTTTGCTGTTGTCGAGTTGCCTCGTCGTTGATGCCTGCCGCTGATGCTTGCCGCTGATGCTTACCCGGCGCGGGGTTCAGGGCACGAACGCCGCCCGCGGCACCGCGATCTTGCCGATCGCACCCTGATCCGTCCCGAACCAGATCTGCCGCGTCGCCTTGTCGAATGTCATGTGGCGGATGGTGTTCGGCCCCGGTTTCCCCACCGGGATCTCCGCCACGAACTTCTTCGTCTTCGGATCGAACGCGACCAGCGTCGCCGGAATTCCCGCGTGCCCGTTCTGCGCGACCCAGATGTTGTCGTGATCGTCGGTCGTCATCGCGTATGGCATCGATCGGGGGCCAAGCGGCAGCTTCCACTCCTCTGTCTTGCCGGTCTTCGGATCCAGGTGGCCGAGGTAGCCGCGGGTGTAATCGCCGTAGAAGAGGCGGTCGTCCGACGTGACCGCAATGCGCCGCGGCCGCGTCGAGTCGCTCGGCAAGTTGAACGTCTTGAGCTCCATGGTCTTCGGGTCGACCGTGCCGATCTTGTTCGTGCCGAAGAGATCGAACCACGGCTGTCCCTTGGAGTCGAGAACGATGCCGTACGGCCGCGTGCCCTGTCCCGTCTTCCAGAGGCGGAACTTGCCGGTCGTCGGCTCGAACCGGCCCACGGTCCCGGCGCCCTGCGCCGTGAACCAGGCGATCCCCGACTTCGGGTCGAAGATCATCGTGTGCGGATCGCGCACGGTCGAATCCGGAATCATGTAGGTCGTCAGCTTCCCGGTCGCCGGATCCAGCTTCACGATCCGGTTGTTCCGGTTGCCGGTGAACCACACCATCCCCTTCTCGACGACGAGGTTGTGCGGGTTGGTGCCGGCGTCGATCTCGAACTTCTTGAAGGCGCCGGTCTTGTTGTCGAGGTAGGCGATGTAGTTGCCGTTCTGCCCGACGAACCAGACTCGGCCCTGCGCGTCGGCGTACGGGTCGCGGGGGCGGGTTTCCGCGCCGAATGGGACGTCCCATTCCTTCGGGTCGAACTGCGCGACAGACGGCTGCGCCTGGGCAATGAGGACGCTGGGCGCGAGGACGGCGGCGAGGACGAAAGCACGGGAGCGCATGGACAGCCTCCGGGATCTGTGGGCTCGTTCAGTCTATGTAAATACGCCCCGGAGGGCGAGCGGCGTTGATGACGACGGCGCTGGCGCCGCCTCTCGCGAACCGGGAGCCGGACGGCTCGACGCGGCGGGTCGGGTGGGATCTACCGCGGGCGCGGACGCTGTCAATCGTTAGGTCGCCGCCCTGACGAGAGGCAGACAACCCGGCCACCGTATTTGCGGCCAGAGTGCGACGGTTGTCATTCCGAGCGGAGCGCCGCAGCCGCAGAGGCGAGGAATCGCCATCGTCCTGACAGGGAGGCCGCTCTACCAGGATGACTGCGATTCCTCGCCTGCGGCGCTTCGCGCCTCCGCTCGGAATGACACGGGCGGAATGACAGGCTAGCGAAGCGGGCGCGGGTTGAGCTTGCGTTGACGCGTTTCCCTGTTGACGCGCGACCAGCGGTCCCATGCGCTCATCAGCTCCGCCGGTCCGCGCATGAGCTCGTAGCGCTCGCCGAGACGCTGACGCTGCGTCGCTTCCTCGTCCGCAAACAGTCGATGAAGGGATAGCTCAGCAAGGAGGAGGGCATCGTCGTCGAGGGTCCCCATCCAGTCGTAGGTGATTCGGTCGGGCAGTGTCATGTGCGGTGGGGACGGATGTGATGCACGTTGGAACGTCGTTAGGCACGCGTCGCCGTTTTCTTGGCCCGTCGAGCCCGCGCCACGCGCGCGGACTGGTCCGGGACCCATTCGAGCAGCTCGCCGGGCTGGACGCTGAGTGCGATGCAGAGCCGGTCGAGCGTGTCAGCGGTGAAGCGGCCGAACGCGATGTCCGGATCGGCGAGACGGTACGCCGTGGGGACGGTGAGACCGGTCTCACGCGAGAGCCGATAGGGTGTCCAGCCTTTGCGTTTCAGCACGGCGGCGAGATGAAATCGGATCACGGCACCCTAATAAACAGACGGTTAATTACGCCACATATTATTATCTTTGACGATAGTAACGTGTGGTATTACCTTTTGCCATAGGCGGACACGGATCCGCTCACCGGCGGCATCCGCCCCGCCTGCACCCGTCAGGGCGCGACCGTTTCGCGACCGCGTCGCAATCGCCATCCGACGACGAACGCGCGAGTCCCGGTGCGGTATCACCCGTGAGCCACGCGACCACGCCGAGCCGGCCCCGCCGACCTTCCAATGCCACCGATGCTAGCACACCAACGCGCACCCGTCGCGAACCAGGCCGCCGACTGGCGCACCGTCGTCTCTCGCTACGAGCACCCCGACCCGCGACGCGCGCTCACACAGCTCCTGACGACGATCTTGCCGCTGGTCGCCGTGTTCGTCGCGATGTACCAGTCGCTCGCGCTGTCGTACTGGGTGACACTGCTCCTCATGCCGGTAGCCGCCGGACTGCTTGTGCGCACGTTCATCATCATGCACGACTGCGCGCACCGATCGTTCCTCCCCTGGTCCGGCCTCAACGACTTCATCGGCGTCTGCACCGGCATCATGACGCTCACGCCGTTCGGCAAGTGGCGCCGCGAGCACGCGCGCCATCATGCGTCGTCGGGAGACCTGGACCGCCGCGGTCACGGCGACATCGAGACGCTCACCGTGGCCGAGTATCTCGCACGCTCGCCGTGGGGCCGGTTCCGCTACCGCGCGTTCCGTCATCCCGCCACCATCCTGGGCCTCGGGCCGCTGCACATGATCGTGCTGCAGCGGTTGCGCTCCAAAGGCGTCACGATTCGCGATCGCGAGACCGCGAGCGTGTGGATGACCAACGTGGCCATTCTCGCCGTCTTCACCGTCTTCGTGCTCTGGCTCGGCCTCATTCCCGTCCTCCTGGTCTACCTGCCGGCGATGTACGTCGCGGCGATCGGAGGCGTCTGGCTGTTCTACGTCCAGCATCAGTTCGAGGACGCCTACTGGAAGGACCACAAGGACTGGGACTACGCGACCGCGGCCATTCGCGGCAGCTCGTACTTCAAGCTACCTCCCGTGCTTCGCTGGCTTACGGGCAACATCGGGGTGCACCACGTCCATCACCTGGGCCCGCGCATCCCCAACTACCGGCTGCAGCGGTGCCACGACGAGAACACGCTGTTCCACGACGTCACCGTGCTCACGATCCGCCACAGCATGCACACGCTCCGACTCTCGCTCTGGGACGAGGAGCGCGGGCAGCTCGTTTCGTTCGCGGACGCGATGGCGTCCCGGCCGTCCGGATCCGACGCCCTCCACCCGTCGGCCGCGGCACGTTAGGCAGCCGCGCGCGGTCCACGCCGGAGACCCGCCGGCGCTACCCCCCGCGCGCGTCCACGACCCGCACCGCCTTTCCCTCGCTTCGGGGCACACTTCCCGGTGCCCCCAGCGTCACGTCCGCCGTGAGGACGAGGGCGGTCGCCAGCTCCTCGCGCAGCCGGGCGGCGATGCGCCGAGCCCCGTCGCAGTCGGTCGTGGCACCGAACGACTCCCAGACGGCGGCGTTCATCTCGACGTGCACCGCCAACCGGTCGAGCGCGCCGTCCCGCGACAGCCGGATCTGATAGTGCGGCGCGAGCTCGCGCTGTTCGAGCACGACGCGCTCGATCTCGCTCGGAAAGACGTTCACGCCCCGCACGATCAACATGTCGTCGGTGCGCCCCTTCACCTTCGTCATACGCACCATCGTCCGGCCGCTTCGACTGGGCTCCGCGAACAGGGCGCACAGGTCGCCCGTGCGGTAGCGGAGTACCGGGAACGCCTGCTTCGTGAGCGATGTGAAGACGAGCTCTCCCTCCTCGCCGTAGGGGAGCACCTCCCCGGACTGCGGATCGATCACCTCGGGGTAGAAGTGATCCTCCCAGATGAACAGCCCGTCGTGATCCTCGGCCGATTCCATGGAGACGCCGGGACCCATCACCTCGCTCAGGCCGTAGATGTCGAGCGCCTGCAGGCCTAACGCGCGCTCGATCTCCTCGCGCATGCCGACGGTCCACGGCTCGGCGCCGAAGACCCCGACCTCCAGGGCGAGCGTCGATCGGTCGATACCGCGATCACACATCGTCTCGGCGATGTTGAGCGCGTAGCTCGGCGTGCAGCACAGCACGGTCGCGCCGAGGTCCTGCATCAGCGTGAGCTGTCGCGGCGTGTTGCCGCCGGACGCCGGGACCGTGAGCGCGCCGAGTCGCTCGGCGCCGTAGTGAAGCCCGAGCCCGCCGGTGAAGAGCCCGTAGCCATACGCGACGTGCACGACGCTTCCCGGATGCGCGCCTCCGCAGACGAGCGACCGCGCGCAGACGTCCGCCCACGTCTCGATGTCGGCGCGCGTGTAGCCGACGACGGTCGGCTTCCCCTTCGTACCGCTCGACGCGTGGATGCGGACGATGTCTTCGGGCGAGACGGCGAAGAGGCCCATGGGATAGTGATCGCGCAGATCGGCCTTCACCATGAACGGCAGGCGGCGGAGGTCGTCCAGCGAACGGATGTCGCTCGGGGCAACGTGCGCCAAGTCGAGTCGCCGCTTGTGAAACGCGACACGATCGTACGCCCACTGCACGCTCCAGCGAAGGCGGTCGAGCTGGAGCTCGCGCAGTCGCGGCCGAGGCATCGTCTCGATGTCGTGGTTCCAGATCATTCTGTCATTCCGAGCGACCGAGGGAGGCGAGGAATCGTCGGGCGTTGTCATTCCGAGCGTAGCCCGCGCGTAGCGCAGGCGAAGGCGAGGAATCGCACTCGTCCCGACCGGGGGCTTGTCCCTCTACCGGGAGGATGGCGATTCCTCGCCTCCGCCGCTGCGCGGCTCCGCTCGGAATGACAGCGTGCATCATTTCCCGAACAGCGAGTCGTATTTCCCGGTGGCAAGCTCCGCGTCGAGCCGCTTCGCGATCGTGATCAGCAGTGTCTGGTCCGTCGCGTCCCGCGGCAGCGACACCGCGACGTAGTTCCCCGTCCCGCCGTACGCAACGTTCACCACATGGCCGTCGATCTTCACCGGATACTCGTATGCGTACGATTCCACCGGCACGCGCTCGCCCTTGAACTCGGCGACGAGGAAGTCGAGGATCGCGTCGCGCAGCCCCACCTTCGCCGGCTCGAGCCAGTAGCCGCTCGCTTCCGTGAGCGTGCCGTGATACGGAAGCGGCACGAATCCCTTCCGCTCCACGAGCGACTCGACGCCGTCTTCCCCTTTTTCCCACGCGAAGTGATGCATGAGCCACGCTGGGTCGATCACTTCGAGCTTGGGGTAGCGCATTCGCGCCTCGTCCACGGGAAGCACATAGCTCCGCCGTCCGACGAAGTCGACGACGGCGATCGACGTGTGATTCTGATTGGTGGCGGCCTCCCAGACACTGCCGAACCGAACGAAGCTCCGCTCGTCAGGCGAGATGCCTAACGGTGACACCGCGGGAAAGAGCGAGAAGCTGTCGGGGAACGTGTACGCGTGTACGGCCATCCGGCGCGTGTCGACGACGCAGCCGCCGACTTCATACAACCCCGGCGTCTCGAAGGTGAGGCGATTGACGCGTCCGCGCGCCACCTGGCGCGCGCCGCTGCGAAACCTCGCCGTGTCGGACGTCAGCACCGAGCCGTCCGCGTACGCGCAGCCCGGCACGTGGATCGTCCGCAACTGCCCCGCATTCTCGGTCAGCACGTAGCACGGACCGGAACCGTTCGAGTCGACGAAGTGGGCCAGCAGCGCCGGCTGCGGTCCACCGATGACCGCGACGCCGTCCACCCCGTCCAGTCGGCGCGACGGGCTCGTGCCGGCCGAGTCGGAGCCTGTGTCCGCCACGGCGACGGGCTGCCCGCGATGGCGGATGGCGAACCGGCCCGTCGTCGCCAGCACGGTCTTGCCGTTGACGGTCTCGTTGTAGAAGTGGCTGGCCATGGTATGCACCTCGAACGGCCCGACGGCTTCCGTCCGAATGGGCTCGGTCCATTTCTGCACACGATAGCGGTACGTGAACCCGTTAGGCAGCGGTGGCGCGCCGGGTCGGGCGTGCGGCATCCACTCGGTCCACTCCAGATCGTTGCGGCCTGGCGTCCCCGACATCGGAAGGAGAAACCCGAAACTCGGCGCCGATTCGAGCTGCACGGAGAGCACGAGCCGTCCGCGAGTCGTGAAGATATCGACGGCGCCTGGCGCTACCCACCGGCCCTCGACGAGATGCGCGTCCGACGTCCAGAGGGGACCAGTCGAGCTCGCGCGCTGCACATGCCCACGCGTGACGCTGCCGAGTATGATCGTCGGCTCGCCCGGGATCGATGCTGGTGACGTCGCCTGGCTTTCGGGCCAACGCACCTCGACCGCGAGCATGAGCGCGTCACCATCCAGAGTCGGCGGCACGTCGGCGAGGAGTCGCGCCGTGATTCCGACGACCGCGATGAGGCCGAGCAGTATCGCGTTCGCGCTGCCGAGCGACTTGAGGAAGCCGCCCGCGCCGTTTGCGGCCATCACCCGGGTCGTGATGATGCCAACCGCGAGACCGACTAGAAACCCGAGAATGGCGAGGCTCACGACGAACGCCGCCGACTGGGCCTCGAAGCTCGGCACGCGATACCAGCTCGCCGCGAGGCTGGCGACGAGCGCGCTCGCGATCAGACCAATGATCGCGGTCAGAATTCCGACGAAAATCGAGGACGACCAGGACATGAGTGCACGCGCACGGGAGACGAGCGGACGCGATGATCATGGCAGCCCCGTCGTGCGCTCGCCACTATGTCATCGGTCCGCGGCATCGGTCTCGGTCGGCACCGGACGCAGCGACTGCACCAACGTCTCGATCGTCGTCTCGACGGTGTGCTCACGATCGTTGCCAGTGATGCCGCGGTAGATGGCCGGATAGGCGAACCACAGTGCATGCGCCGCGAGCGTCGCGAGGATGGTTCGTGCCGCCGCGCGTTTGTGGCCGCCCAGCGAAGCGCGTCCACCGAAGCTGCCCGTGCGCGATCGTCCCAGGCCGACGCGCGAGTCGGACAGCGACGCTCCGAGTTCTTGCCGACCATCTCCACGAGCGCGCAGCTCGGCACACGCAGTTTCAACACCGCGTCGATGGGGATCGAGGTACCGACAACCGACCCCGATGGCGAGGTGCGCGGCCCGGTCCGCAGCATCGACATGCGCGCGCAGATATCGCAGCGGCTGATCGACGTTCCGGCCGTGCTCCGCTGGCGTGCCGCGGGTGCGGACGCCGACGCCATTCACTACCGCGCTGACGCCGCGGCCGATGCCGCCGCGGAACGTGGCGCAAACGCCTACCTGAGCGTGCTGCGGGCCGAGGCACGCATTTCGGCTCGTCAGGCGGATTCATCGCTCGCCGCCGAGCTCCTCGATATTGCACGGCAGCAGCTTGCCGCCGGCGTCGGGATCTCGCTGGATGTGACGCGTGCGGAGTCGCAGCTGGCCGACACACGGGCGCGACTGATCGCGACGCGCGGTGAGCGCGACCGGAGCGTGCTGCAGCTGCGCCACGAGCTCGCCATCGCGGACGGTGCGCCGCTCGTCATCGCCGATTCGCTCCCGGCACCGTCGGAGAATGAGCCTGTCGCGCGGGAGGACGAGATCATTCGGATGGCGCTTGGACATCGTGGCGATTTCAAGGCGGCGGTCACGTCGAGCGAAGCGGCGCGCACGAGCGCTCGCGCCGCCGCGGCCGAACGTCTTCCGTCGATCTCGGCGTATGCCGATCACGGCTCGACCGGCAGGAATACCGATCGCCTGTTGGGCACGTACTCGTACGGCGTTCAGATCTCGATCCCGGTGTTCGACGGGCTCCGCATGGAGTCGCGCACCGCCGAGGAGCGCGCCCGTCAGCGCGAGGCCGAGGTGGAGGCGATCGACATGCGTCGTCAGGTAGAGACCGACGTACGGACGGCGCTGATCAGCGTGGCCGCTGCGCGCGAGGAAGTCGCCGCGGCGCAGGCTCGGCTCGTGCTGGCGGAGCAGGAGGTGAACCAGGCGCGCGCGCGCTTCCGTCAGGGCGTGAGCGGGAACGCGGACGTGATCACGGCGTCGATGTCGCTGAACAGTGCGCGCGACCTCGTCATCGACGCGCTGACGTCGTACCAGATGGCGCGCGTGTCGCTCGCGAGCGCGCAGGGGGCGACGGCGATGCTGAAGTAATCCCGGTCATTCCGAGCGAGCGCAGCGAGTCGAGGAATCGCCATCCTCCTGGCAGAGGGGCCTCTCGTTCAGGACGATGGCGATTCCTCGCCTCCGCGCTGACGCGCTCCGCTCGGAATGACAAGGGACGAACCGGTTTCAACCAACGACGCGCGCGCGTTGTCCACTCTGGGCGTGACCCACGTTCTACACCGGAGTGCCATGAGGACGACCGTCGTGCGCATCGCCGCGCTCGCCTGTGCCCTGGGTGTGTCGCATGCCCATCGTCTCGTCGCACAGACGACCGTCACCGCGTTCGTGCACTTCAACGTGGTGCCGATGACGAGCGACACCGTCCTCCGCGACTACACCGTTCTCGCGGCGGATGGAAAGATCACGGTGGTTGGTCCCACGAAAACCGTGCGCGTGCCGCGCGGGGCGGTACGCGTCGACGGCGGCGGACGACAGTTCCTGACGCCGGCGCTCGCCGACATGCACACCCACACGGCCAATCCCCGAGAGCTCGCGCTGTTCGCATCGCACGGCGTGCTCACGATCCTGAACCTCGGCTGGAGTCCCGACGCGTTCGTGGCGATGGAGCGCCGTCGCTACAACTCGGGCGAGCTCTTCGGGCCGACCGTCTTCGAGGCGCGGCGAATGAACTGGCCGTACGGCCGCACGCCGGGCATCGCCACCGTTGCGCAGGGACGTGACACCGTTCGGTACGCCAAACAGATCGGCTACGACTTCATCAAGGTCTACTCGTTCCTCACCGACAGCGTCTTCGACGCGATCATGCAGGAAGCAACTGCCCAGGGCATCACCGTCGTCGGCCATCAGACGAACGGTATCGGATTGGAACGGGCGTTCCGCTCGGGCCTGAAGATGGTCGTGCATGCCGAAGAGCTGCGGCCGAGCTTCACGGGACTCATCACCAGCGAGCGCGCCGATTCGCTCGTGCGGCTGTTTCAGGAGCTCGGCGTGTGGCTCACGCCGACGCTCTCGACGTTCCAGGCCATCACCAATACCTGGGGCAACCCGGCGCGTCTCGAGCAATACATGGCGGAAGGCATCGCGGCGCACATCCCGGCGCCGACGGTGGAAGCGTGGCGCCGGAACAACTATCACACGCAGAGCGGATCCGTTGCCGATCGGCTGGCGTCCTACACCGAGGCGACGCGGCGGCTTCACCGAGCCGGTGTGCCAATGCTCGCGGGTACGGACGGACCGGGCGTGCCGGGGATGATTCCCGGCGTGGCGATTCACGACGAGCTGCAAGTGATGCAGGCGATCGGCATGACTCCGTACGAGGCATTCGCGACGTCCACCTCGAACGCGGGCCGCTTCATCACCACGTTCGTTCCGGGCGCCACGCCGTTCGGAACGGTGTCGGTGGGGGCACGCGCGGATCTCCTCATCGTCGCGGCGAACCCGCTCGAGAATCTGACGACGCTACGGACGCCCGCGGCGGTCGTCCGATTCGGCCGCGTGTATTCGGCGCCGCAGCTCGACTCGATCCGCGTCGGGAAGTGAAAGGGTTCGGGCGTGAGCTCTTCGCTGCCCAGGACGCCACGGATGGCGCCCAACAATTCTTCGGGACGCGACGCGACTCTTTAAAGGTGAACGGCCCCGGGATGCTCCGCTGGGCAGAGCATCCCGGGGTCGTTCACAAAACTTCCCGCGCAGGGTTTTTATCGGCGCCCTTCGCGTCCGTCGCTGCGAAGAACTCACCTCTGCGGTCTCCGCGCTCTCCGCGGTAAATCAACCACCACGCGACGATTCCTCATCGGCCCGCCGGGGGCTCTCCACTCGGAATGAGAGGCTATCGAATTTCAAGGGCTCGGACCCCTTGATCCCGGCGTTGACTCCGAAAGCGGCTGGTCGTTAGGCTCGAAGAAGAATTTCGGTCGAACATCGGCGAGCCCCGACATCGCCAGCCACGCCTCGATCGCCTTGGCGAGCGCGCGTTGCGCGTCGGGGTCGAGTCGCCCGAAACCCGCCACCAACCGGTCCTGAACGGTCTCCGGTGCTGTCGCGACGAGCGCCGCCCCGGCAGCGGTCAGCGTGAGCACGGCCCGGCGCCGATCCCGAGTGCTGGGCTCGCGCGCAACCAGCCCGCGCCTGACGAGACGCGCGACGACCTCGGAGACGGAGCTCTGCGTCGTGCGCGTGCGGCGCGCGAGGTCGCCGAGTGACTGCTCCGAGACGGCGTGGAGCTGACGGAGCACGAAGAGCTGAGCACTGCTCAGGCCGACGGCTCGCTCCGACGCGCTCGTGCCGAGGTGAAGCGCGTGCACGATGCGACGAAGACCATCCATCGCACGCCCCGCGAACAGCTCGGCGTCTGATCGCTCCATTAGAACCGCTCGCCCTGCGCCTCACGCGCCTGACTGCCGACCGGACGGATGCGTGACCACATCGTGAAGAAGAACATCAGCAGCCCGGCCACCTGAATGAGCCCGGCCGCCAGCGTCGCGAGCCGAAGCCACGCGGCGTCCACCTGCGAGCGTGCGAGCTCGCCGACGACGCGCAGCGCCGTCCCGCCACCGACCAGCCAGTAGGCCACCTCGGCCGCACGCGGTGAATAGCGCGTGTCCTCTTTGGCCGGCCGCGGGAAGAGCCAGAGCGCGACGCCGAGGATCATCATCATGACGAACCCCACGAGGATGGCGTGCGTGTGCGCGCTCACCAGGTAGCGGGACGGGAACCGCTGCAGCAGCTCGCGCTCCACCATCATCCACGCGCCGAGCCCGAGGCCTAACGCGAGGAAGGCGATGCCGGTCTTGAGGTAGCGGCGGACGAGCGAATGCACGGCATTACCTCGCGACGCGCCGGCGGAGCGCCGTCACCTCGGTGGAGGCGGTTACCTCGCTCGTGTCGGTGCGGCGCCGGGCCGGGCCGTCGATCGTACGCCACATGTTGTAGACGAACGTGTAGGCCGCGAGCCCTGACAGGAGTCCGCCGGCAGCCACGACGATCCGAGCTGGCATGGCATACATGGTCGCTGGCAACAGCGCGAGGCCAGCGACGAACAGCACGAGTCCGATGTTGGCGAGCCACCACTGCACGCCGGCGAGCCGCCGGCTGTGCAGCGGGTGTCCCGTGAACCGCGGAATCACATGGTACGCGACGCCGAAGATCATCATCGTCACGAACCCAAGGAGGTTCATGTGGAGATGCGCGGTCCGGTACAGCGCCCATGCCGGATGCGCAGCCATCCCAATGCCCAGCGAGACGCCGGCGGCGAGCCAGGCGAGGCTCGCTTTGAGAAACGCCTT
>Ga0310888_10000207_pt1 | contig 12658 bp, 9 predicted proteins | sample T20D1metaG_FD_202510 | JGI IMG/M metagenome (GOLD analysis project Ga0310888, IMG submission 202510) | Lab incubated soil microbial communities from West Virginia University Organic Research Farm, Morgantown, WV, United States - T20D1 | ecosystem: Environmental > Terrestrial > Soil >...
GGCGTGAGTCGTCCGAGCATCGCGACGTTGCCAGGACGCGCGGCCCGCGCTTCGTTGACCGTGAATTTCAGCGTGGTGCCCAGCCAGTTGCTCGATCCCTGCGGCACGCCAGTCGGGTGGCTGCCGTTCGCATCCACGGCTTCGATCGCCGAGTAGTCGTCGCGACTCCGCACCAGCAGCATCGTCGGCAGCGATTCGACCAGCGGGCTGAACCGCTGATCGCAGTTCAAGTACCCACATACGAACCGCGACGTTCGTCCGCCCCCGCCGTACGACAACTGCGGCGGCTCGTCGTGCTTGCCGGGCGAGAAGATGGTCGACAGCGGCGTCGATTGACCCGCACCCTGACTGCGCATCGTGTGCTGATCGCCGCGCGGGAACACGACCACATCGCCGCTCTCCATTGTCGTCAGCGGATGCCGCCGACACTCCACCTCGCACTCCCCGTCAACGAGGATGTGAAACAAGACGATGCATTCCGCTTCTGGCATCACGGCGGACGCCAGCAGGTCGGGAATCGGTGACTCGATCGCCCACGGCGATGAGAAGTCCGCCGTAAAGAACACCGCTCCCGACAAACGCACGACGCGGAGCACGTCGGACAGGACATCCATCACTGCAGTCTCGTGCGATCCGGCGGACCCTTCGACAAGGCTCAGGGCGGGCCTGCCGGAGCAACGGTCAAGGATTTCAGAGCCTCAATCAACGCGTCAAGGGAATCCGGTGTTTCGGCCAAGAAACGGAGCGTCCTGGTCATAGAACGTCGGCCGTCGTGCATTCAGGATTGGCTCGTTGCATCGATCACATTCTCACGAGGAGCGAGACCAATGCCGCTGATCACACCCGACCCGACGTTCTACCCTTCGCCGACGCTGGCCACGCAGGCGCCGCCAGAGAAGCTGGCCTACGTCGCGCTGATCAACCCGAAGAAGAACGGCCGCCCCGACGCGCTCGGCGTCGTGGACGTCGATCCCGACTCGAACGCCTACGGCTGCCTCGTTGGGCAGACCGACATGGTGGCGGCTGGCGATGAACTGCATCACTTTGGCTGGAACGCGTGCAGTTCCTGTCTCTGCCCGTACGCGCCGCATCCCCACATGCAGCGTCGCTACCTGGTCGTGCCGGGCATCAATTCGTCGCGCATCCACGTTCTCGATACGAAGCCCGATCCGCGACAGCCGCGGATTGTCAAAGTGATCGAGCCGGAGACGCTCTTTCAGCGCACGGGATATGCGGCGCCCCACACGGTGCACTGCGGGCCCGATGGCATCTTCATGAGCGCGCTGGGCGCGCCCGACGGCAACGGACCTGGAGGCACATTCCTCCTCGATCCCGAAACGTTCGACGTCAAAGGTCGATGGGAGCTCGATCGCGGAACGCAGCAGCTTGCGTACGACATGTGGTGGCATCTCGGGTGCGACACGATGATCACGAGCACCTGGGGCACGCCCAACATGGTGAAGGATGGCGTGAACCCTGAGCTGCTGCTCGCGGGCAAGTACGGACACTCGGTGCACGTGTGGGATCTGCGCCGCCGGCGTCACGTGCAGGAGCTGTCGCTCGGAGACGAGCAGCAGATGGTGCTCGAGCTGCGTCCGGCTCACAACCCGACACGTGCCTATGGCTTCGCCAGCGTCGTCGTCTCGTTGAAGGATCTCTCCTCGTCTGTCTGGTTGTGGTATCGCGAGTCGGGCAAGCCGTCGAACGGCTCGGGATCGTGGGCAATCAAGAAGGTGATTGAAATCCCTGCTCAACCAGCCGACCCGGAGAAGCTGCCGCCGTTTCTGCAAGGCTTCAAGGCCGCCGCTCCGCTCGTGACCGACATCAATCTGTCGGTTGACGATCGCTTCCTCTACGTCTCGTGCTGGGGCACCGGAGAGTTCCTCCAGTACGACGTCACCGATCCGTTCAACCCGAAGAAAGTGGCCACGATCAAACTGGGCGGCATCGTCAATCGCGCTGCGCACCCGAGCATGCCGCACCAGCCGCTCAACGGCGGGCCGCAGATGGTGGAACTCAGTCGCGACGGCCGCCGCGCCTACTTCACGAACAGCCTCTACACGCCCTGGGACGAACAGTTCTACCCGGATGGCGTGCGCGGATGGATGGCTAAAGTCGATCTGCATCCTGAGGGCGGCATGGAACTGGACAAGAACTTCTTCCTGAAGACGAACGGCTTACGGCCGCATCAGGTTCGGCTCGACGGCGGCGACGCCTCGTCTGACTCGTACTGCTACGCGTAGTGCTATCTCGGGGTCAGATCTTGATTCTTGCGATCCAGCAAGAATCAAGATCTGACCCCCACGTCACGAGGAGTGGTCATGGATTGGCACGCGATGGTCTTTCTCGGCGCGTATCACGGCATCAATCCCGGCATGGGATGGCTGTTCGCGGTGGCGCTCGGCATGCAGCGAGGCAACGCGCGCGGCGTCTGGGGCGCGCTGCCGCCGATCGCTCTCGGTCACGCCGCCGCCGTGGGCGTGGTCCTGTTGTCCGTCGGCCTGGCGCAGATCGTCATCCCGATGGAGACGCTCAGAGTCCTCGTCGCCTCGATGCTGACGATGCTCGGACTCTATCGGCTGTGGCGTCACCGGCATCCGCGATACGGCGGGATGCAGGTGGGGTTTCGCGATCTGACCGTGTGGTCGTTTCTGATGGCCTCGGCGCACGGCGCGGGCTTCATGGTGGTCCCGTTCGTGATGTCGTCCCCGCCGATGCTGGCGGCGGGAGGTCATGAACACATGCATCACATGGCTGCTGCGACGAACGGGGCGGCCGCCGGAGCGATGGCCGTGGCTATTCACACGCTGTCGTATCTCATCGCCATGACTGTGGCGGCGTGGTTGGTGTACCGAAAGCTGGGCCTGAGCCTCTTGCGCAAGGCATGGCTGAACGTGGACTGGGTGTGGGCCGGCGCGCTGGTGCTCACCGGCCTGATTGTGTTGCTGAAGTAGTCGCTGGCGGTGCTCGCCAGCAAGGAGGCGTTATGCGCGACTCACGCGTCCGGTTCATTCGCATGCAGGGCTTCACCACTCCACACGTAGACGATGAGCTGTATTCGGCGTTGATGCTGCAACCCAGAATCGTCGGCGCGACAGTCGCCCTGGGTCTCGTCGTGCAAAGCCCGTCGCTGTTTCTGGCTCTGTCGGCGTTGCTGTTGTGGAGCGCGCTCGTTCCGACCCGCAATCCCTTCGACGCGATCTACAACCACGCCGTCGCAGGGCCTCGCAGGCTCTCACCGTTGGGCCCAGCGCCGGCCCCTCGACGCTTCGCGATGGGTATGGCTGGGACGGTGGCGCTCACGATTGGAATCGCACTCCTCTCCGGCGCCGTGATCACCGCCTGGGTTTTCGAAGGGCTGTTCGCCGTTGCGGCGTTGCAAGTGGTCTTCGGTGACGTGTGCGGCGCGGCGAACCTGTTCCATCTCCTCCAGCGAAGTCTGATCGCGAGGCCGTCACATCCTGTCCGTCAGTGAATGGCGTCGAAGAGACCTTTCATGATCTCCTTCAACGGGATTTGCGTGGTGACGACTGGAATCATCGGCACGGCGAGGGCCAGCAGGAACGCCACGACACTGCTCTTCCGGAATGGATATGCGGACATCTGCTCGACGTTCTTGAACGCCGCCGACAGGTCGGCGAGCGAGCTGACGTCGGGTGCACTGAGCAGGTCCTCGACGTGCTGATTACGGTGAGTCGTCCACTTGTGACGGAACTGCAGGGAGACAAGATGCTGGATCGAACCGTACCTTCGAATGCTCAGTCTCTTCTCACGCAGCAGCGCCGGCGTGAACAACGCCAGGGGCAGAAAGAAGATCAGCAGCAGCATGACCGCGTATGCCGATGCCGGCCATTTCAGGAGCTCCAGTGTCAGCTGGCCAGTCGACAGCTGCGCTCGCCAGTAGGAGCCGATCACTGCTGACACCGCCAGAACCACTGGTACGAACGCGCGCGGAGTTTCGCCGAGAAAGCCGAGTCCTGCTGCCAGATCACCATTGGTGGCGTCGAGCTGAAGAGGCATTCGGGAGAGCTGTCGAAGGACGTCGACCCAGATCAACCACTTCCACGCCGCGATCGAAAGCAGCGTGAGGAACAACACCTGAGTGACAAGCACCGAGTAGTACGCCGCGGGGGTCATGGAACCGGGAGCCGCGTCTACTGCCCATGCCGCAAGATTGAAGCGGCCCGATTCCACCAGATAGCCCACCTGCACGTAAACGGCGACGATGATGATGAACTCGGGCAGCTTCGCGTCGCGGAGCCGTCGCGTCCGTTGCATGATCTGGTGGAAGCGAGAGAGATCCGCGATTCGGATGATGTTCGCGTCCAGGAAGTGCTGCACCATCTCGCGGAACCGTGTTTCCATCGTGACCTGCGCGACCAGAAGCAGCGGAATGGCAATGAACGCCCGAGCGTAGACGCGGTAGTCGACGAGCAGCGCACGAAGGTCGTCGACTCCGCCGTGAGTCGCAGCCAGGATTGGTAAGGGGAGCCACGCGATCGCTAGAGCCAGCGGCAACCGCCTTCGCAGACCCCACGTGTGCGGGCCGATCAACCGGGCCTTCTCCTGGACCTGATAGAAGAATCCTCCCCGGATCAGCGAGATCGGTATCTCCCTCGCGGGTTGGTCGATGGACGGGGCTCGCAGTGGATGCATGATGCTCCTGCTCGATGACCACCAATCGATGTGCCACTCGAGCGGAAACTCAGTGAGTCAGAGATTGCTCAGGGAACCGCGTCAGATCTCATCTGCAGTGCCGCAACCGGACCGCAGAAGCCGCGGCCTGTCGTGGACACGATAAAATTCGGCGGAACGCTGACACATGGTCGCCAGCCCCCGCTATCAGATCACTGAAATCATCGGACGTGGAGGCATGGGCGAGGTGTGTCTCGCTGATGACCTGATGCTCGACCGCAAGGTCGCATTGAAGTTCGTCACCGCGCCCGACGAGACCGACGGCCTGGATCAGTTGCTGACCGAAGCACGCGCCGCCGCTGCGCTCGACCATCCGTTCATCTGCTCGATCTACGAAGTCACGGTGCTCGACGGTCGTCCGTGTATCGCCATGGAATACATCCGTGGCGAGTCGCTCGAACGCCGGCTCCGCGGCGGGCCGCTGCCATTCGCTGATGCCGTGCGCGTGGCCGACGAGATCGCCGAAGCGCTCGACGCGGCACACCGGCGGCGTGTGGTGCACAGCGACCTCAAGCCCGCGAACGTGATGCTCACCGAAGACGGCCACATCAAGGTGATGGATTTCGGTTTGGCCCGGCGGCTTCCTCATACCGACGATCTCGATCACGCCGAAACGATGCTCGTCGCCTCGCGGGATGACCTCGTGCAAGGAACGCCCGCCTACATGGCACCGGAACAGATCCGCGGTGAAGCGGCGGATCGCCGGTCCGACGTGTTCGCGTTCGGCATCCTGCTCTACGAGATGGTGTCGGGGATCAACCCGTTCAAACGCGCCAGCATCGAGACCACCTTTGCGGCCATTCTTCGCGAGCCCATCGCGACGCTCCACGACCGCATGCCCGCGATTCCGCCATCAGTCGATGCGCTGCTCCTGCAACTCCTCGCGAAGGATCCTGCGGCGCGACACCACTCCCTCGGCGATGTCCGTGCGACCTTGCGGCGCCTGTTGGTGGATATTTCTTCGTCGGCGGCAACGCTCCGGCCCGCGGTCGTCGATCACGGGACGCGCGACACCGGCGCCAGGCTGATCGGGCGCGACGGCGAACGAGCGCAACTGCGGCACAGTCTCGAGCAGGCAACCTCTGGCCGCGGCAGCCTCTGGGTCCTGCACGGGGAATCGGGTATCGGCAAGACTCGCCTGACCGAAGACACGCTGGCCACTGCACGTCAGCTCGGTTGCCAGACGCTAGTCGGTCGATGCTACGAGCAGGAGGGCACGCCAGCTCTCATCCCCTACATCGAGATCCTCGAGGAGGCATCTCGGCTGATGCCGGCGCCGGTGTTCCGGCAGGCCGTCGGCAAGAGCGCCCCGGAACTGGCGCGGCTGATGCCCGAGCTGCATCACCTGTTTCCTGAGATGTCGCCGCCGCTGGATCTGCCGCCGCAGTTGCGGCAGCGGTTCCTGTTTACGAACATCCGCGAGTTCCTGACGCGGGCGGCGCGAATGATGCCGCTCGTGATGTTCATCGACGACTTGCAATGGGCCGATGAGTCAACCGTACAACTGACGCAACACCTCGCACCACAGCTGGCGTCGCTCCCGGTCGTCATCATCGCGGCGTATCGCGAGGTGGACGCGGCCCGTGCGCCCGCCGCCAGAGGAGGACTGCAGGACTGGATTGGCCGTGTTCGCGGCCAGTCACGCGAGCCCGTGTCGCCACACGCCGTCAAGACAGCCCTCGATCAACTCGTCGCGCAACGGCACGCTCGGCCGATCGTGCTACGGCCATTCAATCGCACCGAGGTTGCCGGCATGCTGACCGCCCTCGGTCCGTCGCATCCTCCAGCCAGGCTCGTAGACAGATTCGCCGACCACACCGGTGGAAACCCGTTTTTTGTCGCCGAGTTGTTTCGTCACCTGAAGGACGAAGGACGGCTATTCGACGCCAATCAGCAGTGGACGCGCCAACTCGACTTCGACGAGATCGAGCTCCCCGACACCGTGCGCGTCGTACTCGAACGCCGGCTGCAACGGGTGTCCTCGGAGACGCAGGACGTACTGAAAGCCGCCGCGGTGATCGGGCGGCACTTCGAGCCGGATCTGCTCGAAGACGTGGCGGGCATCGAGAGTGACACCTTGATCACTGCGCTCGACGAAGCCGAGCGGGCCCGCATCGTCAAAGGACCCTCCGGGCGGCGCGAGATCACGTGGCGGTTCGAACATCCGCTGACCTGTCAGTTGCTGACCAACGCGGTCCCGCAGCTGCGCCGCCAGCGGCTCCACCTGCGTGTGGCGGACGCGATGCAGCGGCTCGACCGGGAGTCGCGCGTCTATACGTCCGGAATCGCGCATCACCTGTACTGCGCTGGACGACTGGCCGACCCGGATCGGACGGCCCGCGCGCTGATTACGGCTGGCGATGCGGCACGCGAGGTGTACGCCACTGAAGACGCGGTGCGGCATTATCGCGGGGCGCTCGAGGTCCTGGCGGATACGACCGGGGACCCGCGCACGACACTGGGCGTGCAGGAAACGCTTGCCGACCAACTCGCGCTGCTGGGGGATCGTCGCGCAGCGATGGAGCAGTACGAGCACGTCAGCGGCGCGTATCGTGCGCCGGATTCCGCGGTCGATCAGGCCCGCATCGCCCGCAAGACGGGGACGCTCCACTGGCACGCCGGCAACCGCGGCGAAGCGATGGCGGCCTATCAGCGAGCCCTGGACTCGCTCTCCGGTTTGCCGGCACCTCTTGAAGCCGCCCACCTCTATCAAGAGCTCGGGCTCGCCGCGTTTCGCAACGCTGACAACGCGCAGGCCGTCGAGTGGGCCGATCGCGCGCTGCGATCCGCAGAGCAGGCGCTGACCGAGCCCGCCGCGGATGCGGCTCACATTCGCAGGGCGGCAACAGTGGCGATCGCTCAGGCGACCAACACGATTGGCGTGGCGCTGGCGCGATCGGGACAACTCGACGCCGCTCGCGAGCGCATCGAGCGCAGTCTCACGACCGCGCAGGATCTTGGTCTTCTCGAGGTCGCGTGCCGTGCCTACGCCAACCTCGGTGTGCTCTACAGCTCGGTCGAGCCCAAGCGTGCGATCGAGATATCACTGACTGGTCTCGAGGTGGCGTCGAAGATCGGCGCCGCATCGCTCCAGTCGTACATCTACGCGAACCTGGCAGCCGCGTACTGCGCACTCACGGATCGCTGCGAAACGGAAGGCCTCGAGGCGGCGCACGCCGCAGCCGCACTCGATCGCGAACTGGGACAACTGGACCACCTTGCCGTACCGCTCGTCGTGATCGCGCAAATCCATCAGTGCCGCGGCGAACTTCAGAAGGCGGACGAGGCATATCGCGAGGCGCTCGCGCTGGCCGAAAAGATCGGCGAACCGCAGTTGATCGTTCCCTGCTACGACGGCCTGGCGACGATTTGCCTGGATCGAGGCGACCATGCCCGCGCTGAGGAGTTCATGCAGAAAGCCCGGCTGCTGTGCGAACGAGCCGGGCTCGATCCTGATACGCTTCTTCTGCTTCCGTTTCTGTGCTGACGAAAGGTCACCCCATGATGTCCCCAGCCCTGACCCCAGTTGAGTCCGGACAGCGCGCGCCCGATTTCGTGGTGTCGGCGGTGCACGAGGATCGAACGATCTCGCTGGCCGATTACCGCGGGAAGTCCCCTCTCCTGCTTGGTCTGTTTCCTGGGCTGTACTGCCCGTTCTGTAGACGGGCGCTGGCGCAGATGGCGACGACGTCCCGTGAACTCAACTCGCAGGGCGTCGACGTGCTGGCCATCGTCGGCACCGACCTCGAGAACGCTCGGCTGTATTTCAAATACCGACCCACGAGCATGCCGCTCGGCGCAGATCCGCAATTGACGACCCACCGGTCATACGGGGTGCCACGACCTGAGCCCACGCCGGAGCTTATGCAGATGGTCGGAGCCGTTCGCGTCAACCCGACAGGCGAGCTGCCGGCGCCGCTTCCGATACCGGCTGCTGCCGAAGCACTCTCCGTGTTGGATGGCTTCACGCCGACACCAACCGACATTCGCGATCGGGAAACCAAGTTCACGCAACTCAAGGGTCAGTTCCTGATCGACCGGGACGGCGTCGTGCGGTGGTCCGAGATCGAGTGCGGGAAAGAGGGCTTCTCCGGATTTGGAAAGTTTCCGACGCACGCCGAATTGATTGAGGCGGCGAGACGAGCCCTGTAGGGATAGGTCAGCCCGGACCGACGCGGCTCACGAGCAGACGATCGACCCTGTTTCCGTCCATGTCGACGATCAATCACGTCCGCGACCGTGCGGTGCGCACCTCCCCTGGGTGTCGAGACGCGTCGGCGTTCAGCTTCAGGACCTGCTCCTTGACCAGCCGCCCGACGCGCTCGATCTCGCGATCCTGCAGCGATTCGTAGACCGGCACTTGCACGGCAGTAGACGCGTATTCCGCGCCGGGCGCTGCCGGCCCAGACCAGTTGAACAACTCCATCGTAGTACACACGTCGACATGCATCGGCGCGACATCGACGCCTCGGCGGATGCAACGCCTGACAATCGTCTCGCTCTCCGGCACGTAGGCGCAGTACTGGTAGTACACGTGCGTGCGGTCCGACGGCGTATGGGGTATCACGATGCCGGGAATCGTTCCGAGCAGATCATCGAGCAGAGCGGCGTGATGCATGGTGCGCGCGATGAACTCCGGAAGGTGCTCGAGGCCGGCGAGCCCGATCGCGGCCTGCACGTTCGTGAATCGTCCGCGATAATGCGCCGGCAACGGATCGAGGGGTCGCACGTGCTCCCAGAGCCGTTTCTCCGGCTTCGCGTCCATCCACGACGCCGTCCACCAGATTGGAAACAGTGAGCAGGTGAATACTTTCGGCCGGATGAACGTGTGCTGCCACTTGCCGGCCCACAAGATGTGTTCGACGCGCTTCTCGTCCGGCCACGCTTCGCGCTCGGCGTAGTCACCGACGCGCCTGGCGAGATCGGCGTCATGCATCCACGCGAGTCCGCCGCCATAGGTATTGAGTGGCTTGAATGCTTGAAAGCTGAAGAAACTCGCGTCGCCCAGCGTGCCAACCATCCTGCCCTTGTAGGTTGCGCCGAGCGCATGCGCACAGTCCTCGATGACCTTGAGGTCGTAGCGGCGCGCGATGTCGAGAATCGGATCCATGTCGCACGACATCCCGTAGAGATGCGTCGGGAGCACTGCACGCGTGCGCGGCGTGATCGCGCGTTCGACGGCGCCGGGACTGAGGGTAAACGTCACCGGGTCGATGTCGGCGAACACCGGAGTCAAGCCAGCGACGCGCGCGATCTCGGGAACCACCCAGAAGGTAAAGGCTGGAACCACGACCTCGCTGCCAGGTGGGAGGTTCATCGCCTTCAGGATGAAATAGAGCGCCATCCTGCCGTACTCCGTCGAGCACGTGCGCACGTGCCCGCCCCCGAGGAAGCGTGCGAACTCGCGCTCGAACTGCTCAATGTGCGGCCCCTGCACGAGCTGCTTGCGGGCGCGACACTCCTGGACAATCTGCGACAGTTCGGGAACAACGCGTGTGCCAAATCGACCGATGGCGGCCATAGTCCTTCCTACTCCGCGTGCTCGATGACGCGGCGTTCGTACGAGCCCAACACCTTGAACAACGCGAGGACCAGCAGCCCGACCGCGAGCGCACCCTTCCACCCCTCGAGTCCGAACTGCGCGAGATAGGTCGGCCCGACCCACGCCACCAGGACCAACAGCGTGAATGCCCAGGCCAGTGCCGAGAGCGCGTTCAGGAGCGAGAACGTCACTGGCGGCACGTCCACGGCCGCGCAGGCGGCGGCAAGCGCGACGCGAAATCCCGGCGCGAAGCGGATCAGCAGCACCATGAGCGGCGCGTGGCGGCGAACGCGGGCGATCAGCGGTGCGGCCCTGTGTTGGAGCGACGGAATCCTGGCCATCCATCGCGGCACCCGCCCGCGAAAGATGTAGAAATAGGTCTGGTCGCCGATCGACGCACCCAGGGCGCCGGAAATGAGCACCGCGAGGGGATGCAGGCGCCCGTCGGCCACGAGCGTCGCCGCCGCGATGTAGGCGACTTCTCCTTCGACGATCGCGGCCAGCGTAATGCCTGCATACGGCAGCAGCGCAACGCCCGCCCGACCTACGTCCAGGTCCGTCATCAGCACGACAACGTCCGTTCCTTGAGCGCCACTTCTCGCGTGTGCCGGCGCCGCACGGGCGCGTCCAGTGACTTGACCAGCGCGCGTACACGCGGCGATTCGATGCGCAAGTAGTTCGTGAGAAACGAAGGCCGCACGTAGTACTGCGTGTAGGCGTTGCCGAGGAGGAACGTCAGCTCCGCATGGGTCAATGACGGATGAGTAAAGGTCGGCGTGAACCCATCGAACCGTTCCCAGTCGGTTTCGGTGATCGTCGTCTGCATCCGCTTGAACAGCGGCGTGCCTGGATAGGGAGTCAGAATCTTGAACTGGGCCACCGTCGAGCCCAGATCGATCGAGTACTCGATCGTGGCGCCGATCGACTCCCAGGTGTCCTCAGCGAAGCCGATCACATAGAACGCGGCGGTGACGATGCCGAGTTCCCGGCAATGGCGAAGCACCTGCCGTTGATGCGTTTCCGGAATGGGACGGCGCCCTACCTTCTGCAACGTGGTCGGCGCCACCGATTCAACGCCGAAACTCATCGCGCGCAGCCCGGCTGCGTGCATGACGCGGAGCAGGTCGCCGTCGAGTCGATCGAGCCGCGTTTCGCACTCGAAGGTGTGCGACAACCGACGCGCGCGGATCCCGTCGCAGAGTTCGAGTACGCGGTCGCGCTCCTGTGAAAACAACGGGTCGCGAAACACGACGTGCAGCGGCCCGCGCGTATACTCGAGATACGAGAGCTCATCGAGGATGTTGGTCACCGAACGAAAGCGATAGGTGGACTGGATCCGATGCGGGCAGTAGGTACAGAACTCGGGGCAGCTCCGTGACGCCAGCAGCGGCAGCGACCCACCGTACGGCCGGCCAGCAAACGGCACACGCACGCGGCGCCGCGACGGCAGGAACGGCTCCCAGTCTGGAAACGGCAGCGAGTCCAGATCGCTGATCTGAGGGCTGGACGCCATCCCGCTCAGCGTTTCGCCTCGGAAGAGACGCTGCAAGGCGGACTCGGGTTCGCCGACGACGATGAAGTCGGCGGAGGTGTCGAAGAGATGCGGCAGGTTCTGCGCGGCGAGCCCGATGAACCCGACGCGCGCACCGCGATCGCGCATCGCACGAGCCCATGCGGTCTCGCGACGGTAATCGACCAGCGAGGACAGCATGATCGCCACATCGCCCTCCGCCAGTGCTCCGGACGAACCCACGGTCTCGTGACCCGCCTGACGGGCCAGCGCTGCCGCATAGGCCAGATGAACGCTGGGCAGCTCGTGAAACCCGCCCTTGACGTGCGCGACCAGGCGCGTCACTTTCGAGAACGGCTTCAGTCTCGAGCCATACCCGCCAACCACGGTGTCTTTGCTGATGAAGCCGTCGCCACCCTTGATATCCGCAAGCACGATTCGCATACGCACCATCACGCCGGGACACGTATCCGCCGCACAGTGCGGCGGCACGTCACGTTTCAACTGTCGATGTACGCCCGTTCGCCGGAACGGACGGAACTACAGCCGGCGTGGTGGGGGAGGCGGGCGAGGAGCGAGGCGGGAAACGAAAGGGAAAATGCGGGACGCGAGTGTGCCGCGATCAACACGGGCGCCGGCGTCCTCGAGACACGGCGTATGGGGCGAGATGCGGAGAAGTGCCAGGAGTGAGCACGCTGTGGCGCGCTCGCCCGATTCCGAATCGGTGTCCGCGCTGTCTGCGTAGCGGAGGGCCGTCGCCGTCAGGTCATTCGGAATGCGATGTCGGCCGTGTATCGCGTCCGATGCCGACCGCCAGATGTGGAGCAGCGACAGCTGATGCGACTCCGCGCTGACGCGAGCGCCGCCCGGATCTGTCGTGCTCGACGACGAGCCAGCGGCGCCGACGCCTG
>Ga0310888_10000214_pt1 | contig 12585 bp, 10 predicted proteins | sample T20D1metaG_FD_202510 | JGI IMG/M metagenome (GOLD analysis project Ga0310888, IMG submission 202510) | Lab incubated soil microbial communities from West Virginia University Organic Research Farm, Morgantown, WV, United States - T20D1 | ecosystem: Environmental > Terrestrial > Soil >...
CCGTGTCGCGATTCGTCATCGAGATGTATCGCGGCGACCCGCGCGGCACGGTCTTCGGCGTGCTGTCAACGTCGCAGTTCATCGCCGTCGTGCTCGCACCGATCAGCCTCTTCATGCTGTTCTGGCTGTCCAGACAATCGCCTCAAACGCCGGAAAGCTCATCGAAGCGACGACGAGTCGCGGCGTAGGCCGTGGTCGAATTCGACGTCCCCGCCGACTACGACGGGCAGCGGCTCGATCGCGTGCTGGTCTCGATGCTGGCAGACCATTCGCGCGCGCAGCTTCAGCGGTTGATCACCGACGGCTGCATCCGCCTTCGCGGCTCAGTCGCGCTCAAGCCGAACACGATCGTCCGCGAGGGCGACCACGTCGAGGTCGAGGTTCCCGAGCCGGCACCATCGGAGATCGCCGCCGAGGCGCTGGATCTGGACATCCTTCACCAGGATGCGGACATTGCCGTGCTGAACAAGCCAGCGGGCATGGTGGTGCATCCGGGGGCTGGGCATTCCTCCGGCACGCTGGTGAACGCATTGCTCCACCACATGAGCGATCTGAGCGGCATCGGCGGTGAACGGCGGCCGGGCATCGTGCACCGGCTCGACCGCGGCACGTCAGGCGTCATGGTGATCGCAAAGAACGACGCGGCTCACCAGGAACTCTCCCGGCAGTTTCACGATCGTGAAATCGAAAAGGAGTACATCGCGCTCGTTTGGGGTGTGGTGCAGGCCGGACGGCGAATCGATGCGGCGATCGGCCGCGACCCGGGTAACCGGCAGAAGATGTCCTCGCGGGCAAAGCACGCACGTGAGGCGGTGACACGCATCACTCGCGCCCACCACATGCCTGGACTGACGCTATGCCAGTTGGCCATCCATACCGGCCGCACGCATCAGATCCGCGTGCACCTCAGTGCGATCGGCCATCCGATCGTCGGAGACGCCCTCTACGGCGGCGTCCACCGGCGCGTCGCCGGCGACATCCGCGCCGTGCAGCGGCTCGAGCGCCCCTTCCTCCATGCGGCACGGCTGGTCTTCAAGCATCCGCGCGACGGCCGCCGCCTCGAGTTCATCGCGCCGCTCCCCGAGGATCTGATGTCTGTCTTGAACGACTTGCCAGGGTGGGCCGACCGTGACGAATGAACCGCTTGTTCCCCGCGAAATCACCCGGATCTACCAGGGACGCATATTCACCGTTCAAACCGAGAAGGTCACGCTGGCCAGCGGCGCGGAGTTCACGGCGGAAATCATCCGCCACCCGGGCTCGGTCGTCATCGTGCCAGTGACCGCCCAGGGTGAAGTGGTGCTCGTGCGCCAGTACCGGTTCGCCATTGGCCGGTTCGCCTGGGAACTGCCGGCGGGAAGCCTGAAAGCCGGAGAGGACGCGGCGGCTGCGGCCGGCCGCGAATGCCAGGAAGAGATCGGGCTCGTCCCCTCGACGCTCACGCCGCTCGGGTCGTTCTTTCCAACGCCCGGCTACTGCGACGAGGAGATGCACTTCTTCCGGGCGGACGGGCTGCGCGAGCCGACGGCGGAGGAGACCGCAAGTCCCGACGAGGATGAGGACATCGAACCGCGACCGTTCTCCGTGGAAGCAATCCGCCGAATGATCGCCGACGGCGAGATCATCGATCTCAAGACCGTCGGTGGGATTGCGCTGCTCGGTCGCTGAACGGGCGTCGGTTACTGGACCGGCGGCTGCACCCGCCGGCCGGCGCGGCGATCGCCTGGTGATTTCTGCGCCGGAAGAAGCGCAAGCAGCAGTACCTCGTCCACGGTCTGCACATAGTGGATCGTCATGTCGCGGCGCAGTTCGTCGGTGAGGTCTTCGTTCACGTTCTTCTCGTTCTGCCGCGGCAGGATCACTTCGCGGATGCCGACGCGCCTGGCGGCCAGCACCTTCTCCTTGATGCCGCCAACCGGGAGCACGCGGCCCGAGAGCGTGATCTCTCCGGTCATCGCGATGTCCCCACGCACTGCCCGGCGGGTCACCTCGGATGCCAGTGCGGTGGCAATGGTGACACCTGCCGAGGGACCGTCCTTGGGAATCGCACCCGACGGGACGTGCAGGTGGATCTCGGCATTCTTGAAGAAGTCCGGGTCGGCCCCGTAGGCTGCCGCATGTGCCCGGAACCACGACAACGCCGCGCGGGCCGATTCCTTCATCACGTCGCCGAGCTGCCCGGTGAGCGTCAACGTGGCCGTGCCGGCCATCCGTGAGGCCTCGATGAAGAGCACGTCTCCGCCGGCCGGCGTCCAGGCCAGTCCAATCGCGACGCCCGGATCCTTCGTCCGTTCCTCAATCTCCTCGTCGATGAACGTCGGTGCGCCCAGCATCTCGACGACGATCGTCGGAGTGATCGTGAGCGGGCTTTCATCGCCTTCGGCGCGCCTCCGCGCAGCCTTGCGGCACAACGCGGCAATCTCGCGCTCCAGGTTGCGAACGCCGGCCTCGCGTGTGTAGCCACGGATCACGGCCCGCAGCGCGCCGTCGGTGATCGTGAGCTGCTCCGCCGTCAACCCGTGGTTCGCGATCTGTTTCTGCACGAGATGCTCGCGGGCGATGGCCAGTTTCTCTTCCTCGGTGTAGCCCGGTATCTCCAGCACCTCCATGCGGTCCCGAAGAGCCGGTGGAACCGGATCGAGCACGTTCGCGGTGGTGATGAACAGGACTTCCGAGAGGTCGAACGGCACGTCGAGATAGTGATCGCGGAACGTGCTGTTCTGTTCCGGGTCCAGGACCTCGAGCAGCGCCGAGGCTGGATCGCCTCGGAAGTCGGAGCCGAGCTTGTCGATCTCGTCGAGGATGAAGACAGGGTTCCTCGACTCAGCGCGGCGGATGCCCTGCAGGATCTGTCCGGGCAGGGCCCCGATGTACGTCCGGCGGTGGCCGCGAATTTCGGCCTCGTCACGCATGCCTCCGAGCGACACGCGGACGAACTTCCGGCCGAGCGACTGTGCGATCGACCGGGCCAGTGACGTCTTGCCCACGCCGGGAGGGCCGACAAAGCAGAGGATCGGCCCCTTGACGGCCGGATTCAGCTTCCGCACGGCGAGGTACTCGAGGATGCGATCCTTCGCTTTCTCGAGCCCTGAGTGATCGTGGTCCAGCGTCTGCTTCGTCCGGAGCAGGTCGATTACTTCATCGGTGCGTTTCTGCCACGGCAGCGTCACCAGCCAGTCCAGGTACGTGCGCGACACCGTGTATTCGGCCGCGGCGACAGGCATCTTGGCCAGGCGGTCGAGCTCGCGCTGAGCCTCCTTCTTGACCGTGTCGGGCATTCCGGACGCGTCAATCTTCTGCTGCAGCTCCTCGATCTCCTTGGTCTGGTCGTCGCCTTCTCCCAGTTCCTTCTGAATCGCCTTGAGCTGTTCGCGCAGAAAGTACTCGCGCTGGTTCTTGCCGACTTCGGACTGCACCTGCGACTGGATCTTCGAGCCGAGCTCCAGCACCTCCAGCTCTTTGATCAGAATCCGGTTCAACGCGTCCATCCGCGCGCGCACGTCGAGCGTCTCGAGCACTTCCTGCTTGATCGGGGTGGCGATCGTCGTGAGGCTCGAGGCGATGAAGTCGGCGAGGCGCCCGGCTTCGGTGATGTTTGTCGCGAGCGTCTGAAGATCGTCCGACAGCAGCGGCGACAGCGAGACGACTTGCTGAAAGTTCGTCTTGATGTTGCGCAGTAGGGCGTCGATCTCGAGACGGTCGTCTTCGCGAAGGGCCTCGACCGCTGGGGTGACGCGCGCGCGGAGGTAGGGCTGGGTTTCCTTGACCTCTTCGAGGCGCAGCCGCTCGAGCCCCTGGACGATGAGCCTGAGGCTGCCGTCCGGCAACTTGAACATCTTGTGAATCAGGCTCGCCGTTCCGACGTCGTACAGGTCGGACTGCTGCGGCTCCTCGACGGAGGCGTCGCGCTGGGTGAAGACACCGATCAACTTCCCCTGTGAGATGGCTTCGTCAATCAGTCGGACAGAGCTTTCGCGAGCCACGGCCAGCGGCATGAACGAATTCGGGAAGAGCACCGTGTCGCGTAGCGGAAGGATCGGCAGCTCATCAGGAACTGCGATCGGACGATCGCCGGCGGACAGCTCTTCCAGATCCAGCGTCTCGTCACTCATGGCGGGAATCCTCTCCGATTGGCACCGTGCCGTCAAAGTTGATCGGCATTGCGGCTGAAAAACAAAACTCCCAACCTCCGATTCCCGGTTCCCCGATTCGGGAACGGAGGATCAGAAGCTGGGAGTTCGGGCCGTGGCTGGAGTTCAAGGAACGCCGTTGAGGCGTTCCGGGGACTTAGCTCGACATGTCGAAGAAGAGCCCCGACGACCCGCGCTTCGCGAGCGCACGCTCACGCTGCTCCGCCGTCTCGCGCGCTTCCTCGCAATCCTTGCAGCGGACCGCGAACGGCAGCGCCCGCAGGCGCGCCTCGGAGATCTGGTCGCCGCACTCGAAACAGTCGCCGTAGGTGCCCTCTTCGAGCCGGCGCAGCGCCGCGTCGATCTTGTTGAGGGTCTCGGACTTCATCTGGATGAGCGCGAACTCGATATCCTCCTGGATGTCGACCTCGGAACTCTCACCCTGATCCAGAACGTCGCGCTCCTTGTTGCCCTCGAGACGAACGTCGCGCATCCGACCCTGGACCTCGCTGAGCAGTTCGCGGCGGCGGTCTTCGAGCATCTTCTTCAGCTCGTTGTAGCGGTTCTTCGCCGCCCCCTTGGTTTTCGTCGTCGTCGCCATGATGCCTGCCGCTCCCTTCGCTGGCGGCCCCTTGATGCCGCCGATTTAGTGCGCCCTTTAAGTGCAATGAATGTGCCGAAGGAAGCAGTCGTAAATGGGGCTCCAGTCGCGTGTTTAAGACTCCGAAGGACCGTGGTTCCGTGAGCGTTCGCCTAAACGGCTAAGCTCCAATATAAGAATGACTTAGACCAAGTGTCCGTTGAAGCCGCGCTTAGCGACTGCTTCTGTGTTCCTTAGACGCCGGCCGGCGCGAAAGGGTTTTCGAGGGAAATGTACACGGAAGAGGACGCAAAATCCGTCACGAACCGCGTCATAGCTGCCTCAATAGCTTGAAATCACCCACACAAAGATCGTAGATATTTCGACACTATGACGACAATCCGCTACTGCAAGAACCTGCTACCGATGGAAGGGTTGGGCACAATCCCTCGTGAGGCCAGGAGGTCGCCGCTCCGCCGGCTGCCGGTGCGGAGCCACTTCTCGTAGAGCCGGAGGACGTCGGCATTCGAGGAGAGGGAGGTGCGTTCGCTGACCTCGCCCAGCACGTCGACGAAATCGGTGAACTTGTCCGACAGCTCGTCGAAGACATCGCCCAGGGTGTTGTCGCCGCGGCGGGCCAGCGAACGGTAGGCGACCTCGCCGAGATGGATGTAGTAGTCGATGTCGACCAGGCTGCGATTGAAGCTGTCGGAGAAGAACCCGGAAAAGAACAGCGACTGATCGCCGACGCTTCGGAGGCCGTCGCGCTGCGCGGACCCGGCGGCCTGCAACGCTCGCGCGAGCCTCGTGCAGAGCGGGCCGTCGCCAGCGCGTGAGTCCGCGTGGACGAATCCCGTGAGCAGGTTCACCACGTAGAAGGACGTCAGCTCGTGAGCCGACACGCGCTGATTCTGCATCGCCGTTTCGACCAGCTCGCGAAAGAATTCAGTAGGCGACTCGCTCCGCAACATCGTGTCGGCCATGAGTCCTCCGTCCCTGCGCCGCGTGTAAGGCGGTGACAAGTTGCACGCGCCGCAAGGCGGCACGTGTGAAACATCGGGCTGCAATCCGTATTCCGGCGAATTTGTGGTGATTTACGCCCGATTATACGGATAAATGCGTGAAGCACAACGCCGCACGCACAGATTGCTCACGCGCGGAGACGTATGCGAAGCTGGGGGATGGCCTGTCCCGTGTGCGATCAGCGGAAGGCGCGGCGCGCGTGTCCGGCGCTGGGGCAGACGATCTGCACGGTGTGCTGCGCGACGAAGCGGCTCGTCGAGATCAACTGTCCGCCGGATTGCGCTCACCTCGCCGCAGCCAGGGAACACCCCGCGGCAGTCGTCAAGCGGCAGCAGGAGCACGACGTCGCCCTCCTGCTCCCGACGATCCGCGAGCTGACCGAGCGCCAGCATCAGTTGTTTTTTCTCTTCCATACCGCCATCGCTCGGCACACGCCCGACGGCTTCGGACGGTTGAATGATGACGATGTGGCCGGGGCTGCGGGAGCGCTGGCGGCAACCTTCGAGACGGCCGCGCGCGGAGTGATCTACGAGCACGCTCCCGAATCACCGGTTGCAGGCCGGCTCGCCGCGGACTTGAGGACCATGCTCGAGGAGATGCAGAAGCAGGGCGCCAAGGTCTACGACCATGAGACCGCGGTGGTCCTGAGGGCGATCGAACGGGGTGCCAGAGAGGTCCGCACGCAACTGGACGGGGCTCAGGACGCCTACCTGCTGCTGGTGAGCCGCCTGCTTCACGTCAATCGAATGGCCAGAACAGGAAATCAGCCAGCGGAGGCGGCTGGCCCGGACGCAAGTACCAATAGCTCGATCGTCCTGCCCTGACCTGATAAAATCCTTCGTTTGTAGTTCCTGAGGAATTCATGGCAAAACGATGTGAAGTCTGCGGCAAGGGTCCGGTGGTGGGACGTACGGTGTCTCATGCGCACAATGTCGGCCCCCGCCGTTTCGAGCCGAACCTGCAGACCGTGCGCGCAGTGATCAAGGGCACCACGAAGCGAATTCGCGTCTGCACCCGCTGCCTGCGTGGCGGCAAGGTCACCAAGGCCGCTTGATGCGGCAGGCGATTTCGTCGCCCGATGCCCCGAAGGCAATGGGCGCTTATTCCCCTGCCATCCGGGCGGGCAATCTCCTGTTCATCTCGGGGCAGATTCCAATCAATCCGGCGACCGGCGAGCTCGTCTCGGGCAGCATCACCGCTGAAGCCGAGCAGGTGATGCGCAACCTGTCGGCGCTCTTGAAGGCGGCTGGATTGGGCTTCGAGCACGTGGTCCGCACGACGGTCTTTCTCGCGGACATGAACGACTTCGCGGGGATGAACGAGGTGTACTCGCGTTACCTGGTTGACCCGCCGCCGGCACGCGCAACTGTGCAAGTGGCGCGTCTGCCGCGAGACGTGCGTATCGAAGTGGACGCGATCGCCGTCATACCCTAGACTCGCGCCGTCCGCTCCACGCCCAGTACGCCCTGCACGCCCTTGATCGACTTGATCACCTTGTCGAGGTGTTTCACGTCACGGATCTCGACGGTCATGTCGATCCGCGCCTGCTGATCGTCTCCGGTCCGGGCCTGCATGTTGGTGATGTTGGTATTGATGTCCGACACCTTCGCGCTGATCTCGGCGAGCATCCCCTTCCGATCTTCGACTTGCATCGTCAGGCGGACGATGTAAGGCGCGTCACCGGCGGCCTGATCCCACTCGACGTCGATCCTCCGCTCAGGGTCGAACATCAGGTTGAGCACGTTCGGACAGCCCGCGCTGTGCACAGAGACGCCTTTGCCACGGGTGATGTAGCCGACGATCTTCTCGCCGCGAATCGGGTTGCAGCACTTTGCCCGGAACACCATCACGTCGTCCGTGCCGCGGACCTTGATCTTGTCGGCGCCGGTGCCAGGTTGAAAGACGCGCTTGACGACAGAGATGACCGTTGATTCCGGCGCCTTCTCCTTGAGCTCCGCCGGGACCGACTTCTGGAGAACCGTGCGCGCCGACAGCTTGCCGTAGCCGATATGCGCCAGCAGCTCCTCGGAGGTGCGCGCGCCGTACTCCGACGCGAACTTCGAGAGCTCTGTGCTCTCGAGCACGGTGCCTGGATTCAGCCCAAACTTGCGGGCCTCCTTGTCGAACAACCGGCGCCCGAGCTCGATGCTGCGCACCCGCTCCTCGCCCTGCAGCACGTGCTTGATCTTGCTGCGCGCACGTGACGTGGCGACGAACGAAAGCCAGTCGCGGCTTGGCTTGTGACCCGCCTGCGTGACGATCTCCACGATGTCGCCGTTCTGCAGCCGAGACCGCAACGGCACCATGCGGCCGTTGATCCGCGCGCCCACGCACTGGTTGCCGACATCGGTGTGAATGCTGTACGCGAAGTCGACCGCCGTGGCGCCGCGCGGAAGCGACCGCACTTCGCCCTTCGGCGTGAAGATGTAGACCTCTTCGGGATACAGGTCGATCTTGAGGTTCTGCAGGAACTCCTGCGGGTCGCGCACCTCCTGCTGGACTTCGAGGAGCTGCCGCATCCACTGAAAGTAGCGCTCGTCGCGGTGATCGCCGACACGCCCTTCCTTGTACTTCCAATGCGCGGCGATGCCTTCCTCCGCCCGCCGGTGCATTTCCTCGGTCCGGATCTGCACTTCGAGCGGGAAGCCATGGTCGCTGATGACCGACGTATGCAGCGACTGATAGCCATTGGGGCGCGGCATCGCGATAAAGTCCTTGATCCGGCCCGGCACCGGCGCCCACGTCTGGTGAATGATGCCGAGCGTCGCGTAGCAGTCCTTCACCGACTGGGTGATCACGCGGAGCGCGACGAAGTCGTAGACGCGCTCGAGATCGATTTTCTGCCGTTTCAGCTTGAGATGAATGCTGTACAGGCGCTTGATGCGGCCATCGAGCTTGATGACGGGAATCTGGGCGCCTTGCAGCTTGGCGCTGAGCGTCTTGCTCAGCTCGTCGATAACCGCTTCGGCTGCCTTGCGCTTCGCCTCGACCTTGGCGCGAAGTCCCTCGTAGGCCTTCGGCTCGAGGTATCTGAACGACAGTTCCTCGAGCTCGTTCTTCACCTTGCTCATCCCGAGCCGGTTGGCGATCGGCGCGTAGATGTCGAGCGTTTCCTGCGCGATCTTGACCCGCCGTTCCTCCGGCAGGTGGTGCAGGGTCCGCATGTTGTGGAGCCGGTCGGCGAGCTTCACCAGGATGACGCGGATGTCATCCACCATCGCCAGCAGCATCTTGCGGAAGTTTTCGGCCTGGCGTTCCTCGCTCGATGAGAATGGAATCGCGCCGATTTTGGTGACGCCTTCGACGATGTGGGCGATCTCGGCGCCGAAGAGCTCATCGATACGCTCCGGGGTGGTCAGGGTGTCCTCGACGACGTCGTGGAGGAGCCCGGCGGCCACCGCGGCCACGTCGAGCTTCATATCCGCGAGAAAATCCGCTACTTCGAGGGGGTGGACGAGGTAGGGCTCCCCGGAGTGACGAATTTGTCCCTTATGCTCGAGTGCCGAAAACACATAGGCCCGGCGAAGCAGCTCGAGGTCTGCCTCGGGGCTGTAGCTCCGCACTTTTTCGAGCAGTGTTTCGAAGCGAATCATGAAAACCGGTGTCTAAACTCATGATAGCCGGACCCGATGGGGTCCAGCCTTGACGACCCAGAAAACGCGCCGATATACTGGCGCGCTTTCTATTTCGACATGAGTTTCAGGGGGTTTTAGTGATGCGGAAGTTCTTGGCTCAGCCGGCCGTGCTGGCACTGGTGGCCGGTCTGGCGGCTGCGCAGGCGGGATGCACTCAGATCGGCGTTCTCCAGGGGCAGATGGCGCTCCGCGACGCCGTCAAGTACTACCAGCGGCAGGACTACAAGCAGGCCGCCGCGAAGTACGAGGAGGCACTCGCCTCCAACCCGAGCCTGGGCGACGCGTATTTCTATCTTGGCAACAGCTACGACAATCAGTTCAAGCCGTCGCGAAAGGGCGAGCCGGACAACGACGCCATGCTCACGAAGGCGGTCGAGAACTACCAGAAAGCCGCCGAGCAGGCGCAGAACCCGATCACCAAGACGCGGGCCCTGCAGTACCTGGTCGCGATTTACGGCGCCGAGAAGCTGAACGACCCCTCGCAGCAGGAGCCGATCCTGCGCAGAATGATCGAAATGGATCCAACCGATCCTGGCAACTACTTCTACCTCGCGCGGGTGCACGAGGACAGCGGCAACTACGAGGAAGCCGAGAAGCTGCTGATCACGGCACGCGAAAAGAAGCCGAACGACCCGACGGTCTACACGACGCTGGCCGGCTTCTACAACCGCCAGGGCGAGTTCGCCAAGACCATGGAAGCGCTCGAAGCGCGGGCCGAGAAAGAACCAACGAATCCCGAGGCCTTCTACATGATTTCGACGTTCTACTGGGAGAAGGCGCAGAAGGATTTCACCATCTCCCAGGCAGAGCGCATGAAGTACGCCAGGGCGGGGATGCAGGCCGTGGACAAGAGCCTGTCGCTGAACGCGGACTATACCGACGCCCTCATCTACAAGGGCCTCCTGCTGCGGACGCAGGCCACGCTCGAAAAGGACCCGAAGGTCCAGCAGGCCCTGGTCAAGGAGGCCGACGCGGTCCGCGAGCGCGCCCTGAAAGTCAGGGAAAAACAGCGGGCATCGGGCGCCGAGTAGCCTCGCCGTCGCACCTTTGTTACGGGGCCGTCGCTTGAAAAGCGGCGGCCCTTTTTTCTTGTACAATTCGGGGCCGGGCAGCACACGGCCGCGACGCCGCGCCGTTTTCTTTACCCGCAACAAATCCATTCACACGGTGTTTCTTGGAGTTCACGATGAAGTACATCCGCACGGCGTTGTACGTCGCCGTCGCATTGGCGGCGTGCGCACGCGCCGGCTACGGCCAGACAGTCACGACAGGGACGATTACCGGGCTTATTCAAGACGCTCAGGGAGGCGTGCTGCCGGGCGTGACCGTCACCGCGGTCCACGGCCCCACGGGTGCCACCTACGAGGCCACGTCGCAGGCCGACGGCCGCTTCTCGCTGCTCAACGTCCGGGTCGGCGGCCCATACCAGCTGACGGCTGCCCTGTCAGGGTTCCGCAATGCGGTCATCGGCGAACTCAACGTGCGGCTCGGTGAAGCGTCAGACGTACCGATCAAGATGCAGCTCTCGACGGTGACTGAGACCATCACCGTCACCGCTGACGTGTCACCGGTCTTCACCGGGTCGCGAGCCGGCACGGCGGAGAACATCGGCGCCGCGGTGATCGAGAACCTGCCGACGATCTCACGCAGCATGATCGACATCGCGCGCTCGTCGCCGTACGTCAACCAGCTGCCCTCTGACGACGGTCAGGCGGCGATGTCGGTGGCGGGACGCAACGTCCGCTACAACAACGTGCAGATCGACGGCGCGGTGAACAATGACGTGTTCGCCATCGCGTCCGAAGGCGGCAACACCGGGATGCCCGGTGGAAGCACCGCGGTCCAGCCGGTCAGCTTCGACGTCATCCAGGAGCTGCAGATCGTCGTGTCGCCGTACGACGTCCGTCAGGGGCAGTTCTCGGGCGGCGGTATCAACGCCATCACCAAGAGCGGCACCAACCAGATGCGCGGCTCCACGTTTTATGTATTCCGGGACGAGAGCCTGGTCGGCATGGGGCCCGGCAACAAGAAGATCTCGACCTTCAATGACAAGCAGTTCGGTGGCACGCTGGGCGGACCGATCCTCAGGAACCAGGCGTTCTTCCTGGGCAATGTCGAGTGGGGCCGTAAGAAGACACCCACCGGGTACTCAGCCTCGGGATCCGGAATCGATTGGGGACACTCCGCGGACGTGCAGCGAATCGTTGACATCGCCAAGAACCAGTACGGCTATGACCCGGGCGGCCTCGGCGAGTTCATCCGCGACACGAACAACAACAAGGTGTTCCTCCGGACCGATTTCAACCTGAACGCCCATCAGCTCACGGTCCGTCACAACTACGTCGACGGAATCAACGACGTTGGCAGTCAGACTGTGGGCGCCTACAAGCTGCCCGGCAATTTCTACACGCAGAACAGCACGACCAATACGACCGTTGGTCAGTTGAATTCGCGCTTCGGCACGGCCGTCAACGAGTTCCGCGTCAGCTATCAGCGGATTCGCGATGCACGCGACACGCTCGACCGGTTCCCGCGCGTTCGAGTCCGGCTGTCCGACGGCAACACCGTGGATCTCGGCACCGAGGCGTCCTCGCAGGCGAACGAACTGGACCAGGATGTGTGGGAAGTTCACGACGACTACACGCTGGTCCGTGGAGCGCACACGTACACGTTCGGTTCGCATAACGAGTTCTTCAAGTTCCGGAACCTGTTTATCCAGAACCTGTACGGCAACTACGAGTTCTCGAGCATCGACAAGTTCCAGCAGGGGCTGGCGCAGGCGTACTCGCACGGCTTCTCCCAGACGAGCGATCCGCGGCAGGCCGCGGCGTTCAATGTCTACCAGTTCGGCCTCTACGTGGGCGATCAGTGGCGCGTGAAGCCGAACTTCACGCTGACCTATGGGGTGCGGTGGGACAAACCGCACTTCCCGAAGAGCCCGACCGCGAATCCGGATGCCGTCAACATCTACGGATACCGGACTGATATCGTGCCGACGCCGTCGAGCTGGTCGCCGCGCGCGGGGTTCAACTGGGACATGTCGGGTGACGGCGAACAGCAGCAGCTGCGTGGGGGGCTCGGCTTGTTCTCGGGCCGCAACCCGTTCGTCTACCTGTCGAACCAGTACGTCAACAGCGGCATCGAGTTCAGGCGTCTGACGCAGGGGTTCGCCGCCACCAACAACACGACGTTCTTCGCCGACCCGGACAATCAGCCG
>Ga0310888_10000218_pt1 | contig 12514 bp, 10 predicted proteins | sample T20D1metaG_FD_202510 | JGI IMG/M metagenome (GOLD analysis project Ga0310888, IMG submission 202510) | Lab incubated soil microbial communities from West Virginia University Organic Research Farm, Morgantown, WV, United States - T20D1 | ecosystem: Environmental > Terrestrial > Soil >...
GATTCCAGCGCAGAGGAGAGGTGCTACCCCGGCAGGATTGAGGTTGGGTGGAACGTGAAGAACAAAATGGTCTTTAACTACTATACTGTCGGAGTATCCCCCATAGGTAACGCCTCCTAAGTAGGGATCGGGCGAATTATAGGTAAGAGTCAAGTTGGGGCAGAATTGTTCAAGACCAGTTTGACAATCGGGACATGAGCCGTCGGAGTCAACTAGGCAGCCGACTGCCGCAAGGTCGCCCGGCTTGAACATGGTGACTGCAGTGCCGACCTTTGTGACTCTACCAACTATCTCATGTCCCGGAATGCAGGGATAGACAGTAGGCATCACGCTCCACTCATTACGGACTTGGTGGAGGTCAGAGTGACAGATACCACAAAAGAGAATTTCAATCTGAACATCGTGGTCGCCCGGCTCGCGCCTCGAGATCGCTGTCAGAGCAAGCCGCGCGGTCGCACTCGTAGCTGAATACCCCTTAGCGCTGTATTGACCACGTGATTCTGAGGTAAATTGTGTCGTCGACATGATAGCTTCCTTGCCGTATAATAAAATTATAGTATTTAAGGATTAGAAAAATAAACTTCTAATGAGCGACAGAATGTGTTTAATTATACCACTATTTACCAACAGTTATTCCTATGGTGTATATTTTCCCAATTAGAATATATAATGAAGTAGCAATTATTGCGACTTGGAGACCGGCCACAACAGCGGCCAAAAAATCCTATTGGTTCTGTTCCTAAACTAGATATCCCTACCGTCCTAGAAGTAAAATAAATTCTTAACAATATCAATGAACCAACTATGGCTACTACGTAAGGAATTTTATTGTTTCTCTTATTCAGTATCATCCTTCTTCCAGAACGAAAAGCTAAATAGAAGTTAGTAGAACTCTAGTACATGCAAGGTTCGAATCCCGACGGGCACTCGTGATTTAATTTGCATAAAAACAAAATACGATTCAGATTTCCCTAAAAGAAGAAAAACATAAAGCTAAGCTGTCCATAATAGTATCAGAACCCTAAATCAGAATCGATAGCGTCGTGGGTACCGATGAATTCATATTTACTGTGAATTAGTAATGAATTGGTATAAGCAATTAAATAGGATTTATTTTACTGAGTAAATCTCGTTAAGATCACCCACACTTAATCCTGGTTCAGGTCCTCCACCAGTTACAAAAATTCTGCTATCTACGGAAACTGCTGCCAGACCGTGACGAGATGTAGGCATCGATTCTAGTGATGTCAATTTATCACCTTCAGAATCATATTTTTCATTGGTCCCAAATGTTCTCACCAGATCTTCCCCTTCCAAACACAAAGAACCTATTATATATTGTGGTTACCACAATTCTACTTCTTTTCGACGGCATGGATCCTACTACCGTCCATTTGTCTGTTTTGAAATCGTACATTTCGTTGATATTAATATTTACCAAATGAGAAGACCCATCTGTTCTTCCACATATTACAAATATTTTGTCGTCAATAGTTGCAGACGCGGCATAATGCCTCGCAGTAATCATCGGTCCTTTAGGGATCTAGCTATCTGTGAGTGGATCGTAAGTTTCATTTATATTCAAAAATCTAGATTCATCTCGTCCACCTACCGCATTTAGAGTGTCCTTAACATATAAGGCGTTCAAAGCACCTCTGCGAGTAGGCATCGATTTACCCTCTGTCCACTGATTCCTTATTTGAGCATGTTTGAACATCTGATTGTAGGAAAATCAGGAAAATTACGTTATGGGGTGATAGGCTTCACTGCGTTTATGAATGCCTCATAAAGCACAGTGTCGGCTCCGACGACGTATCCCAGCATATAGTTACCACTGCCTGTATGATCGTGTTGGCCGCCTTCCGCACATGGACCAGTTGGTGACGCATCTCCCGATGCAAGTACCTGGCATTTATTACACCAGCGAAAATTATCCTGGTAATCTACAGGAAGGGGGACATCGGTAGCTCTAATCGAAAGGATATAGTTACCACTACCGACATGATTATGCATGCCGCCGGCTGAACATTTGCCCAGCGATGGACTGCCAGCAAATGTAAGCGCTTGGCATTTATTACACCACCGCCAGTTATCCTGGGTGCCAGCCGGAACGGCACTATTCATCATAATGCAATAATTACGGCTACCTTTATGGTCGTGCAGTCCACCTGCTGGACAGTCTCCCAAACTTGCATTTCCTGCAAAGGCTATTGCCTGACACTTCTTGCACCACTGCCAATTGTTTTGAAGACCGACCCCGAGCACATCCGAATTCATGAACAGCGCACCAAACACGCCCGGACCGAACAGCGCGATCGACGTGCTGATTGTGGTGCCATTCATGCCCCAACCTCCGTTCTTTTCGACCCAGCGATAACCGTCCTTAGTCTTCCAGTCCCATCCGAGCTTCGTCGATTCCATATCCTGCCATTGTGCTGATGTAAGGATGCGCCCGTCGTTCTTGTTCAGGCTGTAGAGAACCTTGGCTATGTCCTCGATGGAGAGGTACCAGCCGGCTGCGCCCACCCCCAGGCTGGTGTCGCCCCAATCATAGCCGGTAGTTGTTCCGGGGTATTTGTAAGAGAAGGCATAGCCGGTAGCCTGAGGTCCGGTTGTCGGAGGCTTCGCATCAACGTTGATTACTCCAACTGGTTCAAAAACATACTTCTGTACAAGCTTGATGTATGCCACAGCAAGCTTTGTTGGGCGGTTTGGTGGATCATCAATGAAGCCGTCAATCCACGGAAGCAGCACACGAAAGATGCTGAAGTTATAGTTACTGTAACAGCGACTGTGATTGTTAGGATTAATCGGGTTCGCGGGATTCACGACGCTGGCAGATTGGCAATCTGTATTCTTAGTGACATCAACTGACTGGGTGAAGAAATTCTTGAGTGTGTCGTAAGACTGATTATTGTTTCCATAGTCTTTGATTCCGCTCTGGTGTGACAATAGCTGACGAAATGTAATCGCAGCGACATGGCTATCCAAGTGCCAGTCGCTCGGCAGGTGTCCACCGATGCCGGAGTCAAGACTAATGCTGTTTTTTGCCAGAACGCGAATTGCTGCGAGGGCCGTCACAACCTTGCTGACGCTGGCGACAGGGATCTTAGTCGATGGCAGGAACATTCGAGACGGCGCATTGGCGTTGGTGCGAGCTTCACCATATGAGTATGCACCCAACAAAGCGCTGCCGACAGTGCAAGCATATCCGACAACCTTGTCATTTAGTCGAGCTGCGATGTTTCTATAAACGTCAGCAATCAATACGCATCGAGTCGAATCGCAAACCTTCTCAGCAAGCGTAATAGCGGCGATCATAGACCACCCGCTGCCATCCATGTCGAAAGATATTATCTTTATAGGACCATAAACCCCGGAGAAATAGCCCATAAACATGTGTGCCTCGTCTGGGATATTGCGGTTATAATACACTCCCTTGTCATTGACGATGCTCCAGCTGTTGCCGCCCTGAGGGGGAAAAGATACACAGATGATGTTCGCCCCATTTTGCGATAAAACTTGCATCTTCTGATGGCACTCGTCGGGGATATTGCGGTTATAATACACTCCCTTGTCATTGACGATGCTCCAACCGCCCTGAGGGGGAAAGGCTACACGGATGATCTTGGCGCCATTCTGCGAGAGATCGTGCATCTTTTGATGGCATTCTTCCGGTATGTTGCGATTGAAGTATGCACCACTCTTGGTAACGATGCTCCAGCGATTGCCCCCGCCTGGAGGAAATGCCGTCCAGACTGTGTCATCCCCGGCGGCTGAGAGGTCTCTCATCTTCTGATGACATTCATCGGAAATGTTCCGATTGAAGAATGCTATTGCCATACCACTCTTTTCACCTAGGATTTGTTGTCTGCACTAACAAATTTAGTGAAAGTAGTCTGATACTTAGTAATGTCAGTGACGATAGTCGTATGAGATTCATGTAAACTTTTTCATGCTATCACTTAAATTGATTTTGGTAGTAAATTGAGTGCTATATTTCTGACCATCAATTCGATGTTCCAGAAAGGAACCAAGTTTGTTCTTTTAGAACTTTAATTTTTCGGCGCCGAAAAATGCCAGCTTTTCGCCAAATTTCTTAAATAGTTGGAAATAGCATTTACGGACTATGTCCCACGAAGGATATCTAAACTCAAATCTTTATATTTGCAGAATTTTTGGCCTTGGAAGATCCGTTTATGTTCCTCATCTTTAGATCTACATGCAGTTATCTTACGTGGTCAATTGCAGCTTTTTTTGAACGTAATTACCGAATCAAATTTCATGGTTCGTACCTGTATATCGCTCCACCGAAACGTTTATCAGCTGCAATACAATACACCCATCAAATGAATTTAAACTTTGGACTTTGTTTAATAGGATTTAGTTTCATAGTGTTACTTGTTCTCTGTTTAGTGACCGTTGGTATCTCTGAAGCCGTAGACACGACATGGTGGTTATCAGGTTATAAGGTATTTCCTGAAGGGAGTTGGGGAGCGGTAAAAGTTTTTTGTCCTTCGGGTGCCCAGATTACTGGTGGAGGTTTCATAATTGATGAGAACATAATTGTTATACTTAGTGAACCTATTTTCGAAAATAAGAAGGATGGATGGAAAATAGAAGCATATGAACCAAAGGCGGACGGGGGTGATAACAGAATACAAGCTTGGGCAGTATGCTTATGAACGAAAGGCTGATAGTGAATATAATTACATTTGGGAAAATATAGCGGGACCCACAGATCTGGGCTAATTCCATATTTAGCTGGCTATAATATGTAAGGTTATAAATGGCAAGTTTGCTACTCTCAAGGAGATATCTTATCAAGGAATTCTACTAGAATAGTCATTGATTCTTATTTACATAATTTCTTATCATGAATTATTGTTAGAGGGATATTAACTGAAAATTGGAAATTATCTGGAGTCAGCTTTACCATTATAAAGCACGTTCCTTTTATGTTGTATATGTAAAAGTTTTCATGAAATGATACCTCAATCTCGATTGTGTTAAAGAATTGTGAATTTTTTAGTTTAACTATCAGGATACAATATTTGTGAGTAGACGCTAATGCAAAATATTCAGAAGGAGAAAACTTAAAGCTTTGCATCCCATTTCTATTATTAGAATTCCATATTAGAACCGAAAAGTCATGGGTACTTGTGTCTGTTATTGATATGTTACAATTGAAGTTCGGAATGAGTATTCAGTCATATCCCGACGACCTCAGACCACACAAATTACAGCTGACTACTAGTAATGATTTTTATAATCAATGAAGGATTTTTTATAACCCTGTATGTTTGAATTACAATTTTGTGGAAGTTTCTAATTATTAGTATTAATAATATTGTCCTATTCTTATATTAATCATTGATATAAGAGCGGCTAAATAGTGGAATTTAAAAACTTGAACCCAATTAATCAATGGATCCAAGAAGATATGAATCATTTCTATTAACAAGAATTTTTCGGCGCCGAAAACATTCTATGTTAAATTGTTGCATCCTTATTTAGTAAATAAATTAGTCTTAATTATGGGATCATAGTTTTTGATCGAACGAGTCTGAAATTCCGCATATTCCCACCGAACACGGATGGCTATCGTTACCTTTAAAAAAGTCCCATCATATAAACCACTCTGCCTTTTCGTGAGTTATTTCCCAGTAGATGATTTGAGGTGAGTTATCGTAAATATTATAAAATAGTAATTCAATCTATGAATATTGACATCTAGAACTTACAAGGGTAAAAAATTCGTCTATTCCGTCCCCATGGCTAAAAATTATGTTGGGATGCTAGATATACAGTTAGAACACAAACATATCCATGCGATGAGGCTTATAGACGGTTCGTACGCCACACATTTTCTGCCGTATTTGCATTATGATTCCGTAGAATCATTGACTGAAAGTGTTATTGACAATGTTCCTTTTTTTAGGACCTCTACAAAGACAAAGTGATCCGTCATGATTAATCTCAGAAAAAACGTAAAATCCTTGTCACCCAATGAAAAGGAGCATTTTATAGAAGCTGTGAAAGCTTTAAAAGCAAATACAAAAGGAAAAAGGGTAGCAGACAACAAATATGACGATTACGTATTATGGCATGCACAGACAATGGAAATTGCAGCAGGTTCTGATGCTAACAAGAATATGCGTAATCGGGCTCACAGAGGTCCAGTATTTTTGCCCTGGCATCGTGAATTCTTACGAAGATTCGAATTAGATTTGCAGCAAGAGGTATCGGATGTTACTCTACCTTGGTGGGATTGGACAGCTGATGCGAATCTCCGGTCCCAAGACCCTCAAATACCTGCTTGGACATTATCCCCTATTTGGAAAGAAGATTTCATGGGAGGAAATGGCGACCCAGACAGTGATTATATTGTAGGCGCAGGTCCTTTCAAAGATTGGATTACACAAGAATTGGATGATGCTGGGAATCCATCTATCAAAGACAGACTTAGACGGGATTTTGGTAATTTTGTTAGAACATTACCAAGTCAAATTGATCTATATAATATATTCACATATGAATTTTTTGATACTCCATATTGGGACGTTTTTAGTAAAGGATTTAGCAATGCATTAGAAGGTTGGTTAAATAGACCACAGTTACACAATCGTGTTCATTTATGGGTTGGAGGTTCTATGTTACTCAATACCTCCCCTAATGATCCTGTATTTTTTTTAAATCATTGTAATGTAGATCGTATATGGTCACTCTGGCAAGATTTAAGGTATGACCACGGTTATCCAGATGATGGCACAATAATTGATAGAAATGCTAAAAAAATAGATTATTATAATCTAAGTGACAAAATATTTCCTTGGCAAGATGAACCAGGGAGCAAAAGTATTGAAAACGTATTGGAACACAGAAACCTCAACTACTGTTATGTGTATGAAAAGTAAAATCTTAAGAACAAAATGAAATAAATGCTCCAGTAGTTAGTAGAATCTCAGATAAGACTAATTTTATTACTCATCCGGACGAGCGCGTTGAGTATTCGGGTTCTTATACAAGCAGTCATCATACTAATACTATAGAGCAGATGGAAGGTGATAAACGTAGATGACCTAAACGCCTGATACCATTATAAGGAATATTATCAATAACATGTCAAATGAGCAATACTTGATAGCTGGTTTTCTAATCTAGGTGTCTTTTACGGGTCTCTTAAGAGTTACTCTTGAAGATAACAACTTCATGATGACTGTATTCTCCCAGAAGACTAAAGTCAATACATTTCATCATAATTAGATTAAACTTAAATATAATGTCAGAATACTAAAAATATGGCAGATAAATCGAGCCGAAATACAAATTGTGCCCCCGGTGTGTGTAATCCCGAACGAACACAAGGCCTAAGGGCTCCGGCGCCTCAGGGAGAATACAAATTAGTAGAGCTAAAAGGTCCTGGTTTGTTTCTAGCTGCAGAGGTAACTAAGCAGGGCGGGGCTTCGGGACTAACGTTCGTGAGTCTTGAAATTGATGGAAGAAATGTGACTAATTTATCTTTCGCAGCTGCTGAGAATGGTGGGCTTACTCAGAATAATCCATATGGGATCGTCTTACTCAAGTCAAGTGCACTTAAAACATTTACCATTGGCTTTCCCTCACCTTTACATTTCGAGAAGGGACTGAAACTGACCGTCATTATTAAAGAAGCAGGAGTCGTGCAGATTCTTGGTAACGTAATTCATGGTACAAATTGATACATTTAATGGATAATCTTAATGACAAATCCTATGCATATTTCATCAAAAAATACTTGTATTTTTTTCCCTTTTCTACCCTCTATAAGAGTTCTTAATTCTAAATAAAATTATTTACCATTTGCCAAGAGATTCAACTGAATTTTTATTCAGATCCCGACGGATTCAGAACTTTGCTTGATTATAGCATGATTATTTTGATATTACATAAAGTTCATGAATTAACTATAAATCTAGATCGAAAATGAATTAGTGAACCGCTTGATATTTTCAACCTTATAGGAATAAGCTTTTACTAGATTTGAGAAATATTTTCATATTACGTCTCCTTTCTTTTATGATATAAAATGCGTAATAGATTGAAATGCTCGCTAAATAGAATATCGTCATCAATAATTTTGTCCATACTACTTATTGGGATTATTAGTAGTATACCATCACCACTCAATGCTCAAACTACGACAAATGATTCCAATCCTGTTCTGAATATTAAAGAGGGTGTATCCAGTGGAGATGTTAGCCATAACAGTGCCTTGATTTGGTCAAGAGCTAATAATGACTCCCTTATGCATGTAATATATGACAATAATTCAGCTTTTTCTCATCCTAATTTAATAATTAAAACAGTAAATAATACCACGGATTATACAGGAAAAATAAAGATAGATGAGCTATACTCAAATACAAAATATTTCTATAAAGTCTGGTTTTCTAGCAACGATAATCGTACCAATAGTTCGTCAATTGTGGGGAGCTTTAGAACTGCACCAAGTCCTACGTCCAGCGGAAATTCAATAAGTTTCATACTAGGGGCAGATGTTGGTGGTCAAAAGTTCTGCCGTGAAGTAAATAACGGGTATTTGATATTTGAAAAAATGAAATCGCTATTGCCAGATTTTTACATTCACAATGGTGATATGATCTATGCAATTAGTGATTGTCCTAAAGAACGGCCAGATGGGCATCAGAATATTCCGGGAAACTTCTCCGGAATTGCAGATTCAACGGTCGACTGGAATAATCTGGCTCAGGTTCATGATATCTATCTGAAACATTGGCTTTACAATAAGGGAGATTCTCATTTACAAGGATTTCTTGGCAATACCTCCATGTACAGCCAATGGGATGACCATGAGGTCATAAATGATTTCGGAACTCAATGGTCTTACTGGAATTCCCAAAATAAGAACAGGACAGGATACCAAAACCTTGTACAAGCGGGTACCTCAGCCTTCTTTAATTTCTCCCCTTTAGAAAGGAATCAACAAGAGCCTGATAGAATCTATAGATCGTTTGAGTGGGGAAAAGACTTAGATCTCCTAATTTTAGATGCAAGGACGTACAGAGATCGAAATGATTTACCAGACACAGAACAGAATAATAAGACTTTGCTTGGTAGGGACCAGCTGTCATGGTTAAAGGAAACATTAGCAAATTCCAATGCCACATGGAAGATAATAAGCAATGACGTACCAATGTCGATTCCAACTGGTGCAAACGCATCTGCGTTTGGAAGAGACGGGTGGGCAACTGGGACCGATACTGATTTCTCTTCGCAGACTGGATTTGAAAGAGAACTTAAGGATCTTATGAAGTTCATAGATGATCAGGACATCAAGAATGTTATCTTCATAACTACTGATGCCCATTTCCCGGCCATATTGAAGTATAACGCTGATGTTAATGGGGATGGGGATCCAGTAAATGTTTATGAGATTGTATGCGGCCCCTTGAGTGCAATTCGTTATGGCATACCTCAAATCCCACTACCCACATTAGACTCGACCTTTAGGCCCACCATTTTGTATCTTGAAGGAGGTATCTACAACTTTGGTTATTTTAAAATATACAGAGATAATGATGGCCTTACCCATCTCTCTGTTTCCATAATTGGAAAAGATGGCCTTCCCCGACCCGGTTCAAATATAGATTTCAAACCCCAACAAAACATTACTAGGTAATTGAACTAAAATCAAAATCAAAACTTAAAGCTTAGAAGTTTATTTCGTATAATTAGAATCCCAGATAGAACCGATAGCGTCGCGGGTACCGACGATCGAATCTCTATATTTTCACTTTCATTACTAACTATTAGTTTCAGAAATATAACGAGAAACGAACGTAGATATACATTCAGCCATATCTTTTGCGAGCTTTTCTAGTTTAGGTAGATCATCTTCCTCTCTGAATTTAGGAGCAATTTCACATTGTATTGCTTCAACTCTTTGATTGATATTACAACATCCATAATTTCTTACTGTGGTCCCTCCGTCTAGTTTTGATAGCTCATCGTCTCCCAATTCTTTTGGGCATGTTATATAGCCTCTATCTTGTAAGAGTTTTATTAGGCCGGTATCGTCCCATAAAGCCTGAGGATTAAGCCTCAATAATCCACAAATGGTTGATCCTTCAGGATTTTTAGCGTCTGTTCCGAAATAAATATCGGCGTCAGACTCTTGAGTGCCATGAATATCAAAAAGAAACCGGGAACCATTTTTATTCCTTTCATGCATTTTTTTAATCGTTTCTAAAATTCCATCATGGTATTCATCGTACAGGTATTTCGCCCGGTTATCATTTGAATTTTCAAACGCACATTCGGCTTCCCTGTTAAAATCAACGAATCTACGATGAACCAGTGCTATTTTTTTATAAACTTTCTTTTCTGACAGATTATATATATTTGCTGCAATGCTCTCAGTAAGGTGAATAGTAAGAAGATCGCTATCGTCGCTAAAATTAAGTCTAGAACAACCGGGAGGTAGATTAGAATCTACTCTCTTTGGACTTAGCCTAGCAATACCTCCGTGCGGACACGTAAGTAGAACAGGCATAGGGAACTTAGTTTGGTCCTCAGTCATCTTCATTTTTAAAATAACCTCCAGTAGATACTTGATGACTTGTTTCCATCTGGCGTGATCTTAATTTCTTTAGATTCTTCATTTTTGAACTCAACTTTTCTAAATATTGGCATTCGTAATGGATAGGAACTAGTCCTTTAAAAGGTATTATAAACACTGATTATTACTAATCAAATATTTTATTGAGTCTAAGTCATTTGCTCATTTCTACTATTATGGAATCTACTTGTATAATAAATTGTTTGACCGTCTAGTAGCCAAGCGGATTGAATTTTGACCTCAACTGATCACCCATTTCATGCCTGGTTAAGAAGTTATCTAAATTATTAATTGAACATTATGAAAATAACCTGGCCTCTAAAATCACTTGATGTTAGCTATGATACCGACCTAAAAAATAAGATTAGAGATTAGGCTGGTTTATTATTTTGGGTTAATATTACAGCCTATAACCTCAAATCCGGCTCTTCTGTATCCTGATCTTCCTCCCGCCGCCTCTCCCCACTTTATTTGTCCTTCAAACACCTTTCCACAATCCTGACATGTCATCGAAAGAGTTCCCTCCTCCTCCCATTCCTTTTCCGTCTTAGGTATCACGGACCATGAGCCTTTGGGATGCGGGCAATTCACCACAGTAACTGGGTAATCTTGTTCTTTTTTTCCCGGTTCCATATTTGGTAAAAGCTAAAGTGGTATATAAAGAGTCTTTATACTCGGCCTGAAACTGACAAATTATAGGGTTGACGGCGGCCTTTCAATTTTATTGATTATTTTAACTAGCAGTGGAAATTACTTTCGACTTTCACTTTAACATCTCCAGTTCTAAATCGTAAAGGTAATTTAGAGACCCCATGCAAGATCGGGGTAGATAGTGGCTTCATCAGATTAATCCTGCTAGTATCCAATTCTAAATCTGTCAGTCTATCAAATATTATTCTAAGTACTACGCTACACACGACCCGAGCCAAAGGAGCACCCGGACAGAAATGTACTCCAAGACCAAAGCCTAGATGTCCGTGATGTACACGTGATATGTCGAATTTCTCCGGATCTGGAAATACTGTCTCATCATGGTTAGCTGATCCTATCCATACAACAACTGTTTCTCCTGGCGGTATTACTTTTGACTGTCCGATCGTTACATGCTTAGTTGTAGTGCGAAATACACCTTGAACAGGAGATCTATATCGCAGAGTTTCTTCTATTGTCAATGGAATCAACGAGGATGTCGATGAGTTATCTTTCTTCAATTTCCTGAATTCTTTAGGATTTTGAAGCAACGAGAGAATTGTGTTTCCTATTAGGTTGACCGTAGCTACGTGCCCTGCAAGGAGTTCATACAAAAGTTGAGTCCGAATTTGAGAAATGTCTTTAGCTGCGACATTACGGAGTTGCGTCCGCCTTGAACTCAATAATGCGTCTGCCAATTCATGAAATATGTTACGACCTTGTTCTGGAACACCCAGAAGATTGGCCATAACTGCCACAGGTAGCGGATAGGCTAAATCATTGATGAGATCCATGTACCCTTTCCGTATAACCCTATTAATCAAGTCATGCGTGATACTTTCTACTCTCGGTTCTAATTCGGATATAGATATTGGAGAGAATGCGGTTGTAATGATTCCTCCTATCGCCCTGTGATTTTGATATAAAGGATCAAATTTAAGTAAATTAGGACTTGTAATCGCCACATTCTGTTTCTTTTCTTCATATATGAATTCGTTCGATATTGGTGGACTTGAAGAAAAGTTTTTGTAATTTCCCAGAATAAAATGTACATCATTATAACGGAACACTCCCCACAAGTCATTTCTATCATCATATACGATAGGATTATTACATCTCATCTCTGCATAAAATTGAAAAGGGTTGAGCAGCTGCTCAGTAAAAGGAAAAATGTTCATTGTTATTAAATATTCCTTGTAAAAG
>Ga0310888_10000219_pt1 | contig 12494 bp, 19 predicted proteins | sample T20D1metaG_FD_202510 | JGI IMG/M metagenome (GOLD analysis project Ga0310888, IMG submission 202510) | Lab incubated soil microbial communities from West Virginia University Organic Research Farm, Morgantown, WV, United States - T20D1 | ecosystem: Environmental > Terrestrial > Soil >...
GCCGAAGCTGCGTTTTGGTTTCCACCCAGATCGGCCGATGGTCGAGGTTCTCAATCCACTGCGCGCCGCCCGGGAGCGCATCGCTGATCACGCTGGCGCTACTGGTCCAGAGCCGGGTCGTCCAGCCCAGGCCGCAGCGCGGGCAGTAGGGGTCGTGGCCGGGGCGGACGAGAATCTCGTCCTGCCAGCCGCAGGTCTGGCAGAGTTGGCGGTGTCTTACCATAGTGCTCCGTGGGCTGCGTGGCCTGCCTGACGCCGTTCCGCTTCGACAGGCCCAAACCCGGTGAAACGGCAAAAACCCGGGACCGCAGCGTCGGTAGTCATGCGGTGCCGCCTTTACTGTGGCTGCGGTCGGTGCCGCCCTTGCTGACGACCTCGGCTTTGGGCGCGCTCCCCGGCGTGACGGGATTGCGGAGCGGTTGGTTGCCATTCCCGGCGACTTGGTTGTCCTCAGACTCGGGATTGAGGTCCTGACCAATCTGGTAGGTGATTTTGTAGCCGGCCTGCTGGATGATCTGCATCACCATCGGGGCTTGGGGGCCGATGAAGTCCTCGCCGCTGAACCGGAAGCTCACATTCGGCGGTGGGGGTCCAGATTCCGGTGGTTTCGTGATGAGTTTCGCCGGGTCGAGGTTGAACTTCTTGGTCACCCAGGTCATCAACTCCTGCTGGTTGATGAAGGGCGATTTGGCGCTGTAATTGACAAATTCAAGCGCCTGTTTGCGGTCACTGGCCGCGTCAATCTTGATGGACGAGTCCGGGCGGAGCGCATAGGCGAATTTGCCCTGCACGGTGTTTTTGTCCCACACCGCGAGGCGCTGCACGCCACCCTGGCCGACAATCTGGACGTAATCCTGCTCGTCGGCAAACATCTGAATCAGGCTGGCGAGCTTCTCGACCCCTTTGATATACCAGAGCAGCACCCGGGCGCGTTCCTTGTCGAGGCGCGTGTCGGTGTTCTTCTGAATCAGGTTCAACTCGGTCGCGGTGCGGGTCGTGTCGGTCTCGTTACCGCGCTGGTTCGCGCCCATCGCCCACGCTTCGGAGATGTCGCGCTCGATGGCGTCGGCAATCTGGTAGTTGTCACGCGGGTAGGCGGCCATGGCCATTTCGGCCACGGGCGGGTTGTCTTTGTCGTAACTTTCGAGCGGAATGACGGCCTGCCAGATGTTTTTCTGGAGCTTGCTGAGGCCGTCCTCGCCCCCGATGCGCCCGAGGTCGGCAAAGCGCATGGGCACGGCGCGTTTGCGCTGAAGCAGCATGGTGGTGCGCGTTTCTGACAACTCCTGCACCTGGTTGCGGCTGACGGTGCAGTCACTGGGCGGATAGGCAGAGTCACCCAGGTAGCGGAGCGTCAGAACGTGTACCGGGAAGCCCACCATGCCACCGGTGAGGCGGCCGGACTCGGGATCGAACTTCTGGTAGGGGCTGTTTTCGTGAACGCAGGGCGTGTCGTGGCCGTCGATCATCACCAGGCGGCGCAGGCGCTGCGGGTGCTTCTCCTTGCGGTCGAACAGGGAGGCTTTGTACCAGAGTTCCCACCCCTTGACGAACTTGGCGCTGCTGTCGGTGGATTCCTCGTCCTCAATCAGCAGGTTCTTGTCCTTGGTGACGGTGCCGCCGAAGTCGTCGGGCAGCTGGTACTCGTCTTTGGCCACGCTGAAGGGTTTGACGAACTCCATACCGATCCACGCGGCCTGGTCGTAGTCGCTGCCGTAGAAATCGGCCGGGACCAGCACTTTGAGCGGTGAAAAGCGCTTCCAGAAGTACTCCTCGAAGATGATTTTCGGCCCCGGCTGCGTCACGGGGTCCATCATGGGTTCGCCGGAGGTGGGGTCCATCTGCGGCTGGCCGGTCATCGGGTCCAGGCGTGGCTGCTCACCGACCTGGATGGGGATTTCGCCGTCCTGCACGACCGTATAGCCGATTTTGCTGGCGGCGTAGCCAGCGGGGCACAGGCAGTCGAACAGGCACTCGTCCACGCAGGTCAGCGCGTCCACCCCATGCGGCCCGAGGTATTGGTTCAGCACGGCCTGCCAGATGGTGACGGCATCTTCCTGGCCTTGCAGCACGCTCAGCGCGGTGGCTTGGATGTCGGGCTGCTGGAAGAATAGCTGGGCCTTTTTCTGCTCGACGTTGGCGAAGTCCTTGGGGACGATCACCGTGTCCGTACTGGGCGCATCATTGAGGATTTCGCCCTTATAGGCATCGACGTTCTCGCGCTGGAGGTCGGCAAAGCTGTCGCGCTTGGTTTCAGCGGCTTTGATACGCGATTCCCATGCTTTGCGGTCGTCGTCGTTGAGCGGAATAGTGAGTTTCATCGGTTAGCGCCTGGTTCTGCGTCGGACGGCGTGGCCCCCGAGGACGGACGGCCGCTGGTATTGCTGCTTCAGCCAGCCCAGGGTGCCTGGTGGGTAGGCCGCGAAGGCAGTGGCGGACGACGGATAGGGCCGGCTCATCACCGCGTAGCGGAGCGCGTCGGCTGCGTGGTCGTCAGTGTCACGAGTTTCGACATCTTCGGGCTTGGCGGGGTCCATTGTCAATGCGGGCATGGTGCGAATCAGGTAGGTGCAGTGCGGGGCGACCTGAAGCATCGGCTGCTGGGTGCTCGGGTGCGGGCGCAGCCAGTGGCGCAGGCGCTGCCAGCCGTTGACGCGCTCGTGGTTGGCGCAGGTCAGCGGGACTTTGTTGCGGGCGAACGTTTCCGCGGTGCTTTCCCCGCTCTGGCCTTCCCGAATCCACATGGCCGGGTCCGCGCTGGTGTAGCGGACGTGGGTGGGGCAGAGGAGCGCGGTGCGGCGGCTGATTTCCTTGGCCACGTCGGCCGCAATGGTTTCGGTGAAGATGTACTCGTCGACCACGTAGAGCTGGCCGTCGGGCAGCGCCGCCAGCCACAGACAGCAACCCGGGCGAAGATAGCCCCAGTCCAGGGCGCGAAAGTACTGGACGGTCGGCGGGAGTTCTTTGCTGGTGACATGAAGGTGTTTGCGCCATTCCTTGAAGTACTGGCCGGGAAAGATGTCCCAGTCGCCGTAGCGGTAGGCGCGGCGGAGGTCCTCGGGCAGGGCGAGGAGGCGCAGTTCGTAGCTTTTGTCGATGTAGGGGTTGTCATCGAGGGTCGCGGGGATGTAGTGGTAGTCGTCGACCTGATAGGTCGGGTCCTCGGTCGGGGTGATGTCCTTGTCGATGAAACGCCGCTTGATCCAGTGGCTGCCGGTGCCGCCCGGGTTGGTCGCGGCGAGCACCGCGGGCAGGATGCCGAGCTTGTTGGTGCGGGCGCGGCTGCTGATGAGCAGGTACTGCTTTTCGGTGAAGGTGACGAGTTCGTCGAAGTAGATGCGGTCGTATTCGGTCGACAGGTAGCGGCTGAGCGCGGTGTCGTCCTGGCAATGGCCGAACTGGAGCATGGAGCCATTGGCGAAGCGCATCTTGTACTCGGTTTTGACGTAGGTCGCGCCGAGGGTGTCCGATTCGCGCAGGGCGCGCTCGATGTGGGTGTCGTTCAGTTCCGGGAAGGACCGCCGCAGCAGCAGCGCGTGCAGGTGCGGCACGCTCAGGCAGGCCATGTAGGCGTCCCACCGGATCGCATGGGATTTGCCACCCCCCGCAGCCCCGCCGTAGAGCTTGTTCTTGGCGCGGTGGACGTGAAACTCCAGTTGTTTCGGGGTGGGCGTGTAGAGGGTCGCTCGGGACCCGGTAGCCGGGTCCTCGGTGGTCAGCGCGAACTTGGACACCCGGCCAGTTTACGCGAAGTCGGCGCGGGTCAGCAGAATCAGCCGGATACCGTGGGGCGGGCCATCGACGACGATAGCAAAGAGGCCCCCGTAGGACGCCACGCGGGGCGCGTTCATGCGCTCCTTGGGGTAGACGGTGAGCGTTTTGGCTTCGTCCTGCATGGTCAGCTTCAGCCCCGAGTCGCGGTTGTCGAGCGCGGTCAGTGTGCCGTCGGTGCCCTGGGACATCCAGAGCCGACCGTTGGCGGGGTTCTTTTCGTCCGCGTAGACGGGGGTGGTGCCGGTAATGTGGGAGATGCCTTGGGAGGTTTGGCGCTCATCGACTTTGACGGCGTTGAGCGCAGTGAGCGGGCGGCGGAAGATGGGCCGCGGCCCCCACATGCCGTTCAGCTTGACGCGGCGGCCGACCCAGTACACCGAGTCGCTGCCCAAGGCCACCGCACGCTGGCCACCCGCGATCCCCAAATGGGTGTTGGGGCCTTGGTGGACCACATGCCAGAGGTAGCCTTGGGTGGGGCTGAGTTTGCGTGGGCCGTTCGCCATGTAGGCGCACCAGAGCGTGCCGTCATCCCACAGCAGGCGCGGGTAGGTGGACACGGTGTTGGCGCTCGGCAGCTTCTGGATGGACAACTGGACACCGAGGTCGCCGTCGACCACGCCGCGGGCGTAGGTGAGCAGCTTGCCGGTGTTGTTGATGTCGCCATAGGCGATGTAGAGGTGGCTCTCGGTGACCAGGACATCAGGGAAGCGGCCACTGCCGATGGTGAACTTCTTCATGCCGCAGTCTCAGCGGCGGGAGCCGGGGTGGGCGCATCGAGCCGACTGAGGAAGTTGCGGTAGAACTGGTCGACCACGGTGACCGCGCCTTCGGCTGCAAAGCTGGCATCGCCGAAGGTGATGGACAGTTTGATCTGTTTGGTGCTGCGCCGGGCGGTCGGGGTGGTGTCGGTGTCCGTGTCACGGTTGTAACGGGGGCGTCGGGTACGGGGCATGATGGTTATTCTCCTAATCCGGGAAGTTTGATGCCGACGTTGACCACAATTTTCGGGAGGTCGCTCACGGTGTCGCGTCGGCTCCACCGATCAGGGAATCGTCGTTCCAAGATCCATGCCGCGGCCCCCCACCGGGACTCGGCGGCGCGCGCAATCACTTTGACGAGGCTGTTCTCGCTCTCGGCTTCGACGTTGGCCAGCCCTTCGACCAGTTGCGCCCACGCCGACTGCGGCCAGACCTCGGCTTTCTCCTGCCAGCCCTTGAGCGTGCGCTTGTTGACACCCATCGCCCGGAGCGCGGTCTCGGGATAGGCCCCGGCCACAATCGCGGCCCGGAGCGCGTCTTTCTGGGCGTCGGTCAGATGCTCGATGCGCCGGATGGCGGGGACGTTGACGGCGTCGGGGCGACTGTCACTTTGCGCCTGCTCGTAGCGCACCAAGCATTCGTCCACCAGTTGGTCGTCCACGATGGGCAGGCCGTCCACCGGCACGCCCTCGATGGGCTGCTGGTCCCGGATGGCTTGGAGCGCGGCTTTGGCGGCATCGCGCTGCGCCTGCTTCTCAGCGGCACGCTGGTTTCTGGTGGGACGGACCGGACCGGGATGTGCTTTGCGCCACGCTCGCCATCGGGCGCGGTCCGCGGCCTTATGCGCCTCGGTGCGTGGCTTTGGAGGTCGTTTCGGCTTGGATGGGTCGTTCATTTGGCCAATCCCATAGTACACCATGGCCATGTACTAAGTGTACGTACCGGCCATGTACTGTACTAAGTGTACTGGGTTGGTTCGTCCTGCGGGGTGCTGACCATTTGCCCTTGTTTCAAACTTCCCGCCGGTTTTGTAGCCGTGTAAGAGTTACATGTCAAGCAAAATCGCTTTTGCTCAGTAAACCGCTCGGCCCGTGTACCGCCTGTTCGTCACCATATCCATTTGGCCGCAACGCCCGTGATGGCACTGCTTCGCAGGTGCGCGGACCCGAACGGGTCCCGGCGGCCACCGGAGCGCTGGCTGGCGGACTGGTAGAACTACCACTGGTACATGTACTAGGGCGACCACTGGTAGATTTGACAGGTGACCGACTATGAGTCGTACCGCAGGATTCAATACCATAATGAGACTGAGTCTCATTCTCAACATAAGCGCCTGGCTCTCTAAGTGCTTTATTTTCAACAACTTAGCCTGGCACTATATGTAGTGTGTCAAGTTCATGACATCCCATATTATGTAGGGTACAAAATGCTTGATTGCAAGTATGATCATGACTCGGGGAACGTCTAGCGCGCACGCTGCGTCAAGGGTACCCCGAGCTTGACAACTGAATACGGGATAGAAATCAGGGTACGGGGTACTCCTACACTTAACGCTTAGAATTCAGGAGTACTTTCGAAATGGCAAAACACAAGACAGTAGACGCAGCAGCAGCAATCGCGGAAGCGCTTGTTGAACAGACGGTACCGGAAACGGTACCGGAAACAGTCGCGGAAGCGGTACCGGAAGTGGAAGTGGAAGCGGTACCCATGTGCGCATGCGGGATCCCTGTTGAAGCTCACTTCAACAAGGGAACGTTCATGAAGTGTGCGGACGCAAAGCGCTTTCACGAACTCGTCACGTTGGCTCAGGACGAATTGACCAGCGTGTCAGCGGACCTTGAGGAGCTTCAGTCACAAGAAAAGCTCCTCATCGAACGTCGCGTGCGGATTCAGAACGCGCTAGCGGATCTGATGGGTACCAGAAAGGTACTCGGAAAATCCGAGACGTCCAACGATAGCGGTACCAGCAAGGGTACCAGTCGCACCAAGTACGCAGCGCTTCCGAATATCCCAGTCTCCGACAGTCTCCGCGATGCGTACCGCGTGATTGTCGCGTTGACTCACGAGAAGGGATTCGCAACGTGCGCGGAAGTCGCGTCAGAACTTGGTCAGAAAATGAGTCGTACCAATTCCCAAATTTGGAGACTCAAAGACGATCAGGTGGTCTCCGTCGTCGCGTAACATTTACCGTACCCCGTACCCTGTTTCCTGTTCCGTATTCACAAGTCAAAAGTACCATCCCACGGTACTGAGTACCAATACCACGGTACTCAGTACCATTCCCCTTGTACCAATCATTACCCAGGCTGTCGAGCTGGTGGTCACCAGCTCCAGGCGAAGCTGTCGTCAACAACGACAATGCACGGCGACGGGGGCGACGGCGAACGAAACGAAAGGAGGTGATTAGCACATGGCGACAGCAGCACAGCTTGCAGCCGTGAAAACGGCGGCGAGAGAGATGACGGTCGAGGTCGGAATAGCGATTCGGACGTTAGAGGTGGTGTCCCAGGCGAAGCTCACAGCCCGTCTGGCAAACACCATCGTGACAGAGCCGATTCTCAACCTGATGGTGGAGAAGCTGATTGAGTCGGACCTCGTGAAGCGGCACGAACTGGATGGCGACCTGCTCGTGTGGGTCGGTCGGTAGTTCCCCCCAGGGTGGATTGTCAGTCCACCCATTTTCCCAACAATTCAACGACAGGAGGTCACCCGATGTGTCCGCATTGCGTGTTAGCGGTGCTGCTGGCAGCGACCAGCGGTGCCGCCAGCTGGTGCGTGTGCCAGCTACGACGGCTCTGGTAGACGGCGACGGGTTTTCGTCTGAGGGGTGAGCGTCCTGCTTACCCCTAAGTCCACCACTGGGGTGGATTTAGGAGCAGGCAGGACCTGCGGAAAGGAGGTGAACCAGCGATGTACGACTACGACAACAGCCGGTACGACGACGACCGCTCGGACTTCGCGGACCCAGGGGGGCGCTCAGCGCTGCGGGCGGCGAGCAAGTCCAACCCGCGCAATCTCCCCTGCCCGACCTGCGGGGCGAAGAATCGGCTCACACCCAAGGACCGGGCACTCGGGTATCAGTGCGATACCTGTGCGGACCGGGCGGAACGGGGCTGCGACTACTAAGGCGAACGTGGTAAGCGTCCTGCTGACCCCACAGCCCATCCTCCAGGGTGGGTTGTGGAGCGAGCAGGGACTCGCGGAAAGGAGGTGAACAGTATGGCGACACAGACACGAAGCCAGGTGTTACGGGCGATGGCGGACGTGATCCGCACCGAGGGGTGGGTCCAGGGGACCTACTTCGACAGTGAGACGGGTAACGTCTGCTTGATTGGCGCACGCAACACCGTGTTCGGAGGTTATCCGAGTGACTACCCGGACAAGTACCGGAAGATGGTCGACGCCGTGACCGAAGTGCTGGCGTTACTCGTCGCAAACTACCCACCGGGGGTCTCACCGGTGACCCAGGAGGGTATCGTCATTTCGTGGAATGACGTGGACGGGCGCACCGTGGACGAGGTGCTCAGACTGATCAAGCAGGCAGAAACCAAGTGCGACCAAGAGGACGCCACGCCAGTTGACATGCTGGTACTGGCGGAGTAAGCGCGCCGGCGGTCGAGTGGGAGGGCGCGGAGGGAAGCACCGCGACCCTCCCACTCGCTGTTTACGACTACCAGGAGGTGACATGGCACACGCCATCATCATGGCGAGGGTCTGCAAGCAATTCAGCACACACACCACCGCCTCCCCCATCATCGAGCTGGTGGAGACGGCGGACGATTCGGACAACCAGCGGGAGCGCTACCAGTACTCGGGTGAGTGCGACGTATGCGGCTTCCGCTATGAACTCACCCTGCTGAGGGTGACGGAGGAGGCAGCGAATGAAGTACCAGTTGACGGTGTTCATTAGCGTGAACGCCAAGAACGACGCCGACGCCGACGAGGCGATGGAGTCAGTCAAGCACATCCTCACCGAGGGCCTCAGAGGTCAGGCGCAGCAAGAGGAAATCACCCTCTCGGGTATGGACATCGAACCCGAAGAAAGCAGTGAGGAGGACGAGTGACCACCATCTGGGTTCTCGTCGGGTGCATCCTGTACGTGTGGTACCACCTCAACCAACAACAGAAAGGCTAGGCAGAAATGGAAGCCCCCAAGGTCTACGTGCTGGGCATTCCGAGTAACGGCGGTCTCTGGATCATCCAGCACCGCTGCTATCAGGACTACCAGCGCGCGGTGGCGGCAAGGGACGCGGCGATGGATGACTACGCCGGTCCGGTCGTCATCTGGATGCTGCGGGTGGAGGACGCAGACATGGTGAACGTGACGGTGAACATCCAGGCGGAGACCGAACCCGCCTGACCACAGCACAACACCCTACCGGCGGTCCACGCCCGACGCCGGTAGTCGAGCGGTCCAGGGCGACACGAACGAGGTAGTTATGGCTGGGCAGAAGCCAACCGAGCCGTGCCAGTGGTGCGGCAAGGTCCACGACGGGGACGACACCCCCACCATCGGGGGTTGGTACCAGAACGGCATCAAAGTCGGCGAGGTGACGAACACTGAAACCGGCAAGACCAATATCTACATCGCGGTGCGGGTCGGCGACGTGAAGCACGCCATCGGTCCCATCGTCGACCACCCCGACGACGGCAAGATTCTCTGCCTGCACGAGGACGCGGCGAAGTCGCTCTTGGTCGGGCTGCTCAAAGTACTGGCGATTGTCTGGCGCGACCCCGTCTGCGAGGCACTTGATGCCTTGCTCACCATGCTGGCGAAGGCGGACCCGGACGCGGTTGAAATCATCAGCGGCACCATCAATTTCGACCGTCCACCTCCGCGCAAGACCAAAGACACCCTGCACTAAGCAGGACACCCCACTGCCGGTTCCCGCCGCCGCGCCCAGCAGGCGGCGAGGCACCGGGGTCGGTGGGCGGTGACCTCCAACACCGTCCACCGTTATTCCCCCAAAGGAGGGCGCACCCTTCATGCGTCGGTTCCGCAATGCCCCGCGACTTATCAACGCCATGCCGAAAGGAGGTGATTCCCCAATGGCATTTGTTGACGGCGAGCAATTCGGACACGTCATTCACACCATTCTCAAAAACCAAGGCGGCGTGGTGCTGGTGATTGGAGCCAAAGCCTCCAATTACCCGCAGGTGCTCCGGGAGCAGGCGCGGATCGTCTGGTGGGACTCCCAGGACATCGGGTCCACGCCGCACGACCCTCCGTCCAACACCCGGCTGGTGCTCATGTTGCGCTTCACGCAACACCGCATCAGCAACACGGTGCTGGACTGGTGCCGACGGTACCGCGTGCCCTGCCGGTGGTGTTCCACCGGCGAGGTGCGTAAGCTGCTGTTCGAGGTGTTCGTGGACGACCACGACGGTCCCCCCGACACCCTCAGCAATCCACCCCCGCCCGAGCTGCCGGATGTTCCGGTGGTACTCAACGAGGATGCACCCCCCATGGTGCAGCCTGAACCTGACACAGAAAGTGAGGTCACGCCCGTGCAGGAGTTCACCGAGCGGTTTCCCGAACGTCGGCAGCCGCTCATCCAACCACCCGTGCCAACGACCGTAGCTCCGGCGTCCGTATCCACGCCAGTTGGCACTTCCAGAAAGCAGACACCGATGACCAGGAAGAATCCGGTCGGTAACGAGGACTTCAAGCGCCCTAACGCCATGCGGCACTGGTTGGTCCAGCAGTCGTGGGACCCAGCCAACGTCAAGGACGAGAAACACCGCCTGATGCGTGACGCCAAACACGCCGGCTTCACCTTTACCAAAGCCGGATTCGAGGCGGCGATGTATCAGATGGCGATCCGCTTCCGGTGGATTCCCTACAACAAAGCGGCGTCCACCCGGGTGCCTGTGCCGCAGGAGCCGCACCCGCGTCCGCTACCAGGCACCGATTACTGGCGGCAGTACTCTCCCTACGCCCCGATGGGTCCCAACGACTACAGCACCAGTAAACCACGGACCAAAATGCACCACAACGACACCCATACCAAGGCGATCCATACGGCGAAAGTCGTCAAGTCCGCCTCGGTACCTGACACTGAACTGGGTCAGGTGACCCACGCGCTCAACGACGCCCAGGCCGCGATTGCCTTGGCGCTCGAAGCCCTGGCACAGTACGAGGCGACCCGGAAAACCAAGATCCAAGCGCTCATGGACGCCTTGTGATGGGAGGTGACATGGCAGACACCGACAGCGGGGCCTTCTTCGAGCTACACGAGACCACCAAGGTGGCGACGGCGTGGTTCTTCGACTATCCCGGCGGCGACATGATGGCGATGGTCTTTGCCGATGATGCCGACGCGCCGTGGAAGTTAGTGATCCGCATTCGGCACCGGCTGGACGACAAGCCACCGGATGAATCGGCCGACACCAAAACCGGCTACCGCATCGTGCGGGAGGCGGACGACGCCTCGCGTGACGAGTTAGTCACCGAGACCGACAACATGCTGGGCGTGTTCAAAGACCTCCAGCCAGGCAGCCGGCTGTGGCGAGAGGAGGTCAATGGCAGTGCGGCGGAGTTCCTGAAGCGGTGGGCGAAGATGAGCTTCAGCCACACCCGCTTGGTGGCGGACGAACCCAAGACACCTCAGTAGGAGGGCAGGATGACGTGGTTTCTGGTGGGATTTCTGGTGGGACTGGTGTGGGGCGCACTGACCAAGCGCTGGCTCACCGTGCCGTCCCGCCAGGACCACACCCTGACGCGGCTGGCGGTGCTCAAACAACTCATTGCCAAGGAGGGCAACGATGGCGAAGAACGACCCACGCGACCTACCGGTCCCTGAACTGCTGGCGATGGCGGACCAGGTGCTGTCGCAGCGCAAGGGAGCCAAGGTGTTCTTCAAGTTCACCTGCGAGGCGTGCGGCGCACGGCAGACGTTTACCACCCCCAACAAGTGGTACACGTCCGGGCAATGCGAGGAATGCGGGCATGTAACAGCGTTAACCCGAGGTGGCATGTTGGTCCACCTCATTCGGACAGGAGGACCCGATGGGACAACTGACGGTACTGGACAGGACGGGACACCGGGCGACGGCGTGGGACACGGCAACACTGGCCAAGGCGAAGGAGGAGTTTGACCAGCTTCTCGGCAAGGGCTATCTGGCGTATAAAACTGCGCCGGGGAGCGGAAGCGGCGAGGTCATCAAAGCGTTCGACCCCGACGCGACCGAAATCGTGATGACACCCCCTTTGGTCGGGGGGTAGGCGGGCATCACCCTGGTGAAGGGGTGAGAGGGACGTACTTCACACGCCTCTACCAGGACGCCCGTATCTACCAAGCCGACCCGCACTGGGACGACGGCGGCAACAGCCGGTGCGCCCGGTGGCGACGGGCCTACCGGCTGCTGCTCGACCACATGGCGGAGCCGCAGCAGACGTTCTACCACGCCACAGGCCTGTTGGTGCAGGCCGGGGTAGATACGGGGCAAGCATATTTCCTGGGGCGGAGTAGCTATGCCGTGGTGAGCTGCATCATCGACGGTCGGATATTCACTCCGTCCTTTTACATGGCCGACAAGGACCAGAACGGCTACACCGTGCAGATGCCGGACCCTGACCAGCTCATTGGGCAGATGCTGGCGCTCCGCACGGAGGAACTGGTCTGGGTCGGCCTCATCGCGTGTGGGTACTGGGAGGGCCACAGGACACAGATCATCGGGGCATTCCGTGAGCAGGCGCTGGTCGACCATCAGAACCGCTTGGCTAAGTTTTTCAACTGGTAACACTCAAACAGGGAGTTTCCATCACATGACCAAACGACAGAAAGCCACGCAAGTCGTGGTGCTCGGGGTCGCGCTGACCCTCAGTGCCCAAGCCGCCCACGCGGCGCTCATCATCTCGGCCACCATCGGAGGGGTCGACGTGTGTGCGTCAGACAACAACCTCGGCCCCTGCACCTGGGGCGTCACCATTCTCGACGCCGACCCGGCGCTCGGGAGCCT
>Ga0310888_10000224_pt1 | contig 12376 bp, 7 predicted proteins | sample T20D1metaG_FD_202510 | JGI IMG/M metagenome (GOLD analysis project Ga0310888, IMG submission 202510) | Lab incubated soil microbial communities from West Virginia University Organic Research Farm, Morgantown, WV, United States - T20D1 | ecosystem: Environmental > Terrestrial > Soil >...
TTCGCCAGCGCGGTCATTTGATCGGGTGACAGCGTGAATCCCCACTGCGAGATCGCCTGCGCCGCTGACTGCGCCGTCGTGCCGAGCGTGGCGGGGCCGACGTTCATCGCGAAGTAGACGCCGGGCTCGAGCGTCGCCGCCGCGATCATGGCCATCACGCCAACCAGCGATTCGGTCAGCATGCTGCCGTAACCGACCAGCCGCGCATCAGGCTCGCAGGAGACCATCTTCGGCGTCGTGCCGCTCGAGATCAGCGCGTGAAATCCTGACACGGCACCGCACGCGATGGTGATGAACGCAAACGGGAACAGCTTGCCGGCAAACACGGGACCGCTGCCGTCGATGAACTGCGTCACCGCCGGCATCCGCAGCGGCGGCATCACGAACATGATCGCGACGCCGAGGATCATGATCGTGCCGACCTTCATGAACGCCGACAGGTAATCGCGCGGCGCGAGCAGGAGCCACACCGGCAGCACCGACGCGATGAAGCCGTAGACCATCACCGCCCACGACAGCGACGTGCCCGACCACGTGAATGCCGGACCCCACGTCGGACTCTGCGAGACCCACTGGCCGCCGACGAGCGCGAGCAGCAGCAGGCCGATGCCGATCACCGTCGCCTCGGCGACCTTGCCCGGGCGGATGTTGTTCATCCACAGGCCCATGAAGAGCGCGATGGGAATCGTCATCGACAGCGTGAACAAGCCCCACGGGCTGTCGCGCAGCGCGTTGACGACGACCAGCGCGAGCACGGCGAGGAGGATGATCATGATCGCGAAGATCGCGACCATCGCCGCCAGGCCCGCAACCGGATTCACTTCCTCCTTCGCGATCTGACCGAGTGACTTGCCATCGCGGCGCATCGACGCGCAGAGGATCAGGAAGTCCTGCACCGCGCCGCCAAGCACGACGCCGGCGATCAACCAGATCGTCCCAGGCAGGAATCCGAACTGCGCCGCGAGCGTTGGACCCACCAGCGGACCCGCGCCTGAGATGGCCGAGAAGTGATGGCCAAACAGAATCCACTTGTTCGTCGGCACGAAGTCGCGGCCGTTGTTCAACCGCTCGGCGGGCGTCGCGCGCTTCGGATTCAGTTCAAACACCTTCTCGGCGATGAACTTCGAGTAGAAGCGGTAGGCGACGAGATACGAGCAGACCGCGGCGACGACGAGCCACGCGGCGCCAATCGTCTCGCCTCGTGCGAGGGCGATGTAGCCAAACGCGGCAGCGCCTAGAACGGCGATACCTACCCAGATAGCAGCACTCAAAATGCGCGGCATCCCTGTTTCAGTCTCCTCCGATTGCGGCGACCCATAGTAACCGCAGCCGTCGATTCAGCCGCGCTATTTCAGGTTGTCTCGCTGCACCAGTTCGATCCGGACCCCGCCAGGTGCTTCGATGAACGCCAGTCGCATGGCGGTACCGCTCGGCAGGACGAGTGGCCGCGGCTCCGTGGTGACCTTGACGCTTTTCGCCTTCAACGCCGCCACCGAGTCATCGACGTTGGCCGGTCGGAATCCGATGTGATCGATCGAATGACCGGCGCTTGGCTCGCCGTTTCCCCTGTTGGCGAACAGCCACACGCCGCCGTAGATGATCCCGTCCGCCTTGTTTTCGTACTTCGCGACCTTGCCGCCGAACGTGCTGGCAAACCACGCCAGCGTTGCTGCCGGGTCGGGCGCCGCCAGCGTGATGTGATGGAGTCCGAGCTTCTTCGGATCCTGTACGACGTCGATCATGGTGCCCCAGGGATCGACGACCTGAGCGCTCCGGATCCCCTGCATCACCATCGGCGGCATCACCATCTTGACGCCATCAGCCTGGAGCTTCTTGACGGCTCCGTCGAGATCGGGCACCGAGAAGCCGATCGCCCCGAGGATGCTGCCAGCACTCGGCTTCGGCATCTCGCTCTTTTGAAAGATCAGGCGTGTCGTTCCCAGCATCGCGCGATCGGGTCCTTCGGGCGTCGGCTCCGCGCCAAAGTGTGCGTGGTACCACTCGACAGCCTTGGCCTGATCCGGCGCGGCGAGATGGATGTGGTCGACGAGATCGGCGAAGCCGGTTTGCGCCACTGATGACGCCGGCAGCGCCGCGACCACCACGCAGGACAACAGCACTCGGTGCAACATCGTTTTCTCCACGCGATCCTGTTTCCACCCGACTCAGCGACCCATAGTCTATTACTCAAGGGCGCTGCGTTGCCGAGTTGCCTCACACGAGGCGCGGAGGACTGGCAGTTCAGGCGGGGACTTACAGTTCGGAGCGCGGGAGTGTTTGGGGCGGATGCAGGCGTTCGGCGCTACGCGTCGGCTCGTGGTCCCACCGAGGGCCTCGACGGCGATCTCCTGAAGATGCGGACACGAAAGCGGGTCGCGGATCCTCGCGACCTCCGAGGGGAAAGTAATGGCTGCCCATGCGAAGGGCGTGTAACGTGGTCACCAAACCGAAGCCCGCTCGCTCGATTCCTTTCTGCGACGCGACGTTCTGTTTGGATGTGTATATCCATGCCGTACAGTCGCCCTCGGCGAAACAATCACTAACGATGTGTTCCAACGTGGACGGATAGATCCCTCGTCCCCTGGCCCACTCCGCAGTCTGGCAGTGGTAGATCCAGAACGCGCCCCTTTCTACAGGGACGGACACGCCCGCCTCTGTGATCCGGTGGCTCGCCGAGCGCTGCACCCACGAGTAGTGGGCCAGCCGGCCGTCGATGGAGACGGTGTAGCAGCGGTCTCCGCGACGAAGCCGTTCCTGGCCTTTTTTCACGTCGAACCATCCAATGTCCGTGAGCTGTCCGACCTGTGCCGGCGACAGCAACTCCCATTTCAAACGTCGGTCACCTGGCGCCGCTGACCACCCGTCCGCCTTCGACAAGCGGTACAGATAGGTCTGCCCAAAGCTCATTCCCAAGTGCCGGTTGAGCTTCGCGGGGGCCCGCCGCAAGAAGCTGAACATGCTTGCGCCGAAAGCAACGAGCCTGCCGCCCACCGATCTATTTAAAACTCAGGAACGCGAGCTTGTTTCCGGCGGATTCAGCGACCCACAGCCTGTTGCCCAAACGGCCGGGCGGCTGCCGGTCGCTGCCGGCGGTCAATCCCGTGGCGCCGCCGTTCGGCGTCGGCAGAGGGAACTCGGTGATCGTGCCGTCAAGTGTGACGCGCCCGACCAGACTGCCCTTGGTAAACCACACGTTGCGATCCGGGCCGACCGCGACATTGATCGGCGATCCGGTCGGACTCGGGATCGGGAACTCCGTGATGTCGCCCTTCATCGTGATCCGGCCGACGCGATTGCCGTCTGGCTTCCGTCCATCCATGGTCCCGGCGAGTTCGACGAACCACATGTTGCCGTCGGCGCCTGCGGTGATGTCGCCAGGTCCCGAGTTGGGCCGCGGCAGCGTGAACTCGGTGATCACGCCTTGGGGCGTGATGCGGCCGAGCTTGCTGACGTTGAATTCAGAGAACCAGATGTTGCCGTCGGGTCCCGCAGCGAGCGCACGCGGTCCGCTGTCGGGTGTCGGGATTGGAAACTCGGTGATGACGCCCTGCGGCGTGATGCGCCCGATCTTGCCGCTACCAAATTCACCGAACCAGATGTTGCCGTCCGAGCCGAGCGCGATGGCGCGCGGCATGCTGTTCGCCGTGGGAATCGGAAACTCGGTGATGCTGCCGTCCGGCGCGATGCGTCCCATGCGGTTGCCGGTGTGCTCCGAGAACCACATGTTGCCGTCCGAGCCGAGGGCGATGATGCGCGGCGAGCTACCAGGATTGGGCAGTGGAAATTCCCTGAGGCCTGTGCCGTCAGGATTCATCCGGCCGATGCGATTGCCTGCGCTCTCGGTGAACCAGAGCGTTCCGTCCTGAGCCAGCGCAATGGTCGTTGGACCGCTGCCAGGATTCGGCAACGGAAACTCGGTGAACATCCCATCGGTCTGCAGGTTTCGGTCAGCGGCCGTGAGCCATCGCTGTTGAGCCGAAACGATTGCAGCCACGAGCAGTATCCCTAGCACGCACAGGAACTTAAGACGCATAATAGATGATGTTATAGTCCACGCCCTCGAGGCGTATTCAGGGTACGCGATTCGCGACGCTACCCCGGCCGCTCCGTTGTCGCGGCCGCGAGGTTGCAGTCGAAGGCTGGTTGTCACTCCTACCCCTTCTGCGAATGCGGACCATGGAAGGTATGTACGTGGCACATCGGTCCATGAAGACCGGTCTTATTCTCGGGGCAATCGCTCTCATCGCATCAATCGGCGTGAGCGCTGATCCGCAGAGCAGTTCCGCTCCGGCCGGTCCGAACCAGCCTCCGCTCGCATCAGGCGAGCTACGGCGGTCCGCCGAAGCCTTGGCGAAGGCGGAAGGACCGGCCCTACAGGCGTCGGTCCCAGACGCCGCGCTCGTCCAGAAATATTGCCTCACCTGCCACAGTGCGCGCGTGAAGACAGGCGGGCTCTCGCTCGAAGGCATGAATCCGGCCGACGCCGCTGCACATGCCGATGTGTGGGAGAAGGTCGTCATGAAGCTGCGCGGCGGAATGATGCCGCCGCAGGGCATGCCTCGGCCCGATGAGGCCACGCTCGAAGCGTTTGCGGTGTCACTCGAGCAGACGCTCGATCGCGCAGCCCAGGGCACGACCAAGCCAGGCTACAAGCCCGTGCATCGCCTGAATCGCACCGAGTATGGCAACGCGGTGCGCGACCTGCTCGGCCTCGAGGTCGACGTGACCGATCTCCTGCCCGCCGACGATGAGAGCAACGGGTTCGACAACATAGCGGGGGTACTGCGTGTGTCGCCGTCGCTGCTCGAGCAGTATCTGGCGGCGGCGCGCCGCATCAGCAGCCTTGCGGTGGGTTCGGACACGGATGTCGTGCGGCTCGCGTATCGCATCTCACCGGACGACTCCCAGGAAGACCACGTCGAGGGTCTGCCGCTCGGCACGCGCGGCGGGCTCCTGTTCCGCCACAACTTCCCGCAGGACGCTGATTACGAATTCGCCACCTTCCTCCTTCGCAACATCGTCGGCTACATGAAGGGGCTCGAGTACGAGCATCTCTTCGAGGTGTCGATCGACGGCGAGCGCGTGTTCGCGGTGCCGGTCGGAGGAGAGACCGACAACAAGGCGTCCGACACCAACATGTCGGAGGCCGCGAACAAGATCGACGACCGACTGAAGACGCGCGTCAAGGTGAAGGCCGGTCCGCACATGGTCGGCGTCACGTTCGCCAAGCGCAACGCGTCGGAGTCGGACGAGCCGCTGCAGCCGCATGAGCGCGATCACGATCTGCAGAACATGAACGGCATCCCGATCATCGATCACGTGAACCTGACGGGTCCGTTTAACCCGACCGGTCCTGGCGATACGCCGAGCCGTCGTCGCATCTACGGCTGTAAACCCTCGCCGGCTTCGGCAGAGGCCGGATGCGCGCGTCGCATCCTGACGAATCTCGCCACACGCGCTTATCGTCGTCCGGTAACCAGCGCCGACATGGAGCCGATCCTCGCGCTCTACGACGCCGGGCGGAAGAAGGGCGACTTCGACGAAGGCATCGAGCAGGGGCTGCGCCTGATCCTCGCGAGTCCAAAGTTCCTGTTCCGCACGGAGAGCGCGGCGGGTCTCCAGAGCAAGACCCGCCCCACGGCTGACAACAGCCCAACGGCTGCCGTCGAAAGAGTGAGTGACATCGAGCTCGCCTCGCGCCTCTCCTTCTTTCTGTGGAGCTCGATCCCCGATGAGGAGCTGCTCAACGTCGCGTCGAAGGGCACGCTCAGCCAGCCGGCGATGCTCGAGCGGCAGGTGAAGCGGATGCTCGCCGATCCGAAGTCGCGCGCGCTCGTTGACAACTTCGCCAGCCAGTGGCTGATGCTGCGCAACCTCAAAGGCCACATCCCGACGCCGGGCGACTTCCCGAACTTCGACAACGAGCTGCGCCAGGCATTCCGTCAGGAGACGGAGATGTTCGTCGAGAGCATCATGCGTGAAGATCGCAGCCTCATCGATCTCATCGATGCCAACTACACGTTCGTGAACGAACGGCTGGCGCGGCACTACGGGATTCAAAACGTCTACGGCAGCTACTTCCGCAAAGTGGTGCTGAAGAACGAAGAGCGCCGCGGACTGCTCGGTCAGGGCAGCATCCTCACGGTGACGTCGTATCCGAATCGCACGTCGCCGGTACTGCGCGGCAAGTACATCCTCGAAAACATCCTTGGCACGCCGCCACCGGCACCGCCGGCGAATGTGCCGGACCTGAAAGAGAACCAGCCTGGCGAAGAAGCAAAGTCGCTTCGCGCGCGGCTGGAGATGCACCGCGCGACGCCGACCTGCGCGACCTGCCACCGCGTGATGGACCCGCTCGGCCTGGCGCTCGAGAACTTCGACGGCATCGGCCAGTGGCGCGTGAAGGAACCCGGCGGCCACATCGACCCGGCCGGCCAACTCGCCGACGGCAGCCGTGTCGACGGCCCGGTGGCGCTCCGAAAGGCTGTCTTGAAGCGGCCCGAGCTCTTCGTTCGGACAGTGACGCAGAAGCTCATGACCTACGGTCTGGGCCGCGGCATGGAGTCCACGGATATGCCGGTGATTCGCGGCATTGCGAACACCAGCGCCGCGCAGAATTACCGGTTCTCGTCGATCGTCGTCGGGATCGTGAAAAGCGTGCCGTTCCAGATGAAGACGGCACAAAATACTGCGTTAGTCGCGTCGCATTGATATGTAGTGTCCGGCTTTAGATGTAGTGTCCGGCTTTAGCCGGACAAGAGGATCCGATGTTCATAACCAAGAAGAGCCTGCCCCGTCGCACCTTCTTGCGTGGCGTGGGCGCCACCCTCGCCCTGCCGCTGCTCGACTCGATGATTCCCGCCCGCACGCTGCTCGCGCAGACCGCCGCGAAGCCACTGCCGCGCCTCGGATTCGTCTACGTCCCGCACGGCGCGATCTATGACAAATGGACGCCAGCCACGACCGGCGCCGGCTTCGAGTTCACCCCGATCCTCAAGCCGCTCGAACCCTTCCGCGACTACGTGAACGTCGTCAGCGGCCTCGGCCATCGCGCGGCCGACACAACGGCGGTCCACTCACTCAGCCCGACGACGTGGTTGAGCGGTGTGCGGCCCAAGGCCACGCAGGGTGTGGACGCGTTCGCCGGTGTGACCGCGGATCAGATCGCGGCGCAGGCCATCGGTCAGGACAACCCGCTGCCGTCCATGGAGCTCGCGACGGAAGATCACTCGGGCCTCATCGGCTCGTGCGATCGCGACTACGGCTGCATCTACATGAACACGTTGTCGTGGCGCACGCCGGAAACGCCGCTGCCGATGGAGATCAATCCGCGCAAGGTGTTCGAGCGGATGTTCGGCCAGGGTGGCAGCCCCAGCGAGCGCCTCGCGCGCATCCAGGAAGACCGCAGCATCCTCGACGCAATCACGAAGGAGGCGACGGCACTGCAGCTACAGCTCGGGCCGTCCGATCGCCAGACGATGAATCAGTACCTGGAGAACGTGCGCGAGATCGAACGCCGCATCCAACGTGCGGAGAAGAGCCAGGGCGACGCCGACCTCCAGTTGCCCGCGCGTCCGGCCGGCGTGCCGTTCGACTTCGAGGAACACGTTGCGCTGATGTACGAGTTGATGGCGCTGTCCTATCAGGCGAATATCACGCGCGTGATCACGTTCATGGTGTCGCGCGAAGTCAGCAACCGCACCTACACGCAGGTCGGCGTCACCGACGGCCACCACGCGATCTCGCACCACCAGAACCGCGCCGAGAAGATGGCCAAGAACGTCCTCATCCAGACGTTCAACGTCAATCAGTTCAAGGGCTTCCTCGACAAGCTCAAGTCGATGCCCGATGGCGACGGCTCGATGCTCGATCACACGCTGCTTCTCTACGGCAGCAACATGAGCAACAGCAACGCCCACGATCACTTCCCGCTGCCGAATCTCGTGGTCGGCGGTGCGGCTGGAAAGATGAAGGGCGGACGGCACCTGAAGTACGAGGACCACACGCCGATGACCAACCTGCTGGTCACGATGCTCGACAAGGTGGGCGTGAAGCAGGAGTCGCTCGGCGACAGCACTGGGACATTGGAGAACCTGTAACGTGCGCGCACTGCTGACTACCTTCTCGATCGTCGCGATCGCGACCACGGCGTTCGCGGCGGACACGGTTGCATCGAAGGACCTGCGTCTCGTCGAAGCGGCCAAGGCGCGCAACAGCGCCGCAGCCGTCGCGCTGCTGCAGAAGCACATCGATCCGAACAGCGCCGAACCCGATGGGACAACGGCGCTGCACTGGGCGGTGCGCTTTGACGACGTAGCGCTCGTCGAGCGGCTGATCAAGGCCGGCGCGAAGCCCGACGTCGCGAATCGCTATGGCGTGACGCCGATCGCGTTGGCCTGCGAAAGCGGCAGCGCCGCTGTCGCCGAACAACTGATCAAGGCCGGCGTGAGCCCGAATGCGACCGGTCCGTTGGGCGAGACCGCGCTGCACACCTGCGCGCACACGGGGAACGTCGACGTGGCCAAGGCACTGCTGGCGCGCGGCGCGAAGGTGGATGCCGGAGACAACTGGCGCGGGCAGACACCGTTGATGTGGGCGGCCGCGCAAGGGCATCCGGCGATGGTGCGCGTGCTCGTCGAATCGGGCGCCGACGTGAACACCCGCTCGACGGTCGTCACCTGGGAGCGTCAGCGAACCGCCGAGCCGCGGGACAAGTGGCTGCCACCTGGCGGCTTCACCGCGTTGCTGCTGGCCGCGCGCGCCGGATGCGTGGACTGCGTGAGCGTGCTGGCGAAGTCGGGCGCCGCCATCAATGAGATCGATCCCGAAAACCACACGGCGCTCGTGCTGGCGCTGATGAACGGCGAGTTCGACGTCGCCGGTGTGTTGATCGACGCCGGCATCGACGTCAACATCGCCGACAACGTCGGCCGCACCGCTCTATACGCCGCGGTGGACGCGCACACCATGCCTGCGTCCAACCGTCCGGCGCCGAAGGAAGCCGACTCGACGCTGAGCAGTATGGACATCATCCAGAAGCTGCTGGCCAAGAGCGCCACCATCAACGCCGCGTTGCGCGCGGCGCTGCCGTATCGGACGAAGCTCGATCGTGGTGGCGACGGCGTCCTCGGTGCAGGCACGACGCCGCTGCTTCGCGCAGCAAAGGCCGGCGACACGCCGGTGATAAAGCTCCTGCTCGAGAAGGGCGCCAACGCGAAGGCGGCGACGCGCAACGGCGTCAACGGCATCATGATGGCGGCCAACGTGGCGACCCGCGAAGAAGACATGACTGGCCGCAACAAGACGCCGAAGGACGCGATCGAGACGATCACGCTGCTGATCGCGGCGGGCACCGACGTGAACAGCGCGGACAATCAGGGACGCACCGCCATGCACGGCGCCGCCCTGTGGGGTCTCACTGACGTCGTCAAGTTCCTCCACAAGAATGGCGCGACGGTCAATGCGATGGACAAGCGCGGCTACACTCCGCTCGACCACGCAAGCGGACTCGCTGGCGGCTTCGGCTTCGGCGGCAGCGCCTCGGTCGTCCATGACGACACGGCGAAGGCGATCGTCGAGCTCGGTGGCATCAAGGGAACACCCATCCCCGCAGCACCCGGCGGCGGCCGCCGCGGCGGCGACCGCAATCAGGACGACCCTCAAGACGGCGATCGCAATTAGTCCCTGGTCCTTGGTCCTTAGTCCTTGGTCCGGTGAATCACGAAGCCACAAGAACCCAGGACCACGGACGAAGGACGGACCAAGAACCAAGGACCAAGAACCAAGGACCTTAGTGTGGGCCTGCCTTCCACTCCTGGCAGGCCTCTATCTTCCTTTCATCGGCGGCGGCCTTCTCACCGACGACTTCGCACACATCGTCCATCTGTCGACTATCGAGAGCCCGGCGAGGCTGATCGATGGACCTGACGCATTCGGGTTCTATCGTCCGGTAACGCAGGCGTCGCTGGCGGCGACGCCCGGACTCCACGGCAACCACCCGTCGCAGGCGCGTACGTTCAATGTCGCCGTGCACGCGCTCGTCATTGCGATGGCGTTTATCGTGGCGCATCTGGTGCTGGAGTCGCCGTTTGGTGCCGGGCTTGCCGCGCTGGCATTCGCGCTGACGCCCAAAGCACCGTCAATCGCCGTGCTGTGGATCTCGGCGAGGGGCGAGCTGCTGGTGGCGCTGTTCTCGCTCGTCTCGATCGCGGCGTGGATCATGTGGACGCGGCGCGGCCGCGCCTGGTGGCTGGCTGCCGCCCTGGCGGCTTACGGGCTCGCGCTCCTCAGCAAGGAAACCGCGACGCTGCTGCCGGTCCTGCTTCTCTTGACGCCGCGGTCCGAACGCCCGCTCGCGGCGCGCACGGCCGCGGTGACTGGCTTCATCGTGCTCGCGTTGGTCATCTACGGTTGGCGATCGCAGACCGGCGCGCTGACGCCGTTCGCCGGCGACGAGCATTACCGTCCGGCGATCTCCGTCGCACTGTGGCTGCGCAACGCGATCAACTACGCCGGACGAATGATTGTGGTGCCGCTCGGATTGCTCGCAATTCTCGGCCTCGCGCGCTTTTTGTTTTTCCGTAGAGCGGAGGCGCTCTACGAGGATTCGACAAACCCGCTCGTGTTCGCTGCGGCGTTCGTCGTCATCTTCCTCGCGCCGGTGCTCCCGATATCGCTTCGCAGCGAGTTGTATCTGTATCTGCCTGTGTTCGGTGTGTGCCTGGTCGCAGGATGGTTGGGCTCACTGCTCTCTTCCGGAATCCAGTCGCGTTCGCTGGCCATCGCCGTCGCGGTCTCCATCGTCGCGCTCGGCGGCTATCAGATCGCGCGAGCGCGCGACGTCCAGCAGGACCTGCGGTTCTCCGAGAATCTCGTGGCAGCCCTTCGACGCAACAGCTTGCTCGCCAGCACCAATGGCAGCATTGTGCTGATTCCGTCAGATCGTGCCACCGAGCGATCGCTGCAGAATACAATCGGCGGATATCTCTACGTCGTGCTTCAGTACGCGTTCGATGGTCCGCCGCGCGCGGGCACCGTGCAGTACAGCAGCGAGCCGCCGCGTCAGGCGGACATGCGCCTGACGTGCACCTATCGCGAGGCGGATGGCACCGTCGTCATTTCACGGGCGCCATAGGAGAATTCTCATTTCGACGGGCCTGTGGGATTCGTCGCCCAGAAACCGAGCGGCACCAGACGGAATCCCGCGGTGTGCGCCGGCATCACCGGCCAGTCCTCGGGCCGCGGCAGATGCAGCACGGAGTTCGTGTACCAGAGCACGACGTCCTTATCCACGATCGGCCGATCGTCGGCGCTCCACATCTCCACGCCCTCGCGCTCGCGCATCAGGTTGACCCATTCACCCGAGGCGTACATCTGTCGTGGGTCGAACAACGTCACCCACAGATGATGATCGAGGAACGACGCCCGGCGGCGCGGCGCCGAGCCCGGCGCCTGGAATGAGGGCGCGTTCTCGCCTGGAATGAGCGCATAGGCGGTGTGCTGGCCGAGGTCGTTCATCTTGCTCGAGCTCGCCACCACCCATCGGCGTGCGGTGGACAGGTCCATATCGCGACGAGCGGCGACTTCGCTCTTCAGGGTCGTCTGCCGCATACCGAACCATTCGCCGACGCGATCCTTCAGCTGCGCCTGCGCGTTCGACGTGTTCATCTCGAGCACGCGATTGTTGTCGCCGTCCACGTCGAGGTCGAGCCGCCAGGTGAAAAAGTGCTGATGGTTCGGCGCCCGCACGCGCGGCGCAACCAGGTGACCGAACATCAGCTCATCGTCTCCGTGAGCGGAATCGCGCATCGCAGCCACCGGGCGCACGTTCATGACACCGGTCAACTGGACCTGCACGTCGATGGCGCCGTCCTGGCTGAAGATCCAATGAAACAGGTAGTTGTAGTTGTCCACCGTGGTGTAGCCGCTCAAGACCAGCTGTCTGCCCCGGCTGGATCGAGCGCTGTGCCGCCAGAGCACGCCACCATCGCGCTCGTAGATTGCGACGACGCGCGGCACCGTGACCGGACGTCCCTTGGGATCGGTAAACACCGCGGGCACGAACGTCGCGTTGGCCGGTGCATCAGAGCCGACGATGGCGCTGGCGCGCGCGGCGCTGTAGAGCGACATGCCGTAGTCGCCGGCATCACGGGGAAACCAGGAGACGTATTCGGGATCGCCGTACGGCGTCATCAACTCGGAGAGTCCGGCGCGATACAGCACCGGCCGCATCTCTTTGCCGTCCACAATCGCGACGTCGTAGATCTCCAAACCTCGTCGCGGATGCACGCCAAAGTGAATACGCCAGCGGTCCCAGAGGATCTCGCTGCCGCGGATGCTGTAGCTCGGACCGTTCGGCTGCGAGATGATCAGCGGG
>Ga0310888_10000227_pt1 | contig 12285 bp, 9 predicted proteins | sample T20D1metaG_FD_202510 | JGI IMG/M metagenome (GOLD analysis project Ga0310888, IMG submission 202510) | Lab incubated soil microbial communities from West Virginia University Organic Research Farm, Morgantown, WV, United States - T20D1 | ecosystem: Environmental > Terrestrial > Soil >...
TGAAATGCCGTTCATCTTTCGCAAGACTCCTTTGCCAGAGGAGTTGAACGGCCGCCCAGCAAACAAAGCCTCCGGCAAGGTCGATCAAATAATGGCCCCCAATCGGGATGGTCGAAACAATCGCTAGAGCCTGCCAGACGACCATCACCGTCCCCAGTTTCGGAATGTCGCGCCATGCAGTGGCGGCAATCAATGCCATCATCGTGTGAAACGATGGAAAACAAGCCACACCGAACAGCCCGGTTGGATCAATGTTGAAGGCTGTGGCTTTCCGAAGCGCGAATAAGGGCTCCACTGCATAAATCCCTGATCCCGCCGGAAGCAGCTCTCGCAATGCGTCCGAAAAGCGAAGATGATAAAATGGGCCCGCTGCTGGAAGGAATATCGAACTTACCGCTGTGACCAGAAGGCAAAGGTTGAAAACGAAACAGAGCTCCCAGGCGCGCTCGCTGCGGCCTGTCCAAACGAAAAGCAGGGCTGACATTAGGATAATCGGGGCAGGCATCGAATAGGCCACCCGCAGTAAGGACGGTAGCTTGGGAACGCTTGCCGCGGCCCAAACGATCGAATTCACGTCCAGGCCCAATGCCAGATCCGCATGATGTAATTGCTGATCCACCAGGGTCAGCGCGAAGGTCTGTCCCACAAGGCAGGTCAAACGACCAAACGCGCCACCGGTAAATATTAGGAGGATGACCGCGGCGCTCCTTGCAAGTCGCGGATCCCCCGCCGGGCTGCGGTGCCGCCAGCAGACCCAGCAAAGGCTGCTCATCCACGCTGCCGTGTACGCAGCTGGCTCGAGCATTAGGCCAAGTTTTAAGCCGTTGATGGCGGCGGCGATCATTACAAGGCAGGCAATGATTACGCTTGCACATGCGGTAATGACCGCAAGGATAGCCCCCCTTTTTTCTCTTGCGCTGATACATTCCTTCAGCACGACCGCAATCGCAGCACCAGCGCCCCCTGTCCCGAAAACCCCAGAAAACGGGGGAAAACGCGGGGGCGCATGCCAACGCCTCGATCGGCCAACAATCTGCGGATCGCTAAAAGTGCGCGTTGAGTCGCTGAAGAGCGGCCTTTTCGCCTGAAAAGTCGCGAAGCGCGCTAGGTGCTACCGCATCCTATCTCTCTTCGCGGCCTCCTTGTCGTCGCTTGAACGCCACCTATATCGCCCGCGAAACATCAATTCCTTGGACGCCCGGGCAGCGCGTCCGAGGGGGCAAGTAGAGGGTAATGAATATGGCAAAAGTGATCGGGATCGACCTCGGCACCACCAACAGCTGTGTCGCGGTGATGGAGGGTGGAAAGCCCAAGGTTATTGAAAATGCAGAAGGCGCGCGCACGACCCCGTCGGTGGTGGCCTTCACCAAGGACGGCGAGCGCCTGATCGGCCAGCCGGCCAAGCGCCAGGCGGTGACCAATCCCGACAACACGATTTTCGCGGTGAAGCGCCTGATCGGCCGCCGCTTCGACGATCCGATCACCAAGAAGGACACCGAGCTGGTGCCCTACAAGATCGTCAAGGGATCGAACGGCGACGCGTGGGTCAATGCCGGGGGCAAGGATTATTCTCCGTCGCAGATTTCGGCCTTCATTCTCCAGAAGATGAAGGAAACCGCCGAGGCCTATCTCGGCGAGACGGTCACTCAGGCCGTGATCACAGTTCCGGCCTATTTCAACGACGCTCAGCGCCAGGCGACCAAGGACGCAGGGCAGATCGCTGGCCTTGAGGTGCTGCGCATCATCAACGAGCCGACCGCGGCGGCTCTGTCCTATGGCCTTGAAAAGGAAGAGGGCAAGACGATTGCCGTCTACGACCTTGGCGGCGGCACATTCGACATCTCGATCCTCGAGATCGGCGACGGCGTGTTCGAGGTGAAGTCGACCAACGGCGACACCTTCCTCGGCGGTGAGGATTTCGATGCCAAGATCGTCGAATTTCTGGCTGACAAGTTCAAGGCGAAGGAAGGCATCGACCTTCGCACCGACCGGCTGGCGCTGCAGCGGCTCAAGGAAGCCGCCGAGAAGGCAAAGATCGAACTGTCGTCGGCTGCGACGACCGAAATCAACCAGCCGTTCATCACTGCCCGCATGGAAGGCGGGACGACGACACCGCTGCATCTGGTCGAAACGATCAGCCGCGCGGACCTGGAGAAACTCGTCGCCGACCTCATCAACCGGACGCTCGAGCCGTGCAAGAAGGCACTCAAGGACGCCGGCATCGACGCCAAGGACGTAGTCGACGTAGTGCTGGTCGGCGGCATGACCCGCATGCCGCGGGTTCGCGAAGTGGTGAAGGAGTTCTTCGGGCGCGAGCCGCATGTCGGCGTCAACCCAGACGAAGTCGTTGCCATGGGTGCGGCGATCCAGGCAGGCGTGCTGCAGGGCGACGTCAAGGACGTGCTGCTGCTTGACGTGACCCCGCTGTCGCTAGGAATTGAGACCCTGGGCGGCGTGTTCACGAGGATGATCGACCGCAACACGACCATCCCGACCAAGAAGAGCCAGACCTTCTCGACCGCAGACGACAACCAGAATGCGGTGACCATCCGTGTCTTCCAGGGCGAGCGCGAAATGGCCTCGGACAACAAGGCACTCGGCCAGTTCGACTTGGTCGGGATCCCGCCCGCTCCGCGCGGCGTGCCGCAGATCGAGGTCACATTCGACATCGACGCCAACGGCATCGTCCACGTCACTGCCAAGGACAAGGGTACTGGCAAGGAGCAGCAGATCCGCATCCAGGCTTCGGGCGGCCTCAGCGACGCCGACATCGAACAGATGGTCAAAGACGCCGAGAAGTTCGCCGACGAGGACAAGCAGCGGCGCGAGGCGGCTGAAACGAAGAACCAGGCCGAAAGCCTGGTCCATTCGACCGAGCAGCAGCTGAAAGAGCATGGCGACAAGGTCGACGAATCGCTCAAGAGCGAGATCGAGGCCGCCGTGGCCGAGGCCAAGACCGCCATCGAAGGCGGCGATGCCGAGGCGATGAAGGCCAAGACCGAAGCTCTGGCTCAGGCCGCCATGAAGCTCGGCCAGGCGATCTACGAGAAAACGCAGGCGCCTGGCGGCGAGGAGGCTGCCCAGTCGGCCGAGGCGACCGCCGAAGCTGCGCCGGGTGACGAAGAAGTGGTCGACGCCGAATTCTCGGAAGTCGACGAAGACAAGAAGGCCTAAGGGCCATGGCATGGGCGGTGTCGACTGACCATCGGTCGGCGCCGTTCGTCATGGGTGGGGATTGATGGCCACGGACTATTATGAGCTGCTCGGCGTCGCACGCGGCGCCGACGACAAGACGATCAAGGCTGCCTATCGCAAGTTGGCGATGGACTGCCATCCCGACCGCCATGGCGGATGCACCGACAAGGAAGCTCACTTCAAGGCGATCAGCGAGGCCTATGACGTCCTCAAGGACCCGCAGAAGCGCGCCGCCTATGACCGCTTTGGCCATGCCGCTTTCCAGAACGGGATGAACGGTCAGGGCCCGTTCGGCGCCGCCGGCGGGGGAGGTTTCGAGGGCTTTTCCGACATTTTCTCGTCGATATTCGGCGAATTCATGGATCCTAGGGCACAGCGGGCCAGTGCCGCCCGCGGCTCTGACCTTCGCTACGATCTCGAACTGTCGCTCGAAGAAGCATTCGCCGGGATCGAGAAGACGATTGCCATCCAGGCGCTGGCCAATTGCGAAGCCTGCCATTCGTCAGGCTCGAAAGGCCACATGGCGGCAAAAGCCTGTTCAAGCTGCGGCGGCGCCGGCAAGGTCCGCGCGCAACAGGGGTTCTTCGTGGTTGAACGGACCTGCCCTGGCTGCATGGGGTCGGGCGAGATGGTCGCCGATCCCTGCGGGGCTTGTCATGGCGAAGGCCGCGCGCTCAAGTCGCGCAGGTTGAACGTCAATATCCCGGCTGGCGTCGACGAAGGGACTCGTATCCGCGTCGCCGGCGAGGGCGAAGCGGGCGTCCGCAACGCCGCTGCCGGCGATCTTTACCTGTTCGTCCATTTGAAACGGCATGCGATCTTCGAACGTGATGGGACGACCTTAGTCGCCGAAGCACCGATCAGCTTTACCGCCGCCGCACTGGGCGGCTCCATCACCATCCCGGGCATCGATGGCGAGAAGATCGAGCTCAAGATTCCGGCAGGAATCCAGTCTGGGGAAACGCTGCGTCATCGCGGTGCTGGAATGAGCGTGCTGAACGGCCGCGGCCGCGGCGATCTGGTGACCCGCATCCTGGTCGAAACGCCGACCAAGCTAAGCAAGGAACAGCGCGAGATCCTCGAGCAGTTCCGCGAAACCGAGACTGGGGACGAATGTCCGGCCAGCAAGGGCTTCTTCAGCCGGATCCGGGATATTCTGGGCGGCTAGGGCTGCCAGCCACAGCGCGCCATGCGCGCGACGAGGCGTTCCGCGAACAGATGGCCTACGGATCTCCGCTCGGCGCCGCAGCGGCGCGGGGCATGGTGCAGGGCGTGGACCGAACCGACTAGTTCGCCATCGATTCGTAGCGGCAGATTCATCGCGGCACACATGCCGAGGCTGGTCAGCTTATCGCGTTCCTCTTCAGCGAGAGCGACAAATGCGGCGCGCCCAACCAATTCGCCAATCTCATGGCCAAGGAGGGGGATCGGCTCCGCATCGCGGTCGGCTGCGATACGGACCAGCCCTTCCGTTTCGAAACTCGCGGGTGGCAATTTGCCGCGCTGGGCAGCGGCAAGAATTCCGCCTCCACGATCAAGCAACATCAGGTGATCGAAACCGGTCAGAGAATTCAGCTGGCGCATGGCCTGTTCGGCCAGTTTACGGGGATCGTTGCCCGATAGCCGATCGCTCATCGAGCGGACCATGCCGATACCGTCGGGAAGCCGTGGTTCGACGGCAAGCTCGGCTTCGATCAAATAATGATTTTTGGATCGGGTCGCCCGGACATCGAAAGTCACATTGCCCCATTCGACCCCGAAATCCTGCACCTCGCTCTCATCGCTCGATAGCCATGACATGCGGTTACGCAGGGAATGAATTGCCTTGCTGCCGATAAGGTCGGCCAGTGGTTGGCCAATGACCGCCGTCGGCTTCACATCGCCGAGCATGGCTACATTGGCGCTGGCAGCTTCGACCTGCCAGTCGGGCCCAACAAGCAGCAGCAATGCACAGGGCTGGATCGCCTTCATCTATTTGCCGAAGACGCGTTCGAAGATGACGTCGATGCGCTTCAAATGATAGCCGAGGTCGAACAGCTCCTCGAGCTGGGCGTCGCTGAGCTTGGCGCTCACGGCCGGGTCGGCTTTTAGAAGGTCGAGCAGCGACAGCTGGCCGTCCGATTCCCAGACTCTCATCGCGTTGCGCTGAACCAACGCATAGCTTTCCTCGCGGCTGAGGCCGGCCTGGGTCAGCGCGAGCAGGACGCGCTGGGAGTGGACCAGGCCGCCCATCCGGTCGAGATTCTTCTGCATCCGCTCGGGATACACCAGCAGCTTGTCGACCACGCCGGTGAGGCGGGAGAGGGCGAAATCGAGGGTAATGCAGGCGTCCGGCCCAATGAACCGCTCGACCGACGAGTGGCTGATGTCCCGCTCATGCCATAAGGCGACATTCTCCATTGCCGGAATAGCCGCCGAACGGACCATTCGGGCCAAGCCAGTAAGGTTTTCGGTCAACACCGGATTGCGCTTATGCGGCATTGCCGACGAGCCCTTCTGGCCGGGCGAGAAATATTCCTCGGCCTCAAGTACTTCAGTTCGCTGCAAGTGGCGAATTTCGATTGCAAGCCGCTCGATCGACGAAGCAATGACGCCCAGCGTAGCGAAGAACATCGCATGCCGGTCGCGCGGGATTACCTGCGTGGAGGTCGGTTCGGGCGTTAGGCCCAGTTCCTTCGCCACATGCTCCTCGACCGCCGGATCGACGTTGGCATAGGTCCCGACCGCGCCAGAGATGGCGCAGGTCGCGATTTCGTCGCGGGCAGCCTTGAGGCGAGCACGATTGCGGTCGAATTCGGCATATGCCTGGGCAAGTTTTAGCCCGAATGTCACCGGCTCGGCGTGGATGCCATGGCTGCGGCCGATGGTCGGCGTCATCTTATGCTCAACGGCGCGGCGCTTCAGCACTTCGAGCAACTGGTCGAGATCTTCCAGCAACAGGTCGGCAGATTGCTTCAATTGTACCGCCAGGCTGGTGTCGAGCACGTCGCTGCTGGTCATGCCCTGGTGAAGCCAGCGCCGCTCGGGGCCGAGCTTCTCGCCGGCCCAGGTCAGGAATGCGATCACGTCATGCTTGGTCACCGCCTCGATCGCATCGATGGCAGGGACATCGATCTCGCCGAGCACATCGTCGTCAAAGGCTTTACGGATGGTCTGCGCGTCCTCGGCCGGGATCATCCCGATCTGACCCATCGCCTCGGCAGCGAACACTTCGATGTCCCACCAGATCCGATAGCGGTTCTCGGCTGACCAGATGGCGGTCATCGCGGGACGGGAATAGCGGGGGACCATGTCGTTCCTTGCAATCGGGCTAATCAGACGGCGCGCCTAGCAAGGGTTGCAGCAAGCGGCAATCAGATGAGGCCCAGCGCCTTCATGCTGCTGCGGCCCTGGGAGCCGACGATAACATGGTCGTGGACTGTGACGCGCATATGGCGGCCGGCGTCGATCAGGTCCTTGGTCAGGCGAATATCCTGGCTGCTGGGCGAGGGGTCGCCCGACGGATGGTTATGGACGATGATGATCGCGGTCGCGCCCAACTGGATCGCGCGGCTGATGACCTCGCGGACATGGACCGATGCTTCGTCGACGCTGCCTCGCCACATCGCCTCATTGGCGAGCAGCATGTTCTTGGCGTTGAGGAACAGGACGCGGACCTCCTCGATCGGCGAATGGGCCATTGCCGCCTGGAGATAGTCGCCAAGAGCGTCCCAGCTGGACAGAATCGGTCGGCCTTCAACACGGGTTTCGAGCAGGCGCAAGGCGGTCGCCTCAGCGATTTTCAGCGCCGCAATCGAAGTTTCACTGAGCCCTTCCCGGCCCAGCGTTGCCGCGTCGGCGCCAAGTAATTGTCCGATGCCGCCAAACTGGCCGATCAGTCTCTTGGCGATCGGCTTGGTGTCAATCCGCTTGATCGTCAGGGTGAGCAGATACTCGACCAGCTCATGATCGAGCAGAGCCTTGCCGCCGCCCTCGAACAGGCGTCGGCGGAGGCGGGCGCGATGGCCAGCTGAATCATCCGTGGAATCGGCCACGCAGAACCCCCGTTACGGCGACCGAGCGGATACTAGGCTAGGCAAAGCGCGTTTCCCATGCAACGCCGTATCGATGCGGATACGGAACGGTCGCCGCGTAGGGAGGTTTTTAAGCTCGAATGAGCCCCGGAAATGACGATCGTCCGATAGAGCGTGTCGAACGAGCCCTCGAGCATGAAGGGCTGGTCGAGCACGCCTATGTGCACGATCGCAAGGGGTGGCACTGGGCCTGGCGGCTGACCAAGCTCGGACTGCTCGTTCTTCTCCTCCTGCTGATCCTGGCCGTCGCCATCATCTGGATTTGGCGCAAATCGATTGCCGATGATTATATCCGTGACGAATTGGCGAGCCGCGGCGTTCAAGCAACCTACACTCTTGATCGCGTCGGCTTTCGGACCCAGCAGGTCAGCAATCTCGTCATCGGCGATCCGGCCAACCCCGACCTGACGGTCCGCCGCGCGGTAATTCAGCTCAGGGTTCAATGGACCGGCAGCGTCAAAGTCTATCGCGTGGCAGCTCGCGGAGTGCGGCTGAAAGGCAAGCTGCTACCGTCGGGCAAGGTCAGTTGGGGTCAAATCGACAAGCTGCTTCCGCCTCCCAGCGGCAAGCCGTTCCGCCTGCCCGACCTCACGGTCGACCTCAAGGATACGACGATCGCGCTCGGCACGCCCTATGGCCGAATGGGCTTTGCGCTAGAGGGTCGAGGCAATTTGTCGGGTGGCTTCGCCGGCAAGCTGGCCGCTTCGTCCCCCGGCCTGGCATTGGGCGCCTGCCGGCTCGATCAATTCCGTGCCTTTGTCGATGTCGGCGTCACGGCCCGCCGCCCACAGATCAAGGGGCCAATCGGCAGCCAGGGGCTGGCTTGCCCGGCGAGCAACCTGCGGCTGGCCCAGCCGCGCATGGATATCGACTCCAGCTTCTCTGAAGGGTTCGAGAATTTCGACGGTCGCGGCAGGCTGATGCTCGCCTCATTCCAGGCTGGAGAGAATGGCCTCGCCAATGTCGCAAGCAATCTGACGTTCAAGGGTACGCCTGCGGATGCATTGGGACGCATCGATCTTGCGGCGCAGCAGGCACGGCTTGATCGGATTGTGGCCGGGAGAACTCGCTTCACGGGCCGATATCGTCTTAATGCCGGGGCAGGTTCCCTGACCGCGCTCGGCGATTACGCAGCCGACAATGTGCGGGTCGAACGGTCGCTGTTCGCGGTGATGGTCGATCCGCTGGAATCGCTGGACGGCACTCCGCTGGGTCCGATCGGCCAGGCCGTCGCCAACGCCATTCGCCGCGCCGCCGGACAGTTCGACGTCCAGGGGTCGCTTCGCCTGCTCAATCGGCCCGGAGGCGGCGCGATCAGGATCGAAAGTGCCAACGGAACGGCGCCAAGCGGAGCTCACATCACCGCCAGCGGTGGCGACGGCGTAACCTATTATTGGCCAGCGAGCCGATTGCGGATCGACGGCAATTTCCAGACTGGCGGTGGGGGCTTGCCCGACATGCGGATCGCGCTTCGGCAGCCGCGGAGCGGCGCGCCGATGAATGGCCAGGCCGTCGTGGGACCAATGGCCTATGGCGGTTCGCGGCTGAGCCTTGGCACGATCCGTTTCGCTGGCCGAGCGGACGGTTGGACCGAGGTCAAAACCGTCGCGCTGCTCGACGGACCTGTAGCCGACGGCCGGATCGCCGGCCTGCGCATTCCGATTTCCGGCCGGTTCGGGCGTGGCGGCGCGCTGCGCTTCGGTGAGCAGTGCATTGTCGCCGGCTTCGGGTCGTTGCGAATGGGTGCGCTGCAACTCGGGCCGACCCGCCTCCCGCTTTGCCCGACCGGAGGGGCCATCCTCCAGCGGTCCCCGGGCGGTTCGATGAAAGTTGCGGCTGCAACCCGCAACGTCCGGCTTAACGGTCGCCTCGGTCAGTCGCCGTTCGCTTTGACCGCTGGCGAGGCGCGCCTGACGGACATCAAGAGCTTTGCTGCCCGAAACCTCGCCATTCGGATGGGCCACGCCGATGCGCCGGTCCTGATCAACGCCAAGGAGGTGCGCGGCAACAGCGGCGGCACGGGAACCGGCGGCACTTTCGCCGGAGGCGACGCGACCATCGGCAAGATCCCGCTCTTGCTCAGCGATGCTTCGGGTAAATGGAATGTGCGCGGCGGCGATCTGGCCGTCGACGGCGGCCTCACCTTGGCCGATCGCGCGGACCCGCCGAAATTCTACCCGCTGCGCAGCGATGACGTCCATTTCACGCTTGCCAACGGCCGGATCGCCGCGACGGGAGCTCTCAAGCATCCGGCCAGCGGGACAAAAGTTACCGACGTTACGATCGTTCACAATTTGACCACCGGGGAGGGCAATGCCCTGCTTGACGTTCCCGGCATCACCTTCGGCAACAATCTCCAGCCGGAAGAGCTGACGCGCCTCACGGAAGGTGTGATTGCCCTGGTCAATGGCCGGATCAGCGGCCAGGGGCGGATCAACTGGAACGGCAGCGGCGAAGTCAGCTCGACCGGCGACTTCGCGACACGGGATCTGGATCTCGCTGCCAGCTTCGGCCCGGTGACCGGCATGAACGGGACGATCCACTTCACCGACCTGCTGGGCATGGTGACCGCGCCGGGCCAGGCGATGACCCTGGAATCCGTCAACCCCGGCATTCTCGTCGAGAACGGCGTGATCCGTTATCAGCTGTTGCCGGACCAGCTGGTCAAGGTCGAGCGTGGCGAATGGCCGTTCATGGGCGGGCGGCTGATCCTTCAGGAAACAATTCTCAACTTCGGCCGCCCGTCACCGAAGCGGCTGACGTTCGAAGTGGTCGGGCTGGACGCCAAGACTTTCGTCGATTCGATGGGTTTCAAAGAGATTTCGGCCACGGGTATCTTCGACGGCGTGCTTCCGATGATCTTCGACGATGCAGGGGGCAGGATCGTCGGCGGCCGGCTCGACAGCCGCGAAGGCGGCGGGACGCTGGCCTACAACGGCGTAGTCAACAGGGCCAATCTCGGCATGATCGGCGGCTTCGCCTTCGATGCACTGCGCGACCTCAAATTCCATTCGATGATCATCCGGCTCGACGGCTACCTCGACGGCGAATTCGCGACCCGGATGACGATTCAGGGGGTAGGGCTGGGCAACACCAGCACGCAGCGGCTGATCCGGTCGGTCAATCGCATCCCGTTCAATTTCAATGTGACGATCAAGGGGCCGTTCCGCGCCCTCATCGCAACAGCCAAGAGCTTCCGCGACCCGACCCAGGTGATTGCGCCGGCGCTTCCGCGTCCGCTCGACGAAGTGCCGGGCATCGTCGTCGAAACCCGGCGGCAGGAGGAGAGCCAGGAGCAATCCCAGGCCCCGGTCGAACAAAAGGTCACGCCAACCCCAACCCAACAGCCATGAGGACGAGGACATGAAACGACCAAAACTCTTGCCTGCGGCCTGCGCGACGGCGCTGATGCTGCCGCTCGGCGGTTGTATCTCGGTGTCGCCGCCAGACAAGCCGATCGAGATCAACCTCAACGTCACCATCCGCCAGGAAGTGCTGGTCCGCCTCCAGCGCGACGTGGAGCAACTGATCCAGCAGAATCCTGAAGCCTTCCCTCAGCAGCAGCCGCCGAAACAGTGATGAAAAGGCTCGTAATCGTGGCCGCCATGATGGCAGGCCTGGCGATGGACGGATCGGCTTCGGCGCAGGATCCGGCGACGATCATCGCCGCCAAGCAAGCCGGGCAGATCGGCGAACGCTATGATGGCTATCTGGGCTACGTCATTGCCCCGTCGGCGGCCTTGCGGAAGCAGGTCGATGCCGTGAACATCCGCCGCCGGTCGCTCTATTCCAGCCTTGCCGCCAGCAAGGGCGTGTCGCCTCAGGAAGTTGGCATCACCGCTGCCTGCAGCCTGCTGAGGCGGATCGGCGCGGGTGAATATTATCTTCCCGGCCAGGGCGGCTGGCAGCGCTATGCGCCGGGCCGGTCCCCGGTGCCGTCCTACTGCGGCTGAACCTCAAAATTCTCGCGAAAATCGGAACGGATCGCAGCGATCAAGTCGCCGGTAATCGGTAGCTCAATCTCATAGCTGCCTTCAACATAGGGTCCCGCGACATAGGGGTCGGCGACCAGAAGCAGCCGCTCAAGCTTGCCGTTGCCGTCCTTGTCGGTCGGTATGACCGAGATCTCGCTGAGTTGTGGGCATTCGTCGAACATGCCCCCGCCACCAACCGGCTCGCCTCGTTTCTCTTCCCGCGCCTTGTTGAGAGCGTCGCACCAGGGCTGGGTGAGAAGCCGGTCCAGGTTGGCGGCCGCAGCGAACAGGTCAGCGAATTTGAGTTCCTTCGCCGCCGTGCGATCCCACAACAACCCCTTGCTGCCCGAATTGCCATGTGCGCCGCCGGTATAGGCGCCGAACTCGGCCCTAAGACTTAGGAGCCGTCCGCTTTGGCCCGCCGTCTCATATTCGGTCGATGACATGTAGCCGTTGAAGGGGAAGCCCTGCTTGTCGCGCTCGGCCTTGTCGGCCTTGGCGTTAGCCTCTAGCTCGGCCTTGTCCTTGGTCATTGCGGTCTGGAACCTTGCCACCAGCTCCGGCACGGCGGCCGCCTCAGCGGACCAGCCAAAATGAAAGTCGATGAGGTCGTTTTCCTCGTCATATACAAAAGGCTTGGCGGTCGGCGCGGATGGCTTGGCGGCTGGCGGTGCAGCCTCGGCCTTGTTGGCCGGCTGGTAAGCTGGCTTCGAGCAGGCGGCGAGCAAAATGGCGAGCGTGACGGCGGCTTTCATGTCCGCGACTTTGCCATCGCATCCAGACGCGGCCAAGCGGTCGTGAGACGCGGTTGACTAATGCCATGCCCCTTCATAAAGGGGCCGCGTCTTGGCGGTATCGATTTTCCGCAATGCGTCTCGGACCCATCTAACCCTGGGAATTCAGCTGGGGCCACGCGCAGGGGAGACGGATGACGGAAGACGACATCGACGAGGCCGCAAAGCTTCCACCAGACGCACGGATCGAATCGCTCGATGAGCGGCTCGACCGGGCACAGCGGCGCGAGGCGGAGGAAGCCAACAAGA
>Ga0310888_10000229_pt1 | contig 12227 bp, 7 predicted proteins | sample T20D1metaG_FD_202510 | JGI IMG/M metagenome (GOLD analysis project Ga0310888, IMG submission 202510) | Lab incubated soil microbial communities from West Virginia University Organic Research Farm, Morgantown, WV, United States - T20D1 | ecosystem: Environmental > Terrestrial > Soil >...
CGGTCAGGATCGAACGTTCTTTCTCGTCTCTTACGAGGGACTAAAAGACAATATCGCGGAACCGCAGATCTTCACCGTTCCCACCGATGCAATGAGAAGTGGCGACTTTTCTTCCCTTATCGTAAATCGAAACAACATTGCGGACCCGGCGAACGTCGTTATCTTCAATCCGTTTTCCGGAGTACAGAGCGGAAGCAACGTCGTACGCTCATCATTCGGATGTCCGACTTCTGGAGCGTTGCCGTCGAATTCGAACTGCAACAAGATACCGACTAACCTGCTGAATCCAGTCGCGGTGAATGTCGTCAAGTATTATCCGTCGCCGAATATTACTGGAGTCGCCGCGGGAACACAGAACAACTTCTTCTCAAACCAGCTCCGACACCAGGACTATCGCGCGTGGCTGACACGCATCGATCACCGCATCAGCTCGAACCAATCGATTTTTGGAAAGTACTACCACAGCTTCAATCCTGAGGACCGTCAGGATTGGGCAGGTATCGTCAACGGTTTTCCGATCACCCAGGGCTTTGAATATCGAACGAACGATGGTGGCAGCATTGACTACACGAATGCGATGACACCGAATATCGTTCTCGATATTCGCAGCAGCTTGAATCGATTTGTTCAGGAGCGACGGCCGGCTGAATCGTTCGATCCGGCGACATTAGGTTTCGCTGCCGCGTCCCTGCAGGCGATGCGAGGTTATCAGTACATACCGCGCATGATGATTCGAAATCTAGATGCGACCCGACCGATTCGTTCGACGCTTGGCTCAACTAGATCAGATTGGAACGAAGGAAGAATACGTCCGTTCTATATGTTCTCTTTGCAACCGACGCTGACGCAGGTCGTTGATAATCACACGTTGAAGTATGGTTACGATTTGCGCGTTGTCCGCGAGAACTTCAGCACCGATGCGTATAAAGGTGGTCAGTTTTTCTTTGACGGTCTGTACACCGCGCCGGCCTCCAATTCCTCGAGCACTCTACGAAATGTGTTTGGCCGCGACATCGCTGCGTTTATGCTCGGAGTTCCGACGACCGGCTCCGGCGGCAACGCTAGCCAGATTGATAACTCGATCAATTATTCAGTCCAATCTATGTATCACGGGTTCTTTATCCAGGACGACTGGCGCATCAATCGAAAACTGACGTTGAACCTCGGCTTGCGTTACGACCTTGAGCAGGGTCTGACCGAACGGTTCGATCGAATTCTGCGTGGCTTCGACTTTGGCACGCCGAGCCCAATTGAAGCGCAGGTGCGCGCCGCTTACACGACTTCATTCAACGCTAACCCTGGCAACTTTGTTGTCACCCCCGCCAACTTCCACGTGCTGGGTGGCTACACGTTTGCAAACGAAAACAATCGCAATGTTTGGGAAGCCGATCGCAGCAACATGCAGCCGCGCTTTGGACTGTCTTACCAGGTAAATGAAAAGACTGTTCTTCGCGCCGGCTTTGGAATGTTCATGGCGCCGTTCATGATCGAGACGCCGCAACAGATCGGTTTTGCAGGTACGACTCCTTTTGTGCCGACGAACAATAATGGTTTGACGTTCGTTGCGACGTTAACGAATCCGTTTCCGGCTGGCGTGAGTGGTGTTCAGCCTTCATTCGGGTCGAGCCTCGGCCTGTTGACGGGGATTGGTGCTGATGTCGCGGCGAGTGATCTCCCGATCATCGGACTCCAGCGCAAGAACGCAAAATTTGCGAGAGCCGTCTTCGGAATCCAGCGAGAGTTACCAGGTCAGATTGTTGTTGAAGCCAACTACATTCATGCCTACGGCTACAACCTCGCTGTCAATAAGAACCTGGATTTCGTGCCGCGCCAGTTCCTTGGCGACAATCCAACTACTGATGCAGCGGCCAACACATTCTTGTCTGCAACGATTCCGAATCCATTCAGGAACCTGGTGCCGGGTGGTAGTCCGTTTAATACCGCGACGACGATAACGCGCGCGCAATCGCTGCTCGCGTTTCCACAATTCACAAACCTTTTTATCCAGGAATACAACGGAAGCAATCGTTATCGCTCTTTGCAGTTGCAGGCTAACAAGCGCTTCTCCAATGATGTTTCGTTGACCGCGACTTACACTTATTCAAATCTGCGCGAGAAGATCGGTTACCTGAATCCGACAGACACCCTTCTCGAAGATCGAATCTCGCAATTTGATCGACCGCATCGGTTTACATTCGCCGGCATTTACCAATTACCAATTGGTCGTGGTCGTGCCGTTGGTAACGACATGAACCGCGTTGTCGATTTTTTTATCGGCGGCTGGCAGGTCAATGGAACCTATGAGTGGCAGAGTGGTGAGCCATTCGTGCTTACCTCGAACCTGTATTTCCCCGGCGATGTGAACACGATTACGAGTCAACTCGGCAAAGGCGACGGTCAAGGCGGCAAGTTTGGTATCGACCGTTCGGCGATCGAAGCTCCGGGATTAGTAACTCTGACGGGCTTCGGAATCCGCAATGTGCCGACCACGCTCGACAGTCTGCGGAACCAGCCGTACTCGGTTGCGAACCTGTCGCTGACAAAGAACTTTCACATTAGTGAAGGAAAACGCATTCAGATTCGTGCGGAAGCTTTGAATGCTTTCAACCATCCGTACTTTGGCGCAGGCATGGGCCTTAATCCGGGGACGGCAGCTGCGCCCAACGCCGCGTTCGGTTTAGTTACGACGCAACGCAACAACCCCCGCGACATTCAATTTGGCGCCAAATTCATCTTCTAGAATTTGTTTGGTCCATCGTCCACAATCGCCAGTGCGTAAGCCACGATTAATCCGGTGGCTTACGCACTGGCGCAGCACAAGGTCTCGACCGAACGTTCTCCTGCTCGTTTTGATCTTTGAAGTTGTGTGTGCGGCCAATGCTTCAGCTCAACGCGCTTCAGCTCAACGCGTTTCCGTGCCGGATGTTTTCGTTGTTGCCGCAGATGGATCAGGCGACTTTAAGTCCGTTCAGCAGGCAGTAGATCGCGTTCCCGACAACAATCAACGGCGTATTGTTATTCGCATCAAGCCGGGTCGATACGAAGAACAGATTCGAGTCAGCAGTGGCAAACGCTTTTTGACTTTTCGCGGAGACGACAGTCAGAACACAGTATTGACCTACCGGTTGAGCGCACAACAAGCCGGAAACACTCGGCTTGCTTTCAGCACGTTCGTTAATGCAAACGACTTTCGCGCCGAGAACATCACCTTTGAGAATTCTTTCGGAACGGGATCGCAGGCAGTCGCGCTCCTGATCGACGCCGACCGCGCGGTCTTTCAAAACTGTCGCTTTCTTGGCTGGCAGGACACGTTGTTTATCAATGGTGGACGTCAGTTGTTCAAAGACTGCTACATCGAAGGCCACGTTGATTTCATCTTTGGAAGTGCCAAAGCTTTCTTTGAAAACTGTCATATTCACAGCAAAGGTGCGGGATACGTCACAGCGCAGTTCCGCACGAGCGACGCTGAAGACACCGGATTCGTTTTCTATCGCTGCAAGCTAACCGGAAGTGATACTGGGAACGGCGTCTATCTCGGACGGCCATGGCGTCCGTTCGCGCGAGTTGTGTTTATCGAAAGCTGGTTGGGTGCGCACATCAGAAGTGAAGGTTGGGATAATTGGCGAGATCCCGGACGAGAAAAGACAGCGTGGTTTGCAGAATATGATTCAAAGGGTCCGGGAGCGAACCCCACAAGGCGTGTGAGTTGGTCCAAGCAGTTGACCCGCGCTGAAGTGAAGAAGTTTTCTACAGGGGTATTCCTTGGCGGTACGGATCATTGGAATCCGAAGTAGCTTTAAGCCGCAGATTCACGCAGATGGACACTGATAAGAGTAACAAACGATGAGACTATGCTCTCTTAATCTGATCTGTGTGTATCCGCGGAAATCTGCGGCTGAATCTAGGCTTCGCACCCACCCGCTACCGCGAGGTGGTACTGACTTCATTTCACCTTTTCGCTCGATCAGGCGAATAGGGATTTCATTGTTGGTCATCGCCTCAATTCTGTGCACGGCGGAATTGACTTTTGGACAACAGACCGTCGTTCGATGGAACGGAATACTCAAACAATCACCAACCTGGTATGCCACCAGTGACGCACTGCGCATCGCCGACAGCGTTCTTCTCTACCAGCGAAACTCAGGAGGTTGGCCCAAGAATATCGATATGGCCGCGCCTTTGAGTGATCGCGAGCGTGAGCAACTAAACAAACAGAAAGGTGCGACTGACTCGACAATTGACAATGGTGCGACATATACGCAGTTGGTGTTTCTCGCGAAAGTTCATGAGCTGCAGCCACGGTCCAGTCATCGAGAAGCATTCCTGAAGGGTTTCGATTACTTGCTGAAAGCTCAATACGACAACGGAGGGTGGCCGCAGTTCTATCCAGACCTAAACGGCTACTATCGTCACATCACATTCAACGACGGCGCGATGATCGGAGTGATGAAGCTCCTGCGCGACGTGGCGAACCAGAAGCCGACGTACTCATTCGTTGATGAAGAGCGACGGGCAAAGGCCTGGAAAGCAGTTCAAAAAGGCATTGAATGTATTCTCAAGACGCAGGTGATTATCGACGGTCACCGCACTGTCTGGTGCGCGCAGCACGATGAAGTCACGCTCAAGCCTGCGCCCGCGAGAACCTATGAGCTTGTGTCTTTGAGTGGACTTGAGAGTGTGGATATCGTGCGTTTTCTCATGTCGATTCCAAACCCAAACGCGACTGTTGTTGAAGCGATTGAAGGTGCTGTCACCTGGTTTCAGAAGTCACAACTCAATGGCGTTCGTTGGGTTGAAAAGAAAGATTCGTCAAAACCTGAAGGAACCGATCGAGTGGTGGCCAATGATCCTAACGCTCCGCCTCTTTGGGCGCGTTTCTATGAGTTGAATACCAATCGGCCAATCTTTGTGGGACGCGATGGCGTCGTCAAATATGACGTTGCTGCCATTGAGCATGAGCGCAGGAACGGTTATGCATGGTACGTGGAAGAACCAGCTAAGCTTCTGAACAAAGACTATCCGGAGTGGTGTAAGAAAAACGGCAGGTAGCAGGTCCAACTATGTCATCTCGTCGCGACTTTCTTAAAAACCTCCTTCTGACTGGTGCGGCAACTGCGTTTGCACCGGCAATCGTCAGTGCCAAATCGCTCGGCGACAGCCTGCCTTGGTTCGCAGCGCAATCGGACGGACCGTGGGAGATCTTCATGCCGACAATTCTCGCCGGCATCAAGCGTCCCTTGTTTCCGAATCGCACCTTTAACATTACAAGATTCGGTGCCAAAGGCGATGGACGCACCGACTGCACCGCAGCGTTTCGAAGTGCGATCGCTGAATGCACTCGTCGTGGTGGCGGCCGCGTGGTTGTTCCCGCCGGCGACTATCTTACCGGCCCAATTCATCTGAAGAGCAACGTCAATCTCGAAGTGCAACAAGGTGCGACGATCAAGTTCAGTCAGAATCCAAAAGACTATTTGCCGGTTGTGTTCTCGCGCTGGGAAGGTGTGGAGCTCTTCAATTACTCGCCTTTTATTTACGCGTTGGACCAACGCAATATTGCCGTCACTGGCAGCGGCACACTTGACGGACAGAGTAACAACGACCATTGGTGGCCATGGAACGGTCGCGCTGCATATGGGTGGAAAGAAGGAATGCCCAATCAGCGGCCGGATCGAAACGCTCTTTTCACTATGGCAGAAAAGGGTGTTCCTGTCCGCGAACGCATCTTTGGAGACGGTCATTACTTAAGGCCACAATTCATCCAACCATATCGTTGCCAGAACGTGTTGATTGAGGGAGTGACGATTGTAAACTCGCCGATGTGGGAAATACATCCGGTGTTGTGCCGCAATGTCATAGTGGAAGGTGTCAGGATCAACACTCATGGTCCAAACAATGATGGCTGTGATCCCGAATCGTGTACCGACGTATTAATCAAGAATTGCTCCTTCGATACGGGGGACGATTGCATTGCGATCAAATCGGGTCGCAACGCCGATGGCCGACGTTTGCACGCTCCTTCACAGAACATCATCGTGCAAGGTTGTCAGATGAAAGATGGCCACGGCGGCGTGACTGTCGGTAGCGAGATCTCTGGCGGCGTACGCATGGTTTTTGCCGAAAACTGCCAGATGGATAGCCCAAACTTGGACCACGCTCTGCGCGTGAAGAACAATGCGATGCGCGGTGGTTTACTCGAGCATCTGCACTTTCGCGACATCCAGGTCGGACAGGTTGCGCATGCAGTGATCACGATAGATTTCAACTACGAGGAAGGAGCGAAGGGTTCGTTCACGCCGGTCGTTCGGAATTACACCGTCAACAGGTTGCGCAGCGGCAAGAGTAAACATGCGCTCGATGTGCAAGGCTTACCGGGTGCCCCCGTCATCGATTTAAGGCTTACAAACTGCACCTTCGACAATGTTGCTGAGTCGAGCATCGTGAAGAATGTAAAGAACGCGACTTTTGAAAACGTGAAGATAAACGGACGCGTCGTCGACTCTTTTGCGGAAGCTCGACCGAGGCGTTCAAACATTAAGACGGCCTATTCAGTACCGTTCGCGGTAGCGGATGGCCACCGCTCGACACCCGCATCTTATGGAGTTGCGTCTTGGCCGTCCGCTACCGCGAACGGTACTGAATAGCAGATGCACGGGCGCAACTCTGAATGCGATTAAGATAAACTATAGGGCGTCACCTAAGAGTCTAATGATGAAACCAACTCGCATTGCCTGTTCGTTAGTTTTCCTGTTGTGTACTGTCGCGGGTGTCTACGGGCAGTCGCAACCACTACCACTATCCCAAAGTGTAGCCAATACCGCTATGACTGCCCTTTGGCGCGACGCGGCGAAAAAAGAAGATGGTTACCCGTCACGATGGACCTACGATCATGGCTTGGTCCTAAAAGGGATCGAGGCTGTCTGGCTGAGCACTGGCGATGGTGATTACTTCCGGTTCATTCAAAAAAGCATGGACCACTTCGTAGCGGACGATGGAAGTATTCGCACTTACAACCTCGACGACTACAACATCGACAACATCAACCCGGGCCGAAACCTGTTAATGCTCTACAAGGTCACTGGCCAGGAGAAATATCGAAAAGCATTTGAACTTCTGCGCTCACAGCTGAAGACACATCCGCGCACGTCTGACGGAGGTTTTTGGCATAAGAAGATTTACCCGTCGCAGATGTGGCTCGATGGGCTCTACATGGGAGAGCCTTTTTATGCCGAGTATTCGGCTACGTTCCACGACGTTAAAGCGTTTGACGACATCGCGAAACAGTTCATCCTGATGGAGCAGCATTCTCGCGACGCGAAGACTGGTTTGCTCTATCACGGCTGGGACGAATCACGAAAGCAGCGTTGGGCCAACCAGGCAACCGGTCGGTCACCTAACTTCTGGGGACGGGCAATGGGTTGGTATGCGATGGCGCTCGTCGACACACTTGATTACTTCCCAAAAGATCATCCGCAGCGTCCTGAGCTGATCGCAATTCTCAACCGGTTGGCGAAAGCAGCCGCAAACTATCAAGATGCTCCGTCTGGTCTTTGGTATCAGATCGTCGACAAAGCAACTGCGAAAGGAAATTACCTCGAATCCTCTGTCTCGGCGATGTTTGTGTACGCCCTGGCGAAGGGTGTTCGAAATGGCTACCTTGCCAACAATTATCTAACTGTCGCGCAGAGAGCTTACCGGGGACTTGTGGATCGCTTCATAAAGAGCGACGCTAACGGTCTGGTGAACTTTGAAGGAACAGTAAGCGTCGCCGGATTGGGTGGCAATCCATATCGCGATGGAAGTTACGACTACTACCTGAGCGAGAAAGTGGTGACCAATGATCCGAAGGGGGTCGGCGCGTTCTTGTTGGCGGCGAATGAAATTGAGATCGCGGCGAAACAGCCTGTGGGCCGGGGAAAAACTGTTACGCTTGATTCCTACTTCAACAACGAGACAAAGAAAGATCCGGAGGGCCGGTCGATCTCCTGGCATTACAAGTGGGATGAGTTACCAAACAGCGGTTTCTCTCTTTGGGGAAATGTGTTCAAAACTTACGGCGTTAGAACTGAAACGCTTGCGGCAGCCCCAACCCAAGCTAACCTTCGCGGATCTGACATCTACATCATCGTCGACCCGGACACAAAGCAAGAGAGCGAACAACCTAATTTCGTTAAGCCTGAACACGTTAAAGCCATTGCTTCCTGGGTCCGCTCCGGCGGTGTTCTGGTGTTGATGGCCAACGACGTCGGCAACGCAGAACTCGATCACTTTAATGCGCTCGCGAAAGAGTTTGGCATTCAGTTTAAGAACGATAGTCGCAACCGCGTTCAGGGAAACGAATATGCAACAGGGCGGTTAACGGTGCAGGGGCCGCATCAAATCTTTCGAACAGCCCGAAACCTCTTTCTGAAGGAGGTTTCGACTCTTCAAGTCAGTCCTCCCGCGCGGCCCGTTCTCGAAGATGGCGCTGATAAGATCATGGCCGTCGCGAAGGTTGGTAAGGGAACTGTTTTTGCGGTCGGAGATCCGTGGCTGTATAACGAATACACTGATGGTCGACGGCTCCCACGAGAGTATGACAATTACAAAGCCGCAGTGGATCTAACACTGTGGTTGATTGGGCAAGCGAAGTAAGACCTGCCGATTGCCGATTGTGATGGATGCTTTTCACCTAAATCGATAAGGAGCAGTTTTCAATTCTTAACTGACGCCAATCGGCAATTGGCAATCGGCAATAACTCATGAGCGAATCAAATTCAAATATATTCAAAACGATCGATGCTGACCGTCGTGGCACCACGTTCCAGGAAGTTGTGTCCCAACTCCGCGAGATGATTCATCGAGGTGAACTGCGGCCCGGCGACCGACTTCCTCCCGAACGAGATCTCGCGAAGTTGTTAGGCGTCAGTCGTCCGACGCTTCGGGCCGGAATCAGTTCGCTGGCAGCCGTAGGTGTCTTACAACCTCGACGCGGCGCCGGCACTTTCGTTGTTGAAGCGGAAGGTCCACCGGCGTTAGACAGTAATGCGTTGCGTTTGATGGCTTCTCTGCAAAGATTCACTCCGGCGGAGATGTTTGAAGCGCGCCGTTCACTGGAGATGGCGATCGCCAGTTTGGCTGCGGAGCGCTCGACGGGTGAACAGATGGCCGCGATGTCGGAAGAGATCACCGGAATGTTTGCGTCGCTCGACGAGCCGGAACAATTCCTGGTTCACGACATGCGATTTCATCAGACAGTCGCTGCTGCTTCCGGAAACCGCATTCTTACCGCGCTCATGAACATGGTTGCTACGATCCTTTTTGAAGTGCGCAAAAAGACCGTCAACCGTGCGCGAGATCTGAAAGAGTCGGCAGAAATGCACCGCACGATCTATCGTGCGATTCGCGATCGGAATCCCGAAGCCGCGCGCGATGCGATGCGCGACCATCTCATGCTTGCGCAAAAAGCCCAGGAAGAGGAAGAGAAGTTCGAATAGGCTCCGCGTAGCTGATTGATTGAATGAATGCCACGCCTGAATCGTTCCCATGTTGTTCTCAAAGGGGAAGAGGGGAAAAGGGAAAGAGGGGAAGAGGGAAAACCTTTTTCCCCTCTTCCCCTATTCACCCTTTTCCCTCTTCATCGCACCTCATCATCTCAACACTGGGAATTGCGGCGGTGCTATTAATACTCCTGCTGAGCCACGTCAGCTCGTCCGCCAGTCAAACTCTTAAGAAAGCTCCGTGGGTTCCCGACCGTGGCGACGGCACATACAAGAATCCCGTCCTTTACGCCGACTATTCAGACCCGGACGTGATTCGAGTTGGCGACGATTTCTACCTGACCGCTTCCAGTTTCAATTCCATTCCCGGTTTGCCGATCCTGCATTCAAGAGACCTGGTCAACTGGAGAATTATTGGTCATGCGCTGCAACGCCAACCGCCTGCTGATGTATTTGCGCGTCCGCAGCACGGCAACGGCGTTTGGGCGCCATCAATTCGTTTTCACAACAACTACTTCTACATCTATTACGGCGATCCAGACTTTGGTATCTACATGGTGAAGGCCAGCAATCCCGCGGGACCATGGTCAGATCCGTTGCTGGTGAAAGCAGCTAAAGGGTGGATCGATACCTGTCCGTTCTGGGACGACGACGGCCAGGCGTATCTTGTTCATGCGTGGGCCAACAGTCGTTCGGGAATAAAAAGTGTGCTCACCATCAATCGCATGACTCTGGACGGAACGCGACTCTTAGACGACGGGAAAATGGTTTTCGATGGCCGCACGCATCACCCGACGATCGAAGGTCCGAAGTTGTACAAGCGAAATGGCTACTACTACATCTTTGCGCCTGCCGGTGGCGTGGCGACGGGATGGCAAACAGTTTTGCGTTCGCGTCAGATCTTTGGTCCATACGAAGACAAAATCGTCATGGACCGCGGTCAGACGGAGATCAATGGTCCACACCAGGGCGGCTGGGTTGAGTTGAAATCAGGAGAGTCGTGGTTTCTGCATTTCCAGGATCGCGGTCCAGTGGGTCGAGTCGTTCACCTTCAGCCGTTGAGTTGGAAAAATGATTGGCCGATGATTGGCGTTGATGCTGATGGAGATGGTAAGGGCGAGCCGGTCACGACCTATCGAAAGCCAAATATAGGACGCACATATCCGTTGCTAGTGCCGCAGACAAGCGATGATTTCCAAGAGAAAACGCTCGGATTGCAGTGGCAATGGCATGCGAATCCTGAAAAGGATTGGTATTCGTTGTCCGCGCGTTCCGGATGGCTTCGTTTGTTCGCGACTTCGCGGCCGGCAGATGAGAACTTGTGGGGTGTTTCAAATCTCCTTTTGCAGAAGCTGCCAGCCCCCGCTTTTACAATTACGACGAGAGTTGACACGTCGCAGTTGCGAGAGGGCGAGCGCGCAGGATTGATAATGATGGGTCGGGATTATTCGTACATTGCCGTGCGCCGGTGGTCTGGCCGATTGCGGATAGTGCGGATGACCTGCGTTGAAGCGGCGAAAAAGACATTGGAGAAGCAAGATGGTTCATCGCCAGCTCCAACGAATACATTGTTCCTCCGCGTGACAGTTCAGAAAGAGAAGCTCTCCAGGTTCAGTTTTAGTTTCGATGGAAAGACGTTTCAGGAATTGGGAGATGAGTTTGTAGCGAGAGAGGGAGTTTGGATCGGTGCGAAGGTTGGGTTGTTTGTAGTTGGTCCAAACACCATGACCCGAGGCCAAGCCGACTTCGAATGGTTTAGAGTGGAGTAACGCTCCCGTCGCGAGAATACCTAAAGGCACAGTTGGGGGATTCCTCAACTTCAGCCTACCAACCGCGACGTTCCAGCCTCATAGTGTTTCGTGTTATTTCGTGGATCGTGTTTTTCTGGGCAGAGACGATCCACGAATTCACACGAAATAACACGAAGTGAACTCCAGTGACCCGCCGTTGGGGGGTCTAATTGCTGGCGCGAGCTTCTCGGACGATCTCCAAAAACTGTCGAGCTCTTTCAGTAACCAGTGACTGCTGGCCTTCTCTAATTGCTTTGATGTCGACCAGATCAGCGCCAACCCCGAGAGCGCTTGCGCCCGCCTTAATAAAATCCGCAGCAGTTTTCAACGACACGCCACCAGTTGGAATTAGTTCTATCTGTGGCAGAGGTGCCTTCAAAGACTTGATGTAACTCGCCCCGCCGACTGCTCCTGCCGGAAACACTTTCACCAAATCGGCGCCAGCATTCCACGCTTGTACTACCTCGGTTGGCGTCAACGATCCGGGCATCACCGCAACATCAGACTGCCGGCAAAGAGCGATCGTGTCTACGTTTAGTGCCGGGCTGACGATAAACCGCGCGCCCGCCGAGATGCAGTCGCGAGCTGTTTCTGGATTGAGCACCGTGCCTGCGCCCACGAGGGCTTCCGAAGCATAACGCTTCGAAACTTCTTCAATTACGGCGACTGCACCAGGCACTGTCATCGTAATTTCCAAAACGGAAATACCACCTTCCCGAATTGCATCAATCGCACGCATCGCTTCATCGGTAGTTGTCGCACGAACAACGGGTATGATGCCGATGTCTTTAATTGTTCTTAATACGTGACTCTTGTTCATTTGGTCAGAAGAAGCAAATTAGATTTCGGATTTCGGAATGCGGATTTCGGATTTTGTGTATTTGAACCAGCGCTTGTTTTCGACAAGGTGAGGCCGACAATTACGCGAGCTACAAACGAAATAAGCAACTCCCCGGGCACG
>Ga0310888_10000233_pt1 | contig 12183 bp, 6 predicted proteins | sample T20D1metaG_FD_202510 | JGI IMG/M metagenome (GOLD analysis project Ga0310888, IMG submission 202510) | Lab incubated soil microbial communities from West Virginia University Organic Research Farm, Morgantown, WV, United States - T20D1 | ecosystem: Environmental > Terrestrial > Soil >...
CGAAGGCCAACTAACCGCCGCTTCGACGGTGCGGGTGTTAGCTCCTGATGTTTGGAAAGTGGCAACGGGGTTACCGGCAGTTGCAGGTCAACGCAATACGTTTCGCGCGGAGAATTTTGACGTTCTGTACGACTCGCCGTTTGAAGTGAGTAACTTCAAGACAATCGCATTTACGGTCAAGGGCGTGCCGCATCGAATTGTGATCGACGGTGAAGGGAATTACGACGCGGATCGTTTGAAGCGCGACGTGCAGAAGATTGTTGAGGCCGAGATTGAAATCATGGGAGGTGAAGTGCCTTATCGTGACTACACCTTCATTCTTCATTTGCGATCGAATGCCGGAGGCGGGCTCGAACATGCGAACTCCACCTCACTCGGCTATCCACGGTTTGGCTTTTCAGATGGATCAGCGCGAACGACTTCATCGTCGCCGAACCCTGCGACAGCCGGCCAACCCGCCTATCGCAGCTTTCTATCTTTGGTGTCACATGAGTTCTTTCATCTCTGGAACGTAAAACGGCTCCGGCCAGACGCGCTCGGACCTTTTGATTACAATAACGAGAACTACACAAAGCTATTGTGGGTGGCTGAAGGAATTACCGATTATTATGCAGACGTTGCATTACGCCGCGCCGGCTTGATTTCAGAGCAGGACTTTCTTACTGCCGTAGCCAGAGCATTTCAGCAACTGCAAAACACCCCGGGAAGACTTGTGCAGAGCGTTGAAGAATCGAGTTTCGACACGTGGGTAAAGTTTTATCGGCAGGATGAAAACTCTATCAACTCGCAGGTGTCGTACTACGACAAGGGCGCGATACTAGGTTTACTTTTGGATCTTGAGATCCGCAACAAGAGCAACAACGTGAAGTCGCTTGACGATGTGCTGCGCCATCTTTACCAGGAGTTCTTTAAGAAGGGGCGCAATTACACGCCAGAGGACTTTCAAAAGACAGCAGAGATGATGGCCGGCTCGAGTCTTGATGAGTTCTTTTCGAAGTATGTTCGCGCGCGCGAAGAGTTGGATTACAACGCGAGTCTTGCGGCTGCAGGGCTAAAACTTGATCGAGGAATCAGAACCGAGGGAAATAAACCTGTTGAGCGGGCTTACTTCGGTGCTGATACTGTGCAAGAAGGTGACCGTCTGGTCGTTCGACGTGTGTATGCCGACTCGCCTGCTTATGACCAGGGCTTGAATACCGGTGACCAAATCATTGCGCTGAATAACATGCGCGTTACAAGAGAGCAGTTCGACGCGAGAATCGCAGAAAAGAAACCGGGTGATCTGATTAACTTAACGGTATTTCGTTTCGATGATCTCAGCACGTTACTGATCAAGCTCGGTGGTCGCTCTGAAGGTACGTATCGGATCGTGCCTTTGGAGAATGCGACACAGTTGCAAAAAAAGATCTATCAATCCTGGCTTGGATTACTTTCGCCGGCCCAGCGGTAAAATCATCAAATGGCACGATCCTTTCAACACATCACATTCAATATCGAAGATCGAGTTGCGCGAATCAATTTTGCGCGGCCGCCACTAAATGTTTTCAACATCGCAATGTTGAAAGAGATAGCTGCGGCGCTTGGTGACTGTTCACGGCGGAATCTGGTTGCGATTGTTTTTGCACCGGACAAGGACAGTCGCGCATTCAGTGCCGGCGTCGCCGTTGAAGAGCACGTCGCGGAATTGGTTTATCAAATGCTCGACTCTTTTCATAGCGTCTTTCGTTTACTTGAACAGCTGGCAAAACCTGTGATTGCGGTGGTTGACGGACCAGCACTCGGTGGCGGATGCGAACTGGTTGCGGCGTGCGATATCGTGATTGCGTCTGATCGCGCGAAGTTTGGCCAACCGGAAATCAAATTGGGAGTGTTTCCTCCGGTAGCGGCGGTGCTTTTGTCGCACGTTATCGGCGACAAAGCAGCGCGCGAACTGATTCTGACCGGCGCTACTATTGACGCGAAGGAGGCGGCGCGGCTTGGTCTGTGTAATTACGTCGTACCCGTCGCTGAGCTGGAACAAAAGCTGAATGAAATACTCGCAAAACTTCGCGAGTTATCAAGTGTCGCTTTGGAATTTACGCGCAAGTCGCTGGACGTGGCCCGCGGACGCTCGTTGGATTCAGCCTTGAAACAGCTCGAGGACATTTATCTTCACGAGCTGATGAAATCCGCAGACGCCGCCGAAGGCGTGAAGTCGTTTATGGAGAAGCGCAAGCCTGTGTGGCGCGATCGTTAATATGAAATCCCTTAGACGAGTGTTGGTGGTCGGAATGGCATTGCTCGCAATGGCGACTTTGTTTCCGGCGTCGTTAGCGCAAACGCAATCTGGCAACCGACCTCGTCAGCGAAGACCAGGGTCACATTCCAGCCCGCCGAGAGTGACGATGTCGGCGGAGGCGCGTGCTCAGCTTGATCAGGCCATGGTTGCGGTCTGCACGGAGCAAAAGCTCGATCCACAAAGCAACATTCCCATCGACGAGATGCAGGCGCGACCTTCTCTGCCAGTTCATTCACCAGAAGCGCAGGTAGGATTAGAGCGCGCGCAGCGCGTCTTGCCCCTAGCAAAAACTCTCTTGATCTCAGCGCTTCAACAGCTGGCGCTGGAATACGGTTTCCAGAGATCAGGGCGCTATCGGCTTCGTATTGAGCAGGCAATCATGCGGGTGCGTTCGGTGAGACGAGTCAAACCCGACATGGACTCGAGAGATAATGCCTCCGTTTTTTTAACGCGCCCGCACACAATCACTTTCGGAACCATTTTTCTCGCTGGTTTGCGGTCGGACGAGGGAATGATCGGCGTGCTCGCGCACGAACTTATGCACATCGCTGATGGGAACGCTGACAGTTTGCGAGCACTGGTTGCAGCAGTCTCACTTAAGGCATCTGCATTAACAGGTATCGATATCCGCGGACAGCGCGCGGAGGAACTGACCTGCGACTTAATAGGCGCTATGGCGGTGAGGGCTTACGTGGCCGACTCGCCCAGCTACGAATCAGTGACGCGACGTCTTGCTCGATCGATAGAACACAATTGCGTTGACCTTGATGAGGGTGACGACGATCATCTTTCACCGCGCAACACCATTCGAGCCTTACTCGCGCTTCATCCGGTGCTCGTCCGTGAACTCGTTTTCAATCGACAGGAGCGCATTCAACCGAGGCCGACGCGAGACAATTAAGAATCGCCAGCGGCCGTTTCGCTATGTCCAATAATTTTCGAGCCCGCACGAAAACCACGAACACTCTTATCTATACATTCCTTAGCCTTTTCCTATCGGTCTCGGGCTGCAAATCTGTGATCGATCGTCAGGATGTTCGTCCGCGCGTGTTGCGCGATGTGCCAGCGCGCGTGCTGGCATACCGGCTGGAACCGGATGTCGATTCTCCTCGCCAGCAGATTGAGGATCCCGGTGAGAAACTCGAGGCGATTCAGAAAGATTTCTCTTCGCGGCGGACGGACGATGCATTGATACGTACGGTCAAGTCACCTGACGGCAATCGAGTGCTGGCGCTTTACGGAACTGACGAAGAACCAACGTCGGCTTTTCGGATCGACCTTTACAGTTCAGATGGTCAGTTTCTCCGGAACCTTAGTCCGCCGACGTTGTCGTGTGTCTTTCCCGAAACTGTCGCGTGGTCGCCCGACAACAATCTGGTGACCTTCATTGCGCACAAGCGGGCGATGCCCAGTCCGAGTCCTACGCCGCCTGTTGTAATCGAGGAACCGTCCGCGTCCCCTCAGCCGTCAGCGACGATAGCGCCGACTTTTGCTCCCGTAGCAGCGTTTCAAACCGAACAGATCTACGTTTGCAATCGCGATGGATATGACCTGAAACCAATAACCTCGCGTGAGGGATTGATTTATTTTGCGTTTGCGTGGGCTCCTGACAGTCATGCGCTGGTCGCCCTCGCTTGCAAAGAAGCTGAATGGGATGCGCGAGAACGACAATCGAAACTGCCGGTTGGTCGACCGCGCCTGTTAACACCCGATGGTCAGGAACGATTACTTGATGATGGTTTGGCGGAAGCATTGCCCGTTTGGTCGCCTGATGCTTCGAAAGTTGCAACTGCTTTCGAGACAGACGTGGCAATCTACGATGCTGCGACGGATAGGCCTACGCAAGCGCGATTGCCGATGCGCGATCAATTGATAGCAGCCTCGGTAGTTTATGAGCAGAAGGTCGCCGCGAAGAAAGCGCAACAGGGAAGCAAGGAAAGCAGCAATGCGGCGCCTGCAGGCTCGCCATCTCCAGTGGCCCATGCCGCATCGCAGGGTGTTCCCGCTTCGTTCAATCCGATTGTTCGGCTGGAATGGGTGGCGCCAGAGAGACTTTATTTTCAGACGGCTTACATTCTTGTGTTGCCGAATGAAACGATCAGCACTTTCCCGCGCTGGCATCTGTTGCAGCTGAGTGCACAAGCCGCGGTGTTGAAGTGAAATAGTAAATCGTGAATCGTAAATCGTCTGGTCAGGTCAACGATTCACGATTCACGATTTAATATTCACTATTTACGAGTTAGTTAGCTTCGCGCATCCTTTGTGTTTGTTCGAGGAAGATCGAGTCATAGACGCCGCGCATCTTGAAATTGCACATTCGGTAGAACGTGTGCAAGCGTTTGTTCTCTTCATTCACCAGCACACAGACCACCTTGGTGCGAGTGAGCAATTGATGGCCAAGTTGACGCAAGCATTTCCGTCCCAGCCCTTTGTTACGATCGATTGGGTTAACCCAAACGCCTTCAAGATAAACGACGTCAGGGGTGTCAGCCTGGATGTCAGCCTTGAACATCAGTTCGCCATCTTGTTCGAGCACCCAGACGCGGCCCATCTCGATACGGCGAAGGCATCTGGCGACGAACCCTTGGGGATCGACGGCCAACGGGTTAGTGCCGCTTTCCTCTTCCGCCATTGCCGCTTGAATCGGCGCGATCTTGTCGATATCGTCCGCGGTTGCGAGTCGAAGTCCTTCAACTTCTTCGCGAATCTGCATAGCGCGGCGCAATTCGAAGAGCAGCTCACGACAGGCGAGACGCATTTCCTGTCCTGCGTCAGCATAGTAGTTCCAGAACGATTCTATTCTGTCTTTCTCGCCGAGAACGATGTGAGTGCGTTGGAAGGTTTGGGCCAGTAATCCGAATTCCAGATTCGCTCGATCCGTGCGTGCATCGAGCAGGATTGCGTGACCAATCAATGCGACACCTTCCAAACGGCCTTCGGAATTTCGGCAGCCGTAGAACGTGCCGCGATTGTGTGGACTGCCGAAACCGTTGTCGCGGATCAGGCCGGCGATACAGACTGTGTGCACCGGTTGCTCTGCCAGGAAGGCGAGCACTTCGTTCCGGTCGTCTTCTTTGAGTTCGAAGACGTGGACAGTAACGTCGGCTTCCGGAATGTATGGAGTGTCCGCCATGACTTCGGTCATCAGTGCATTTAGCGTTGGGGCTTCGACCTGTCTCATGTTTCGCTCCGATGTGGTGGTAAGTTGATTCATCGTTCCTTGTCTCCCTATGCTGGTTAGTAACCCAGATAATCAACTCCGTCATCCACTTCGATTTCCATTGAGGTAGTTAGGTCGCCATCGAGGGCGGCCGATTGCGCCTGGACATAGGCATCGCCGAGCAGGACTCCGTCGCCCAGCAGTACGCCATCGCCCAGAAGCACACCGTCACCCAACAGCACGCCATCACCAAGCAGAACACCGTCGCCGAGTAACACGCCGACGCTGCATAGGATGTCACCATCGCCAAGCAGAACGCCGTTACTGGTAATGATCGAGTCGCCCAGCAAAACGCCGTCACCAAGCAGAACACCATCTCCCAGCAACACACCATCTCCCAGCAACACACCATCACCGAGCAACACACCTAAGCCGTAAACCTTTTGATATCTGGTTATCAGGTTTGAGCCTTTGGCGAATTTGCGGTTAAGGAGAATTCCCTGCGACCAGTTAAATGTATACCCGGCAATGGTGGTCTGGGGTGTCGGGGCTGCAGAATTCAGCAACGAAGAATTGAGCAGTGTTGAAGAAAGAAGATCGGTTCGAACAACTTTCGCCAGACGGATACAACCCTCGACATTTATCTCGCCAGCGCCCTGTTCGAATGTGTTAAAGCCCGCGAGTTGCTGAGCCGTGTATTGCATGATCATCTTGACCATGTTTGGCGTCAGCTTGTCGTTCATGTCGAGCATCAAGGCGGCGGTACCGGCCACGATTGGTGCAGCCATTGAAGTACCGTTCAGGAACATCTGACGACGGTTCTCCGCATCGCTGACGCCGGCATCAAGTGACGGGTTTTCACTAACAAGGAGATTCGCGTCCGCTTGAGCGGCGATCAGTTTGTTACCCGGGGCAGCGAGGTCGGGTTTAATGATATTGTCGTAGTGCTTGACTCCTTCAGCGTCCGTCCAGAAGCCGCGAGTTGGACCACGCGAGCTATAGCTCGCCATCACATCATCTGCGCGGCTGTTTGTTCCGAAGGTATTGGCGGCTCCGACGGTGATCGCCGACGGCTCAATACCGGGCGAATGAATGTGACCATACAGTTTCGCACCGGCCGAATTCTTTCCGTTATTACCGGCAGCCGCGACAACCACTACACCAGCGTCAACGAGAGTACGAACGGCCTTACAGACTGGATCGTTCTTGTACGAATCGACGGCCAGCGTGCCCAGGCTCATGTTTACTACTCTGATGTTGTGGGTTGTGCGGTTCGCAAGTAGCCAGTTTAGTGCACCCAAGAGCGCAGAAACTGAGCCGACTCCGGTGCTGTTTAGAACCCGAAGGTTGATGATGTTGGCGTTTGCGGCGATACCCATGTACTTGCCGTTTGCGATGCGGCCGTTTCCAGCAGCAGTCGCGGCGACGTGTGTACCGTGACCATAAGGATCGTCCGTGCGGTTTTCGCCGGTGAAGTCTTTGCTATAAACGAGCCGCGATTGCCCGTTGATAGAAAGGAATGATTTGTGACTCGCGTCGATACCGGAGTCAACGATCGCTATACCGATTCCAGTGCCATCCAAAGAATAGGTCGTGGTTCCGCCAAACAAGTTGGTCTTTGTCTGCATGCGAACTGCGTCGGTGCCGGTTGTGGTGGTGACATGGCCGAACGCGCGGACCTGCTTGTCGGCAGAGACGTGCTGAACCAATCTGCTCTTAGCAAGTGCCTCGATTGCGCTGACAGGCATGTCGGCTTGAACAACACCGAGGTTGTTCATCCGTGCAGTTACTTGAACTCCATGGCGTTGAAAGAGACTGGTTAACTCAGCGCTGCGGGTGTTGTCCACTGAAAGGATCACGGTTGCGCGCTGTTTTGCAGATGCGCCCTGAATCAGTTGGGCGATGTCGCCGGAGAGTTTGATGCCCTGGAAACCGTTGTTCTCGGTAGCGTCTTCGTTTTCGCTAGTCTCCTCAGCGGAATCAACCTCAACCTGCTTGAACAGTACGTCGAGAGCTACGTCTGAAGCGATATATTTGTTGTAAGCGATGCGCGAGGTTGAACCGATAACGCGCAGCTTGCTGTCAGCAATCGCTCTTTGAACTATGGCGGAAACCCGGCCGGTCGCGCGCTCTCCGAGAAACTGATGCAGTTCATCAACGTAGAGAATCGAATTTCGGGTGCGCGTTACTTCGGCGACGACCGTGCGAACGCGGCTTTCAATTTCACCAGCGCTCGCGCCGTTGAATAAGCCATAAACGTCCAACGCGAACACCTGCGAATTGCGGAGGTTCTCCGGCACATCGCCGTCGACTATGCCTTGCGCCAAGCGTTGAACGATGGCGTTCGCATTCAAGTTGCTCTCGCTGATCAGAACCGGATTGTTCTGTTGGCCCTTCGACAGGATGTCGATAACGGGTTTGACAGCAGCGTTGGCTGCACCCGCTTCGAGCTTTCCTTCGCGGGCTAATTTGGTGAGGTTGCGCAGGTACGAGGTTGCGTCTGCCGTTTTTCTATTGGTCGATGTATTCGTTTGCGCCGCTGCTCTGTCCATGAGCAGGATGCCTGAACACATTGAAAAGACTAAAGAGAGAATTGTAACGAGCGAGACGATAGGCTGTTTCCACTTCTTGTTCATCGGGCGACTCCGGGAGGTTTCCATATTTTTTTATTGACGACCGCACGATCGCTTGGCCCTGCTATCGCACCCCCCATGCCAGTGCAGACAGTACTTAGACTTTGCCGTTTTGCTAGGTTTTTGGCGTTCGCGTCGAGCAAACGCCGGATCGTGAGGTCAATCAGAAAGACCGACCTGGTCACCTTTGACCGGGGCCTTCGGTCAAGTTGGGAAGAAAAGCTCGCACCGCTATCAGATCTCAGATCTCAGATCTCATCGGAGATCTCAAAAGTCGTCAATGGGCCTGCCGCGCGGGTAAGAATCACTGAGCGGATTGCGTCGGCGCTTCGCATTTGAACATCCCCACCAGACGTCACACGCGTTCCGACGTTTGCATCAGAACCCTCGCCCGCACGGCGAGGTATTAGGAACTACTAACAGACCTCAAAGCTCACACCTCAAATCCCAACCCCGGATCCCAGACCCCTATCCCAGATCCTTAAATCTCAGACCTCAAGTCGCAAATCTCAGATCTCAAATTTCAAATCTAAACGTGAGACACAGGTTGGAGTTTTGCGATCAGATGTGAGATGAGGCTCAACGTCACCGACGCTTCGATCTACTCCGCGCCGGACTGTCTAACCTCCCGCATGAGTCAAGAGGGAAGGTAGAAGGCCTCACCTTGACGGCGCGACGCAGACTGCTGGGCGATTGACCGATGGCACCGACCCTCACCTCACATCGGATAGCAAAGGAGCACCATCTGCTGTGAGGTCTGCGTTTTATCTGACACGAGCCATTAGACGACACCTGACACAGGGAAGTCCTTATAAAACCCTCAAAGAGTTGTCAGATAGTTCTCAATGAAAGAGACACCCAGCGCGGACCTTTAGGCGCCGGAACAGTTTTGTAACATTTAATACGTTGAAAACTGTTTAACTCTCTGGTACGATCCGCTCTCCCCCAGGCCTTCGCAGGTTTACCGCAATGCCATAAACCCATCGGTTTAATCAATCGCGCTAAGCCGCTTTCATTTCCAAGCAGTCGGTGGAGTCGCCCAATGAAGCGTTTTCTTTACCCGATGATACTGAGCGGCCTTTGCGCGCTCACATTCGTTCTCCTCGCCTCGCCGCTTTCCCGCAGAGTTCAAGCGGACTCCGGTTCAGATTCGCTTGGCCACAAAGTTTCGAAGGACGTCCTACAAAAAGTCTCGAGCGGACATGGCTCAGAGCAGGTGAGAGTCATTATCCAGCCGAGGAATAGCTGGGATACTGCGCTCGATTCCACGGTTGAAGAAGCGGGCGGCACTAATGTCCGTAGCTTTAATAATTTTCGACTTCGCGTCGTCACTATTTCAGCGAATGCCGCCGTCAATCTGGCTGCCCGGCAGGATGTGGCGTACGTTTCACTCAACCGCGAAGTGAGATCCCTCGGTCACCTGTCTGCCACGACCGGTGCGGATCAAGTCCGCGTCACGAGCGGAACGAACGCCAACGGGTTTGACGGAACAGGAATTGGCATCGCAGTAGTCGATTCGGGAATCGACAACACCCACAAAGCGTTTCTTGATCGATCGAACAATATCCGCGTCGTCTATAACCAGGATTTCACCGGCGAAGGTCGCATCGATGACCCATACGGCCACGGAACACACGTCGCGGCCCTGGCCGCGGGTAACGGTCGCATCTCAAATGCTCAGTACGTTGGTGTTGCACCGAACGCGAACATTCTGAACCTGCGCGTATTGAACTCCCAGGGCATCGGCACAACGGGCGGAGTATTGCGGGCGCTCGATTGGATTGCGACTAATCGAGAGCTCTACAACATTCGCGTTGTGAATATGAGTTTGGGCATGCCCGCGATCGACTCCTATCGAAACGATCCTGTTTGTCGCGCCGTTCGTCGCCTGGTCGATTCCGGGATCGTAGTTTTTGCTGCTGCGGGAAACAACGGTGCCGACGCAAACGGAAATCGGTTGTACGGGCACATTCATTCGCCGGGAAATGAACCTTCAGCGATTACTGTTGGCGCGTCGAATACGTTCGGCACCGATAGTCGTTCAGACGACGGCGTTGCTTCATTCAGTTCTCGTGGGCCAACGCGGAGTTTTTCGGTAGACGCAAACGGCATCGTGAGTTACGACAATCTCGTCAAGCCTGACCTCGTTGCTCCTGGCAATAGATTGATCGAAGCTCAAGCGGCGAATAATTTACTCGTCAATCAGAATCCGGCCCTCGATGCGGGCGTCAGTCCTGTCGACAATCGCAAGATGATGTACTTGAGCGGTTCATCAATGGCGACTCCAGTAGCCGCCGGTGTGGCTGCGCTAATGCTGCAAGCCAATCCCACGCTTTCACCGAACCTGATTAAGGCGTTGATGATGTACACGGCTCAGCCTTTAGCGGGCTTCAACATGCTCGAACAGGGCGCAGGTCAGGTGAACGCTGCCGGCGCAGTTAAATTGGCTGCTTTGGTACGTCTCGATTTAACTTCAAGCACCGCGGCAGGTGAACCATTACTGACGACGAACGATCTGCCCGTGGAAGAAACTACGATTGGCAACCACACTTTCACCTGGTCGCGAGGAATCATCCTTAACTACACGTATGCAACAGGCTCAGAGCTGATCACCAAGTACCAGGGCATCTATCGAACCGGAGGTGTCCTTGGCGACGGAATTATCACCGGGGATGGGGTGGTTTCGACCGATCCAACTATGTTGTCTGACGGTATAGTGACGGGCGATCAGATACTTACGAGCAACGGAATAGTCACCGGTGATGGAATACCATTCCTCGCCGTGGTCTATCTGATTGGTGGCAATTTGCTGGATGGCCAGCCCCTTGGTAACGGCATAATTACAGGCGACGGCATAGTTACAGGCGACGGTATCATTACCGGCGACTTTGTAGCGATCGCCCAATCAGCCACAATGAATGGCGACGAATCTACGACAATGGCAGCCGAACCAGACGAGGGCGCTGATTGTCTGGATTATTGACGCGCAGGTTCTTAAGAATTGGTAGTACTTCGGCGTTAGGCATTACCTCTCTTCCACTTGCAATTCGTTCTTTTGCGAGACATCAGATAGCTGTCGATGACTGGTGTCGAAACCTGAAAATAAAACAGGGTTTTGGAGTCGCCCCTAAAGATGAGTGCGGCAGATGTTGGACCATTGAATCGACGCAGAGTGGCGCGGATCTACATGTGGTCGTTGGTTGTAGTTGGTTCCGCGATTATTCTGATTTCGATCCTGAAGCTTCCTGTTGGGCAGGTTGACCTACAGTTCGGCGTACTCACGCTCCTGGTGATCGGCAGCTCGTTGATCGCAGTCAGGATCCCGAAGGTCAGTGGCCGAATCACAGTCGCAGATACCTTCATTTTCCTCGCGCTGTTTCTCTACGGTGGCGCTTCGGCAATCTTGATGTCAGCGCTTGAAGGCGTTTGTACAACGCTGCTGATAAGCAAACGGCCGCGTACGATCCTCTTTAACTCTGCGATCCTCGCTAGCTCAACTTTTCTGACGGTAACAGCGCTAACCGCCATTATCGGCCCGCCAACGCAGATCATTCGCAGTGGTTTTTCCGCCAGTTTTTTCCTGGCAATTTGTGTGACTGCGGTGGTCCAGTACGGCGCAAACAGTGGGTTGATAGCAATCGAGAAGTCGTACAAGGTTGGCGAATCGATCTGGCAAACATGGAAGACTTACTACCTTTGGACCGCGGTCACGTATTTCGCGGGAGCGTCGGCCGCTGCGATTGTTGCCAGTCTTATTAAGACTTATGGCTTCTACGCAGTAATCGCTACTTTACCGATTGTCTTAATCATCTACTTCACCTACCAGATTTATCTAAAGAACATCGAAGCCTCAGCCATTCAAACGGACGTTGCGCGACGCCACGTTGAAGAGCTCTCGACGTACGTTGCTGAACTGCAACGCTCAGAAGAAGCTCGCGGTCAATTGTTGTTGCGAGCTCAGCGAGCGCGCATTGAGGCTGAAGCTGCGAATCGAATCAAGGACGAGTTTCTCGCGACGCTTTCACACGAGTTACGAACGCCTCTTACATCGCTCCTCGGATGGGCATGTGTACTTCGTGGACCGGAGCGAGACGAAGCTTTGTTGAATCAGG
>Ga0310888_10000234_pt1 | contig 12160 bp, 8 predicted proteins | sample T20D1metaG_FD_202510 | JGI IMG/M metagenome (GOLD analysis project Ga0310888, IMG submission 202510) | Lab incubated soil microbial communities from West Virginia University Organic Research Farm, Morgantown, WV, United States - T20D1 | ecosystem: Environmental > Terrestrial > Soil >...
TTTCGTCACCGCAAAGCGGTTGGTCGTGCCTGCAATCGGGCTGGAGCCAGGCAGGAGCTGCGCCAGGACCAGAAAGTTCCGCTCCAGTACCGGCAGTGCGTCAACCTGGCGTTTCGTGACGACTGAAGAGGGCTGCGAGCGAGCGGCTTCAACGAGCGGCACTTCCGCGACAACGGTTGTGCGCAGATCGACCGCCGTCACCTCGAGGTTGAAGTCGACGGATGCATCGGCGCCGACGAGCAGCGTGACGCGTCGCGTGCGTGCGGTGAACCCGGTGCCGGTGGCGGTCAAATCGTACTCGCCGGGCAGGAGAGCTACTGCGCGGTAGGTGCCCTCCGGACCGGTCGTCAACGTGAACGCACGGCCATTCAGCACGTGTGCGATCGTGATTGTCGCGTCGACGATGCGCGCGCCAGATGCGTCGGTCACGATCCCCGAGACACTGGCGCCGGTGGATTGTCCGGCGGCGGGAATCGCCAAACAGATGAAGGCAACGAAGGCGGCGCTTTTCATGGTTGGACATCCACACGCAGACCGAACTTGAATTCAGCTTCTCCGTACGACATCACGACTACGCGGTAGGTCACACCGCTGCGGACACGGATGGTGACATGTTTTTCGGGCCAGGCAGGCTGCGCAAGATCCCAGTTGCCGTCCGGTGCTGCCAGGAACACCTCGGGGTCGTAGAACCCTCGAGAAGGTCCTGTCCACGTGAGTGTCGCGACGATCACGCCGTCCGCCGCTGCCACGAAGTCGTACTGACGGCAATGGCCGGTGGAGTCCCAATTGGGAAAACAGACGGGATCGGCTTTAGTGACGGTGTCTTCGATGAGTGTGCCGGCGGCGATCGCCGGATTCGAGGCTGGGCCGAACGGCCCCGCGGCCCCCGTCGGCGCGGGCACGGTGGTGGGCGGCGGCGGCACGATCGCGGTCGGAGCAAATGTGCCGGGCGAGTCGCAACCCGCCACGAGCATGAGCGAGCCGCACACGATCAGGACACGCGAGTTCATGGCAACCTCCTGAACCGCTAATATGAGGGCGCTCGCGCGGGCAGTCTTGGGCGACTTCTGGGCGATCCATGGGTTTTCGATAGGTACGGTTGTGAAACTTCGCTTTGGCGAGCTCACCTTCGACGCCGATACCCGACAGCTTGTCGGCGCTGACGGCGAGGTCCATCTGTCGCCGAAGGCATTCGAGCTACTGAAAATCCTGGTGGAACATCGCCCGCGAGCGCTGTCGAAGAACGAGCTGCACGAGCTCCTCTGGCCCGCGACATTCGTCACGGAAGCAAATCTCGCCAGTCTCGTCGCCGAGATCCGCGACTCGCTCGGCGATGATGCGCGCCACCCGCGATTCGTCCGGACCGCGCACCGGTTCGGGTATGCGTTTTGTGGAGAGGCCGCCGTCGTTCCCGAATCTGCGAGCCCGAGTGAGGCCGCGAGCTTCTGCTGGCTGCTGAAGGACGGCCGACGGCTGCCGCTACGAATCGGCGAAAACATCCTCGGTCGCGACGACGATGTCATCCAGATCGACTCGCCCACGGTCTCCCGCCGTCACGCCCGTATCGTGATCACGGCTGTTGACGCGCTACTCGAAGATCTGGGAAGCAAGAACGGGACGTTCACACAAGGCGCGCCGGTCTCCACACCGGTTCGTCTGGCCGACGGCGATGAACTTCGGATTGGGTCCGTCGTGCTCCGCTTCCGAATGACCCTTCCGAAAGGGGCGACCGCGACCTGGAGTGGAGACGAGCAGTCGTGAAGTGCTTACGGTCGCAACGCGGACGTCCAGTTCATGACGATCGTGACGCGGGACGATGAGGGCTCGCCCTCCGGTATGCTCACCAGGAATCGCGTACCGTCCGGAGTGACGTCGTACACAACGTTTCTCGCTCGATCGCGCGCTGCCGGCGTTCGCCCGATGGTGAACAGGCGCTTCGGTACGGCAGCGACAACTCTCGAGGCAAGAGTGATAGGCACCGCCATCACCGAACGGTTGTCGGCGGCCGCATAGAACAGCTCGCGTCCGTCGCCCCGCCACCGCGGCGTGCTGCCTCCGCCAACCGAGACGCGTGTTTTGTTACCAGGTTGCTCCACCTCCGCGACGTAGACCTCTGGCGAGCCTGATTCGGTGGAGGCGTATGCGACCCATCGTGAATCGGGTGAGAACTGGGCGCCCCACTCCTCGAATCGCTCTTTCGCAAAGGCGATGGGCTTGCGGTCTCCCAGAAGCGGCATCAGCCAGAGGTCCGAGTTTGTCTGGCGGGATCCTCTGAAGTAGGAGATCCATCGCCCGTCGCGCGACCAATCCTCGGGTGACAGCGGGGTCGTGGACCCGGATTCCACCAGGAGCGGTTCCTGCGCTCCGGTGCCGATATTCCTCGTGTAGAGACTTGGAGTACCACCGTCCGGGCGTTCCGATCGAAAGACGATGCGTTGCCCGTCCGGCGCCCACACGGCCTGACTCTGATTGGTCAAGTCCGTCGTGACCCGCACCGGCGCACCACGAGCCGTGTCGTAGATCCAGATGTCGGCCGTTCCGATCCGAGGGTCGGCGATATCGACTGCGGCTCGTTGCCCATCCGGAGAAATGCGAACCGAACCAAGATTCTCCGCCTGCCAATTCGACTCGGACGCTGTGCCGTTGCGGTCGTACCAAACGAGCGAGAACGGCGTGCGGCTGCCGAGATAAGCGAGAACGCCGTTGCTGGACGCCGTGAATGCACCAATGCCCAGCGTTCGGTAGTACCCGACCTCGTCGGCAATTTGTACTGGCTCTCCGGTCAGTCGGAACGTGGTCGTGTCGAACGCTTGCGCCAGGAGCGCGCCATTCTGGACGAACAACAGGCGATCGGGTGGTGCGAACACGGCGCGCGACTGCATCCGCGCCACCAGCGTGACCTCGGGCGAATCGAGCGACGCGGCATACACGTGAGGCGTCGCCTGCAGGCCGTCAGCGTTTACCAGCATGGCCATGTACAGGAAGTGCCGACCATCCGGCAGGAACTCCGGCCACAAATGACTCGTCTCGCGCTGTGCGCGATTGACTTGAGTGACGCGGGTCGGTGCACCGCCCTCTGCAGCGACCCGAAAGATACCTTCCTTCGCTTGTGTAAACAGGATGGTGCCGTCGAGACCCCAGACCGGAGCGCCCTCCACTTGCGCCGCGCAGATCGTGCGCGCCGGTCCGCCCCTCATGTCGACCTTTTTTAGCTCTCCATCGTTCGAGAAGAACGCGAGAAAGCGGCTATCCGGCGACCAGAATGGTGAGACCGCACCCTCGGTGCCCGGTACCGGTTCGCTTGTGACCGAATCGAGCGAGCGCACCCAGATCTGCGTCGTTCCTCCACGGGCCGCCACCATGGCCAGGCGTCGCCCATCGGGTGAAATGGCAATGCGTGTGCGGCTCTCGGCGATGCCAATCGTGGTGCCGGGGGGCGCCGACACGACGAAGCGTGTCGCCGGTCCGACTGCACTGCGCGTCGGAAGGAACGCGAACAATGAGGCCGCGACGATCGCAACGACCGCGACTGCCCATGCCAACGCCTCGCGCGCTGAGATCTTGCGCCTGACCGAAGCCGTCGCCGGCGTTGATCGCCGGCCCGCGGCAGTCCACTCGAGCTCCAGCAGGACGTCTCGCATCGTCTGCCACCGGGCGTCCGGACTCTTCGCGAGGCAGCGATCGACGACGTGATCAAGCGCGAACACCGGGCCGGCGGCATCGATCGTGGTCTGGGTGGACGAAATCGGCTCCGGCTGTCCTGTGAGAATTGACGCGATCAAGCTCGCCTGACTCTGACCATCGAACGCCTTGCGGCCGGTGGCCATCTCGTACAGCAGCGTCCCGAACGAGAAGACGTCGGTTCGTGCGTCCGCGGTGTGTCCTTCGAGCTGCTCGGGAGCCATGTACTGAAACGTGCCGAGAATGGTGCCTTCGGCCGTCAGCTGACGCTGTTCGAACGAAAGGGTCTGCGTCGTGACGCTCGAGGCCGTGAGCGACAGACCTTTGGCGAGACCGAAGTCGAGCAGCTTCGCCCCCGAGGCCGTGAGCATCACGTTGCTGGGTTTGATGTCACGATGAATGATGCGTTGTCGGTGCGCATGATCGAGTGCGCCGGCAATCTCCAGCGCGTAGCGCAAGACCTCGTCCATCGGTAGCGGCCCGCGCGTGAGCCGGTCGTCGAGCGTCTCCCCTTCGAGATACTCCATCACCAGGAACGCGCGGCCGTCCTGATCCCCGACATCGAAGAGCGTGCAGATGTGTGGATGGTTCAGTGAAGAGATCGCGCGCGCTTCAGTTTCGAATCGCGCGCGGCGGTCCTGCCGTTCCGCGAACTCGGCATGGAGCAACTTGATGGCCACGGGTCGGTCGAGCCGCGTGTCACGAGCCGCGTAGACTTCGCCCATTCCGCCGACTCCGATCAGCGAGCGAATTTCGTACGGGCCAAGCCTCGATCCAGCCGACACAGTCATATCGCCTGCCGGTGCCGCCATCGATTACCCATGGAACTCCCAGGGCTTTCCAAAGATTTGTCGCGTCGGGCCCCCTATCTTACGCGCATGAGCGCGTGAACGCACCGACCGGCCGAAGGCCGCTGATTCATCCGTGACGAATGAAGGAGAGGTTCAGGAGATTCGTGCTTCTAATATCGCGCGCCGCGCCTCGCGACCGCGAGCGACGGCTCGGGTGTCTGCTGCCAGAAACCAGGCGGCAGGATCTCGGCAATCTTCATATCGGCCATGATGCCAATCGCCGATGCCCACGAGATCGGCGCCGCTTCGATCTGTACTCGTCCCTCGCGAATCGCGGAGCAGATCGCATCGGCATTACGCGGCGCATCGACCAGTGAAAACGTCGTACCTAGTTGACGGAGGCGGTGCACATCACCAGCGCCGACCATCGGCTTGCGGTGCGCACCGGCCCAGCGGGCCGCGGCGTTGTTGAAATTCAGCGATGCCGTGAACATCGCGTTGTATTCGACGGCGTCGAAGAGGTCCGCGTGGCGATCCATCAGGCCGCGTAAACAAGTGCCGCCAGGAAAGAACGGGTGCGGCGCGATCACAAGGCCAGCTTCGCGGCGCTTCAGGACGGCAATATCGTCGAAGCTCTGCACGTCTTCGGCGACGCGGCTGAAGTTCAGCAGCAGCACATGCTTGCGGTCGATCGTCCTCTCGATGCCAGGAATCAGCGTGATGCCGCGGCCGGCCGCATAGGACCGATACGGGCCGAGATCGAGCTGCCGGTCGTGGAGTGTGATCGCCAGCGCGTCATAACCCATCTCCGACGCGCGGTCGATGAGCTGGACCGTCGAGTGTGGAATGGCGTCGAGCGGATCGTCGGCGGTGTGGGCGTGCAGTTCTACCTTGAGCACGCCAGTGGTCTACTCAAGAACCCTGCCCGCAAGCATTTCGACAAAAACCGCGAAAACACGTGATTCTGGCCAGAACGCGCGGAGCGGACCCACGCAGGGCGGTAAGAAAGTCACCGAAATGAGGAGCCTTGGTCTGACTGGAGGCCCCATTCGTTCGCCAGAAGCTCGTATGCGCGAAACCGTGCATCCCGCCCATACATCATCGACGTCACCATAATTTCATCGGCGCCAGTGTCGTTCACCAGATTGCGAATCGTGCTCGCGACCTTGAACGGTGTGCCGATGAAATGCCGCTGCCGGTTGGCGTCGACGATCACCCGCTCCTGTGGCGAGTATTGATACGCAAGCGCTTCCTCCGGGCTGGGCAGCGGCGTGAACTCGCGGCGGTGCAGCCGCACCCAGGCGAGATCGGTGGACGCGGCGTGGTACTCGGCCTCCTCCTCCGTCGGCGCGCAGATCACCGAGACGCCAAGGATCACGTGTGACGTGGGGAACTGCTCCGAAGGCACGAAGCTCTGCCGATACGCGCGAATCGCCGGCTGCGGCGGATTGGGACTGAAGTGCCGCGCGAAGCTGTAGCCGAGGCCGAGTGATCCGGCAAACGCCGCCATCGCGCCGCTCGATCCGAGCACCCAGATCGGCGGCAGCGGCACGTCGCTGGGGACCACGCGTACTGATCCGAACGGGTGATCGGCAGGAAACGTGCGCCGCGAGAGGGCAAGCAGCTCGCGCAGGAGGTCCGGAAACTGTTCGCCGTCGAACGGACGGAGCGCACGCGATGTGGCGGGGTCGGTGCCAGGCGCGCGCCCGAGTCCCAGATCGATTCGACCCGGATGGAGAGCGGCGAGCGTGTGAAACGCCTCGGCCACACGCAGCGGCGAATGGTTCGGCAGCATGATGCCGCCCGACCCGACACGCAGGCGCCTCGTCTTCGAGGCAATGTGCTCGATCAGGATCTCGGGCGACGAGCTGGCGATGCTCGCCATCCCGTGATGCTCGGCAAACCAGTAACGCAGATAGCCGAGACGCTCGGTGTGCTGCGCGAGATCGACAGCCTCCTGAAGCGCATCGCGAGCGGTGGCCGCGGCGCGCACGGGTACCAGGTCGAGGACAGAGAGCGGAACCATCGAGTCCACGCGATCCTAGGATCGCGGAAGGGCAACCGATGGAGGAAGCCCGATACGCCTGGCGAGGTCGATGAGTCGAGGCTGACCCCGCAAGACGTCCCACCAGCCGACGCCCAGAAACGGCATCGTCGGCGCCCCATCGAGATACGAACGCTCGAGCTGCGCGTAGCCCTCATCGACCCGACCCAGAGCGACCATCAGCGCACCTCGCCAGAACGGAGACACGTAGGTGCCCGCGGCGGCACGGTCGTCGAGCGAGCGGAGGATCTCTTCAGCGCGATCGCGGAATCCGGCGCGCGCCAACGACTGGCCGAGCTCGGACGAGAGGTAACCCGCCGTCGGCGCGAGCTGCACGGCGCGCTCGAACGTCGCAATGGACTCTGCATGACGGTTGAGATTTCTGAACGCCATGCCGGCGCACCAGAGACCGAGCCCGGAATCAGCCCGCAGATTGAGTGCCGTCTGACTTGCCTCGAGTCCTTCGCGTGAGCGACCGATCGTGAGAAACATCAACGCGCTCACGGCGTGTGTCCACGGGGACAACGGATCCAGTGCGACGAGATGCCCGGCGTGCTCACGCGTGTCGTGCTCGCGCTGTAGCGCCCCGCACATCAGGCCGAAGAACGCATGGCCTTCGATGCACCTCGCATCGAGCGACAGCGTGTGCCGAAACAGACGCTCGGCTTCGGGCCAGTTCCACTCGTTGAGCGCTGTCCACCAGCCGCGCGTGGCGTGCGCGACCGGGAGATTCGGATCGATAGACAGTGCCCGCTCGATCGCTGCGCGCGACCGCGTCCGCGCATCCATCGGAGGCCAAAAGGCGAAATTGGCAAGCACCGCCGACACGTACGCCACGCCCACATGGGCATCGGCATACCCGGGGTCGATCTCGGTCGCCTTCTCGAACGAGCGAAAGGCCTCGAGCAGGTTATAAGTCGTGTAGCGGTGGTGCAGCCCCTGCAGATACAGCTGGTAGGCCTCCAGCTTGGGCGTGTATTGACGCCGCACGGGAGTCGTGACCGACACCCCCACGAGCCGGGCTTTCAACGCCTCCACGATGCGAGTGGCGATCGTGTCCTGGATATCGAAGACATCGGCGAGTTCGCCGTCGAATCGATCCGACCAGACAGCGCGGCCGTCTCGCACGTCCACCACTTGCGCCGTCACACGCAGACGCTGGCCGGCCGTACGCACGCTGCCTTCGAGGATATGACGTACGCGCAAGGACGAGGCGATCTGGCCGAGGTCGGCGCTCGACGCGCGCGCGTGAAACGTGGACGTGCGCGGGGCGACCCGCATGCCATCGACACGCGCCAGCGCGGTGATAATCTCCTCGGCCATACCGTCGCAGAAGTACGCCTGATCGTGCTGCGGACTCATGTCAGTGAACGGCAGCACGGCGATCGACGCCCCCTCGTCGGACGAAGCTCGCGCCGCCGGCGCCACCGCATCGGTCTGCGACATCGTCTCGAGCGCGAAACGCAGGTCCATCGCGGACTGGAAGCGATCGTCAGCCGCCTTCTCGAGACATCGCCGGATGATTCGCGCCAGCGCGGGAGGAGCGCCGCCGCTGAGCGTGCCCTCAGGCGGCTGTTCGTGCAGAACAGCGCTCATCGTGTCGGCCGGAGACTCGCCGCGGAACGCCCGCTCGCCGGTAACCATCTCGTAGAGAACGGCGCCCGCGGCAAAGATGTCGCAGCGATGATCGACGGCGGCGCTGCGAACCTGCTCGGGGGCCATATAGCCGACCGTCCCGACCACTGCCCCCTCCACGCTGACCGCCATCGTCGCGTCCTGATCGGATGAGGAGACGGGCGCGACGTGCGTCGCTTTCGCCAGCCCGAAGTCGAGAATCTTCACGAGACCGTCGCGAGTGAGAAAGATGTTCTCCGGCTTCAGGTCGCGATGCACGAAGCCGCGTGCGTGCGCCGCGGCGAGACCCGAGAGGAACTGTCGCGCGACGTCGATCGTCTCGCGGACGGTGAGCCGGCTGCGTGCCATGCGCCACCGCAGCGTCTCGCCGTCGAGGAATTCGGTGACGAGAAACGCCGGCGTGCCGATGCCCACGTCGAAGATGGCCACGACGTTTGGATGCGACAACGCGGCCACCGCTCGCGCCTCCTGCTCGAAGCGATGTAATCGCGACTGGTCGGATGTCTGATGGAGCACCTTGATGGCCACGTCGCGATTGAGGCGTGGGTCGCGCGCTCTGTACACCTCGCCCATACCTCCGGCCCCGACCAGAGAGTGGATTTCATAGGGACCGAGACGTGTGCCTGCGGCGAGGGACATGAACCGTTGATTATAGGTCCTTGGTCCTTGGTCCTTGGTCCTCGGTCCTTGGTGCTAGGCGAGGCGCTCCAGCACCGCCTCGTAGGCCAGATAAACGTAGAGGAGCAGTGCCGCTCCGAGCACGCCATTGACGAGGACGCTGTTGCGCGTGGCGCCAGGCGCATGCCGCGAGTTGTTCAGCCACAGGAGCGTCGAGATCACAAACGGAAAGAACAACGATCCGACGACGGTGTACGCAAAGACCAGCCAGACGGGACGACGAATCAAGAGCGCCGAGATCGCCGCGAGCGTGAGATAGCCGGCCCACGCGCGATACGCCCCGCCTTGCTGTCCTGTCGGCGTCTGCCGCCGCCACAGGTGGATCCAGTCGTCGAAAAGAAACGGCACGCCGTGAAACACGCCGAGTACCGACGAGAACGCTGCGCCCCAGAAGCCGAGCAGGAACACGCCGCGTCCGATTGGACCAATCTCTGCACCAATGCGATCGGCCAGCAACAGACAGAGACGCGGCCCCTCCTCGAGGATCTGTCCGGTCCAGTTGATCTGCGTAGCGAGGAAGATCATCGAGAAGCAGAAGATGAACACCAGGCAGAACGACAGCGTCAGGTCGGCTCGGGCGGAGCTGATTCGGCGCGGACCCGACCAGCCGGCCTCGCGCATCCAGTAGGCGTACGACAGCAGCGTCACGGTTCCGCCGACGCCGCCGATCAGCGACAGCGTGTACGACGTCGTGAACGCGGACTTCGCGCCGAAGTGCGACCAATCGGCACCCGACCACAGCACGATGAGCAGCACGGAGCCAATCACGGCGCCGAACTTCAGGCCGACGAACCACTTGATCACGGAGAGAAAGCGCTCGTAGCGGCCGAACCACACCATCGTGAACGCCGCGACGGCGTGGATGAATCCCCACACCGGCAACGGCACCGACGGTATGATGGCCGCCGGCACAAGCGCGCTCGCCGCGACCAGCGCGCTCGACACGAAGTAGCTCCAGACGATGAAGTAGAGGAAAAAGGCGAGAACGGCGACGCGCGGCAGGTGATCGCGCCAGCCCTCCATGAGCGTGTTGCCGGTGCCCAACTGCCAACGTGCGGCGCCTTCGGTGATGGCGAACTTGAGGATCACGCCGGCGGCAAGCGCCCAGATGAGCGTCAACCCGTACTCGGCCCCGGCGATCGTGGACGAGACCATGTCGCCGACGCCAATGCCGGTGGCCGCCAGGAGCAGGCCAGGGCCGATGTCGGAAAGCTTCACAGTGGGGTTAGGCTAGGAGCGTGCGCGCAAGACTATCAGACGGATCAGACAGAATGCAGCTATGAAATCCCCCGACCTCGTTTCGGTGTCAACGTTTCCCTCCAGGACCGATGCACTGATTGCCAAGGGTGTCCTTGACGAAACCGGCATTGAGTCGATGATCCGTTCCGACAACGTCGGCGGAATGTATCCGGCGCTGGGCAGAACTGACCTTCTGGTCAAGGCTGAAGACCTCGACAAAGCCACCGAGGCGCTTCACCGGCGACATGGCCCGCGCAGCACTGGTTAGTGGTGGCTACGCCGTACCACCCCTCAGCATCTCGGGCTTGATCGGGAGCTTGTAGATCCGCTTGCCCGTCGCTGCCGCGATCGCGTTGACCAGCGATCCGGCGGCGAGCGCAGTACTCGGCTCGCCGATGCCGCCCGGCTCCGCCGTGCTGGGGACGATGTGGACCTCGATCTCCGGCATCTCGTTGTGCCGCATCACCGGATAGTCGTTGAAGTGCCGCTGCACGACGCGGCCCTTGTTGATCGTGATCTCACCCTTCAGCGCGGCGCTGAGCCCGTAGACGATGCCGCCTTCCATCTGCGCCTTGATGGTGTCGGGGTTGATCACCCAGCCGCTATCGACGGTGCAGACCACCTTGTGCACGCGCACGTTGCCCTGCGCATTGACCGAGACCTCGGTGACCTGGCTCAGGATGCTGCCGAAGCATTCCATCACCGCGATGCCGCGGCCGCGGCCGGCGGGCACAGGCTTGCTCCATCCTGCTTTCTCGGCGGCGAGATCGAGCGCGGCGAGATGTCGCGGGTGCTTGGCGAGCAGACCGCGCCTGAACTGATACGGATCCTTCCCCGCCGCCCCGGCGATCTCGTCGATGAACGCCTCGATCGCGAACCCCTGGAATGAGGCACCCACCGATCGCCAGAATCCGAACGGAATTCCGGGGTCGTGCTCGATGTACTCCATCTTGACGTTCGGGATGTCGTACGGCAGGTTGGCTGCACCGTCCAGCGAGATGAAGTCGATCCCGTTCGGCGGCAGGCCGCCGATGCGCTTCATCAGCGACTGCTGCACGAGGCGCTGCATGAACACAGTGGGCTTACCGTTCGCATCGACGCCGCCCCACATGCGCGCATAGCTGACGGGACGATAGTAGTCGTGCTGCATATCGTCCTCGCGCGTCCACACAACCTTCACGGGTTTGCCGACCGCCTTCGACGTCTCGACGGCGTCCATCACGAAGTCGGCTTCACCGCGCCGGCCGAACCCGCCACCCATGTAGGTGGCATGGACCTTCACCTTGTCGGCCGGGAGCTTCGACGCGGCCATCGCCGCCTGCTGCGATGCGGTCTGTCCCTGCGTCGGCACATAGACGTCGACACTGTCCGCCTTCACATCGGCAGTGCAGTTCATCGGCTCCATGCACGCATGCGCGAGGAACGGCGCTTCGAAGACGCGCTCGAAACTCTTCGCTGGTCCGGAAGCACCGGCCTTACGGGCGGCCTCGAGTACACCGTCCGCGTTGCCGTCGTTGCGCGCGACCTTGCCCGGCTGCTGCGCGAGCTCCGCCTGCTTCTTGTTGATGTCGGCGCTCGACAGATTCGCAAGCGGACCTTCATCCCACGTCACTTGCAACGCCTGTGCACCCTGCGACGCGGCCCAGTAGTTCTCTCCGACGACGGCGATGCCGCCGCTGATCTGAACGACGTGCGTGACGCCCTTGATCGCCTTGGCCTTGTCGGCGTTGAAGCTGGCGACCTTGCCTCCAAACACCGGACACCTGACGACCCGCGCGGTAAGCAGTCCCGGCAGCTTGACGTCGATGCCGAACTGGGCCGCCCCGTTGACCTTCTCGGGCACGTCGAGTCGAGGCAGCGACTGACCGAGGACCTTGAACGCTTTCGGATCCTTCAGCGTGATCTGCTTCGGCACCGGCAGCGTCGCAGCCTTGTCCACGAGCGCGCCATACTTCACGCGCCGACCGCTGGCCTGATGAATGACTTCACCTTTCTCGGAGGTCAGCGAGCTCTCTGGAACGCTCCAGGTCTGCGCCGCGGCGGTGATGAGCATCGAGCGCGCGGCCGCGCCCGATTCGCGCAGCACCTTCCA
>Ga0310888_10000237_pt1 | contig 12101 bp, 7 predicted proteins | sample T20D1metaG_FD_202510 | JGI IMG/M metagenome (GOLD analysis project Ga0310888, IMG submission 202510) | Lab incubated soil microbial communities from West Virginia University Organic Research Farm, Morgantown, WV, United States - T20D1 | ecosystem: Environmental > Terrestrial > Soil >...
AAGCGGCCAGAGATGCTCACGCGATTCCGATCGACAACAGCGTCGATATCGAGTGGCAGAACGTCAAGTACCTCGTCGAGCCCGCGCTCGTGACGGGAGGAAACTTCACGGCATCTCTCGACGACCTCGACCAGATTCTGTTTACGGTCCTGATCACGGGCGCAAACGACATTCAAGGCTTTGAGCTCGTCTTGAGTGTGGGTTCGAGCCTGAGTGCGATTGAGAGCGACCCTTCACCTTTTCAACTCAAGTACGCGGCCGGCGAAAATAAAGTCGGCGGGGAATTCCCCTACCCGGCTGACCCGTACGAAGGATCTGTTTCCATATTTCTGAATCAGTTTCAGAACTACGCGACGCTCGTGAGTCAGATGCAAAACGGATTGCCCCTGGCATTCTCGCTTGATGGGAGGTTCTTCGGAGACATCAATGCCGGTGGTAATTTGACGCCATGCAATCAGTTGCCCGTCGGTGAATGCCCCACGTGGCCAGGACAGATATCCGTGGCCGTGTCCGGTGCGCCGACGAGCGTGCCCGAGCCGAGTTCGTTCGCGTTGCTGTTGGTCGGCAGCGCGATTGTCATGGGTGTGCGTCGTCGACGCCGCTGACTCTCAGTTGAACAGCGCGCGCCAGTCGCCCGACTGGATAAAGCTCGCCCAGTAGAACGGGTGGCTTCGATTGGAGCCACCCTGCAGGAAACGCCGCTGCACGTTGCGGAGCGCCTGTGCGCGTCCTTCGCCCGCACGAAGTCGCTGATAGTACCCAATCATCAGATCCGTCGTCGCTGTGTCGGACACCTGCCACAAGCTCATGACCTGACTTTCGGAGCCGGCGAGCACCAGCGCTCGCCGAAGGCCGTACACTCCTTCACCGTTCCTGGCATCGCCCACACCCGTCTCGCAGGCCGACAGCACCACGAGTCGCGTGCCCCACAAGTCGAGACTTGCGGCTTCGAGCGCAGTCAGAATCCCGTCCTCTCCGGAACCGCCGGCTCGCTGATTCGCACCGGCGAGCGCAAGACCTGAGAGCACCAGTGCATCGTCTCGTCGTGCTCCTGTCGCCAACGGTGGCGGCACGATAGAGAGTCCTCGCGTCACCTCCTGCGACTGTGCGCCGGTCGGCCGCAGGAAGAATCCATGCGTGGCGATGTGGAGCACGGACGGCGTGCGCATCTCCTTGAGCAGTGTCTCGGTGGCATCGCCGCCAGTGTAAATGCGCGCGTCGGGCAGCTCTTTTGCCAACGCCTCCGCTTCCGCCATCGTGCCCGGGAGCGGCGGGAAGCGCAGCCGTACATCGTCTGGCGCTGACGACGCTTGAACGTTTCCACGATCGAAGGATGGATTTGCAACCACTACCGGCGGCCCCGCCGTACGCGATGGGTTCGCCGGCCCACGCAGTCGCATGAAGTCGCGGCCGCTCGTCACATAAGAGAGTGTGTGGCTCTCGATCAGGTACGTGCCGTCTGCGCGGACCAGCGCAGCAAATGGAATCAGGTTCAGCGGTCCATCTGGAGCGACGAAGACATGCTCCACACCGCGTAGCGAGGCCTCGATGGGTTGGATCAGCGTCTGATGAAGGGCGCGCCCCGCCGCACGGGCATCCTGGTTCGCCGGAGTCGCCAGCGTGCGGCGAAAGCGTTCCACATCCCGATCGATGCGAGCTGCTTCTCCGAGATCGACGCTGACGACGATACCGGTCTTGCTCAAGACGTAAACCGCATATCGAAGCGGAGCGAACCTCTCCGTGCGCGACTTGTGCACGTTGAACGGCCGATACGACGCGAACTCGATCAGCACGGAACCGGCCGGCATCGCTTCCTGGATGTCACCAAGCGTCGCGACACGGGACGCGGCGGAGAAATCGGCACTTCGTGCACTGATAGTCTGCTCGTGGGTCTCGATTTCGGATCGCAGCTTCGCCGCCGCTTCCTGCTGCGCGGCGGTACTGATTCCGTTCAGGACTAGACCCGCCAGGCGGCCACGGGCAGCCGACAGCTGGCGGAGCACGTCCTGATCTGCGGCGTCGAGTCGGCGACGCAGGTTACCGAACTGATCGGCCATGGCATCGAGCGATCGTCCCTTGCGCTGGACGATGTCGTTGAGGGCAAGGGTCGCGGCCGTGGCTGATTCCGGCGCCGCGCCAAGATGAAGCGACACGGCGATGTCGGTCTCGTCGGCGATTTTGCTGAGATACTGCCGCTTCGCGTCCTCGGATCCAGCGGTCAGGACAAGGGCGAGGGTCTCCTCGCGCAGCTCGGATCCGCGCGACAGCAACGCCGCGGCGCCGGCAAAGTCTCCACTCGCATAACGAAGCAACGAGCGGGCGATCCAGGCGTCGGCGACCTGCGGGTGCGATCCGCCAAGTGTCTGTTCGCGAATCGACTGAACGCGCTCGTACAACGGTTCGGCGCGCTGGTACTCGCCGCGCAGGCGCAGCACCTCCGCCAGGCCGTTGAGACGCACCGCCAACCGCGGGTGACGCGCATCAAGCAGTTCTTCATCGATCTCGAGAGCGCGCCGGAAGAGCGGCTCCGCGTTGGCGTAGTCTCCTTGGTCGAAATACACCGCAGCCAGGTTGAATGAACTGGTCGCGAGTGCGGCCCGACTGCCAGGCAGATTCTTTTCCTGGATCGCAACCGCACGTTTCAGCACTTCCATGGCCTTGTCGTATTGCGCGGATGCGTAATACACGCCGCCCAGGTTGCCGGCCGTTGCCGCAACTGACGGGTGGTCGGGGCCGCGAGTGCTCTCGCGGAGCTTGAGCGCTCTCAGATAATTTGACTCGGCACGAACGAAATCACCGCGGCGCTGATACAGAGCGCCCAGGTTCTCGAGTGCGTCGCCCATGTACGTGAGAACGGGCGCAGGCGGCGCCGCGGTCGCTGTCGCCTTCTCGTAAATCGCAAGCGCCCGCAGGTACAGGGGCTCGGGACGCACGTAGTCTCCGCGCACCTGAAAGACGGAGGCCAGGTCCGTCAACGAGTCCGCGATCGCAACGTCCTGGGCAGCCAGTGTTGCCTCGCGAATGTTCAGCGCGTCCTGAAAGAGCTGTTCCGCCCGTGGGTAATTCCCCTGATAGAACGCGACAGTCCCGAGGCGCGAAAGGGACTGCGCCACGTCGGGGTGCTTCTCGCCAAGGTTCTGTCGCCGCAGCGACAGCGCACGTTCGAGTCGTTCAGCGGCCTCGTTGTATTGCGCCTTCTCGATGAGGGCATCCGCCTCCCGTTGCAGACGTGCCGCCTCGTCGAGCGGCACGGTCTGCTGCGCCCGCGGCATTCCACCAAGACAGAACAAGAAGCCAGCCAGGCTGACGAGTACACCGCGTCGTACGGAAAAGAGATCCATGGGGACCCTCGAGTGTGTTGGCGTTACCGCATCGCGGAGATCAACGCCTCGAGCTTGCGTCCGAGCTCTGCGTTCTTCAGATGGCTCCCGGCGATGATGCGCTGGCCTGAGGCCGGCTGAAACGTCCAGCGGCCGTCTGCTTGGCGGGCGAACACTTCCTTGGCAGATGGCGAATCCTCATCGGTCTGAAGGACGAGGTCGTAGCTGCCGTCGTTGTCGACGTCGTAGTACGCGATGTATCCCGAGCCGCGAAGATCGATCGCCGCTTCGAAATCCCATTTCTCCTGATCGATCAACTGCGCAAGAGCAGCCTGCGATGCCACGAGCGCCGGGGGCGTATCGTTATCGAGATCAAACAGCAGCACTTCGGCACGCTGGGCGCCGGCCGCCGCAAGCACGTCGGCTTTGCGGTCTCCGTCCAGATCGCGAACGGCCAGATTCGACGGAAGGTTGCTCCACGGATCCGGTGGCAGCACCATCGGTGTCGGCGGTATCTGCGCGATGAACCGTCGCACTTCGTCGATATGCACGTGATAGGTGAACTTGTCCTGGTCGCGGTCACCCGGGCCGCCAAATGTCACGCCGATGAGCGCCCCGTCCTTGTCCAACACCGGTCCGCCCGAGTCGCCGGGGTTGGCCTGCGCCGAGGTCAACATGATTCGACGGGCTGGCATGTTCTTGACGATCGTCTCGATCTCCGCACGCTGTTGGCCAGCGGCGGCGAGCCGAGACATGACGAGGTTCACCATGTCCCTGGGGAACTCGCCAATCGACGAGACCTGACAAGGCCTGAACGTCCACAGCATGCCCGACGCGGGGTGGCCGATGATCGCGCAGTCCTGCCCGGGGCGCGGCGGTGTGGCGCTCAGCTTGATGAATGGAAGCGGTGCGGCGCCGGCAGGCCGTTCAAGTTTGAGGGCCGCCAGATCGTTGATGCGATCGACCTTGTAGAGCATGGCCCTGACCGTCATGCCCGAAAGTTCCACGAGACCAGTGGAGGCCAGCGAACCCAGATGCACGGTCGCCGATGAGCCGTCACGCGCCTGGTTGAGTCCCGTCGCTACGACGTGATGGTTGGTGACCAGCAGCCCGTCGGCGTTGACGAAGAATCCCGATCCATGTCCGTCGTTGGTCCGGACGACGACGACGGCGGGGGCTGCACTGGCGTAGACGTCAATCCCGCCGCGCGGCCGTTCGGTATTCACTTGCGGAGTCCAAACGGTCGGCCTGGCAGGCATGAATGCGGCGCGGACCACGGTCTCGCTGATGACCGGCTGGCCCGGTGACATGAGCTCCGCGAGACCGCGGGCATGGCGAAATGAGACGTCCGCCTGGTCCTGCGGTACTGGCGATTGACGGCGGCAACTCACCGCGGTCATGCCTAGCAGTCCGAACGCAACGATCAGCCGGAATCTCATGACGTCTCCTCGATCTTCGGGTTACGGTGCGGCGCTGTCGGTACGCCACGCAACGAGCTTCACTGAGAACGTTCCCGGGTTGATGTCGGTCCCGCGGGTGGTTGAACCGAACATCGCTCGCTCGAGCAGTTGCCGCAGCGGCGACGCCGGTCGATCGTCGCTTCCACGCGTGTCGATCGAGTCCTGCGCGAGCATCGAGAAGTTCTGACGCGCCACAGTGGACTCCACGGCAATGGCGACTGCCGATTCCCAGCCGAGCGGCATGTCCGTTACTTGAAAACGACCGACGACGCGCGTCTCGCCAGGCTTGACCTGGTTGTCGACTTCGCGATCGCGCAGCGGAAAGATCGACTGGATGCCGAATGCCGCATCGACGTAGAGGACGGTCAAGTCCAACGGCCGCTGGCCGGCATTGCGGACGCGGAACTCCGCGAATTCGCCGGCGCGGATGCTCACGTCGCCAGGCCGCGAGAGCAGCGGTCTTCCGACGGTATCCGACGCACTGGCATATCGGAACACGCGCAAGTCGAGACGCGGCCCTGAGGCCGAGGCGCTGGCCAGACGCATCAGATTCCTGGCGCGGCCGATGCGTCTCAATGCATCGCTCAGTGACGTCGAGACGCTCGGGTCGTTCACCGCACCGAGCACGAACTGCACGGGTGCAGCCGATGGCCCTCCCTGCGTCGAGAGGGCCGCCTGCCATCCTTCCGATGGCACCAGTGCGACGCGGCCGTCGATCAGCCGGACGAACCAGTCGGCCGCGGACGTGTGCACGCGCTCGGCGAGTCCGTTGGTAGATGAAGCGAGGTTCGCGAGCGCTCGTTCAATGACGGCCGGACCCCGGCCTGTAGCGACGATCGCGAATCCTTTTGCGCCCTGCGTTTGTGGCGCCTGAAGCGCAACCCGCAGTCGAAGATCGCCGAACTCATGGTGGCGCACGCGTGCGCGGCTGGCGATGACGAGGCTGGCCGGAGCCGGCGCAGCCACACTGTCGAACGTCGCCGGCACGACCCTCGCCGACGTCGAGTCAACTGCGATCACTTTCATGAACCCGATGCGCGTGTCAGCCGCGGCGCTCCCCGCCGGGGGAAACACTTCTACGATCGACCCCACGGTGAGCCCATGCACGCTCCCCGCCCGAAGCGTCCACGATCCGGCCGGCGTTCGTTCGCCGAGTAGCATCTGCGGTCGTTCGGGCCACGTCCGCTGACCGAGGACTTCGCGATCGAGGCCGCCGCCCTCGAACAACGGAGTTGGCGAGTACCGCGGGATGGCGCGGTATTTCTCGAGAACTCGCATCGCCAACTCTCGATAGGTCAGCGGCGTCGAGCTCTGAGACAGGATGTCAGCGATCGTGTAGGTGAACAGACCATGCACTGGACTGTTGGCGTTGGGCAGCGGCTTCTCGGGTGTCGTCTCGTTCATCTGCGCCGCGTACAACGCGGCAACGTCGCCCGCCGAATCTGACAGACCCAGGAGCACGTCAGGGGTGGCGACGCTGCCTCGCCGGCTGGCGTGCCGCGTCGCCGCGTCGATCGCCGGCTGCGGGACGAGCTCCGACATCGGAATCTGCCGCTCGACCTCGAGGCCTCGTGCCATCGTTCCAGACTGGCACGCATCGATGATGAGCCAGACGAACGCACCCGTGCTCCTGATGCTGTTGACCCACGCTCGAATCTCATCGTCGATGATCGCGTTCTTGACACGACCAACCGTGCCGTCCCACCCGGCGGCATCCTCCGGAAGGAAGATCTCATCGAGGCCATCGGGCTCTTCCTCTGTGGGATCGGTGTTCGCAGGCTGTTGGCTTCCGTGACCGGACAACAAAATGACGACGTGATCGCCCTTCCTGGAGATCTGGGCCAGTCGGAGGAACTCGCGCTGAATGTTTGCGTGCGTTGGACGCAGCGCCGGATCGCGGCCGCCGCCTTTCAGCGTCCGGATGTTGGCGGCGGGCACCGAAAGAGGCGCGCGCCGGAGCACCTGTTGAAACAGGTCGACGTCATTGCCTGGCCCTTTGAGGCTGCGCAATTTCAAGCGCGCATCCTGGAACTCAGTGACGCCAATCAACAGGGCGCGCCGCTGCGCGCCACTTGCTGGCGGCGGCGTCTGCACACCAGACGCGACGACGCGCTCGGCACGATGCGCGTAGAGGCTCGCGGCCGAAGCGAGTCCGAGGACCAGGCCCGCAACCAGGCGAATCCGGACGTCCATGGGGGGATGGAGTGCGGGATTATAGCCCGCGCCCCACGAAGGCACGCCCGAAAATCAGACGATGTGGCCTGGTAAAAAGGATGGCCAGCCAGGATGACGACCCTGGCTGGCGAGGGACAGGATATGGAGTGGTAGGGAGAGGGCTGGCGGCTGGCAACGTCGTGCGCAGGCGCCGCCAACCGGAAGGCAGCATGGACACGCTTTACAGGTACGGCGGCCAGCAGTTTGGTCCGATGCACTCGTGGACCGCGGCGACATCCTCCGCGTATCTGACGAACGCTCGTTCCAAGGCAGCGCCGACGGCTGCCAGGTATCCAGCGAGGCGCGCGCGCAATAGCGACCTTTTCATATGACCTCCTTTGCCCTTCCAGGCGCAGAAGATCTGGAACTGGATCAAAGCCGGGCACACGTGCGGCCTGGTTAGGGCTGATGAAAAGACAAACGAACCAGCCAGGCTTCGGGCCCGGCTGGTTCAGCGGTGTGTTGGCAACGGCCGGCTACCGGGAGCGGACGCGGACGTTGTAGCCGTTCGAGAATCGACCGAGGTTGTCGATGCGAATCTGGATGTAGCCGCCGTAGGGCATGTAGATGTCTCCGATGCAGTAGCTGGTGCGGTCGTTGTCCACCGCCAGGAGATTCCCCGCATCATCGTAGACCTCCAGATCAACATCGGTGTGAGAGCCGGCTTCCACGACGACCCGGTTGGAACCTGCTGGAACCCACACCCGCCATACGTCGGTGTCGAGCCCCAGCACGCGATCCGAACGGCTGAAGATCGTCTGGGCGAAAGCCGCCGTTCCCGAGGCAAGCACCGCAAGGGCTACAAACGCAACGATCGTCTTCTTCAACAGTGAGCTGGTCATGATGACCTCCTTTACCCTTACAGGCGCAGGGGGTCGAAAACTGGATCATGCCAACGGTCCGAGTTCGCGAATCAGCCAGGCGCGGCCCAGGGCAAAATCCCGCTTGACCGTCCCGGTGCTCAATCCCAATGTGCGGGCGGCATCCTCAATCGAAAGGTCGGCGACGAATCGGAGCCGGATGATCTCAGCGACCCGCGGATGCTCACCAGCGAGTCTCACCAGGGCAGCGTCGAGCCGCGTGAAAAATTCCTCGGGTGTGCCGTCCGATTCACCAGCCGGCGGCTCTATGGCGTCGACCTGTTCGTGGGCGACGCCTCCACCCCGCTTGCCGGCGCTCCGCCGTCTGGCATGATCGATCAGATGCCGCCGCATCTGCGCCGCCATCAGCTTGAGAAACGATGCTTTCGACGCAACGTCCACGGGTTCGTCGTGACAGACGCGGAGATAGGCTTCGTGAATCAGGGCAGTGGGCTGCAGGGTATGCTGCGGCCGCTCGCCGCGCATCACCCCGCGAGCGATGCGCCGCAACTCGTCGTAGACCGCATGGACGACTTGATCAGCCGCGTGCTGGTTTCCGCGTTGCCATTCCTGAAGCAGCTGACTGACCTCTCCCGGTTCGAATTTCATGGCGAACTCCTGCCCATGCGGCAATTCGATTCCGCCGATTACGGCGTGCTACACTACGCGGCCTCTCGACACTGTTCCCCCAGTAGGTCATGAGCTCCGACGCGCCCGGCCGCGTTCGTGATTTGTTCCATCTCGCCCTCGAGCGAGCTCCCGACACGCGACAAGCGTTTCTCAAAATGGCGTGCCGGGACGATCGCGAGCTCTTCGACGAGGTCTGGCATCTGCTGGAAATCTATCAAAGCATCGAGACCGTGGAGACCCCGGGCACGAGCGCCGCGCTGCCGGGACTGCGCTTTGGCGCATACGAGCTCGTGCGGCTGATCGGCGCGGGCGGCATGGGGCGTGTCTATCTGGCCCGTCGCGCCGATGGCGCGTTCAGCCGCGACGTGGCGATCAAGGTGATTGAGCCAACCGTGCAGAGCGAGGACGCCATCGCGCGGTTCGAGCAGGAGCGGCGCATCCTCGGTTCGCTGAATCATCCCTGTATCGCGCAGTTGTTCGACGCCGGCCGCAGTGAGAGCGGCCACCTGTATTTCGTCATGGAGTACGTGGATGGCGTCCCGATCACCGAATACTGCGTCCAGCGTCGACTCACGCTCCGCGCACGGATTGCGTTGTTCAATCGCGTATGTGAAGCCGTCGTCGAAGCACATCGCAATCTGATCGTTCATCGCGATCTCAAACCGGGCAACATTCTGGTCGATTCGAGCGGCACGCCCAAGCTGCTCGACTTCGGCATCGCCAAGCCGTTGACAAGAGCCGGCCTCGAAGCAAGCGACCCGACGACACCGCTGCTCAGACGCGCCACGCCGGCGTACGCCAGCCCCGAGCAGTTGCAGGGCGATACAGCCCACACACGCATGGATGTTTTTTCGCTCGGCGTCGTGCTGCACGAACTGCTGACCGGGCATCGGCCCTGGGCAGTGGACGCCAACGATGCGACGGGAACGGGAGCCGGGCGATTTCTCAGGCCGAGTCTCGGCCTGGCTCGCCAGGCCGGGCCTGCCGCCCTGAAGGGTGCCGACACCGCGACAATCCGGCCCCGCGAACTGGAGGGCGATCTCGACGCTATTGTCCTCAAGGCGCTGCACGACGATGTGCTTCACCGTTACGGCTCGGTGGACAGCCTGCTCAAGGACCTGCAGGCCTATCTCGCCGACGTACCCGTCGGCGCCCGCCCGATTACGGTCGGCTCCCGGGCTCGGAAGTTCGTTCGCCGCAACCGGCTCGCCACGACACTCGGCGCAACCGCGCTGCTGGCCCTGGTACTCGCAACCCTCGGCCTCGCTCGCTTGTGGCATCTCGCCGCACGTGACCGCGACGCCGCGAATAGTCAGGTCGAGAATCTCAGGACGCTGGCCAATTCGACGTTCGCGCTCGAGCGATCGCTGGCGGATCTTCCCGGCACGACCGCCGCCCGGCGTGAACTGGCCGAAGCGATGAACGTGTATCTTTCGCGCGTCGAGGTCGGACGCGATCGGCGTCTGGCGCTGGAAATCGCCGAAAGCTATCGTCGGCTCGGCGACGTGCAGGGTAACCCCAACACCCCGAACCTCGGCGACGAGGAGGATGCGCTTCGCAGCTACGAATCTGCTCGCGCGCTTCTCGAGCCGCTCCGCGCCGCGGGCGCGGCCGACGAGAGGCTGATTGTCGCGCTGGCCGGCGTTCACGCAGCCACCGGCGACGTACTTGCGGCTCAGCGTTCGTTCGAGCTGGCGAGCGCCCAGTACGACGCGGCGTTGACGCTGGCGAGGTCGCTTGACGATCGCCGCACCATTCAAACCGCGCACCGCGTCCTGGTCGCCGGCATTCGTCGACCATGGGGCGACATCAAACTCGCACAGGGCGATGTCCAGGGTGCTCTCGACGAATATGAAAAGGCGCTTGCGTACGACCTGGCCAACACCCAGCAGTTTCCCGATGAGCCCGGATATCGGCGGCTCCTCGCCTTGAGCCATTTCAGGATCGCTGGCGCACACGCCGCGCGCGGCGCGGCCATCGACGCGCGTGACAACTATCGCCGGGCCGCAGAGATCTTGAGCGGACTGGCCAGTGAAGGACATGGCGGCGTGGGCCTTCAACGTGACGTGGCGCTCGGACGCGCACACCTAGGCATCGTGCTGGAGGCTGAAGGAAACAAAGAAGGTCGCCTCGAATTGACGCGCGCGGTGGAGGAACTGCGATCGCTCATGGCCGCCGACCCCTCGGATGCGCGGGTCCGGCACGATCTGATGTCCACGCTCGTGCAATTCGCCGACTTGGTACGCGGCGACCAAACGGCGATCGCGAAGGCCGCATACAACGATGCGCGGCGACTTGCGCTCGTTCTGGCCACCGATCAATCACCAGACGGTCAGGCGCGTCGCGAGCTGGACCTGATCGAGCGGCGACTTGCGGACCTTGCGGCCGGTGTCAAGGTCACCGAGATCCGCTTGTTCAAGATTCTTGGAGAACGACGGGTGCTGATCCAAGCTGGCGATCCTCCGCCCCTGGTACGAACATCGATCGCCGTCGCGGCGACAGTCTCTCCTGGATGGACGAAGTATCTGCTCATGTTCGGCGCTGAGGGCCCAGCCGTGCTGCTCGAGGAGCGAGACCTGCAGCGATCGGACTGGGTGGTGCCGGCCGCCGGACCGCCGCCTTCACAGACCATCCTGCTCGTCGCGTCACCAAGGGCATTGTCCGATGCAGAAAAACGACAGTTGCTCACCGACGTTACCGCTATCGGAGGCCCGCGAACCGTCGAATGGGACTCGCAAATCGTCTGGGCGCCAACGGAGGAGACATTGGAGACCACGGCGACCTCCAGAGGATTTGAGACGTCGCCATGGGTCGACGCCGTGCGTCGGCGGATCCAGCAGCTTGGCCCCGTCAGCATCATCGGCCGCACCTTCGCGTTGGCCCCGGCACCGTGACACATCACCTCTTCATCACGTCACACCTGCGATAGACCAGCGATCAGCATCGCCGCCCCAAGGATGGCCAGGAGCACCGCGACGGTTGGCCGGAACTTCTCCTCAGGAATGCGACTCAACAATCGATGACCGAACACCGTCCCGCAGACGACGCCGATGGTCGCGAACGCGATCGTCGGCCACAGCGCGAGCAACTCGTCGCCCGTTGTCGCGAGGTAGACGGGCAGACGGGCGCCATCAACGATGAGCGCCACCGCGGTGGCCGTGGCGACAAACGCCTGCCTCGGCACATCGACGCCAAGCATCGCCGCGGATCGAATGCCGCCCTGATTGCCGACGAGTCCGCCAAGCAGACCTGACAGCGCACCGGCGATCCATGCCGCGGCGCCGCGAAAACGCATGCGCTTCGAGAGACCGGTCAGCTCGCTCGCTGCGACGAACAGCAGCAGCGAGCCGAAGAGGATCGTCAGGCCCGCGCTGCCGGCGCGTCCCTGCAGCAACGCACCGGTCAATCCGCCGGCGGCACTCGTCAGTCCGAAGCGCACGAGGAGACGGCGGTCGACTTGTCCCCGCAACAACCAGAATCGCGCCGCCGTTCCGACAACGTGAGGAATCGAGACCGCGGCAACGGCGATCTGGGTCGCCACCTGCGTCACGAATACCGGAGTGAGCAGACTGCCAATGCCGAAGCCCGCCACCGAGGCGATTCCACCTGCGGCGATG
>Ga0310888_10000247_pt1 | contig 11987 bp, 8 predicted proteins | sample T20D1metaG_FD_202510 | JGI IMG/M metagenome (GOLD analysis project Ga0310888, IMG submission 202510) | Lab incubated soil microbial communities from West Virginia University Organic Research Farm, Morgantown, WV, United States - T20D1 | ecosystem: Environmental > Terrestrial > Soil >...
GTCAGCTTCGCGATGAGCTCGGAGTCTTGCCGCCGGGCGACGTGCTCAAGTGCGCGCTCGCGCTGGCGCGGAATGAAAACGAGGCACGGCGCGTCCTGCTGTCGCGGCTGCCGACCCTCGAGCACTCCCGACTGCGTGGACACACCGGCGGTAACCTGCTTCTCTCGATGATGGAGCAGTACACCGGCGATTTTCTTGCCGCGGTCGACGGACTGCGGGCACTTCTTGGATGCAAGGGACGCGTGTGGCCGATCAGTACCGAGAAGGCGAGCATCTGTGCCGAATACGGCGACGGCACGAAGTCGCGCGAGGAAGTGGCGGTCGATGCCGGACAGACCGCCGGGAGCGCGATCGTGCGTCTCTGGCTGGAGCCGGAGGTGCGGCTGCATCCGGTCGTCGCCGAGGAGATCCCACGCTTCAACGCCGCAATCATCGGGCCCGGCAGTTTCTACACAAGCCTGCGACCGATTTTTCTCGTCAACGGCGCGTGCGAAGCGATTCAGCAGGTGAAGGGGCCGGTGATCCTCGTCACCAATCTGCTCACCGAGGGACGAGGGATGTCGAACTTCACTGCCGGTCACGCGGTGCGCGAGATGAGTGCGGCGATCGGACGGGAGATCGATGTGGTGCTCTTCAATACCGCGCGGCCCTCGGAAGAGACGCTGGCGCGCTATTGCGCCGAGCACAAACAGCCGCTGGAAGCTGGCGACATTCCGTCCTATTGTGAAATCGTGCGAGGCGACTTCTGGTACGGCGAGATCGCTCGTCACGATCGCCGTCGTCTGGCGCAGGCGGTGTGGGCCGTTCTTGCGCGAAGGCTCTTGTAACAAGGGGCAATGCCTGTCCTGGTTCTCGACGCGGTTTCGCTGTCCTTCGGTCATCTTCCACTGTTCCAGGGCGCCGACCTCAGGATCGAAGCAGGCGAGCGCATCGCCCTCATCGGCCGCAATGGATCCGGCAAATCAAGCCTGCTGAGAATTATTTCAGGCGAGACTCCGCCGGATGCCGGTGTCGTCTGGCGTGCGCCATCGTTGCGAGTCGCACGGTTGGGACAGGATGTCGCCGCGTATGCGCGTGACGGATCGAGTGTTTCCATCGACGGGACGCATTCGGTATTCGATGAAGTGGCGGCCGGACTGGAGACGCTCGCTGAACTCGTCACCGCGTATCATCACGCCGCGGTAGACGTGGCGGAGCGCGGAGAGGAACAGGCACTCACCCGGCTGGGGGATCTCCAGCATCAGCTCGAGGAACGTGACGGCTGGCGCCTCGAGCAAAAAGTTGAAATGGTGGTTTCCCGTCTTGGGTTGCCTGCCGACAGACCGATGCGGGAGCTGTCGGGTGGCTGGCGGCGGCGGGTGCTGCTGGGCAGAGCACTCGTATCAGAGCCAGATCTCCTGCTGCTCGACGAACCGACGAACCACCTGGACATCGACGCTATCCGCTGGCTCGAAGATTGTCTGACCGGCTTTGCCGGCGCCCTGCTGTTTGTGACCCATGACCGCGCGTTCCTTGGAAAACTCGCGACGCGGATCGTGGAGCTGGATCGCGGACGGCTGACGTCGTGGCCAGGCAGCTACGATCGCTATTGCCAGAAGAAAAGCGAAGCGCTCAATGCGGAGGCGCTGGAACTGGAGCGGCTCGATAAGAAGCTCGACAAAGAAGAAGCGTGGTTGCGACAGGGGGTGAAAGCCCGCCGAACCCGGAACGAAGGGCGAGTGCGCGAGCTGATGCAGCTGCGGAAACAACGCGCCTCCTATCGCGCGGAATCGGGACCCGTGCGGATGTCGGTTGACGCAGCTGACGCGTCGGGACGATTGGTCTTCGAGGTTGAACACGTCAGCAAGTCGTTCGGCGGTGTTCCGATCGTGCGCGACTTTTCTCAACGCATCCTGCGCGGCGACCGTATCGGTTTGATCGGGCCGAATGGGTCGGGAAAAACGACGCTCTTGAAGCTGCTGGTCGGCGAGCTGTCCCCGGACTCAGGGACGATTCGCCGCGGCGCGCGGGTTGAGGTCGCCTATTTCGATCAGCAGCGAGAGCAGCTTGATCCCGATCGAACGGTCGCCGACACGGTGAACGACGGCAACGACACCGTCGTAATCAACGGCGCTCCGCGCCACGTGCTGGGCTACCTTGCGGATTTCTTGTTCCCGCGGGATCGCGCCGTGTCACCCGTCCGCGTCCTCTCCGGTGGTGAACGCAACAGGCTCATGCTCGCGCGACTCTTCGCACGGCCGGCGAATGTGCTGGTGATGGATGAGCCGACCAACGACCTGGACATCGAGACGCTCGATCTCCTCGAGGAGGTGATCACCGATTTCGAGGGCACGATTTTGCTCGTCAGCCATGACCGGGTCTTCCTCGAGCACATCGTAACCAGCACGCTCGCGTTCGAGGGGGAGGGGCGTGTTATCGAGTACGTGGGTGGATATGAAGATTATCTGAGGCAGTCGGCGTCCGTGATCCGTGATCCGGGATCCGCCAAGTCGCAGCACCCGGGCGACTCATCAGCACGTGGTTCGGCGGGGCGCGATGCCGCCGGACCCCCCATCCCGGATCCCGGATCCCGGCTGCGTAAGAAACTCAGTTTCAACGAATCCCGCGAGCTCGAGTCGTTGCCCGAGCGCATCGCCTCGCTGGAATCGGAGCAATCGCGACTGCAGAAGGAGGCGGCATCGCCGGATTTCTACAAAGAATCCGGCGACCACATCCGCGCGGTCCTGGCGAGAATCGAGGCGATTGCTCCCGAACTCGATACAGCGCTGGCGCGCTGGATGGAACTCGAGGAGAGGCGGTGAGACGCTGATGCGTCAAATCTATTGTTCGAACGATTTCGTGAAGAGATCCTCAATCGCGCGCTTCCCGTTTTCCTGAATCTGGCGCGTGCCTGTCCCGGTGAAGTGCGGATGGGTGATCGTCGGGGTCGTCTCGAGCGACGTCCAGTCGCTGCCCGTCCAGCGAAACCACACGTCCTTGTCCTGGTCGAACACGAAGAGCGGCTTGTTGCAAAGCTTCGCAAACTCTGCGCCCCAGCCAGTTCCTCCGCGAACGGTTTTGTCCTCCTGGATCTTGCCGACGATGTAGATCTCCTGGCCGTGATTCACCTGGTACCACAATGTCTGAAGAATCTTTCGCAGCGTGGGACTGTCGATGTAACGGCGGTTCATGAGCCGCGACACGTATTCAAGACTGACATCTCCTGCCTGCAGCTCTTCATGATTGAGCACGCGGATGCCGCGCCGGCGCGCTTCGGTGTGGCCATCAAACGTGAAGTTCACTTCTTCGATGCCGTGACCCTCGGCGCATGCGCCGAACTCCGCTTCGGCGCCGGGAGCGGCACCGCTGAAAAGAATGAAATCGGTCTTTTGCATGTCCTGTCCAACCGTCCTAGCGTTTCACCTTGCGTTTTGTCGTCGCGGCGCTTCGCTTGACCGTCGCGACGCTCTTTCTTGCGGGTTTGCTGGCCGGTGGGTCCGGATCGGCGGCGTGCCCCGCCTTCAGTCGCGCCGCACGCTCGATGATCGTCGCCAGCATTTCTCCCGCTTCGCCGCCTTTCGCCGGCCGGTGTGACTTCCAGACGTCCGGTTGGTCCGCCGCGAGGATGTCTTCGAAATCGCCATCGCTCTTCACACTCTTTGGCGCGAACTCGACGATGTCGACATCGCCGGCCCAGTCATCGCGATGTTTGATCAGCAGCCAGCTGCGTCCATCCCCGCCTCCCCACCGGCCACCGGTGCGCACGAGCACCCATGAGCCCTTCAGCTTGTAGCCGTCCAGCGTGAACTTGAGATCTCCCTTCTTCAGCGCCGCATCGACATCAGGGCTCTCGGGTGTCCAGGTTCCCTGATCCCAAAGCATCACGATTCCGGCGCCGTAGCCTTCGGGGATGACACCTTCGAACGTGCCGTATTCGATCGGGTGATCCTCGACGTGCATCGCGAGCCGTTTTGTTTTCGGATCGAGCGACGGTCCTTTCGGCACTGCCCACGACAACAGAACACCCTTCCATTCGAGCCGGAAGTCGTAGTGCAGATGACTCGCGAGATGTTTCTGGACGCAGAAAAAGAGTCCCTGCTCGGGCTTTGCTTTCTTCGCGCGTTCCTCGGCGACGTTCACATCACCGGACGGCTCGGGCGTCGATTTGAAGTTGCGCTTCTGCTTGTACTTTTCTAAAACCATTTTTTCAATTGACTCGACCCATCATGCGCTTGATCCAGGGCGTCAGGGCAAACATCACAAGCGCGGCCAGCACCGAGAACGCGGCGACGGCGCCGAACAGCGTTGGCAGCGCGAACGATTCATAAAGGCCGGCGACGCGTCCGCCGATGTAATTGCCGACCGACGTGGCAAGAAACCAGATGCCCATCACCAGTCCCGCGATCCGTACTGGCGCAAGCTTGGTCATCGCACTGAGCCCGACCGGACTGAGCATCAACTCGCCAATCGTGTGCAGCAGGTAAGTCATCGTCAACCACATCGGGCTGACCTGGCCGCCCTGCTGCGCGGGGATAATCAGAATCGCAAAGCCGGCGCCCACGAAGATCAATGCCATCGCAAACTTCGCCGGACTGGATGGTTCTTTGCCCTGATCGCCCAGTCGCAGCCAAAGCCAGGCGAACACCGGCGCCAGCATCCACAGGAAAAGCGAGTTCTCCGACTGGAACCAGCTGCTGGGAAAGGGAAACCCGAGAAGGACGTTGTAGGTATTGCGATCGGCAAACAGGTTCAGCGTCGAACCGGCCTGTTCGAAGACGGACCAGAAGACAGCCGCCGCAAGGAACAGCGCCCCGATCGCATAGAGGCGATGTCGTTCTTCGCGGGTCCAATTGCTCGAACTAAACAGCCATCCGAAAAATCCGAGGGTCAGGAACAGAAGGAAGTACCCGGCAGCATCGGCAACCTGGGTGGCTGTAATTGGCAGAATGCCGACGAAGGTTCCGACGGCAAATAGTGCGATCGCGGCGATCAGAATCGATCCGATGAGCACCGCGCGACGACGTAAGGTCGCGGCCGCCTCGGGCGACTCGGCTGGCGCCGGATGTCGGCCGGCGTCGCCAAGATAACGACCTCCGGCCACGTATTGCACGAGGCCGAACAGCATGCCGACACCCGCCGAGGCGAATCCGATGTGCCAATTGACGTTCTGTCCGAGATAGCCGCACACGAGCGGGGCGAAGAACGCGCCCATGTTGATGCCCATGTAGAAGAGAGAGAATCCGGCGTCGCGGCGCTTGTCTTCCTTGGAATACAGGTACCCAACCATGACGCTGACATTGCCTTTCAACAGGCCAGTGCCAATCACGATCAGGAACAATCCGACATAAAATGTCGCCAGCGTCGGGACCGCCATGCTGAAATGGCCCGACGCGATCAGGATCCCACCGTACAGCACAGCACGGCGTTGCCCGATGAATCGGTCTGCGATCCATCCGCCGGGCAGCGTCATCATGTACACCATCGACGTATACAAGCCGTAAACCGCGCCTCCCTGTGCCGCGCTGAATCCGAGACCTCCCGACGCAACCGGCGCTGTCATGAACAGCAGCAGCAGCGCGCGCATGCCGTAATAGCTGAACCGCTCCCACATTTCGGTGAAGAACAGCGTGGACAGGCCGCGCGGGTGACCGAAGAAGGCGCGGTCGTGTTGGGATATCGCGGCGGCAAAATCTCTCGGGTGGGCACCAGCAGAGGCGGAGTCAGTCATGCTCCATCAGCATATGCGAACTCACAGGCGTACAATAAAGGCGTGCGGGTGCTCCTTATTTCGACCTACGACATGGGACGTCAGCCCTTCGGGCTCGCGTCTCCTGCCGCGTGGTTGCGCGAAGCCGGCGTCGACGTCGCGTGCGTAGATCTCACCCGGGAGAAACTCGGCGACGGGCAAATTGCCTGGGCCGAGATTGTCGCGTTCTTCTTGCCGATGCACACGGCCACCCGGCTGGCGATTCCAGTGATCGATCGTGTCCGGGCGACGAATGCGCGCGCGCGCTTGATTGCTTATGGTCTGTACGCACCGCTCAATGAAGAACTGATTCGTGAGCATGGCGTCGATCATGTGCTTGGAGGAGAGTTCGAACAGGCACTCCTCGACGCAGCACTTAACGGCGGAGTGACGCCGACATCGCCAATTCCTCGTCTTCAATTCCGCGTGCCGTCACGCGAGGCACTGCCGCCGCTCTCTGGCTACGCCACGCTGCAGATCGCCGGGGAAAGGCGGACAGTCGGATACACCGAAGCCAGTCGCGGATGCAAACATCGCTGTCGGCATTGCCCGATCGTTCCCGTGTACAACGGCCGGTTCCGTGTCATTCCGCCCGAAGTGGTTCTGGCCGACATCCGGTCACAGGTCGCGGCCGGCGCACGCCACATTACCTTTGGCGATCCGGACTTCTTCAACGGTATCCGGCACGCCGAACGCATCGTCGCGATGTTCCATGGGGAATTCCCCGACCTCACCTACGACGTCACGATCAAGGTTGAACACTTGCTGCAGCATGCGGAGGTGCTGCCGGTGCTGGTCGAGACCGGATGCGTGTTTGTCACCACCGCGGTCGAGTCGCTCGACGACGCCGTGCTGGCAAAGCTGGAGAAGGGACACACCCGTGCCGACTTCGAGCGCGTCGTCGAATTGTGCCGGAACGTCGGCCTCTCTTTAGCTCCGACATTCGTTCCGTTCACACCATGGACGACGGTGGCGAGTTATCTCGAGTTGTTGCACGCCATCGATCGGCTCGAACTGGTCGAGCACGTCGCGCCGATTCAGTTTGCGATCCGGCTCTTGATTCCGCAGGGCTCGCGCATGCTCGAACTCGAAGAAGTGCGAGCGGTCACTGGCGAATTCGCCCCGCACTCGCTCACCTATCCCTGGGTCCATCCCGATCCGGCAGTCGACGCACTCCAGTCAGAACTGACGAAGCTGATCGGCGTGAAGTTATCGCTCTCCCGCGCTGAATTGTTCGCGAAGGTGTGGGATCTCGCGCACGGTCGAACGAATGCGCCTGTTCCTCGCAGGCAGCCGGTGCTCGTGGCGAGATCGGCGATCCCGTATCTGAACGAACCTTGGTACTGTTGAGCGGAGCCTGCGGCGGAGCAGTTGGCTCTGTTGTGAATCCGAGTGGCGCGGTCAAGGACCGCGTCCGACAACTCAAACATTCGCTTGCGCGTCCTCATTCTCTCGACCACGACCGGTTATCAGCTTCGCTCGTTCGGCCACGCAGCCGAGGGTGCCGGCATTGAATTGATGTTCGCGACAGATCGTTGTCACCAACTCGACGATCCGTGGCGCGACAATGCGGTGGCGGTTCGCTTTCATGAGGAGGACGCCTCGCTCGAGGCGATCGTCGAGGCATCGCGTTCTCGCCCTCTCGACGGCGTCATTGCGGTCGGCGACCGGCCCGTCGTCCTCGCCGCCCGAGTTGCGGCGGCGCTGGGGCTGCGCGGTAATCACCCTGCGGCTGCGGCCGCGAGCATCAATAAGAGTCTGTTCAAGCAGGCACTGACGCGTGCCGATCTGCCCGTCCCCTGGTTCTTCGAAACCCGCAGCGACGCTCGTGTGTCGGCCGATCCGCGGGTGCAGTACCCGTGCGTGATCAAACCCGTTGGGTTGTCCGGCAGCCGCGGGGTGATGCGCGCGAACACAGCGGCGGAACTCGACGAGGCGAGCGCGAGGTTACAGGCGCTTCTCTCGCGAAAGGACGTCCGCGCGATTCGCAGCGGTCTTGAAGACACAATCCTGATCGAAGGATTCATCAGTGGGCGAGAATTTGCCGTCGAAGGCGTGATGACATCCGGCACGATGCAGGTGTTTGCCATCTTCGACAAGCCGGATCCATTAGATGGACCGTTTTTCGAGGAAACGATTTACGTGACGCCGTCGGCACTTGATCGCGCGACGCACGCAGCAGTTCTCGCCCAAGTGGCACGTGCAGGCAGCGCACTTGGTCTGGAACATGGTCCCTTCCACGCGGAGTGTCGCCTGGCGTCTGACGCGATTTACATCCTCGAAATGGCGGCGCGTCCGATCGGTGGCTTGTGCTCGAAAGTGCTTCGCTTCGAGGGCATCCCCGGAGTCGCCGCCGCGAGCCTGGAAGATGTACTACTTCGCCATGCGGTCGGACAGGACATCTCCGGCGTCGCTCGCGAGGAGCGCGCCGCGGGCGTCATGATGATTCCGATTCCCAGGAAGGGAATGCTCAAACGGGTCGAGGGAATCGAAGCGGCATCCAAGGTGGCAGGCATCGAGGAAGTGCAGATCACGGCCAAGATCGATCAACTACTAGAACCGCTGCCGGAGGCCGGCAGCTATCTCGGGTTCATTTTTGCGCGCAGGTCAGAGGGTAATGACGTGATCCGCTCGCTGAAGGCGGCGCACACACGATTGCGCTTCGACGTGGCGGCACCTATTACGGTGATGTGAACATTTGACATTGCGCGCCGCCAGGTTACTTGGCCTGCTGCGGCACGTAACCAGGAGGCAGCGCGGCCCCTTCGCCGAAGAAAAAATCTTCCATGTGCTTCTTTACGAGTTCCTGCGCCTCTTTCTGCCATGGCATCAGGCGGTACTCGTTCAAGATCATCTTCATCCGTTCTTCCCACATTTTCCACGCTTCCGCGGAAATGTTTTCGTAGATCCGTTGTCCGAGCTCTCCGGGCCACGGCGGCGCGTCGAGACCGAGCATTTCTTTCTGGAATTTCTGACAGTAGACCTTTCGGCCGGTCATGTTCGTTGAAGGTGATGGTGGTTGTGGAGGGCTGCACGGACTCATAAATGCGATTCTATCAGTGTCGGGAAGGCCTGAGATGCTCCTCTGTCCAACTGACTCATGTGTAGTCAGGCGTGTAAGGATTCGCTCCACTCCTGCAAACACCGTCGACGCTTCATTCGGTATCTCCGCGAAAATCAGTCACTTACAGGTGCCTTAAAACCAATCGACGGTCATTTTCGTGGCACAGCCTTTGATTCATGGGCTGGCGGAAAGAGAGAACGTCCGTGGAGAGCTACCAATCAATGCCGCACGACGACGAGCGCCCGAGGCCACCGGAACCGCCAGAGAAAGCGCCGGAGACTCCCACGGATGAACCAAAACCCGCGCCTGTCCAGGATCCACCCGCGGAACCTAATCGGGCTCCTTACGTTGTGCGGAGCCAGCGACAGGACGGCTTCAGTGAGAGTTGAACATGAATGACGCTGTAAACGCTCGAACGTCAGGGGAACGCAAGGAACGCCGCGGCTTCGCGTCAATGACGCCGGAGAAACAGCGCGAGATCGCCAGCAAAGGCGGACGCGCTGCGCACCAGAAAGGAACGGCGCACGAATGGACCTCTGAAGAAGCTCGATCGGCCGGCCGCAAGGGCGGGCAGATCAGTCGCGGTGGACGCGGCCGTCTTATCGAGTCCGATGGGTCAACCGCGATGCCTGCTGCTCAAACCGGCGACGCTTCCGAAAGTCCGACGTCGTTGGACGGTCAGTCGTAGAGGACCAACGAACCTCTGAGGAGACCTGTGCGTATGCCGAAACGCGAAGCGATTCTGCTGGTCGTGGCGCTGACTGTTGCGTCGAATGCTCTTGCGCAGAGTTCGACATCAAGCAGCAGTCAGCCGCAACAACCCGGCGGAACTCCCACCACGTCGACAGCGGGAACCCAGCAATCGGGCTCCTCGGGCGACGTCGAGACCCGCCCGGCGACAACAACGGTGAATGGGGATACGGGGTTGTGGTTCGTGCCGACGGGCGAGATTCTGCCGGCGAAGAAGTGGTCGGTGAGCGCCTACCGCGTGAACTTCGATCGGAACCAGGGGTTCACCGACGTGTCGGACTGGCCGGTGACGTTTGGGTTCGGGGCGGCGGATCGCGCGGAGATTTTCGGGGCGTGGACGCTGGTGCGGCGGGTCGATCGTGACGTCCGACCGTTGTTCGTGTCGACCGAACCGGTGGCGGGCGGGCTGGTCAACGAGGCGCCGTTCATCCGCCAGGGCTGGTCAGACAACCAGCTCGGGGACCTGTGGCTGGGCGCGAAGATCAATCTGACGTCGCAGTGGCGGCAGCAGCCGGCGGCGCTGGCGGTCCGCGGGATGGTGAAGGTTCCGACGGCGAAGACCGAGGACGAGGGGGTGGGGACCGGGAAGATGGATCTGGCGTTCGACTTCATTGGCAGCAAGGAAGTGAACGAGCGGGTCGAGTTCTCGGGGTATGGCGGCTTCATCTTCCGCGGCGATCCCGACGGGATCGATCTGGCCAACGGGCTGCGGTATGGCTTCGGCGTCGGGGTGCCGTCGCGCAAGAGCCTGCGATTCACCGCCGAACTGCACGGCGAGCGGTATCTGAGTGACTCGGTCACGATTGAGAGCCCGATGGTGACGCCGCTGATTGCCGCCGATGGCACGGCGCCGCCGCTGGTCACGGAGTTGAACTCGCCGCTCAATGCGACGTTCGGGTTGACGTGGCAGGGGAGCAATGGGGTGTTTGTCGGGGGCGGGATCAACTGGAACCTGAACATGAAGGCGCGCGACAAATACTTCAGCGGGTTCGAGGATCGGACGGGGGATGCGGCGGGCTGGCAGTTCCGCATCGGCTATCACCCGGGGGTGCGGGTGTATGTGCCGCCCCCCCCGCCACCACCGCCGCCGGCGCCGCCGGTGGCTGCGGCCCCGACCCACAATTTGACGGTGCGGGCGCAGTGCAACCCGTGCACGGTGCCGGTCGGGCAGGTGTCGACGGTGACGGCGGTGGCGATGGATTCAATCGGCTGTGCGGTGACGTATAGCTGGAGCGCGCCGACGGGCACGTTCTCGGATCGGACGAATCGGCAGACGCCGTGGACGGCGCCGCAGCAGCCGGGGACGGTGCCGGTGACGGTGACGGTGACGTGTCCGCAGGACGGCAAGACGGCGAGCGACACGGTCAACATCCAGGTCACGGCGGCGCCGGTGCGGGAGTTCACGTTCGAAGACGTGCACTTTGACTTCGACCGGTATTCGCTGCGGCCGGAAGCGACGCGGGCGCTGGATGAAGCGATCGCGACGATGCAGGCCAACCCGGATCTGAACATCGAGGTGGAAGGGCATACCTGCAACATCGGCACGGCGGAATACAACCTCGCGCTGGGCGAACGGCGGGCGACGGCGGTGCGCGACTACCTGACGAGCCGCGGCATCGGCGCGAACCGGTTGCGGACGGTCAGCTACGGTGAGGAGCGGCCGAAGCACGACAACAGCCGCGAAGAAACGCGCCGGCTGAACCGGCGGGCTGCGTTAGTCGTTCGACTGCAGCGGTAGCAAGCGACTCACGCGGACGGAAAAAGGGGCAAGGGACAAGGTCCCTTGTCCCTTTTTCCTTTTCCTTTTCCTGTGCCTATAAAGGCCTCGTCATCAGCAGAAGTTCGTCAACTCGTCGAGGCCCTCGGCGGTTCCGATGAAGTACGACGCGAGGCGGCGATTGCGCGGCTTGCGGTCATCGGGCCACGAGCCGTCGACGCGCTTCTGCAGGCGTACGCCTCCACGACCGATCGCGACATGCGCATCGCGGTTCTGCGGGCACTCGAGTCGTCCGGCGATCGGCGTACGATCCCGATTGCGAAACAGGCGATCGTGTTGGGAGGAGATCTCGCGGTCGCGGCCGCGGCTGCGCTCCGTGGATTGATCGACTCGCCACACGAGGCGACGGCTACTGAAGCGCTGGACCTGCTCGTCACCGCCGTCCTCGACACATCGGCCGAACGCGTCGTTCGCATGACGGCATTTGATCTGCTGCGGGCGATACCCGATGGCGCGCGCGATCGTATTCGCGAGGCGCTGAAGACCGATCCCGATCCGCACATGAAGGCACGCGCGCTGGACTCATCGAACAGCGTCGCCATGGCCGACGCGCTCTGGCAGGACGCCCTCGATGGAAAGTTGCCTGACTCCCCTGCCATCCTTCGCGACGTCGCGCAGACTCGCGCGTCGTCGGCCGGAGTGAGTTCAGTGCAAAAGATGATTGACGCCGT
>Ga0310888_10000254_pt1 | contig 11926 bp, 10 predicted proteins | sample T20D1metaG_FD_202510 | JGI IMG/M metagenome (GOLD analysis project Ga0310888, IMG submission 202510) | Lab incubated soil microbial communities from West Virginia University Organic Research Farm, Morgantown, WV, United States - T20D1 | ecosystem: Environmental > Terrestrial > Soil >...
CAGCGGTGCTCGCTCGCAAGCTTTTACCGAAGTCATCAGAAGCAAGACGGACTGTAATGGTGCCAAGCTTGACGCGATCGAACTTGAAGTTTCCATTTGGTTCAGTCTCTACTGAACGTCCATCCTCGAGTTCTACCTTGATTCCCGGTATTCCGGGTTCCTGCGGATTATCTTCACCATCAGCGTTGAGGTCGGCGAAGACACGTCCTCTAATAGTGCCGTGATCGCGACCTAATAATTTCATCAGGAAATTTTTTTCCGATGGGCCTCCCAGCCGTCGTGTGTAGGAAACCGTAAGGGATGAAAATCCATTCTGGGTTCCAGTCAAACCATCGCCGCGTAGCGCGCGTTGTAGGTTGGTAGTGAGCCCAATCGTATTAACTGAATCAAGACGCATCGCGAGAGTGATCGATCCGACAATGTTTTGCGGCGACTGAGTACCCAGCTTACTGTCATCGAAGCGCACTTCTCCGGTAGCGGTATAGCGCGAAAGCTTCGCCTGAAAGCGAACGCCTACCTCGGTGCTTCGCGTTTGCGGTAGCTCAATATCACCCAGGATTCGTTGAAGGAGATCTCGATTGAGCGCCAGAAAACGTTGAGGATCGTCTTCAAACGCCTGGCGAACGAGAGGCGGCAGTAACGACGGATTTCTTAGCACCAGACTAGAAAGCGATAGCGCGCTGTTCTGGTAGTTGAAATAGGCGGCGCCTGACCACCATTCGGCGTTGTGACGTATTTCGTTTCGCAATCCGAAGCCGCTATCCATTTTTGCGCCGGCGACCAGTTCGTGAGTTGTGTTGTAGCGAATCTCGAGACTGTTGTTCCAGTTATGTGCGAAGTCGAAGTTCGACGTTCCAACCAGACTGTTCGTTTCAAGCTGCGAGCTCAGCGCAAATCGTGAGGTCGAATCAATCCGTTGCCGCGTGTAACGCAATCCAAACTGGGCCCGTTTTCCAGCACGATAGTTCAATCCTCCAGTCAAGGTTGATCCACTGAAGGACAGACGACTCAGATTGAAAGTCTGTGCTCCTTTTGTCTGATTGTAGCTGGCGTAGGTAGTAAGGCGGTCGGATGTCTGCCAGCGGATTGCCGCGGCAAGCGTTGACCGGCCTCCGCCCTGGCCACCAATCGAAATGAAGGGTGACTGCCCATTTAGATCTGACACTTCGGTCCAAAAGTTTATTGGTCCTCGCTGAATTGCAAATCGACCTCGCCATGACACGGCGCGCTCGGAGTAAGCCACTTCGCCTTCGGCTGTTGTGTCTTCATCGGGAGTGTAGGCGGCGGTGAAAAGTGAACTCAGCCCGCCGCTCATTGAGTGGTTCTGCTCTGAGGGCGTCACCATCATGGCACCGGCACGAATAGTCAGCTGCTTGCTATTCTTCAGCGGATACATTCCGCCCAATACTCGCCCGCCTGCCGAATCGAGCAGAGAGATTGAAGGGCGGGCTAAACCTGCAAAAATTTCTGCGCCTCGAAACCTTGAATCGCGTTGAGAAGTCAGGTGGAATCCGCGGATCGTGTAGCCATTCAAACTAAGAGGCGAGAGATAGAGTTCGCTATCCAGCAGTTCGACAGATTCCTGCTTGTTTACGACACCTAACGACAGCCGATTAATGCCAAATCCAGTTTCAGCGTTAGGGAACAGATCGTTAGTTCGCTTGCCCAGGAAACTAAACAGATCGCCATGAAAATTAAGAATGCGGCCATTGCTGAGGCCGCGGTGATATTGAAGAGTTTGACTGACGAAAGCCCTTGCTCCGCCGTGAGGAGGACTAAACAATATCGAATACAACCCATCAGCTGGTGCGTTGACGGCCTGTGACTTGTTGCTCGCCTGAATACTAGCTTCGGCTGTCGGAATCGGATGGCCAACTACTTCTACGATTATGGTCTGGCGTCCTTTATCTGTATTTACAATCACGATCGTCTCACCAAAATCCAAACCGGTGAGACGCAACACGCGTTCGCCCAGAACACTGGTGCTTAGAGATCCGGGATCGACTACAGTCGCGGAGTGAATAATTGCGTCGAAGGTGAGATCGCGAACTTCTTTAATAAAGATCTTGACCCTCATCGCATAATTTGTCGCTGCTGCGGCCGGCGAAGAATTCACCGAGCTGACAGGTTGTGTTTGTGACAGCGCGGGCGCAGTTAAAAGCCCCGCCATCAGGGCAAGCTCACATACTCGTCGTGCTCGAACGCAACGCAACGAATTCATGGTGGGAGGGGGATCTTCTGCCGGGGAAATTTCTACTTGAGATCGAACGGAAGTTCATAGACTAGAGTGGCGGGTTCGAGCCCAGCTCGATCATAGGTTAGCGTCACTACGGCAGTGTAGTGGCCGGGCGGCAAATCGTCGCCCCAAGGAGCCTTGTAAATATCACGTTGGCCCGGCAGGAAGGCTTTTTCTTCGTTGCGACCCTTGCCAACCAGCTTGCCGCTTGCGTCAAGAATCGCAAACATACCGCGGAGGCGAACATGCGAGGTTCCGTGATTGTGAATATCTAATTGGATCTCCAGCTCGGAGGATCCGGTCGGAGGCTGAACCTTTCCGCTCTTTATTTCGACGGAGTACTCTGAAGCGCCTTCAGTTGCCAGCATCAATAAACCGCCAAGCCGCACAGCAAAATTTGCGCCGGCCTTTACATCGGGCTTTTCTACAGGCTCACCTTCGAAGAAAGGGATTGTGTAATAACCGCCCGAAGCATCCTTTGGCACGGAGATGATAGCTCGAATGGTACTTGAAGAATTTGGTTCTACGATTACTTCTTCGGGTGCAAACTGGACCCACATAGAAGCTGATCGCGGCAGCGTGCCTGGCCTACCGATAAGTCGAGCATTGTTTTGTTCATCGTACCAGTAGTCCCTAACCATACAATGGAAGCGCAACTTCGTAGTGGTATTGTTAACTACAGTGAAATTCTGTGTGTAGGTAAGCCCGCGCTTAACATTCGCGTCCACTAGTGCCGGAGTTAGACCAAGAGATTGCTTTTGAGCGTTAGCTCTTGCGCCAGCTGACAGTAATAGAGCGCAAGCGCAGACGACGTAAACGTACCGCCTGGGTTGAAACATTTGTGTCGCCTCCTTTCGAACAGAATCGCTTCCTGATTTCGAAGATTCATATAGAACCATCGACAACCAGGAAGCGACCCCGTAAAGGTTTAGCAGATCTACGGAATGGTTATTTCGTAGATCAGCCGAGAGCTCATCGCACCACTGACAGCGGAAGCACCGTTGGCGTTGCTGATAAAGTAGCCAACATATCGCGTCACTGCAGTACCGTTTGTCGCGGTGCTGGTGAAGATATTTGGGACTACCGCGCTGGGAGCCGCCACTGACGCAGCAGCCGCACCTTCACGAGTGGCCGCACGACCCTGGGCATCGCCCGCCGTTGAATCCAAAAGGACGGAAATGCTAGCTGTGTTATTGACGTGGCCAGAATAACGGGGTGTCAAACTGATCGGCGAGGTATAGGTTGCTCCGCTGGCGCCGATGGCGACACTGACGCCGGCCGTCGGAGTGCCGATACCCAAACCGTTGACGTTGCCAAAATCCAAACTAAACACGCCGGTTGAGCTGTTGCCCGTAGCGCCAACAACTGTTGCGCCACCAGCTGCAGTAGAAATGTCCAACTGCAAAGCATTTTGTGCAGTCGCGGTTAGGTTCAACTGCGATTGACTGGTTAGGCCATTGCGCTGCGGACCAACTTGCGCCGCTACGGAGCCGGCGAAGGCGAAGAGCCCAATCAGGGCGAGGAACAGTGGAAGTTTATTCTTAAGGGACATCATTGTTCTCCTATGTGGAAGATTGAGTTGAGAAAGGCCTGCTTGGGAGGGGTTAATTCCATCCAAAAAAAGCTTTCACCCTACGGCGAAAGCTGGCTGATTATGCCTGAGTCATCGACGATAAAAATAAATGGGGTAACGCCGTCCGGACCAACGCCGGAAGCGGCAACTCGGTATCCCGCTGTCAATTGCGCATTCGTTGGAGACGTCGGAACCGTCTGGAAGGTATAGCCTTGTCGTTTCAAAGTAGATCCCGCCATCACACCCAAATTTCCGTTGTAAATACCATTCAACTCCGACATGCGACCATATCGGCCAACTGTTACTTTCATGCTTACCTGAGTCTCATGTATCACCCGTAGGCACGCTTGGGCGGCCGCTTCCTGGGCAGCTGCTCTCGAGGCTATCAGGGACGGAACTGCAATGGCGGCAATAATGCCGATTATCGCGACTACGATCAGTAACTCGATAAGGGAAAATCCACGTTGGGGGTTAGGCGAGTACATAAGTTCTAAAAGGCGATGGCCGCCTGTCGTGATCGAGATTAGAATCGAGGTTCTCGTTGGAGCCTATCCAAGGAGGGAAGGGCTTTGCGGGAGTGACGGTCGGTTCACTTCAGCAGGTCGGTTGCCTCGCCGCACGCAGAAGCCATTATACATACCGCCAAACTGTTTGCAACAGATTTTTCGCTCAACTTGAACGATTCTGTGGGATTGTGTAGCGAAATAGGGCGCGGCTTTGGGCGGAGTCAAGGCCGTTTACAAGGAAAACTGGGCGGTGACTAATGGATGAGCTCGTAAGTGAGGGCTGCTCCGCGACCATTTTTTTGAGGGGTACTGCTCACCGTCTCGTCCACCAGGAACCCGACGTATCGAACAATTCGTTCGCCGCTTCTGACTCCCTCAACTTTGACGACGTGCCCCAGTTCGAGCCTTCTCAAACTCGCTTCGCTCGTCCCCTCTGTTAAGGAGAGACGACCGCTTTTATCATCAACGGCAGTTACGGTTATAACCATCGTGGCGGTTTCATCCTTAAAGCCTGAGAAACGAACGAGAAACTCAACTCTAGTCATGACTAGTGTGCCTGCCGCGGTTTGCTTCATCAGATCGGCTGTTGCCGAATCGGCAAGAACGACTTTCAGAGCGCACAACGTGTTGGAAGGCGTTTCCAATTCCTCAATGTAGCTTGATTTGGAGGATAACTGGATGATTGAAGCGGGTGTTACGTTGGCACTCAATGTCAAACCTGCTCCGCGCCGCACGCTGTCGGGCGTTTGACCCAGCGATGTAGCAGCGCAGACGGAGACCAGTGACCCAAGAATGACAAAATGCCAAACCAGTTTCATCAGCAGCACCAAGTAACCGTTATGTAGGTACTAAACGCTTATTGTGCTGCTTATTCTAGTTCTGAACGGCAGTCAAATCGAGGCGCCGCACCTCTCCATTAGTGAGACGAAGAAATGCTTCTTCCAGACTCTCCCGGGTCGGGGTCAACTCATAGACTCTGATCCCGTTCGTCACTAAAAGTTCATTCAGCTCCGGAATGCTTTCGACATCCGCACCGATCCGCAAGAACGCGTCCCCATTTTGGTTCACTACCACACCCGGTACGCTGGTTAGTAATTCAGTCGCAGCTGGTAGATTGTCGACTCGCATTTTGAATTGGCCTGTTGGACCACGCAATGCTTCTGGCTCACCTTCATAAAGCAAGTTCCCCTTGTGAATGATTCCAACCCGATTGCATACGTGTTCAACTTCCGTGAGGAGGTGACTCGACAGTAATACCGTCAATTTAAATTCATCTCTCAAACGTCGAATCAGTTCTCGCGTTTCGTGTATACCTTGAGGATCGAGACCATTCGTCGGCTCGTCGAGAATGATGAGTTCTGGCGTCGGTAAGAGCGCCTGGGCGATTCCCAAACGCTGACGCATTCCGTACGAGTAGACCTTCACCGGATCGCGCGCGCGATCGCGCAAGTCAACGATCTCGAGAACTTCTTCCAAGCGCTTCGATTGAACGCCGCCAGATAACGAAGCGAGCAGTTGCAGATTTCGTCGGCCGGAAAAATTCTCGTAGAACGCAGGCGTTTCGATGATTGCGCCGACGCGTGTGCGCGCTTTTAGATATTCCCAGCCTGACCCGCGTACGGGATACTTGATCACACCGGACGTAGGCCTGACGAGACCCAACAACATTCTCAGCGTCGTCGACTTCCCCGCCCCGTTTGGACCAAGAAAACCGTAGATGTCACCACGCTGAACACTGATCGTTAGACGATCAACTGCCGTGTGGGCACCGAACCTTTTCGTCAGGCTCTCAGTCTGTAGAGCTATCACCGTCATCGCCCTGATCAAAAACCTACTTCCACTAGCAACGGCCAGTGGTCCATTCGCCCGACCGCAGCATCTCGCAAAACCTCGACTCTTCCAACATGCACAACCCTGGGTGGGCCAAAGATGTAATCGATCCGACGATCATTGATCGCCGTATCACCGGCTGCGCGGCCCAGATCACGAAAGTCGCGCAGGATATGGCTATACGATTCGCTGTCGTGTTTCACATTATCCGTATAGAGATGTGTCTCGTTCGCCGCTTTTAGTTCAAAGTTGAAATCACCTGCTATGAAAACTTCCGACGAGGTCGAACGGCCCTGTGTCCAATCTATTAATGCCTCCGTATAAGCTCTCCGCTGCGCGGCATTGAATGCATCGGCGTGAGCGCTCAACAGGACGATCTCAGGCGTGTCAGCGCGGGCTCGGAATGAAGCGGCAAGTGCGTAACGAGCGCCTGTGGCGACGGGAATAAATTTCGCGCGCACATCCTTCACCAATACTGCCTCGAAGCGATCGCCCTGCCCCTGTTGAGCAACGGCACCTCGATACTTACCGCGTAAGAGTTTTAGCAAAACGTTTAGTTGTGCTGTGCCAGTCAGTTCTTGCAAAGCGACCGCATCAGGATCTGCACCTAAAATTACTTCTGCCACTGCCGGCAAATCTTTGTTGTGCGCCCGGGTATCGTCTTCAAGTTCGGCATAACCGATATTCCAGGTAAGCAAACGCAGCGAAACTACATTAGGAGAAGTTGGGTTTGACTCTTCAGCCGCACGCGGATGTGCGAAGTGAGCGGCACCCACAATCATCAGACCGAACAAGAGAAGAAGGATCAGTTTCACCCACATCTCAGGTAACAATATCCTTCCGCTCGAAGATGACCACTGCTAACAGCAATAATCCGGTTGTATAGGCGCCACAGATAAACGCGTTATGCCAAAGACTGTCCCAGGGAATATCCGGCTTGAACACGTCGCGCCAGAAATCCATGTCGGTCGTAAAGAAGTAGGGCCGCAGATGTTCGAAGAACTCCACGCGTCCCACGATGTAGAGGGTTAGATATGCGGCAATCGTCATAACGGTGGCTTGCACCGGAGAGTCGGACACCACTGAACAAACAAGAGCGAGAGCAGCCACAACGAGAAGCGCCCACGTACCCGAGAGTGCGGCGTAAGCGAAGCGCAGCAGTGCCTCATCGCGCATGATCTTGCCTGGCGCATCAACGAGATTAAGTGGGCCAGGATAAAGTTCGAGGTTTCCCCAACCGACGAAAATCAATCCCACCAATAGATTCAAGCCGATAAAAAAACTCAGAAGAAGACCGGCGTGTAGTGCTGACACGAAAAACTTCGTAAGCACGAGCGACGCGCGAGAAATTGGACGCGTGCAGATCATCCGCAGAGTGCCCGCACGCGCCTCGCCGGCGATCTGCGAGCCCGCACTCATTGAGACAAAGATCGGCAGGAGCAAAGTAAAAGAAAACAGGACTGAGTAGAGGGCGAAGGTTAAGCCGTTGAAGTATTCTTTTGATTCATATGTATATTTGAATTGCTCAACGGCCTGACCTCCTGTCTTGCGAGCGGCATAGGTGTAAAACCCCCAAAGCATTAACGCAACGAATCCGATCAAGACAGTAAATGAGAGATAGAAGCTTTTCGCGCGGAATAACTTTTCCAACTCTAGTCTAAGCAAGGTGAACATGCTGAACTTTCCCGTACTGAATTGATCAAACGTGGCTAGACCCTCTGTTGTTCAGCATAGTTACGGCTAGAAGTGAGGAACAACTGGACTAGCCACAGACGTGAGGTGTGGGTGGGTACGATTTGAAGACCGACTTGAGTGATCTGGCAACAGACGACAAACTGAAATGTATCGAACCTGGGCTTCGGCAACCGACTCGTTTCCTATCACATATAAATCACCGAACCTCAATGACAAGCTGAAGCGTATCGGACATTCGTTGACTCATTTTTCAGGGAACCTCGATCGCGTCGGCCCTAACTCCTTGCGCACTAACCTTCCGTTCCGGCTTGGGCTGTCGTACGTAGCACTACAAATTGGACGCAATGCCACATAAAAGCGTCTCATGGTGTTTACGACGTAAGGAATCCAGAATGAGACACATTCTCTTTAACTTTTGCGTGGCCTTGTCGCTCAGCAGTGCGATTATTCCTGCTAACGCCGAGACCTTTCTCTTCTCTAAACAGAGCGTACAATCGCTTATAAATGAGAGATGGGAAGGCGTAATTGAAGATGCCCGCAGACCAGTGGTCATAAGTGTCGACTTCAAAGCGAAACGGATCTCTCTAAACGGTGGTTCGTCACTGAGCATGTCACCTGAGTCGGCGATTGATAGTGTCAACCAAGTTAAGTTTGAACTGGTGAACGGGCCGCAGACACTTAAGTTCGCCGGAACTCGAAATGGAAGTCGAATAACAGGCGAATTGAATAACGGCAACCGCGTTTTTCCGTTCTGGCTTGAACTGCTTCCGTCGTTACCCAAGGCGGCGGATCGAGTTGAAGCGTGGCAACAGGATATCGCTGCTGTCCTCGCGCGATTCCTTCGCTACGACCGCAGCTTCAGTGAACCACGGCGACAGGCTGCGCGTGCTGCACTTGAGAATCTAAGATCAAATATCAACCGACTTAGTGACCAGGCAGTGATTGTCGCGTTAGCGCGGGCAGTCGCCATCTCAGGAAACGCTCATACGCGTTTGTATCTGATGCGAAACAGAACTGAAGTCAGACGCGTGCCGTTGCGTGTCTGGTGGTTCGGCAACGAACTCCGCATCATTCGAGCAGCGAACGCAAACAGGGACTTACTTGGTTGCCGCATTAACAATATTGGTCAATGGAATGTCAGAAGAGCTTTTCAAGAAGTCGAAGGGATTAAAGCAGGAAACGCATCATGGCAACGCTACATGAGCGTCTACTCTTTGACTAGTCCGGATATTTTGTTTGGGGCTGGCGTCCTGAAGAATGCAGATCGATTGCCCTTAGGCGTCAACTGTGATGGGAAGAATCGAACGGTAACTCTTCTGCCACTTCCCTTACGCCGCGCGACAAGTCCAGTCGAAGCGTGGTGGGATTTATCGCCGATGTACCCTCACACTGATGGATTGATTTCGGCACTCGAGGCTGAAAAAGCGCCGCTATACCTCCAGCATCCGGATCGGAATTACTGGGCTGGGTATCTCGAGGAACCAGCTGTCATCTATATACAATTCAACCGGGCGCAGGAAATGTCTGCGGCGCCGGTTGCAGGCTTCATCAAAGAAGTCACAGCGCTTCTTGAGAAGCACACCGTCAAGGGTCTCATTGTCGATGTGCGCTTCAACACCGGTGGTGATGCCGGCGTGAGTTCACCTCTTGTGGAAGCGCTGACTCCGCGACTTAAGGGTATGCCGGTGATTGTCCTTACTAGTCGAACAACTTTCTCAGCCGGCATCACCCTGGCGGCGCAGCTGAAACAGCACGCGAATGCGTCGGTCGTTGGAGAACCTGTAGGTGATGATCTTGATCTCTGGTCCGAGGGCGGAAATCTTCTTTTGCCGAACTCAGGTCTGACCGTTCATTACGCAAACGGCTTTCACACGTATTCTCAAAAGGAGTATCCCGCATTCAAACCTTACTTTTCTGACTTGAATGTAGCGACGTTGATGCCGAACCAGGTAGTTGAGCCGGCGTGGTCTGAATACTGGCGAGGAGAAGATCCAGTTTTGCAAGTGGCGCTTCGGCGGATTCATGAAATGCGTCCGAAGAAGGATATCAAAAAGCTTAAATTCTGAGGCTACGTAGAAATGGTAGGTCTGTAGTTGGAGGAAACGAGAGGTGGTTCGAAAAGTTTAGGCCACTTTTACTTGATCGATCTTGCTTAAAAAAGCCGCCTCACACTGCTTCCAACGACTCGCCGGCGGCTCTTCTTTCCGCGACAATTTTGACCTTCTTAAGTTCAGATTTGTCGAGACCAAAAAATCTCGCCATCTCGACGATCTGATCTGCATCTACGAAATCCGTTGGCTTGTCACAGAACTTGCGCATACCGGGAGCAAACTCCCGGCACTTCATTGTTTTCGGAATTTTCAGGCCGATGCCGCATGAGCCTTGTTCCGAGTAATGCAAACAGAAATCGCAAATATTCATATTTCATTCCTCAGCTAAGCTTCGCCCATTTTACACGGGTTCGCTCATCTTGCACGACGCGGCCGAAACGAACGGACGTGGCTCGTCCTCCGCGCAGGAATAAGTGACTTGGTTGCAGTCGAGATCGAACTGTGCACGCCGCCAAAGCCTTCAGGGACAACTCGCTTTACTCGTTGACCTATCAATCGCTCGATTGCCCGCATTGACAACTCGTCGACCGGCGTAACAATCGTAATCGCCTTGCCTTGATTGCCTGCTCTACCCGTGCGTCCAACGCGATGTACGTAATCTTCCGGGGCTGCAGGAACATCGTAGTTAATGACGTGCGACACCGCATCGACGTCCAGTCCGCGTGCGGCAATGTCGGTAGCGACTAAAACCCGCGCGCGGCCATCGCGAAATTCCCGCAATGCGGCTTCGCGCTGCGGCTGACTACGATCAGCATGAATACGATTCACGGTGTGATTGCGAGCTCTGAGAATGTGTGAAAGTCGTTCTGAGCCGCGACGAGTGCGCGTAAACACCAGAACCCTTTCAAGGGAGTCTTGCTGGTTCTCGCGCTCAAGCAAATCAAGCAAGAGAGCCATTTTGTTTTCCTGAGCGACTGAGTAAGCAGTCTGTTCGACCATCTGCGCCGCTCCACCGCGGCGATTTACCTCAACCAGCTTTGGTTGAGTCATCGTCGTACGCGCCAGACTCTCGATACTCGACGACATCGTGGCTGAGAACAATAGTGTCTGACGTTTTGTGGGTAGCTTTGCCAGCACTCGTCTGATCGCCGGAAGGAAACCCATGTCGAGCATGCGATCGGCCTCATCAAGAACAAGGACTTCGACTGTCGATAGATTGATGGCGCCGCGTTCCATCAGGTCGAGTAAACGACCCGGTGTTGCGATTACAACAGTTCCCGATCGTCGTAGTTCGTTAATTTGCGTTCTCATGTTTGCGCCGCCCATAACGACTACGCTGCGGTTCGATTTGACTGGATTCAGTTCGCCGTAGTTCTTTTGGATTTGCAGCGCGAGTTCGCGTGTGGGTGAAAGTACGAGGACGCGCACGCCGGGACGCGGACGTTCGCTTATCCTTTGAATGATCGGAAGCAGGAAAGCAGCAGTTTTGCCCGTGCCGGTTTCAGCACAGCCGATCAGATCCTGCCCATTGAGGATGATCGGTATTGCTTTCGCTTGTATCGGGGTTGGATTTTCATATCCAAGGGACTTACACGCGTTCAATTGCGCGTTTGTTAATCCCAGTTGAGAAAAATTCATAGATTCCTTTTTAAGTGTGCGAACACCCAGGGTATTGAGTCTTCGCGGTGTGAGTGAAGGCGGCGCGGCTCTCCCCAATAAATCAATCATCACGGAGATTATCCGCGCGCCTTATGTGCTGATTGTTACCAGCGTGGTTCGGAGTGTCCGCCGTTGTTACCGCCAAAGCCACCGCCGTTATTGCTATAGCCACGTGAGCCTCCGTTGCGATTTTCGCGTGGTTTGGCTTCGTTGACTTTCAGCGAGCGGCCACCGACTTCTTTGCCATTGAATTGCTCAATTGCTGAAGCGGCTTCTTCCTTAGTAGACATCTCGACGAAGGCGAAGCCTCTCGAACGTCCAGTGTCGCGGTCTTCCACAACACTCGCTGATTCAACCGTTCCGGCCTGAGTAAACA
>Ga0310888_10000258_pt1 | contig 11856 bp, 11 predicted proteins | sample T20D1metaG_FD_202510 | JGI IMG/M metagenome (GOLD analysis project Ga0310888, IMG submission 202510) | Lab incubated soil microbial communities from West Virginia University Organic Research Farm, Morgantown, WV, United States - T20D1 | ecosystem: Environmental > Terrestrial > Soil >...
ACCGCCTTCTGAAAAGTCTCCTCGATCTTGCGCGACTGTTCAGCGGTGAGCGCCAGCTCTCTCTTGTATAGCTCGTTCAGCCACCACTTGAAGGTGAATACCTGCGGAGCCGGCTTGCCTCCCTGTTCGGGGTCGGGAGAAAAGCCGCGGAGTGTGGCGGCGAAGGCGAGTGTGGCGAGCGCAACGACGACGATTGAGGAGAAAGGCTTCAGCGATCTCATGATGACTACAGGTGGAACTACGACCTGATTGAAAGTGACGTTTACTGCTCTAGGTGCAAGCAGATACGGTAACACGCATGAGCCCCGGGCGCACGCGTCCGGGCCCCGTTCGGGGAGGCTCAATTCTCCGGGGCGTTCGCCAGGGCCTCGAGGCGCCGGATGACCGATTCGACGATGTTGTCAGGGGTCGAGGCGCCGGAGGTGAGGCCGATGACGACCGGCCCGCCCGGCAGCCAGTTCCGGGCCGTGACTTCCAGCTTTTCACCCACCGGCTTATGCCGGATCTCGGAGGCCGACAGCAGGCCGGAGGCGTCGGCAATGTGGTAGGTCGGCCGCTGGTCGGCGCATATTCGCGCCAGGTTGCAGGTATTACTGCTGTTGTAGCCGCCGATGACGACTACGAGGTCGATCGGCTGTTCGGCGAGCAGGGTAATCACCGCGTCCTGCCGATCCTGGGTTGCGCTGCAAATCGTGTCGAAGGCGCGGAAACGTGACGGAAGCTCTCCGTCGCCATGCCGGTCGCGCATCGCCGCCCGGAACATTTCGCCGATCTCCAGCGATTCGGAGCTGAGCATGGTCGTCTGGTTGGCGCAGCCCACGCGCTGAAGATGCGTTTCGGGATCGAAGCCGGGAGAGACCGCGCGCTCGAACCGCTGGAGGAGCGCACCGGGGCTCCCACCGTGGCGGATGTAGTCGCACACGATTGTTGCCTCGGCGTGATCCAGGACGACCAGGTACGCGCCACCGCCGGCATGAAGTGCCTGCGAGGCCGTTGCGCGCGTCTCCTCGTGCCAGTACTTGCCGTGAATGATCGCGGTGTACCCGTCCTCCGCGTACCGCTTCACGTTCTTCCAGACGTTGAGAACCGAGCCGCACGTCGTGTCGACCAGCGTGCAGCCGCGGCCGACCAGATCCTCCAGCAGTTCCACCGTCGTGCCGAACGCCGGCAGGATCACCACGTCGTTCGCGGTGAGGCCGTCGAGCGACTCGCCGGGATCGCTCAGAAACCGGATCCCCTGGTCGCGAAGCTGCGCGTTCACATGGGGGTTGTGGATGATTTCGCCGGTGAGAAAGACCTGCCGATCAGGGAAGCGGCGACGGGCCTGGTACGCGTAATCCACCGCGCGATCGACGCCGTAGCAGAAGCCGAACTCGCGGGCGAGGTGCACGAGCAGCCGTCCCGATCGGTACTGGTACTGCGATTCCTTGACTGTCGCGACGAGACCGCTGCCGTAGCTGCCTTCCAGGACAGGTGCGACCTCATGCTTGAGGTCGAGCCCCTTCTTGAAGATTAGTGGCGGCACTCAGCGGACGTCCCAGGCCCTGGGAGTCATTGCATCGAGCGTCCGCAGGGCGGCAGGCCCGTTCCGCGATACGGCGACCTCGATCTGGCCGAGGAACTCCTCATCGGAGAAGGTGGTCGGCACTGGACGCGCCGTCAGGTCCTCACTGTCGTTCGCGACGACGTGCATCAGCGTCGCGTCGTTGGTATCCGTAAAGGTGTGCGTCCACTGCCCGGTGAGCAGGCCCGCGGCGAATGCTGCGGCGGCGACACCCGCGGCCCATCGCATCCTCGGACGCGAGGGCGTCAGGAACGTCGTCGCCGGGCGTTGCATCGGGAACGTGACGAGGCGGCCGGGCCGTCCGTCCTGCTCGACCCGCTGCAGGATGCGCGCCTGCTGCCGTTCCAGCTTCGCCTCGGGGAATGCCTCGCCAGCTTCCTGCGTTGCCGCGGCGTCGAGCTCGGAGAGGATGCCGACGATCTCGACGCGACGTAGCTCGCAGCGTGTGCAGGCCACGAGGTGCGTCTGCTCGTCTTCCGTCCGCCCGGCGGCCGTTGACGGCGGCAGGCAGATCTCGATGAGCCTGTCGTCAGAGATGTGTCGATCGTTCATGCGACCTCGCACGGCGGTGGTGCCAGCAGCGTCCGCAGACGGCGGATCGCGCGGAAGAGATGTACCCGTACCGTCGCCTCGCTGACGCCAAGAGCGGCACTGACGTCGGCCGTGCTCTGCTCGGCGACGTGGCACAGCGTGAACACCGCGCGCTGGCGATCGGGCAACCGCTCGATCGCGTCAGCAATCTGCTTCGCGCGTTCACTGGACATCAACCGCGCTTCCGGACCCGGCTGCAGGGCAACGGGATCGGGAACGACCTGCTCCCCCTGCGAGGCCATCGGCATGACCCAGCGGAGACGCCGGGCCCGTGCCTTCCCGATATCCAGACACGCGTTCACCAGGATGCGGGTGAACCAGACCTCGAAGGGCAGGTCCTCCCGGTACATCGTGATGTGCGTAAACACCTTGACGAACGCGTCCTGGACCGCTTCGTCGGCGTCGTACGCGTCGCGCAGGTAGTGATACGCGATCCGCACGGCGCGGCGCTGCTGGGCGGCGACCAGATCCGCGAATTTTTCCCGGGCCGCTTCGCGATCCCCGGCGAGGACCAGGGCTTTCACGTGGGCCGCAGTCTCCGAGTCTTTCGACCGGACCCGCGCCGCCGGCGCGGGGGAGTGGGGCGTCGCCCTGCCTCCCGAGGCTGTGCCCCCGGGGGCCGTGCCGACCGTCGCTGCGCGTCGCGCCTGCGTTCTCATTCTGGATTACGGGATGCCGTCCCGGAACGTTTACTGAAGCAACAATATACGGTACGATCGGCTTTTTCTTCAGGGAGAAACACTGCGGTCCGGCGCTCGGTCGGCCGCTGCGGGCCGTGCTTGTGGTACGGGCCCACAGGAGTCAAGAAACGATGACCATACAGGTTGAGCGGGCGCACGGGCTCGAGGCGCTTGGAATTGTTCGCTCGGGCAGCGTTCACTGGAACCTGAGCCCGGCCGCCCTCTACGAGGAGGCGCTGCGCCGCGGCGAAGCCCAACTGGCCGCCGAGGGACCGCTCGTCGCCCGGACCGGGCAGCACACGGGCCGGTCGCCCAATGACAAGTTTGTCGTCAAGGAGCCGAGCAGCGATCAGCACGTCCACTGGGGCGCGGTGAACAAGCCGATCGAGGAAGCCAGATTCGACGCGCTCCACCGCGACATGATGGCTTACGCGCAGGACAAGGATCTCTTCGTCCTCGACGCCTGGGGCGGCACCGACCCGAAGTACCGCCTGCCGATTCGCGTGGTCAACGAGTTCGCGTGGCACAACCTGTTCGCGCGCAACATGTTTCTCCCGGAGAACGATCCGGTGAAGCGCGCCACGCATCGCCCCGAATACACCGTCATCGATTTCCCCAAGTTCAAGGCCGACCCGGCGCGCCACGGCACTCGCTCCGAGGTGTTCATCCTCGTCCACTTCGGGCGGAAGCTCGTGCTGATTGGCGGGACGCACTACGCGGGAGAAATCAAGAAGTCGATCTTCACGATCCTGAACTACACGCTGCCGCTCCAGGGCGTGATGCCGATGCACTGCTCGGCCAACGTCGGGGACGACGGCGACACAGCGCTCTTCTTCGGACTCTCCGGCACCGGCAAGACGACGCTGTCGAGCGATCCGCGCCGCCGCCTGATCGGCGACGACGAGCATGGATGGAGCGACACGGGCGTTTTCAATTTCGAGGGCGGTTGCTACGCGAAGGTAATCAAGCTGTCGGCCGACGCGGAGCCGCAGATCTACGCGACGACAAAACGCTTCGGCACAATTCTCGAGAACGTCGTCATCGATCCGGACCAGCGCACACTGGATCTCGACAACGCCTCCCTCACCGAGAACACCCGCGGCTCCTATCCCATCGACTTCATCGACAACGCAGAGCTCTCCGGACGTGCCGGGCATCCGACGAACGTGGTGATGCTGACGGCGGACGCCTACGGCGTGCTCCCGCCAATCGCGCGGCTGACGCCTGATGGCGCGATGTACCACTTCCTGTCGGGATACACGGCGCGCGTTGCGGGAACCGAAAAGGGTGTGACCGAGCCGAAGGCGACGTTCAGCACCTGTTTCGGCGCGCCGTTCCTGCCGCTGAACCCGAACGTCTATGCGCGGATGCTGGGCGAGAAGATCGCCAGGCACAATGCGCGCGTCTGGCTGGTCAACACCGGCTGGACGGGCGGGCCGTACGGCGTCGGCAGCCGGATGAAGATCGCGCACACGCGCGCAATGATCACGGCGGCGCTGACGGGCCTCCTCGACAACGTCGAGTACAAACGCCATCCGGTTCTCAATGTCGACGTGCCGGTGACCTGCCCCGGAGTTCCAAACGAGGTGCTCGACCCGCGCAGCACATGGCCGGACGCCGGCAAGTATGACGAGCAGGCGAAGAAGCTCGCCGGCGAGTTCATCGAGAACTTCAAGAAGTTCGAGCAGGACGTGGCGGCCGCAGTGAAAGAGGCCGGCCCGAAGGCGTGAACGATCGCTACGAGCCCGTTATTGGGCTCGAGATTCACGCGCAGCTTCAAACACGTACAAAGATCTTCTGTGGGTGCAGCACCGCCTTCGGTGCTGCACCGAATTCTCAGGTCTGTCCAGTCTGCCTCGGCCTCCCCGGCGCACTGCCGGTGCTCAACGGGCTGGCGGTGGATTACGCCATCAAGGCGGCGCTCGCACTTGGCTGCTCGGTCCAGCCGCAGTCGATCTTCGCGCGCAAGAACTACTTCTACCCGGATCTCCCGAAGGGCTATCAGATCTCCCAGTATGAGCGGCCGCTTGCGCTCGGCGGCGGCCTCGAGATCGCCGTTGACGGGGCGACGAGGTGGGTCGGGCTCACGCGTATCCACATGGAGGAGGACGCCGGGAAATCGCTCCACGAAGGATTTCCGGATTCGGATCGGCGGACGTACGTCGACTACAACCGCAGCGGCGTTCCGCTGATCGAGATCGTCTCCGAGCCGGACATGCGATCTGCGGCCGAAGCATCGGAGTTCTTCTCGCGCCTGCGCGACATCATCGTCTGGATCGGTGTCAACGACGGCAACATGGAAGAGGGGAGCCTGCGCTGCGACGCCAATGTCTCGGTTCGCCGGCGCGGTGAATCAAAGCTGGGCACCAAGGCCGAGGTGAAGAACGTCAACTCCTTCCGCTACGTCGGGAAGGCCATCGACTACGAGATCGAGCGTCAGATCGATCTGCTCGAGAGCGGCGGGAAGGTGGTTCAGGAAACCCGGTTGTGGGATTCTGCCGAGGGCCGCACCCATTCGATGCGCAGCAAGGAAGAAGCGCACGACTACCGCTATTTCCCTGAACCCGATCTGCCACCGCTCGTCGTCGACGAGACGCGCATCGCCCGTGTCCGGGCGACGATGCCCGAACTGCCGGATGCCCGGCGAAAACGCTTCGTCACGCAGTACGCGATTCCCGAGTACGACGCCGGCGTCCTGACAGGGGAAGCGGCGCTCGCCGACTACTACGAGGCCGTGGCGGCCGCCGCGGGCAACGCCAAGGCGGCCAGCAACTGGGTGATGGGAGAGCTGCTCCGCACCCTCAAAGAGCGTGGCCAGGACGTCGCCGTGCAGCCGCTGCAGGCGGACCGGCTGGCCGGGCTCATACGGCTCATCGATCGGGGAACGATCAGCAGTTCCGTCGCCAAGGACGTCTTCGCGAAGATGTACGACTCCGGCCGCACGGCCGACGAGATCGTGGCAGCAGAAGGCCTGTCGCAGATCGGAGACGAGTCCGCACTGCTGGAGATCATCCGGGGCGTGATCGCTGCCAACGCCGATGCCGTCGCGCAGTACCGGGCGGGGAAGACGCAGACCTTCGGCTTCCTCGTCGGGCAGGTCATGAAAGGAAGCAAGGGCAAGGCACACCCGAAGCTTGCGAGTGAGCTGCTGAAGAAGCAGTTAGATAGTTAGCTATCCAACGAGCCAGCGAGATCGCTATAATCCATTCCTCCGAATCAAGTGAATAGGTCAGCGGCCATGGGTGCAGAGGTCGGGTGATCGAGGCGCACCATCTCTCGAAGATGTACAGCCGTGGTCTGTACGCGCTCCACGATCTCTCGCTCTCGGTGAAGAAGGGCGAGTTCGTCTTCCTGACCGGCCCCAGCGGTGCGGGCAAGTCCACGTTCCTGCGCCTGCTGCTGATGCAGGAGCGTCCCACCTCGGGCGAGCTCATTGTCAATGGCCAGAACCTGGCGACCCTGCGACGGCGGGAAGTTCAGGAGTACCGGCGCAACATCGGTTTCATCTTCCAGGACTTCAAGCTGATTCACTCGCGGACGTTGCTCGAGAACGTGTCGTTCGTCGCTGAGGTGATCGGTGTGCCGGCGCCCCAGCAGCGCCGCCGCGCGTTTCAGGTGCTGAAATGGGTGGGCTTGCAGCATCGCATGAACGCCTATCCGGCCACCTTGTCGGGCGGGGAGCAGCAGCGCATTGCCATCGCGCGAGCACTCGTCAACAACCCGTCGATGGTGCTCGCCGACGAGCCGACAGGAAACCTGGATCCGGACCTCTCGCTGGAAATCATGAACCTCCTGCGCGAGGTGAACGCCGCCGGCACGACCGTTGTCGTGGCGACGCATGACCGCGAGCTGATTCGACTCGTTGGCCGGCGGACGGTCACGCTCGATCAAGGCAAGGTGGTGGAAGTCGCATGAGGGCGCTCGGCTACTCGTTTCGACTCGGGTGGTCGGGCATCCGGCAAAGCGGCGGATCGGGAGCGTTCGCGGTTCTCGCGATCACTCTGGCCATGATCGTCCTCGGCACGCTCCTGTTGCTCACGTGGAACGGCGAGCGCCTGCTGGCCCGCTGGTCATCGGCCGCGGAGTTCTCGGTGTATTTGCGGGACGATGCCACATCGGAGGAACGGGGCGCGATCGAAACGATGATCGATCAGAGCGGTGTCGGCCTGTCTCGCGAGTATGTCTCCAAGGCTGACGCGCTTGCGCACTTCCGGCGCGAGTTCGCCGAGCTGGCGACGCTGGCGGCAAGCTTCGACGACAACCCGTTTCCAGCGTCGGTCGAGGTGCGCCTGAAACCGGAGGCTGAAGCCGACGGCCGGGCGGCCGGCCTGGTCCGCCGGCTCGCGTCCGCCGCGGGAGTCGCGGATGTGGGCTACGACCGCGAGTGGTTGGGCCGCGTTGCCGCGACGCTGCAGACGGTGCGCGCGGCGGGTCTGGCCTTGGCGGCGTTGATGGCGCTCGCGGCGGTGGTCACCGTGGCGACGGTCGTACGCCTGAATCTCCACGCGCGCCGCAATGAGATAGAGATCATGGAGCTCGTCGGGGCGCCGCTGGCGTTCATCCGCGGGCCGTTTGTCGCCGAAGGATTCCTCCAGGGTGGGATCGGCGCGCTCGTCGCCCTTGTGCTGCTGTGGATGGGTTTTGCGCTCGTGGGGGAATGGTGGGGGACCAGCATCCGCGCCATGCTCGGGGGGGACGGGATTGAATTCCTGCCAGTCCGTCTGCTGGTATTTCTCCTCGCGGGCGGGATGCTCGTTGGCGGCGCCGGCGGGTTCGCGGCCGCCCGGCACGCCGGATAGGGCCGGGCTGAGATGGCACTTTTGGACCAGCGGTTTGCACTAATTGACAGGTCCTCAGTACGGTAGCTAGACTGGATCGAATCAGGGATATGCCCGCGACGCGGAACCGCTTCACACGCTTCCTGACCGATTCGCGTCTGCCGGCCGAGCCCGTCATCTATTCCGTTTCCAGTTTCTACAGGGAAGAGTTCCTGAAACGCCAGCGGTGCCTCGAGCAGCAGCGTGAGTTCTATTCCGAGCGCGCCATCAACGACGTCGAGCAGGCGCTGCTGAAAGTCATCGCACAGCTCGACCGGCTCTGCACCGAAGGCAACGCCGACGAAGTGGTCGGCCGCCTCCTCAAGCAATTCGACATCGTGACCGGGCTCTCGGCCTGGACCGATCCCCGGCACGTCAACTGACACTCATCTGACACAGCTCGACCACAGGCTCCGCGAGGACCTCGCCGCAATCGTGCGCGCCGCAATCGACGGCGTGGACGCCGGAGGCTTGGTACGTCGTGCGCTCGACGACCCGGACGTGATCGATCCGCTGCAGCGCGCACGCTCGGTGGACGTGATTGCTGCCGGCAAGGCGTCGGCCGTCATGCTGAACGCGTTTGAGTCCTCCACCGCAGTGCCGCTCCGACGTGTGCTCGGCATCGGCCCGCACCGGCCGGCGCTTCTGCCGGAAGATGCGGAGTGGCAGAGCGGTGGGCATCCGCTTCCGAACGATGGAAGTGTCGCCGGGGCCCGGCGGGCGCTGGAGATCGCGAGCGCATCCGGACCTGATGATCTGCTGGTGGTCCTGCTGTCGGGTGGAGGATCGGCGCTGATGACGCTGCCCGCCGCGGGCATCGCCCTCGCCGAGAAGCAGCAGACGGCGCGGATGCTGATGGCGCAGAGCGCGGACATCTATCAGCTGAACACGGTGCGCAAGCACCTTTCAGCGATCAAGGGCGGTCAGCTCGCCGCCGCCGCCCGCGGTCAGGTCCTCACGCTCGCCGTGTCCGACGTCGTCGGTGACGATCTCTCCGTAATCGCGTCCGGGCCGACGGTCGCCGACGAGAGCACGTACGCGCAGGCTCTCGAGATTCTGCGCGCACACGGTGGAGAGGGGGCGTATCCCGCGGCAGTCGTCGAGCGGCTGCGACAGGGCGTGGCCGGAGCGTGGGCGGAAACGCCGGCGACCGGTGATGCGCGACTGCGACGCTCGATGGCGCGCGTGATCGGTCCACAGCGCGGCGCGATCGACGGGGCTGAGTCTGTGGCGAGGAGGCTCGGCTACCACGTGCACGTCGTTCAGGAGCCGGTCACCGGTGAAGCGCGGACCAGCGCCGTGGCGCACGTCGAGCGCGTCGCCGCAGCGATCCGTTCACTCCCGCGGCCGGTCTGCGTGATCTCGTCCGGCGAAACGACCGTCACGGTACGCGGCCGCGGCAAGGGAGGACGGAATCAGGAGTTCGCTCTGGCTATGGCGTCCGTGCTCGCCTTGCTTGGCGAGCATGTCGCGGCGACGAGCATCGGCACCGACGGAATCGACGGGCCGACTGACGCGGCCGGCGCGATTGTCGACGCGCTCACACTGCAGCGCGCGCGCGCCGCGAGCCTCGCACCGGACGAATTTCTGAACGACAACAACACCTATGAATTTTTTGAAAGGTTGGGAGATTTGATCAAGACAGGGCCGACGGCAACGAACGTCGGCGATTTGCAGGTTATCCTCGCGGGTTGATGTCGGCGCTACTCCAACTCATCCGCGACCGCGTTCATCACCCCGCCACAGCTCGAGAGCTCGCCCAGATCCTCAAGATTCCCCGCGACGAGCGATCCTCCTTCAAACGTCAGCTGAAAGCACTCGTCGCCGCCGGCGAGCTTGTCCAGATCAGGGGAAACCGTTTCGGCGTCCGCGACCGGATGGACCTGGTCGTCGGCAAGCTGTCAACGAACCCGGGCGGGTTCGGCTTCGTCGTGCCCGAGCACGCGTCTCCGGGGGAGCGGAAGGACATCTATATCGCCGGGGGGAACCTGCTCGAGGCGATGCACGGCGATCGCGTGGTCGCCCGCGTCGAGCGTGAAACGCCAAAGGGCCTGGAAGGCCGCATCGTCCAGATTCTCGAGCGTGGCAACGAAACCATTGTCGGCCGCTTCGAGTCGGACCGCACCGGGCTTGGCTACGTCGTTCCGTTCGACCGCCGCGTACTGACGGACATCCAGGTGCCGACCGGCCAGTCGTCTTCGGCAGAAGCGGGCGAGATGGTTCTCGTCGAGATCACGCGCTGGCCAACCGCGACGCGCGGTCCGGTCGGGCGGGTTGTCGAGGTGCTGGGGCGCATCGAGGATCCGGGCGTCGACACGCAGATCATCATCCGGAAGTTCGGCATTCCTGACGCCCACTCGCCGGAGTCGGTCGACGAGGCGCGCCGGATCGGGACCGCCGTGAACGAGCGGGATATCCGTGGCCGGACCGATTTCCGGACCGTGACCACCGTCACGATTGACGGCGAGCACGCGCGCGACTTCGACGACGCGATCACGATCGAACGCCTGCCCAACGGCCATTACTGGCTGGGGGTGCACATCGCCGACGTGTCGCACTACGTGAAAGAAGGGAGCGCCCTCGACGAGGAGGCGTACGACCGCGGCACGTCGGTGTATTTCACCGAACGGGCGGTCCACATGTTCCCGTCCGAGCTCGCCACGGGGCTCTGCAGTCTCAATCCTCATGTCGATCGGCTCGTGCAATCGTGCCTCATGGAAGTGGACCGCCGGGGCAACGTGGTGCGCTACGAGATTCACGACGGGGTCATCAACAGCGACGAGCGGATGACCTATACGGCCGTCAACGCGATTCTCACCGAGCACGACCCTGAAACGACGGAACGCTATCGGGCGCTGGTCCCGATGTTCGACATGATGCGGGAGCTCTTCGAGATCCTGAATCAGCGCCGGCGCCGCCGCGGCTCAATCGATTTCGACCTGCCCGAAACGGAAGTGATTCTCTCGGAGTATGGCGAGATCGAGGCGATCGTTCCGAGCGAGCGGAATGTCGCGCACCGGTTGATCGAAGAGTTCATGCTCCTGGCCAATGAGACCGTGGCGTCGCACCTGGTGGAGCACGCGGTCCCGTCGCTGCACCGCGTGCACGAGCCCCCTGACGTCAAGAAAGTGATGGATTTCGAGGAGTTCATCACAACGATGGGATACGGCCTTGCTGGCGGGAAGACGCCGCAGCCGCGGGACTTCCAGCGACTGATCGATCGCATGCGCGGCACGCCCGAGGAGCGGCCGATTGCGGCGCTCATGCTGCGGACGATGCAGAAGGCACGGTACGACGCGTCGAGCCTCGGTCACTTCGGGCTCGCGGCGGAGCACTACACGCACTTCACCTCACCGATACGCCGCTACCCGGATCTCATCGTCCACCGGACGTTGCGCATGGCGCGGCAGGGCAAGCTGACGCCGGCGCGGGGTGAGGAGCTCGAGGACGAGCTGCCGGAAGTCGCGAAGCACTCGTCAGAGATGGAACGCCGGGCCGATGAGGCCGAGCGCGAGCTGCTCCAGTGGAAGAAGGTCCGGTTCATGGCCGACAAGGTCGGCGACGAATATGAGGGCTATATCACCGGAGTCGCTCCGTTCGGCCTGTTCGTCGAGCTCATCGAGCACTACGTCGAAGGCATGGTGCACGTCTCGAGCATGGCCGACGACTACTACCGCTTTGTCGAGCAGCAGCACATCTTCCGCGGCGAGAACACGAAAAAGATCTACCGGCTCGGCGACAAGGTCAACGTGCAGGTCGTCCGTGTGGATATGGAGCGCAGGCAGATCGATCTCGGCATAGTCGAGATCCTGGAGGCGGTGCGGCGCGACGAGCGGCCGCGCGGCACGATTCGGAGCAAGACGAAGCCGAAAAGGGAGGAGAAGAAGCGGGCGCAGCGCCCTGGACGGCGGGAACGAAAGGCGAGAAAAGGAAAGCGCTAGGCTTTATCCGGACCGCCGCCGTCCTTGGTCGCGTCCTTGAAGTTCCGGATCCCGCGCCCGATCCCGCGGCCAATCTCAGGCAGCCGGTTGGCGCCGAAGATCAGAATCACGATCACGAGAATGATCAACAGCTCTGGAATGCCAAGCTTGCCGAACATAAATCACCTGTTGTGCTGTGTCTTGGTGTGGACGCCGGCAACTCCGGAGCCCCAGTGCAACCGTAATTGTACCATGCGGTTCTGGGAACGCCTTTTGAACGCGCC
>Ga0310888_10000260_pt1 | contig 11840 bp, 9 predicted proteins | sample T20D1metaG_FD_202510 | JGI IMG/M metagenome (GOLD analysis project Ga0310888, IMG submission 202510) | Lab incubated soil microbial communities from West Virginia University Organic Research Farm, Morgantown, WV, United States - T20D1 | ecosystem: Environmental > Terrestrial > Soil >...
GGATTGGTGGCACGACGGCAATCTTTACGCTCATGCATGCCGTGATGTTGAAGTCACTCCCGGTGACCGATCCTTCGCGTCTCTACCGGATCGGTGACGGCGACAACTGCTGCGTGCAGGGCAGCCCGCAGGGCCGCTGGGGGTTCTATTCATTTCCGCTGTTCGAGCGCATCAAGGCGGAGACGCCGCAATTTGAGGACCTCACGGCCTTTCAGACGTTCGTCGGTCGCATGAGCGTCCGTCGTCAGGGCGTGGCCGAGGCGCCGCGGCCGCTGCGGACGATGTATGCCACCGGCAGCTACTTCAAGACACTGGGCGTAGGCGCGTTCGCGGGCCGTGTGTTCACGGCCGACGATGACCGCGCCGCCGCAACTCCCGTGGCGGTGATGGCGTACAACGCCTGGCAGGGCATCTACGGTGGCGACGGCTCGGTAGTGGGTTCCACGCTGATGATCGAAGGACACGCGTTCACAGTTGCCGGGATTGCGCCGCCGGGCTTCTTCGGCGAGACCCTGCGCGCTGATCCGCCGGATCTCTGGCTTCCGCTGCAGCACGAACCGCTCATCAGTGGCGCCGACACGTCACTGCTGCGTCAGCCGGTGTCGGCATGGCTGCGGGTGATCGGACGGCTCCGTGCGGACGCGACGATCGATGGCATGGATGCGCGGCTCACCGTGTTCCTCCGTCAGTGGATGCGCAGCGAAGCCGGATATCCCGCCAACTTCATGCCGGAAATCGAGCGGAGGATGTCGGAGAACGTCATCACCGTCGTGCCTGCAGGTGCAGGCGTCGGCGTGATGAAGGAGCAGTACGGACGCAGCTTGCGGATTCTGCTGGTGGTGTGCGCGATGGTGCTGCTCATCGCCTGCGCGAACGTCGCCAACCTGCTGCTGGCGCGCGCGGTGACACGGCGCGGCCAGATCGCCGTACGCCTGGCCCTCGGCGCATCCCGCAAACAGATCGTCGTCGACGCGCTGATGGAAAGCGTCCTGCTGGCTGTTGCCGGCGCAGTCGTCGGGCTCGTCGTCGCGATCGGTGCGGCTCGATTGCTGCTGTCCCTTGCGTTTGCCGGTGCGACGACGCTCCCGATCGACATCACACCTTCACCGCTGGTGCTGGCCTTCGCGGTTGGCCTGGCGTTGATCACCGGAGTGCTGTTTGGTGCCGCGCCGGCGTGGTTTGCCACTCGTACGAATCCGATCGAGGCGCTTCGGGCAACGGGACGATCGACGGGCGACGGCGCATCGTTCACCCGCACGGCGCTGCTGGTGGTCCAGGCAGCGCTCTCGGTGGTACTCGTCGCCGGTTCGACGATGCTCGGTCGCAGTCTGGGCAACCTCGAAGGGCAGGACTTCGGCTTCGATCGCAACGGCCGCGTGCTGGTCGCTGTTGGCCGGCCATCGGCGGCCGTGACGGGTGACCGCCTCACCGCGCTCTATCGCGACGTGGAAGCTCGGCTCGCGAGCATCCCAGGCGTGCAGGGCGCAGGTCTCGCGCTCTATAACCCCCTGACCAACAATTGGGGCGAAGGCGTGCTCGTGGCCGGCAAGCCCCCGGCTGCGCCGGGCGCGAACATCGGCTCATCGTGGGACCGCGTCAGCACTCGCTACCTCCAGCAGCTGGGAGTGAAGCTCGTTCGCGGCCGCTACTTCGCAGACAGCGACAACGAGCTGTCGGAGAACGTCGCCGTCGTGAACGAGGCATTCGTGCGGCACTTCTTTTCGTCTGGAGAGGATCCGATCGATCGGCGCTTCGGGCTGAACCTGCCCGAGAACGTCAACACGTTTCGTATTGTGGGCATTGTCGGTGACGCCCGGTTCGCGGGCTTTCAACTCGATAAACCGGCGCGTCCGATGTTCTTCGTGCCTCTGGCGCAGACCGTGAAGTACCCGAGCTCGTTGATGCAGCGCGTGGAGACAGCCTCGCACTACGTTGGTGGCATTCTGCTGGTTACCGCCATGCCGCCGGGCACGCTGGAGCCACTCGTCGCGCGCGCGATTGCCGATGCGGATCCCAACATGACCGTGATCAACGTGCGCACGCTCGAAGAACAGGTGGCCCGGTCCTTCGACCAGCAGCGCGCCGTCGCCAGCCTGGCCGGCTTGTTCGGCGTCATTGCGCTGGTCCTCGCGGCGATTGGCCTCTACGGCGTCACGGCGTACACAGTGGCGCGTCGCCGGAACGAGATCGGCCTGCGCATCGCGCTCGGCGCCGATCGTCGCAGTGTGATTGGCCTGGTGTTGGGTGGAGCGTTCACGCGTGTCGGGCTCGGGCTGGTGCTCGGGGTGCCACTCGCTGTTGGGGCTGGATATCTACTGTCCGCCCAACTGTACGGCGTGTCCTTCTGGGATCCGGCGGCGTTGAGTGTGGCTGCTGGAGCGCTGGCGTTCTCGGCACTCGTCGCCTCCGTGGTGCCGGCCTCGAGAGCCGCGGCGGTGGCGCCGATGATCGCGCTTCGCACCGAGTAGAGCGGCGCGCCGAACGCGCATGCCGTTAGTCGGCGGCGAAGCAGTAGAGCAGTCCGTCGCCGAGAGACGCGCGCAACGCGGCCTGCGAGCAGCCTCGCGACGGATGGGCAGAATTCCATGAATCGCCGCGGCCCCCGCCGCTGCGGTTGTGATGCCCTACCATCGCTCGGCCCTCGCTATGGCTCGTCCACCCACTGCATGTGGCGTCGCCACCCGTCCTCAAGGTGCCATTGGCATTACTGCCAGTAAGGATGTCGTGCCTGGTGGGTGCGACGTACTTGCCTTCCTCGGTGAGCGCCGTATCCCTGGTGAGATTGACGTCCTCGCTGTGGAGTTCGTCAACGCTGGCAGCGATCTGGATGCCTTGCGCGTTGATCCACGGCCCTCGACCGATCCGGTCTCGCGCGTGGACCGCAGGTGCATCGGCTGACGGTGGTGCGCTGAGATACGCGCGCCACAACCGATCACCTCGTCCGACGGCAGCGGCGTGCTGGAGGCAGATCGCATCCGCTCCGGCGAGGCCGCCCAGGTTGCCGCCGAAGCCGCGTCCATGGCTCGTCACGAAGAACGACATCGCGGCTGAGACCTTTGGCACATCCTGCGCCGCGGTCGGTGCTGCGGCGAGGCATATGCCGATCACGGTGTACAGACGCCGTCTGGCCTTGAGCCAAAGCAGCCACGCCGACATGACACGTGCGCGTAGCCGCCGCTGAACCGGGATCACAGCGGGAGTGTAAGAGATCTGTCGATCAGTCGCTAGCGATTGTCTCGAGCGGCCAGCGTGCCGATCGCGTCGCCGCCAACCACCAGCTCTACGCGCCGATTCTGTTGTCGTCCAGACGGCGTGTCGTTCGACGCGACTGGTTGCGTCTCGCCGAATCCCGTCGTTGTCACAGATGCCGCGGCGATCCCCTGCGCGAGGAGATACCCCCGCACGGCATCAGCACGATTCTGAGACAGCCGCTGGTTGTAGTCTGCGTCCCCGACGCTGTCGGTGTGCCCCTCGATCTGCAGCTTCAGATCAGGATGCGACAGCAGGATACCGGCGACCCGGGCGAGCTTCTCGCGCGTGCCGGGTTTCAGCGTGGCGCTGCCGGTGTCGAACAATACGTCGGAGAGGTTCACGATCAGCCCACGCGCGGTTTCGCGTGTGTCCAGCACTTGATTGAGCTGCTGTCGCAGCTGGTCGCGAAGTGTCGTCTTCTCGCGATCGGCTTGCTCCGCAGCTGCGCGTGCCTGCTGCGCCTGCGCCTCGGCCGCGATCCGCGCAGCGTCGGCGTTCGCTCGCGCCGCTTCGGCAGCGGCTCGATCGCGTTCCAGCTGCGCGGCCGCCGCACGCGACTGCTGCGCCTGTGCCTCCGCCGCCAGCCGCGCCGCGTCCGCCACCGCTTTGTCGCGCTCGGCCGCAATGCGCGCGGACTCGGCCTGCAGCTTCTCGAGCTCGGCCAGCCGACGCGTCGCTTCTTCGGCGCGCGCCCGATCGAGCGCCGCGGTCTCGCGCTCCTTGGCGCGCGCTCGTTGGTCGGCCTCGAATGCCTCCTGCTGTTTCTTCAAGGCAATGAGTCGCGCATCTTCCGACGTCTGGACCGCCTGGCGCGCCGCCATCATCACCGCGTCGCTACCACGCTTGCGAGTCTGCGCGCTTTCGGCCTCGGTCAGCAGCCGCGTCGCTTTGAGATACGTGTCATCCGCGTATTTGTCAGCGCCGGCAACGCGCGCCAGCATGACCGCGTTGCGCGCCTCGGCGAGATCGAGCGGAGCGCCCGGCTCGAGCGGCTTCAGCTTCAACCCACGCGTGTCCTGGTTCATGAGATACGTGCCGCGCGTGAGTAGCTCGTATTTCGCCTGGATCACTTCGAAGTTTGCCTTCGAGCCATCGCGAAGGCTGTTTTCAACGACGACGACATCGCTTGGCTGCGTGACGGCGAAGTAGGGTTCCGCGGTCAGAATCATGCCGAACGCCTGCAGCTCAGTGGTGACGTGAATGCGCGCCTCGTCGCCTTTCACCTGAACCTCGCCAAGGTTCGTCGCGCGCCCCTCGGGCGTGATGGCCCAAAGCACGTAGGTCATGTATTCGGGGCCGAACTGCGCCGGCGACCCCAGCTTGTCGAACTTCGCGTCGATGTCGATGTAGCCCTTCTTGCCCTGGACCTTGGCTTCGCCGATCGCCAGCGGCATCAGCGTCGTTCCTCTGAAATCAATCTCCGTATCGCCATTCCGCGGCCGGTAGTTGATGGCCGGCGTGACGTGGCCGACGACGGTGACGCGAAAGATAGGCTGGCTCGGGTTTGGCGGCGTCTGGGCGTTCGCGCGACCAGCGGCCAGAACAGCAATCACCAGCAAAATCGTGATGGATCGCGTGCGCATGAGGTGGTTGAGCGCAACTTCCGGTCCATCACACGTCCGCACGCGTTGACGCGCGATTGCAGTGGTCACGATCGCGGCGCGGAGTCCGACACCGTCGTCGGATCACAATTTTGATTCGGCGGCGGGCGGGGCGAGCGGCGTGGGTGCGGTGGTGTGTGGCGGACGATCTAGCGTCCGAATTGATAGTAGAGCCCGACGCTGAATCGAACGCTGCTGTTGTCCGAGACAAACACCTTCAGTTCGGGCTGAACACCCCAGTTCAGTCCCCCCTGCCAGCGCGCGCCGGCGCCGATGTTCAGGCCCGCGTCGGTATCAGACACGCTGGTGGTGGTCCCGAAGACGGTTGTCGTCGCGCTCCCGCGCAGGAACCCGATGCCCGCGAGCAGATACGGGGTAAGACCCTGGTTGGTGGATTGGGGAAGCAGGTAATGCGCGTTCAGATCCACCGAAATCGCGCTGCTTTCGATACCGACGCCCACGCCTTGGACGTTAGCGTCGACGTCGTCGCCGCCGGTGAGGTAGCCCAGTTCGCCCACGAACACCCACCGCGTGTCGTACACGTAATGGATGCCGCCGCCGAAGGTCAGGCCGCCGCCATCCGTCACACCGCCGACGAACGCGGCGCCTTCGGTCTGCCCGGGGGCGAGTTGTTGCGCCGTCGCCGGGCTGGCACCGACGACACAGAGCAAAAATGCAAATCCAGCCGCAACTTTTTTGAGATCAGACACCGTACGCTCCTCCCAAAACCGAACCCCTGGAGATGCGATCTCTCAAGGTATCGGCCAGGCAGTCGCGATGCCTTAGCCTCATTCACACTCCGAGCTGGCTGGCTAAGTCCTCCATGCTCTTCGCAGCGAAATCGACGGGCACCCGCGGAGACGATTCTCCTGTCCCCGGTCCATTCTCTCCCGGCCTTGCAACGTGAGCGGTGCGAAGCCCGTTCGACGCTGCCTGGCGCAGATCGTCGCTGTGGGCGGCGACCATCATCACCTCGTGTGGCTGCAGGTTCAGCGCGGCGGCGGTCATCAGATAGACGGCGGGCTTCGGCTTGAAGTCGCGCGCGATTTCAGAGCCCAGAATCGCATCCCACGGAATTTTGTTGCGCCGCGCGATGTCGACCATCAGCGCGATATTGCCGTTCGAGCACGGAGCCAGGATGAACTTGCGCTTCAGCCGTACGAAGCCGGGCACGGTGTCTGGCCACGTATCGAGGCGATGCCAGGCGAGGTTGAGATCGTCAGCAACCTGGTTGGCGAGCTTCTCCAAACCGAACTTCGGCCTGATTTGGTCGAGCATGCGCCGGTGCAGGATGTCGAGCGTGACGAAAGGCTGGCGCCCGGAGCGCACCTCCTCCATGCTCGGTTGATAGAGCGCGCGCCAGGCATCGGCAAAGGCGAGCCAATCGATCTTGTAGCCGAGCGGCTTCAAGATACGCTCGGCGTCGCGCGCGACCCCGGTCCGCCAATCGACGCACGTGCCAAACACATCGTAGACGAGCGCCTTGACGCCAGCCGCTGTCGCACTGGGCTTCGACTGCGCCGAAACCTTCGCCGGTTCGAAAGCCGCAAGCGAACCAAACGCGCGTGCCGCTGCAACCGTTGTCGCACCCTCGAGCAGGCGCCGACGCGTGATGTGCGTCATCGGTCTCCTCCCGTTTTGACTGGCTTGCGTCGAATGATACTCGCAACAGGCAAACACTCCTCGCCCGTGCCACTCGAATTCTAAGGCGTGATCCGGGCTTCAGTCGCGAGCGGCGCGTATAATCCGCGGCTGACCCCGCATGAGCGATCCGATCTACCTCGATTACAACGCGACGACGCCGGTGGCACCGGAGGTTGTCGAGGCGATGCTGCCGTGGCTTCGCGAGCAGTTCGGCAACGCATCGAGCTCGCACGCGTTCGGGAAGCGCGCCGCGGCTGCGGTGGCACATGCGCGGGAGCAGGTCGCCGACATGATCGGCGCGCACGCTGACGAGGTCGTCTTCACTGGCTGCGCGACCGAGTCGAACAACCTCGCCGTTCTGGGGGTCGCGGGCGCACAGGACCGCACGGCGAGCCCGGCACCAATTGGCGCGCGCTCGGCCGCAAAGCGTCACATCGTCATCAGCGCGATCGAGCATCCGGCGGTCATGGCGCCGGCGATCTCGCTGCGCGAGCGCGGCTGGCGCGTGACGATCGTCCCGGTGGATGTCACCGGCCGCATCCAGATCGAACGGCTCGAAGAGGCTCTGGGGTCAGACACTGCGCTCGTCTCGGTGATGCACGCTAACAACGAGGTGGGAACGGTGCAGCCGATTACCCGGATCGCGCAGTTGGCGCGCGCCCGCGGCATCGTGATGCATACCGACGCGGCGCAGTCCGTTGGCAAGCTGCCGCTGCACGTCGATGACCTCGGCGTGGACCTGCTGACCCTCGCCGGTCACAAATTCTACGCGCCGAAAGGTGTCGGCGCTTTGTATGTGCGTCGCGGTACGCCCATCCGATCCGTCCTGCACGGCGCCGAACAGGAGCGCGGACTGCGGCCAGGCACGGAAAACGTCGCGCTCATCGTCGCGCTCGGTGCCGCCGCGGCCCTGGTCGCGCCGTCGCTCATACAGGGACCCGGCGCGCCCGCTCAGGTGAACCTGCAGATGCTGGCCATGCGCGATCGGCTGCACGCCCGATTGACTGCGGCGATTCCCGGCCTGCTGTTGAACGGCCATCCCGACGAGCGGCTTCCGAACACGCTGCACGTGTCGTTTCCAGGTGTGAGCGGACGCACCTTGCTTTCCGATGCGGCCGACGTCGTCGCCGCCTCGGTCGGCTCGGCGTGTCACTCGGAGTACGACGCGGTCAGCGGCGTCCTTGCGGCGATGGGCTTCGACGCGGCGCGTGCGGCGGGGGCAGTCCGGCTCTCGGTTGGACGGATAACGACGGAGGAGGAGATCGACCGCGCAGCGGACGGCCTGGTGGCGTCGTGGCGACGGATTGGTTGACGCACAACTCGTCCACGCACGTGCGCCACAATGACCGCATGGATGACTTGCTGAGAGATGCGGCCACGCGCGCGATTCGGTACCGGAGGGAAGTAGGGAATCGGCCGGTGTGGCCGGGGGCAGCGGCGGTGGACGCGCTCGAGCGGCTCGATGAAGCATTGCCGGCCACTCGGCAAGACGATGCGTCCGTACTCGCGTTCTTGGACGAGGTCGCATCCCCAGCGACGGTTGCGACGTCTGGCGGACGATTCTTCGGGTTCGTCATCGGCAGCTCATTGCCAGCGACGCTTGCGGCGAACTGGCTCGCCGGCGCATGGGATCAGAATGCCGGCGGCGTCATCCAATCGCCGGCCGCGGCGCGACTCGAAGAAGTCGCGACGCAGTGGATGCTCGACGTGCTCGGGCTGCCTGACGGCTGCGGAGCGGGGTTTGTGACGTGTGCGACGATTGCGAACTTCTCGGCGCTGGCGGCTGCCCGGCACGCCCTCTTCGCGCGTAAGGGCTGGGACGTCGACGCCCGCGGCCTGTTTGGGGCGCCGCCCATCACCGTCGTCGTCGGCGAGGAAGTGCACGTCAGTGTGCTCAAAGCGCTTGGCCTGGTCGGGCTCGGACGCGATCGCGTGATGCGGGTGCCAGTCGACGATCAGGGACGCATGCGTGCCGACGCCCTGCCGCCGCTCGACGATCACACCATCCTCTGCATCCAGGCCGGCAACGTGAATACCGGCGCGTTCGATCCCGCAGATGCGATCGTGCCGCAGGCGCAACGTGCCGGCGCGTGGGTGCACGTGGATGGCGCGTTCGGGTTGTGGGCCGCAGCCACTCCGGCACGGGCGCACCTGCTCGCGGGGTTCGCCGGTGCCGATTCGTGGGCGACCGACGCGCACAAGTGGCTCAACGTGCCGTACGACAGCGGCATCGTGTTCGTCCGCGAACCGCAGCAGCTGCGCGGTGCCATGAGCACGTCGGCGTCGTACCTCGTGCGCGGCGAGCGCCGCGACCCCTACGACTACACGCCGGAGTTTTCCCGGCGCGCCCGCGGCGTCGAGGTCTGGGCCGCGCTGCGATCGCTCGGTCGCGAAGGACTCGCTGATCTCGTCGAGCGCTCGTGCCGACACGCGTCACGCTTTGCCGACGGTCTGCGCGACGCCGGCTTCGCGATTCTGAACGATGTCGTCATCAATCAGGTCCTCGTGTCGTTCGGCGATCCCGAGATGACACGTCAGGTGATTGCGGCGATCCAGGCCGACGGCACGTGCTGGGTCGGCGGCACCGTGTGGCAAGGGCACACGGCCATGCGCATCAGCGTGTCGTCGTGGGCGACGACGGATGACGATGTGGAGCGCAGCCTGGCGGCCATGGTGCGCGTCGCGGAGGAAGTGCGTAGGGCCAGGGCTGACACATGCTGATTCTGATTGCGGGAAGCGGCCACCTCGCAGATCGGCTCGAGGCACTGCTCCGATCGACACGTGCTGTTGCGCGCGTCGATGCCGTGCATCCCGGCCCGCTCGCACCGTTCGAAGATGCTCTCGAGCGCGCCAATATTCGGGCGGCAACCGCGTTGTACGTCGTCGATGACCGAGACGCCGCGAACGTGCAATTCGCGCTGGCCGCGCTGAAGGTCAGGCCCGAGCTGACGATCACCATGGCCTTGTCGAACGCGGGCCTTGTTCCGCATCTTCAGGCACTTCATCCCAATCTCCTGGTCATCAACCCGTGGGAGATCGTCACGCCCGACATCGTCCGAGCGCTCAAGGCACCCGCGTCGACCGCCGTCGCGAGTGCCGCGGCGCTCCCACCCTCTCGAATCCGTCGGCATACGTGGATGCGCGGGAGCGTCGTGCTGATGGTGCTCGCGGCTGCGTTTGCGACGCTGCTCGCGTCCGCGACGGTGTTCTTCCATTACAGCGAGCAGCTGGATTGGATCACCGCTCTGTATTTCGTCGTCACCATGGCGACCACGACTGGGTTTGGCGACATCACCCTGCGCACGTCCAGCGTAGCCGCGAAGCTCCTCGGCATCGTCACGATGATCTCGGCGTTCGCGTTCGCGTCGGTGTTTTTCTCGCTGCTCGTCGATCGAATTGTCGCGCGACGTACCGAGAACATTCTCGGGCGGCGCCGTCACCGGCTGGTCGGCCACGTGATTGTCTGTGGGTTGGGCCGCGTCGGCTACCACCTCGTTGAGCGGCTGCGCGCAGAGAAGTATCCCGTGCTGGTCATCGAGAGGGACGCGGACAACCAGTTTCTGGCGACGATTCGCGAGAAGGGCATCCCCGTGATGATCGCGGACGCGACCGTCGCGAACACATTGGTGGACGCAGCCGTCGATCAGGCGTCCGCAGTCGCGTCAGTCGTGAACGACGATTTGGTGAGCCTCGAAGTCGGCCTGAACGCACGTGCGATTCATCCCCGCATTCGCGTCATCCTCCGCATCTTCGATGGTGACACCGCGACCGAGCTGCGGCAGCGTCTCAACATTCACTACACCATCAGCACGTCGGCGATTGCCGCACAGGCGATACTGGAGCGCGAGGCACGATGATACAACCGGTTACGCTGGCTCGACAGTGCGGATGCTCGAGCCCGACGCCACATCGCCCACGAACGGCTTACAATCGTCAGCCTGCGATGAACCATCGGCATTGCGTGAAGGTTGGCGCGCCGATTCGGCTGGCACTCGTGGTGGCAGCGCTGCTCACGCGAGATGGCGCGGTCACGCGCGCCGACACCCACACGCTGACGGACGTGATGCGGCGCGCTCACCAGTACGTCGTCCTCTACGAGGACCACGAACTGTCGACCGTGGTCGCGCGTGAGCAGTATCAGCAGCAGTGGCTCGATGCGCGGGGGAACACCAAGATCGAGCGCACGCTGAGGTCCGACTATCTGTTGTTTCAATTGCCACCGAGCGAGGATTGGTTCGCGCTGCGGGACGTCCACGACGTCGATGGGACGCCGGTCGTCGATCGTACCGCCCGGCTCAACGATCTGTTCGGTCGTCCACACGAGGTGCAGCGCGATCTGGCCATGGAGATCATGAAGGAGAGTGCGCGCTTCAACCTCGCTCCTGACTTGTACTATCGTACTGTCAACGTGCCGACCTTTGCCCTTCGCTTCCTGCGCCCCTCGAGCCGCTCACGCATGAAGTTCGCGAAGGGGGGGGAGGAGCAGGTCGAGAGCACCCGCTCGTGGATTGTCGAGTATCAAGAGGTCAAAGGGCCGACCTACGTGTCCACACCCGATCGTCACGATCTTCGCGCGCAAGGCCGGTTCTGGATTGATCCGGACACTGGAGCCGTGATGCGCTCCGAGATGATGGTTGGTGGGACGCGCCGGACGTCGGGGCGGGTCACGATCACCGTGACGTATCGTCACGAGCCGGCGCTGGGCTTCCGAGTGCCGATCGAGATGCTGGAGCGTTACGAGAACCCCCGGCATCTCGAGGACGACGTGGTGCTCGCCCGGGCGACGTATTCGGAGTTCCGGCCATTCAACTGGCAAACGCTCGTGCCGCCACGGATCGACCCGGAGTCCCGCTGACACGACCTTGCCGACCTGATTGGACTGCCAAATCCTCGTCCGTTGATTCTGGTACTGCAAAACGGAATTCATCAACTAAACTGAGGCCGCACAGACCACCGCTGCAGGGGTGGTGGCATGAGGACGAGACGCAGGTCGCTGCTGCGCTCGACAGAGTAGTGCGGAAGCTTACGCTTCCACGTTGATAGCGAGGACGGACGGCGCGCGATGACGGGAAAAATTCAGACGATACGGGCGGATAAGGGGTTCGGGTTCATCAAAGACGACAAAGGGAAGGAATATTTCTTTCACCGGAGCGCCGTGCAGGGTGAAGGCCTCGAGAATCTGAGGGAGGGTGACAGCGTCGAATTCGACATGGGCGAGGGGCCGAAAGGTCCTCGGGCCGAGAACGTGCGGCGCACATCCACCTAGCGGGACTGACGGTCCGCACACGGGCTCGAGGGTGTATTGCATCACCCATTGCGCCTCGAACACGAGGACCTCGGGGT
>Ga0310888_10000261_pt1 | contig 11827 bp, 10 predicted proteins | sample T20D1metaG_FD_202510 | JGI IMG/M metagenome (GOLD analysis project Ga0310888, IMG submission 202510) | Lab incubated soil microbial communities from West Virginia University Organic Research Farm, Morgantown, WV, United States - T20D1 | ecosystem: Environmental > Terrestrial > Soil >...
CAGATCGCGCGACGTGTCCAGCCAGATGCGAGGTTTGTTCCGGCGACGTTTCAAAACATCAACAAGCGCTACCCGCCGCCGATCGACAGCGTCGAACGCCACGTGATGGATCGCGCGGACGCATGGATCGCTTTCGGCCAGACCGTTTACGACACCCTTCGCGATCGGCGAGGCTACGCCGGAAAACCGTCCCGAGTGCTCAGTCCGGGCGTGGACACGGACGCCTTCCGCCCCGATCCCGTTGCACGAACGAGGATGCGAAGAGTTCTCGGCTGGACCAGCGACGAACCGGTTGTGGGCTTTGCCGGCCGACTGGTTGAGGAAAAAGGCGTCGACACCGTCCTCCAGGCATTTCATGGTTCGAAACAACGCTGGAACGTGCTTTTCGTCGGTGGTGGTGCGCTCGCGCCTCGCATCGAGTCGCTTCGCCTGCAACATCCGTCGCGCGTGCGGCTCGTGCGTCACGTCGGCCACAGCGATATGCCGGACTATCTGCGCGCCATGGACGTCCTGTGCGCGCCGAGCCGGACGACCGCACGATGGAAGGAGCAGTTTGGCCGGATGCTGATCGAAGCGATGGCCTGCGGCGTCCCGGTGGTCGCGAGCGACAGCGGTGAGATCCCCTACGTCGTGCAGGATGCCGGCATTCTCATTCCCGAAACGGATCTGGCCCAGTGGACCGAGCGTCTCGATCGATTGATCGCCGACGCCGCGATGCGGACGCAGCTGGCCGCGTGCGGCCTCGCGAGAGTGCGCGCGGAATTCTCCTGGCCGATTGTCGCGCGGCGTCATCTGGATTTCTTCGAGGAGGTGTTGGCGCGATGAAACGCTTGCGCGTCGCGCTGCTGGCCGATTACCTCGAAGAGGGATGGCCGAGCATGGATCTGGTGGCGGAAATGCTGTTGGATCGCCTCGGCCGCGAGCATGCAGCCACCGTCGAAGTGACGCTGATCCGTCCTTCGCTTCCGAGGCGGCTGTCGCGCGTCTCGAGCCAAAAGCTGGCGTTTGGTGTCGATCGAATGGCCGGCCGCCTGTGGGACTACCCACGTTTCGCGTCGCGCCTCCACCAGCGGTTCGATCTGTTTCATGTCGTCGACCACAGCTACGCGCAGCTGGTGCACCGCCTGCCGGCGAATCGAACGCTCGTCACGTGTCACGATCTCGATACGTTCCGGAGCGTGCTCGAACCTGAGCGCGAGCATCGGAGCGCGGCCTTTCGAGCGATGACGCGCCGGATTCTGGACGGCCTGCGCAAGGCCGGTCACGTCGCTTGCGACACCGAGGCGACCCGCAGCCTTCTGATCGAGCGCGCACGTTTTTCAGAAGACAAGACCACTGTCGTCCACAATGGCTTGCACCCGAGTTTTACCACGCATCGTGAGGCGGCCGCCGATCGCGAAGCCGCGCAACTCCTCGGGCCGCGCCGATCGTCAGTCGATATTCTTCACGTCGGCAGCGCCATCCCGCGAAAGCGGCTCGACGTGCTGGTTCGGATCATTTCGGAACTGGGCGGACGAGTCCGGCTGGTTCGCGTCGGCGGCCCGTTCACGGCCGAGCAGGCGGCACTCGCACGGGATCTCGACGTGCCCGTCCTGGTCTTGCCGTTCCTCGATCGCGCGACGCTGGCTGCCATTTACCGGCGCAGCGCCCTGCTGGTCATGCCTTCCGAACGCGAAGGATTCGGCCTGCCGCTTTTGGAATCGCTCGCGTGCGGTACGCCGGTCGTCGCGAGCGACATCGCCGCCCTTCGCGAGGTTGGTGCTGACGCCGCTACCTACTGCGCTGTCGGTGATGTTGAGGCATGGACTGATGCGATTCACATGCTGCTCGACGAACGTCAGGAGCAGCCGGCGGAATGGGCGGCGCGCCAGCAACGCGGTGTCCGCCGCGCCGAGGCGTTCAGCTGGTCGAAATACGCACGCGAGATTGCGTCACTGTACGAACGTATGGTCGACGGAAGCGCGGTGGCGAACGAGCGGGCGAGTGAGCCCACGCGAGAGGAGTGGGGCTCGCGGGGCCCGACGAGCGCGCGTGCAGCGGAGTCCGAGGGGCGAAGCCCCTCGGAGTGATGAAGTGTTGAGGGTGTTGCACGTCGGCAAGTACTATCCGCCGGTCCCTGGCGGCATGGAGCGAGTGGTTGAAACGCTCTGCCGAGTCTCGCGCGGACGCCTGGAGAGCCGCGTCCTCGCGTTCGATCGCGGTCGAACGACCAGGGAAGATGTCGTCGATGGTGTCCCGGTCACCAGGGTTGGCACGCTCGGGCAGGCCGGCTCGGTTCCGATCGCTCCGAGATTTGCGTCGCACCTGAGCCGAGCGGATGCCGACCTGATGATCGTCCACGAACCAAATCCCTGGGCTCTGCTCTCGCTGATCATCAGCCCGGCGCGTATTCCGTTCGCGATCTGGTTTCATAGCGACGTCGTCCGTCCAGAGCTGCAATATCGCCTGTTCTATGCCCCACTCGCCAGGCCCGCCTACAACAAGGCTCGTAGATTTGTCGCATCCTCACCGGCGTTAGCATCCCTGTCGCCGGCGCTCACACGTTATTCCGACAAGACCGCCATCATTCCTTTTGGTATTGATCCAACCGCATGGACCATCGACGCCGAGACGAACTGCCGTGCCGCTGCCATTCGAGCAAGGGTCGGCAAACCCATTGTTCTGTTTCTCGGCCGTCTCGTTGCCTACAAGGGCGTCGAGGTTCTGATCGAGGCGGCGTCACCCTTATCGGTGCACGTCGTGGTTGCCGGTGATGGGCCGATGCGCAGCACCTGGATGGCGCGCGCTGCGGCGAGCGCGGGAGCCGCGACCTTCGAGTTTCCAGGTGCGCTGTCCGATCCCGATGCGAAGGCGTGGATGCACGCGGCCGATCTCCTGGTCCTGCCATCGCTGACTCGAGCGGAAGCGTTTGGCGTCGTGCAGCTCGAAGCGATGGCGAGCGGGACTCCCGTGATTAGCACCAGTGTCGAGTCGGGTGTGCCGTGGGTGAATCGGCATGGTGAGACAGGACTGGTCGTCGCGCCCGGCGACGCCGCCGCGCTGCGCAACGCAATCGAGACGCTCCTCGCGGATAGCCCATTGAGATCGAGGCTCGGAGCTGCGGGAATCGAGCGCGTGCGAACGGATTTCACGCTGGATTTGATGGCCAATCGTTTTGTCGCCCTGTGCGAAGAGATTGCGAGCCATTCGTGAAGCGCGCCTTTGATGTCGCGCTTGCCTCGATCGGCCTGGCGATTTCCGCTCCTCTCTGGTGCGTGCTCGCGATCGCGATCAAGCTCGAGGATGGCGGCCCCGTCTTTTATGCCCAGGACCGAGTCGGGCGCGACGGACGTCTCTTTCGCGCGCTGAAGTTTCGATCGATGCAGTGTGACGCCGAGCGCACGACCGGACCTCTGCAGGCGCGGCATGGGGATGCGCGTATTACGCGCGCCGGGCGGGTGATGCGCGCGACCGCCATGGATGAATTGCCGCAGCTCTGGAACATCCTTCGCGGCGATATGAGTTTTGTCGGGCCGCGGGCGTTGCGGCCCGGCGAGATCGAATTCGAAGGGGAGACGCCGGTTCCGCTCGAGGCGGTTCCAGGCTACACCGATCGAATTGTCGTCCGTCCGGGACTGACCGGAGTGGCGCAGGTGTATGCGTCGCGCGACATCTCGCGTCGCAGCAAGTTCCGTTACGACCGACTGTACATCCGTCGTCGATCGTTCACCCTCGATATGCGTTTGATTCTCCTCTCGTTTTGGATAAGCTTCCGAGGCACATGGGAGTCGAGGGACCGCAAGTACTGACGCCGGGGCGGCGCGACGTCATCATTGTCGGCGCCGGTCCCGCTGGTCTTCTTGCGGCGCGCGATCTCGCGGCCTTCGGCTACAGCGCCCTCGTCGTCGAAGAGCATGAGACGATTGGCGTGCCCGTCCATTGCACCGGCGTCCTCGGGATGGACGCATTCGACGAGCTCGACCTTCCTCGTCACACCATTCTGCAGACGGCGCATGCCGCACGTTTCGTGTCAGCCGACGGCTCGTCGATCCTGATCGACGACGAGCGCGTGCGGGCGGCGATCATCGATCGCGGCGAGTTCGATGGCGCGCTCGCGACGAGCGCCGTGGCAGCCGGCGCAGAAATCCAGGCGGCCTGCCGGGTTCGTCAGATCGACGTCGAACACGGCGGCGTCACGGTGTCGACCTCGGGCGGCGAGGTTCAGGGTCGCGCCTGCATCATCGCGTGCGGAGCGAACTATCGATTCAATCGCCGGCTCGGTCTCGGGTTGCCGCGCGTCTTCGTGCACAGCGCTCAACGCGAGGTCGCGTTTCCGGCGGCGGATCACGTCGAGGTGTATCTCGGTCGCAGGATTGCTGCCGGCGGATTCGGGTGGCTGGTGCCGTTTCGCCGCGGCGCAACATCGTACGCACGCGTCGGTGTGATGTGTGAGGGACGTCCTCGGGCCGCATTCGAGGAGCTTGCCGCGTGCATCGATCGACGCTTTGGTGTGGCGACGATCTGGCAGCAGCCTCGGGTCAAGGTACTGCCGCTGGCACCGGTCACGCGGACGTGGTCGCGCCGCGTGCTCGCCGTCGGTGATGCGGCGGGGCTCGTCAAGGCGACAACGGGTGGCGGAATCTACTTCGGACTTCTCAGCGGCCGCCTTGCTGCAGAAGTGCTCGCCGATCGTCTTCGGGACGATCGTCTCGCCGGCACACACCTTCGCGAATACGAGCGAAGGTGGCGGGCCAGGCTATGGCCGGAAATTCGCGCGGGCCTCGCCTTCCGGGCACTGGCCAGCCGTTTGAGCGACCGAACGATCGACAAGGTGGTCGAGCTGGCGCGGGTTGATGGCATCGTTCCGCTGCTCAAGCAGACAGCGGATTTCAATTGGCACGGCGCGGCGGCCCGTTCGCTTTTGAAGCACCCGTCATTCAGGCGCGTTGTGTTCGGCTCTATTTGGAGCTGACTTCCACCGAGTGGTGCCACACTACACCACCCACAGATGCACCCGCCATCGGCCGATAGATCAAGTGTGACCAGCACCTCTCAGCTGCTCGAGCAGGGGCACTACGCCCGGAAGCAGCTCTTCAGCAAGAACGCGCTCGTCAAGTGGAGTCATCGCCGCAGGTTCGAACTCGCGCGTGAACTCGCGGCGGCCGGTGCCGGCGGCGCGCTGCTCGACTACGGTTGTGGCGACGGCACATTTATCACGCTCGCACGCGCTCTCTTCCGCGAAACAACCGGCACGGATATCGACGTCGAACAACTGGCCGATTGTGGCAGGCGGCTCGGTGCAGCACCGGATGTGCGCTTCGCGTCGGTTGCTGAGCTGCGCGCGACCCGTTACACCGGTTACTACGATGCCGTGGTTTGCATGGAAGTGCTCGAGCATTGCCCCTCCGATGTTCAGCCCGATGTGCTCGCCGATCTTGCCAGGCTCGTCCGGCCTCACGGCATCGTCGTCATCAGCGTGCCGATTGAGATCGGTCCCACGCTTGCGGTGAAGCAGGCAGTCAGAGCGGTCGCGGCAGCGACCGGCCTTGCCGAGTACGCGAGCCGCGAACGCTATCGACTTGCGGAGTTCATGCGCATGCTCCTCGCGCGCGAGACGTCACAAATCGAGCGCCGCGCCACCATCACCATCAACGCCGACGGCGACACGATGAGGTATCACGGACACAAGGGTTTCAACTGGCGGGTCCTCACGCGGGTCATCGAACAGACGTTGGTCATCGAGCGCAGGCTGTATTCCCCCGTCCCCTTGACAGGATCATGGCTCAATAGTCAGGTGTGGTTCGTCTGCCGAAAGCGCTAAGGCCGGGTGCGGGCTCCGGTCGGTCTCAGACTGCAGGTTTTGCTGGTTCAGGCTCGTCAGGAATGGGCCGCGTAGATCTCGGGTTGGACGGCAGCGTTTCGGTGCTCTTCGGACGAAACCATTCCGACAGCCGAATCATTTTCCCGCGTTGAGTGTGCAGCAGCTCGTGGAGTTGCAGAAGAACGGGCAGCGTCTCGGCGAGCGTCGCGACGACGCCGACGCCGCGATCGATCGCGTGCTGCTGCATCGAGGGATTCGCATCGCGAAGCATGAGCAGCGCCTTGGTCGGCCCGGCGGCGATGATCTCGGCGCAGTTGACGAACTGATCGTCGATCGCCAGGTCAAGACGGAGCGAGTTCGCGAGATCGCCGCGCGAACCGGGCACCGTGATCACGGCCGGCAAGTAGAACCCCTGTTGTTCGAGCCACCACTGTGTCTGGAATTGGACCGAGTCCCCGGCGCTCGCGGGACGCTTCGTCAGGAAACAGACTTCCCATTTATGCGAACGTGCCAGGGTATAGAGATTGCCGATCGCGCCCGGCTCGTAAGCGCGCAACGTCATCCACCAGTTCGGACGTCGCGCGATGTGATTCCAGACGCGATCGATGTCCACGTGGGTGAGACTGTTATCGGTCTGCGAGTCTGAGCCGACCTCGCGCCGGAGACACTCGCGTGCGGTATCCCGAAATGCATTGCGAAAGTCCGCGAGGACCCCGTCGATATCTATTCCCAGCCTGAGTGCCATCGGCCAATAAAAATACTCTTTTCGCGCGGTTATCGCTCGGAAGAGGCCATTGCGGCGAGAACCGCTGCCAGAGCGGCATTCGCTGGCATGACCAGGCCCGTCTCCCACAGGCTCTGCAGCGCTACAGCAAGCAGACCGCAAGCGGCCCCGGTCCGTATCCAGTAAGCTCCTGAAGTGTCCGCTGCCAGGTGCGTGCTCGTTCCCCTCACGAGCGCGACAAGCATCGCCACGAGCAGGCTGACCAGCACGATCCCTCCTTCGGCCGCCGCCTGGAGATAGTGGTTATGCGCCTGATTGAACTGAACGTTTCGATCGGTGCGCTGATACACGAGCATCGCCGCTCGATACGTTCCTGCCCCGGTGCCGGTCAACCAGAAATCCCTCACGATCGGCACGGTGTCCTTCCAAATCTTCACCCGATCGCGAACGCCCGTTGCTGATTGACTGAATCGCTCCCCGAGCGCCGGAATGTCAACGCGCGCGAGAGCGAATCCGGCGACCAGCACGACCATGGCGACAATCCCTACGACGCGCCGCACGGTGGAACGCCTGCGCTGCGCGACCGCAAACCACCCGACCGCCCCGGCGAGCGCAAGAATTCCAGATCGCGACATCGAGGCCAGCAGCGCCGCCACCATCATTGCGCCGGCGGCGACAAGCCATGCGGTGCGTCCGTCGGCCATTCTCGCGAGTCGCGTTCGCCTGCTGACGTGGTCGTTCGACTCATCCGGTCCACTCGAGCGGGCGATGAAATATCCAAAGCACACCGGAGCCGCCATAATGACCCACGTCGCAAAGTGATTCCGGTTGACGAAGGGTCCGAACGGGAGCGGCCCTTCGTACTCGGTGGGGAAGCGCCAGTAGATCATCCGTCCCGCGGTCGCCGCCTGCGCCAGTGCAAGCGCTGAAAACACGAAGCCGAGCGCACTGATGCCGCGCACCGTCTGCCGCAATCCGCCGCGCGACACGATGGCTCGTGCGGCGAAAAACAACGCCAGTGTTCCGACCACCACGACACCGGCCCATAGTGTTGATGCCTCTTCGATTGATAGCGGCGTCCAGGTTGCCCGCGACGGCAGCAGCTCGAGCTGCTGACGAATAGTGGCGGCGTGCGGTGAGATGACGTTGACGAGCGCCACCGGCAGCGGCACCGCGTGCAGACTCACCGCGAGTGCCGTCATCAGAAGGATTCGATCGAGTTGTCGCGACCCACCATCGGTCAAGATCGTGGGACGGAGAGTGATCATCAGCAGCACGCTGCCGAGAGCAAAGACGAGGGCGGCACCGGCGGAGCGGCCGCCGAAGGCGGCCAGCGGCCAGAGGAGAAGCAGGATGAGCGCTGCGCTGTCGCGCCCGGCCCGCGGGCGGTCACGCGGCAGGCGTCGCGCTCCCGTAATAACTCTTGTAGTTGTACCCGTAATACCGCGCGTAGTAATACTTGTTTCGATCGAAGTCGACGCGGTTCAGCACCACCCCGATCGATCGCGGTTTTCCTGCGCGCAGGGTGTTGAGCGCGCGCTCGGCATGAACCCGTCGCGTCATTTCCGAACCAACGACGAAAACAACTGCCGAGACGTTGCCGGCGAGTACCACCGCATCGGTCACTGCCAGCACCGGAGGGGTATCGAGCAGGATCCAATCGAATGGCCCGTGCGACAGGTTCTCGAGAAAACTCTTCATCCGATCCGAGGCCAGCAACTCGGACGGATTTGGCGGCGTGCGTCCCGCGGTAATCACGAAGAGGTTGGGCTCGGTGGTGCGTTGGACTGCCTCGCGGACACGGCATTGTCCGACCAGCAGCTGGGAGAGCCCGCTATTGTTTGCCACCCCCATGATTTGGTGCAAACCGGGTCTTCGCATGTCTGCGTCGATGAGGAGCACGCGAGATCCACCGAGCGCCAGAGCGGTGGCGAGATTGCAGGCGGTCGTGGTTTTGCCTTCGAGCGGTTGGCTGCTCGTCACCGCAATGATCCGGGCTTGTCCGGCACCGGCGGTGAACACCAGCGACGTCCGCAGCGATCGGAAAGCCTCTCCGAAATCATGCGGAACGGCTTCCGACAACAGCGGCACGCGCTTGCCGCGGATCGAGGGCACGAGGCCGAGGAGCGGCAGACCCAGTCGTTTCGCGACGTCTTCCGGCGTCTTGACCGTGTCGTCGAGGTACTCGATGCCGAACGCCAGACCAAAGGCAACGAGCATTCCTGCCATCATCGCCGTGAACCATTCGCGTCGCGTGTTGGGCGCGAACGGCGCGCCGGGCACTTCCGCCCTATCCATCACCTGGACGTTGTTCGACCGGCTATTGCTCACGACCTGCAGTTCCTTCTGCTGTTGCAGCAGAGATTGCCAGAGCTGGCGATCGCTGTCGGCCTGTCGCTGCAGGACCAGATATCCGCCACTCTTTCGCTCGAGATCCATCGCCTCGTTCTTCTGCTGATCGAGTGAGGCGGCGAAGCTGCGTTCCTGGGCAACGGCGGTCTCGTAATCGTTCTTGACGCTCTCGATCACCCGGGCTCGTTGGGCAATCAACGTGTCGCGCGAATTCTTGATCTGGAGATCCAGTTTCTGCATCTCCGGGTGGCTCGGAAGATATCGCGCCGACAGTCGCGCCCGTTCCGCCAGCAGGTCGGTCAGACGGTTCTTGGCTTCGACGACACCCGGACTGGCGCCGACCACCGGAAATCCGTCGGCCGCATCCGAGGCCGGGTCGATGGCTTTGAGCTGCTTGTAGGTCGCTTCCTTCTGCAGCCGCTCGGTTCGCTGCCGCGTCACGGTCTCATTGAGCGCGTTGAGTCTCGCGACCGTGATGTTCTGTCGATCTCCGAGCGACAACGCGTTCCGGGCTTCGCGATACTGCGTCAGCGCCGCCTCGGAGTCGGTGACCTTCTTCTCCTGCTTCGCAACTTCCTCATTCAACCAGCGCAGGTTCTTCTGGTAAGTTGCGAGACGAAGCTCGAGGTTCTGCGCCGCGTACTCTTCGGCGACCGTATTCGCCGCAACCGCGGCGAATTGCGGATCCGACGATTCATAGATGATTTCGACAAGCCGTGTCTTTGCTTCTGGCGCGACCCGCAACCCGCCGAGGAACTGGCTGACCAGCGCAGCCTCGGCTGCCCCTTCGTCCGCACCTGGTGTTTCCACCGATGGCGTTGCACGCCCGCGGCCGAGCAGCGACTGCACCGTGCCGGTCACCTTTCGTCGTAACTCGGACACAGCAGCGCCGATGCCCTGACGGCGCGGTGCAGTGCCGTTGAAGAGCGAATGATTCTGGAGTTGCAGCCTCTGCACCACGCGCCTCGCAAGACCGCGGCTTCTCAGAATGCTGTACTGAGTGTTGAAGTAGGGATCACTGTCCTCCCAGAACGCGGGATCGTTCGCGTTGAGATTGGCGACCGCGAGCGTGCGCTCGTCCTGAATCATCACGCGCGAACTGGTCCGGTACATCGGGACCTGGGAGTAGGTCTGCAGCATCATCACGCCGACGACGATGACGAACGCCGCTCCGGCGAGCCGCCGGTGTTTGAACACCGCCGCAAGCCGATCGAGCAGGTGAACAGGCTGCGAGCTTCCCGGCGCGGGCAGCGCCGGCGTCTCCGTGTGCGGCGAGGAAGTGGCGGACAGGTCCTGGGCGTCGAACATCAGAGGATGCGCACTCTCATTGCGGACTGACCGGCTGCGGGTGCGATCCACTTCCTCTCAGCCCGACATGCGCGGCGGCGGCAACCACCGCGGCGGCGCTGTTCGAGAACATGTCGGCGTACCACGATCGCCGCGGCGGCACCCGAACGATGGTGGAAATGGTTTGACCGCGTTCGATACGGAAGGTTGCTCCCACCGCGAGGACCTTGCCACTGTCGGAGACGAGCTCCACCAGATAGGCGGCTTTGGTGACCTCGGCGAATACAAACTCGCCGTTGGTCGATGCTTCGGTCGCACCGACGACACGTCCGGTTTCAATGTTACGAAGACGGACTTTCGCGTTCGCGACTGGAGAATTGTCGCTCGTCCAGACCACCCCGCGAACCACACCCGTTTCGACGGGTCCGGCGGTGGCGTAGCCCGAGACCGCTGTCCATGCGAGGCCGGTGCATACCAGCAACCGCACGACCGCGGAGACGGATCGATGCCGAACACTCATTGCCGCCCTCGTTGAGGCGAGCCGGTCATGGAGCTGTGGGGATGCGACAACAAGTACTTTAGTGCAGTCTCTCGATTGTCACAAGTCGGAAAACGGCAAAACCTGCATATTTTTCACACATTTGGCACGATCCGCACTGGTTTCCGCGCGATCGAAGTTCGCGAAGGGGACCCATGCTGGGCACCGACTTCGCGTACTCGGTTCATACACTCCCGGCCTTGAATTTGGCTACTTGCGTCCAGTGAGAATCTTGAACGCTCCGTATGCGCATCGATGGACATACAACGCAGGAAGAAGGACAACGCCGCGCGCACCAACGTGATACGCGTCGAGCATGTATCGCGCGCTCGGAAAAAGGACCTCGCGCAGGAGCTGCAGCCGATCAGAGCCTGCCCGAAGGTTTCGGATGTTCCACAACAACTCGTGATGCCAGCGGCGATGCGGTCGCAGGTACACCGCCGTCGGCTCTGCTGGCGACGACGTCAGCATGTCCATCACGTCAGATGGAATCGGAGTGTGGAAACGTTCTTCCGCAATCGTGAGCTGGCGAAGGCAGATCCCGGTCACCTTCTTCGTGAGTGCGAGTCGCGCAAATCCCCGGAACTCATCGCCCGGCAGGCGCCTGGCGAGAAGATCGATGTCGGAAAACCAGATCAGGCGGTCTGTGTTGTGGTGATGCATGACCGGATGAACGCAGGCCAGCAGCAGCGCGTGCGAGTCGGATGCCGTGCGCGCGTGCGCTCCCAGTGCCGGGACGCCGAGACAGTCGATCTGCAGTTCCTCGTAGGTCAGCAGGTCGGCGAAGAGAGTCTGGGAGCTGATTCTCCAGTGGATGTCGAAAACGTGCTCGACGTCGAAGGCATCGACCTTCAGCATCTGCATCTGACCCAGGACGAGTTCGCCGTCGGTCATCGGCGGTTCGACGTATCCGCGGCGCGACAGCACGTCACGGACAACGGCGATGTGATCGCGCGCGACGAGGAGATCGGTGTCCACGCGCGGTCGCATGGCCGGGGAAGGATAAACGGTGTAAGCCAGCGCCGCACCCTTCAAGAGAATCGGGAATACCTTGCGCGCTGCCAGGGCGTCGAGCACGTGGGTGATTTCGTGCGCCCGAATGAGTTCGCGCGCGACAACGGATCGC
>Ga0310888_10000266_pt1 | contig 11778 bp, 10 predicted proteins | sample T20D1metaG_FD_202510 | JGI IMG/M metagenome (GOLD analysis project Ga0310888, IMG submission 202510) | Lab incubated soil microbial communities from West Virginia University Organic Research Farm, Morgantown, WV, United States - T20D1 | ecosystem: Environmental > Terrestrial > Soil >...
CGGTGACCTCGTCGGCCACCTCCACCTCTTCCATCCGCCGGAAGAAGCGTGTCACGCGCGACTGCCCGAGATGCGCGAGCCCCGCCCGAAGCTCCGGCTGAAAGATGATGAGCGCGGCGAACGCGCCGTAGGTGAACACGAGCTCGAGGAGGTAGGTGATCATCGTGAGCTTCGTGGCCCATGCGACGGCGTAGACGAGCACGAGCACGACGATGCCAATGAGCATCTGCACGGCGCGCGTCCCCTGAATGAGCAGCAGGACGCGGTACAGCACGAACGCGACGACGAGGACTTCGATGATGTCGCGCGGGCCGGGGTGAAGCAGGCGCAGTTGGTCGAGAATGGAAGTCATGAATGGCGGGACCCGGGAACGGGGAACTGGGAACCGGATAATGCCACACTGGCTCGTACGATTCCCCAGGCGACATCGAGGGCCTGACGGTTCTGGGACACGTCGTGGACACGGAACAGTCGCGCGCCGTGCAGCAACGCGACGACGTTCGCGCCCACAGTTCCGAAAACTCGCTCCGACGGCTGCTCCACTCCGGACAACTCCCCGATGAACCGTTTTCGAGACACGCCGACCATGACCGGAAAACCTAACGCCGTGACCCGATGTAGGTCGCCCAACACGCGCAGCGAATGCTCGCTTCGCTTCGCGAAACCCACGCCCGGATCCAGTACCATGTGATCGCGCGGAATCCCCGCCGCCAGCGCCGCCCGAACCGACGCCTCCAGCTCCCGAATGACGTCGCCGACGACATCGCCGCCGTATTCGGCATGCTGATACGTCCCCATGGCAGCGACGCCGCCGCGCGAGTGCATCAGCACGAGGCCAGCACCCCCGCGGGCGACAATCTCGCCCAACCGTGGGTCGAGACGTAAGGCCGAGACATCGTTGATGATGTCCGCGCCTGCGTCGAGCGCTGCGTCCGCGACCACGCTCTTGCTCGTGTCGACCGAAATCAGCAGATCAGGGAATCGCGCACGCATTTCGCGGACAATTGGGATGACGCGGCGCTGCTCCTGCTCGGCGGAAACCGTCACCGCTCCCTGCGGGCGCGTCGACTCGCCGCCGATGTCGATACCATCGGCGCGCTCCAACACCAGACGTTCGACCTGCGCCAGGGCGGCATCTTTCGAGTCGAAGCGGCCGCCGTCGCTGAACGAATCGGGCGTAACGTTGAGAACCCCGAAAACGATCGGCCTGTCGAGTGTCAGCTGACGCCGTCGAAACTGCCACGTCGCGGCGGCTGGCGCGGAACGCTTTGACGACTCGGGATTCATGAACCTGCCGGGACCATTTGAATTGCGATGCAACGGTCGGGTGCGGCCGTTTCAACTCATTCGAGGTAGGGTAATCGCCCCCCACCCGAGAAGCACCAATGCACAGACCGCGCGATTACCGAGATCTCCGAGTTTGGCAGAAGGCCGTGGACCTTGGCATTCGATGCTATGAGATCTCGCGCGCGTTCCCGCGCGAGGAGCGTTAGGGGTTGACCGCGCAGATCCGTGCAGCGGTCTCGATCGCGGCGACCATAGCAGAAGGCAATGGCGGTCGCACACGCGGAGAATACCTCAACAATCTCTCCGCCGCCCGAGGATCGCTGCGGGAGGTGGACACTCATCTCGAGTTCGCGCTCCGACTGAACTACAACTCTCAGACAACGATCGACGGTGTCCGCAAACTTCTCGATGAAGTTGCCGCACTGCTCACACGGTTGATCATGGCCCTGAAAGAAAAAGGGAACCGGCTTCAGGTCGGTTCCCAGTTCCCAGTTCCCCGTTCCCGCTCCTCGCCGGCTACGCCGGCGAGGGCTCCGGTCCGCCAATGATCGGCGGCATCCGGCGCGGCTCCGAGATCGGCGGAAGCACGGTTGCCGGCGCCGTCGGCAGCGTCGGTGTGCGCGGCGGAAGCTGCTCGTTCCGACGAAGAATCTCGATGTCTTCGCGCGTCAGCGTCTCACGCTCGAGCAGTGCCGCCGCAACCTTGTGCAGCAGGTCGATGTGCTCCGTGAGGACCGCCTTCGCACGGTTGAACGCCTGGTCGATCACCCGCTTCACCTCGGTGTCCACCAGCTGTGCCGTCTTCTCCGACACCTCGCGCCGGCTCATCAGCTCGCGACCCAGGAACACCTCCTGCTCGTTGTCGCCGACGAGGATCGGGCCAATCGTGTCCGACAGGCCCCACTGCGTCACGTACCGACGCGCGATGCCGGTCGCCTGCGTGATGTCGCTGGCTGCGCCTGTCGTCACGTGATCGTGGCCGAAGATCATCTCCTCGGCCGCGCGGCCGCCGTACGCCATCGCGAGACGCGCCTCGATTTGTTCGCGCGTGACGGACACGCGATCGTCTTCGGGCAACGTAAAGGCGATGCCGAGCGCGCGGCCGCGCGGAACGATCGTGACCTTGTGAAGCGGATCGTTGCCCTTGACCGTCATCGCGCACACGGCGTGACCGGCCTCGTGGTACGCCGTTAGGCGCCGCTCCTCCTCACGCATCACGAGCGACTTCCGCTCGGCGCCGAGCATGACCTTGTCCTTCGCCTCTTCGAGGTCGGCCATGTAGATCTTGTCGTGATTGCGGCGCGCCGCGAGCAGCGCGCCCTCGTTCACGAGGTTTGCCAGGTCGGCGCCGGCCATCCCGGGGGTGCCACGGGCGAGCGACGTGATCGCCACGTCGTCCGCAATCGGCTTGTTCCGCAGGTGCACGCGAAGGATGCCCTCGCGGCCACGTAGGTCGGGCGAATCAACCACGATCTGTCGGTCGAAACGACCCGGACGCAGGAGCGCCGGATCGAGCACGTCGGGCCGGTTCGTGGCGGCAATGAGAATCACGCCGTCATTCGACTCGAACCCGTCCATCTCCACGAGCAGCTGGTTGAGCGTCTGCTCGCGCTCGTCGTGACCGCCGCCCAGGCCGGCCCCGCGGTGGCGTCCGACGGCGTCGATCTCGTCGATGAAGATGATGCACGGCGCATGTGCCTTGCCCTGCTCGAACAGGTCGCGCACCCGGCTCGCACCGACGCCGACGAACATCTCGACGAAGTCGGAGCCCGACATCGAGAAGAACGGACGACCGGCTTCACCGGCGACGGCTCGCGCAAGAAGTGTCTTGCCGGTCCCCGGCGGGCCCACGAGCAGCGCGCCCTTCGGCAGGCGGCCGCCGAGCTTGGTGAACTTCTGCGGATCCTTCAGGAACTCGATGATCTCCTGCAGCTCGACTTTCGCTTCGTCGGCACCGGCCACGTCCGCGAACGTCACCTTCGGCGTGTCTCCGGTCAGCAGCTTGGCCTTCGACTTCCCGAACGAGAACGCCTTCGCCCCGCCCGCCTGCATCTGCTTGAACAGGAAGATCCAGAACCCGATCAGCAGGAAGTACGGCAGGAAGTTGAACAGCAGGGCGCCGAACGAGGGACGAGCGTCCGTTCCGGTGATGATGACGTTCTTCGCGCGCAGACGCTCGAGCTCCGCCGGGTTGTTCTCCATGGGGAGCTTCAGCGTGAAGCGACGCGCCTCACGGTTGTTGACGATGACCGGCTGCTTGAACTGGCCGATGATCCGGCTCCCGGCCTGGATCTTCACTTCGCGCAGATTGTCGCGCTGAAGCTCCTGGTCGTAGAGCGAGTAGTTGATCTCGGAGGCCGAGTCCGATCGCGAGCTCGAGAACTGAATGAACGCGACGGGAATCAGGATCACCAGGATCCAGAAGGAGAGCGTCTTGGAGAAACGCCCGAGATTGAACGGCTTTTTTGGCGGAGTCGGTGGCATGGGCCTCTGCTCGTCCTGCAACTACTGCAAGCTGGCGATGTATGGCAGGTGACGGAAGTTCTCTGCGTGATCCAATCCGTACCCCACCAGGAACTCGTTCGGTGCATCAAACCCCACGAACTTCGTGGGATATCGCAGATGTTCGGCAACGTGCTTGTGCAACAGCGCGCACACCTCGAGGGAACGCGGGCTCCGCTCCGACAGGAGATCGAGCAACCGGCTCAGCGTTCGTCCGGAGTCGACGATGTCCTCCACGAGCAGAATGTGCTTCCCCTCCAACGTCGTTTCGGGATCGTACACCAGCCGCACGCTCCCGCTCGACACCGTGGCGTCGCCGTAGCTCGAAGCGACGAGGAAATCTACTTGCAGGGGACGCCTGATCTCGCGTACCAGGTCGCTGAGAAAAATGAAGCTTCCTTTCAGCAGCCCGAGCACGAGGAGCTCGCCCTCAGGGTACGCCTCCGTGATCTGCTTTCCCAGCTCGCGCACGCGCTCGGAAATCTGGGCGCCGCCGAACGCAATGCGCTTGACCGGGCGCCCGTCGAGGCGCGGATCTTCAACGGTTCGTGAACTCACTGCGCTCGCTTGGGACTCGTTCCACAGGTATATCGGACAATTGGTCGGCCGGACCGTTCGGGTGGCGCGGCAGCGCGGCGAACACCAGGAATCCACACGATCTCGTCATCCGCGAGGACGACCGGCCAACCGACTCGGCTAGGGCCAGCGACCCGCGCATCCGTGAGGAAGCGCTTCACACGACGTGCCGCCCCATCCGTCCGCGCTCGCATTCGGTCTGCCGGTGCCCAGGCGCGAACGGAGAGAGAACAATCCCCAGGAAGATCGACAGTCCACGGATCATCGCGGCCGGTGACCACGGTCGCGCCACACGTTTCTCGATCAGTGTTCTCGGTTGGCGTCACACCGGCAGGCTCAATCGGCTGGAACCACCACCGGCCGAACTCGACCACACCGGTGAGAGAAACCGCCGCCGTGCCCGCACGGCGCTCGACGCGGTGAATGACAAAGAAGTCGCCGTGACGATAGACCTCGACGCCACCCGACAGCTGGATTCGCGCTCCTGGCGCGCCCGAGGTGGTAAACTGTGCCAGACGCAGAGTTCCGCGACGATCGAGAGTCACCCGCGCGCGCGCCGCGATCGCCGGCCAGAGCACGCATAACGCTGCTGAATCGTATGTTGCAAGCTCGTGTCTGGCAACGCGAATGGTGCCATCCTGAGCTTCCGCTGACACGAACCGCCCGGCGACCGCGTCGGCGTCCGCGCGTGTCAGCGCCGCACGCCGCGCGAGCGCGATGAGCTCATCGCCAAAGCCAGGACGGACCCGTTCCAGCGCCGGCAACAGATCGAGACGAACCCGGTTTCGGAGATGGTCCCTGGAGCGGTTCGACGGATCGTCGAGGAATCGGACGCCACGGTCGCGAGCGTATTCCTGAATCGCTGCGCGGGTGACGTCGAGGAACGGTCGGACCACTCCCGGCGCCGCCACGTCGAGCCCCGCCAGCCCACGCGCGCCCGCGCCTCGCAGGACGCGCATCGCCACCGTCTCGATCTGATCGTCTCTGGTGTGCGCGGTCGCGATCACGGCGCCTTCCGACGCGTCGCGAAGAAACCTCCAGCGGGCCGCGCGCCATACCGCCTCGTTGGCACCACAAAGCTCCGCACGTCCTGCGCGCACCTCGAACCCCAGCCGCGCCGCATCGACCGCGACGAGCGCGGCGGCCGCATCAGCGTGAGGGCCCGTCCCGTGGTGGAACGTCAGAACGCGAACCCGCGGCGAGCCCAAGGGCTCGGCGCTCACTGCGTCGTAGACCGCCGACATGAGCGCCATCGAATCGCACCCGCCCGAGACTGCCAGCGCGAGCCCTTCTCCGGTCCCGAGCGTTCGTCTTACCAATGCCCGCGCACCGGCATCGATCGCGGCCTGTGGGCCGCGGTCGTGGTCCCTGGAAGAAGCGGCGGCGGGTACAGATGTCACTGGCGACTCACGCACGGAAAGTCCACCCGGAACGGCTGAGCGATGGGGCCGATGTGATGTAGTCTCTTGAAGGTAACGCACGAGCATGTCACTATTCGCCGCGTTGGCGCATGGGCGCCGACGTTTACAGACGCTTTCGCGAGGCGCACCCTTGGAGACTCACGGACCGCTGGGCACCCTGATCGCCGGCCTCGGATTCGGCGCGTTCTACGCAGCGCTGATCTGGGTGAACCTGCTGCTCGGGCACATGCTCACCCCGCTGTTCCTGATTCCGCTCACCTGGCTGCAGGACAAGGTGCTCGGACGACGCCGTTCGACCTGAGGAGGTCCCATGGGCTTCATCGTTCTGCTCGTCGTCCTTGCGGTGCTGGTCTTCTGGTTCATCGGCGCCTACAACAAGCTGATCGGTTTGAAGAATCAGGTCGCGAATGCGTGGAAGCAGATCGACGTGCAGCTGAAGCGACGGCATGACCTGATTCCGAATCTGGTCAACACGGTCAAGGGTGCGATGCAATTCGAGCGGGAAACGCTCGAAGCGGTCGTATCGGCGCGCAATCAGGCGATCAAAGTCCAGCAGACGCCGGGCGCGCACGTGAGCGACACTGCGGCCGCGGAATCGCAGCTCACCGGCGCCCTCGGCCGCCTGCTCGCCGTGGTGGAGGCGTATCCCGACCTCAAGGCCACCGGCAACGTCGCCCAGCTCCAGGAAGAGCTCACGTCTACCGAGAACAAGATCGCGTTTTCGCGACAGCACTACAACGACACGGCGACGGAGTACAACACGAAGCAGCAGCAGTTCCCGACCAACCTGGTCGCCGGCATGGCCGGGGCGTCGCCAGCCGAGCTCTGGGAGATCACGGACCAGGCCGAGCGCGCGGTGCCGAACGTGGATCTGTCTTTCGGGACGCCGCCGCGAACTGTCTAACTCGGGACCTGGGGACCGGGGAACTCGTCACCCTCGGGATGGCGGCTCATGCGAGGGCCATCCCGAGGGTTCTGCGTCCCTGCTCCTTCGTCCCTAGTCCCCAGTCACGATGTCCGAGTCGACCAACCTTTTCGCGCAGCAGGACGCGAACCGGCGACGGACGCGGTGGCTCGTCATCGCGTTCATCATGTTCTTCGCGTGGCTGGGATTCGGCGGAGACTGGATTCTGTACGAGCTCACTCGGGGCGCACCACCCAACGCATACCGGCACGTCTTCCCCTGGGCTGGCATCGCGCTGACCACGTTCGCGGCACTGCTCGCCATCTACTCCTGGAAGACCGGCCCCAGCAAGGTTCTCTGGTCGGCCGGCGCCCGCGAGATCGAGACGCCGGGCAATGACGCGGAAACACGACTCGTGAACGTCATCGAGGAAATGGCCGTCGCGTCGGGGCTGACGAAACCACGCATCTGGCTCATCAGCGACCCGGACCCGAACGCATTCGCGACAGGCCTCGATGCGGAGCATGCCCACATCGCCGTGACGGACGGCCTGCTGCACATCTGCACCCGGGATGAGCTGCAGGCCGTGATCGCGCACGAGATGGGGCACGTGAAAAACCTCGACGTGCGGCTGATGACGTTTCTCGCCGCACTTGTGGGAGCGGTCGCGCTGATGTCGGACGGGATGGGCCGGATGCTCCGCGGTGGCGCGTACTTCGGGTCGTTCGGCGGGGGGCGTTCGCGCGGGAAGCGCGACAACGCAGGGCCACTCGTCATCGTGCTGCTGGCGCTCTGGCTCCTGAGCTGGCTGATCGCTCCAATGGTGACCCGATTGCTGGCGCTCGGCGTGAGCCGGAAGCGGGAGTTCCTCGCGGACGCGATGAGCGCGCAGTTCACGCGCAATCCGCTGGCGCTTGCGAGTGCGCTCGAGAAGATCGAGCATGCGGATGCGCCAACGACGTCGATCAAGCGCGGGAGCGCACACCTCTGCATCGCTGACCCGTTAGGCAGGAAGTCGTCGCTGCACGAGGGCAGGCTCGCGGACGTTTTCGGCACGCACCCGCCCATGGCCCTGCGAGTGGCGCGGCTCAGGGCGATGGGCTACCAGGAACAGAAACGAGCGCGGTCCCTGGAGGCCACGGCTTAGCCGTTAGGCAGGATGACGGCCTTGGTCACCTCGCGCCGTTCGACGGCTCGCAGGGCGTCACCTGCTTGGTGCAGGCCGTACCGCCCCCCGATCATCTCCCGCCACGGCACTCTGTCGCCGAACCGCGCGGCGATCTGCACCGCGCGGTGGAAATGGGAGTAGTCGCACCCCCAGCAGCCACGAATCTCCACGTGCTTGCGGTTCACTTGCCAGTGCGGGTGAATCTCGACCGGACCGTTGTCCGTGTAATGCCCGCAGATGACGACGCGGCCGCCGTCGCGCACGAGGTCGAGCGCCTGGCTCACCGCGTCCGGGCTGCCGGACGCCTCGATCACCACGTCGACGCCATACCCGCCCGTCAGGCGTCGAACGGCATCGGTACGATCCGCTGCGGGCATATCGAGTCCGAACGTCGTCGTCGCGCCCATGCGGCGCGCGAATTCCAGCCGGCTGGCCGGATCGCCCACCGCAATGACCTCACTCGCGCCCGACAACGCCGACAGCGCGATCGCCGACTGACCGACAGGACCGGCGCCTAACACGGCGACGGACTGACCGAGCCGGATCTCCGCGAGGTCGATGGCATGAAGCGACGTGACGAGCCCGCATCCGCCGCCGATGAACGCTTCGGGATCGAGACCCTTCGGCAGATGAATGAGCTTGACGCCCGGACGCACATACAGCGCCTGGGACCAGCCGCCGAGGAGTCCATCCTTCGTGCCGTAGGTGATGCCGTAGACCTTCCGGTGCGGGCACCGCGTCGTCTGCTTCGTGACGAGACAGTGATAGCAGGCCCCGCACGTCTCGTGCACATCGAGGAACGTGACGACGTCACCTTCACGGAACCGTGTGCCCTCCACGTCCGCGAGCGGCCCGCGGAGCTCCGAGATCTGGCCGACGGAGACGTGGCCGGGAATCAGCGGATACGGAACGCCCGACAGCTTGCCATGATGGAGATGGACGTCGGTTCCGCAGACCTCGGAGAACAGGACGTGCAACAGGGCCGCACCGGGCTCGAGCGCAGGACGGGCGAACTCGACGACGCGGACCGGCTCGTTAGGCGCCGGGATGGTGGCGGCAAGAACGGACGACGCAGCAGGCATCTGGACGTGTGAGCGACGCGTTGAGGAGCGGGCGCCGTAAGCAGATCGGCGGGACCGTCACGCGCAAGGGCAGCACGCCAGCGAGCCGGCGGGGTAGCCACGCCGTGCGCCGCGGCCATCTTTGTTGCTGTGACCGGGGTCGTCCCATTTCTTCAGCGTCGAGGTCGCGAAGAATGCGCCGCATCAGCCGAGTACTTCCGTTCGCTCTCCCACTTGCGCTTCCGTTCGTCGGCGCGCCGGCATCGCGTGCCGAGGCCCAGAGCTCGCAACCGCCACAGACAGCCACGATGCCGGCGGCGAAGCCCGAGGATGTGCAATCGATCGACGCGATCCTCGCCGCTCTCTATGACGTCATCTCGGGTCCTGCCGGCCAGGCGCGGAACTGGGATCGCTTTCGCTCGTTGTTCATTCCGGGCGCGCGGCTCATCCCGACGAGCACCGCGCCCGGAGGCGAAGTGCGCCATCGTGTCCTGAGCCCCGACGAGTACGCCACACAGAATGGCGCGGCGCTCGAGCGCAATGGATTCTTCGAGCGCGAGATCAGCCGCACGACGGAGTCGTTCGGCCACATCACGCAGGCGTTCAGCAGCTACGAGTCCAAGCGCACCGCGCAGGATGCGAAGCCGTTCTCGCGGGGCATCAATAGCATCCAGCTGCTGAACGATGGGAAACGCTGGTACGTCGTCACCATCTTCTGGGACAGCGAGCGCCCGGACAATCCCATCCCGGCGAAGTATCTGCCGAAATAGTCCCGTCCACGCGGCGAGCGGGCGCGTGTCGTGCCCGCTCGGTCACTCCATCTACCGATTCGCTGCGGCTTTCGACCGCCGTTAGCGTTCGGCATGGGTGTGAATATGGTGGTCACCGGTCCGTCGCGCGGGCGTCGCGGACGGCCGAGCGAGAAGCCAGGCGAGAAGCCGTCATTTCGCGAGCGTCTGGATGCGCTCCGGTACGTCCCGCAGCTGCTGCGACTCGTCTGGGGCACGCATCGCGGCTTCACGGTCGCGATGGTCATCCTGCGCCTCGTCCGCGCATTCGTGCCCATCGCATCGTTATGGATCGGGAAGCTCATCATCGACGGCGTCGTCGCCGCGCAGCGGAGTGGCGCATCGTGGCGCTCGATCGGGAGCCTCATCGCGATCGAGGTGGCAATCGTCGTTGTCGGTGAACTCCTGGCCCGGGCGTCGAGTCTCGTCGAGAGCATGCTCGGCGACCGGTTCAGCAATCGGATCAGCGTGCGGCTCATGGAGCACGCCGCGACGCTCGATCTCGCGCAGTTCGAGGATCCCGAGTTCTACGATCATCTGGAGCGCGCACGGCGTCAGACCGTGGGGCGAATCGGGCTCATGGCCCAGCTGCTCGGCCTCGCGCAGGACGCGCTGACGCTCGTGACGCTCGGCGCCGGCCTGCTCACGTTCAGTCCGTGGCTCGTGGTCCTGCTCGTCGTCGCGATCGTCCCCAGCTTCCTCGGCGAAACGCGGTTCGCCGCCATGGAGTATTCCCTGCTCTACCGATGGACGCCCGAGCGACGTCAGCTGGACTATCTGCGTTGGGTCGGTGCGAGCGCCGACACGGCGAAGGAAGTGCAGCTGTTTGGTCTCGCCGGGTGGCTCACCGAGCGGTATCGCGTGCTGTCCGAGCGGTGGTATCACGAGAACCGCAAGCTCGCGACGCGTAAAGCCCTCGTCAGCTCGGCGCTGTCGTTTTTTGGGACCGCCGGGTATTACGGAGCGTACGTCGTCATCATTGCGCGCACTGTGGCGGGTGCCATCACGCTCGGCTCGCTCACGTTTCTCGCGGCGTCGTTCTCCCGCGGGCGCGATCTCATCCAGCGGCTCCTGCTCGGAGCGAGCTCCATCTACGAGCAAGGGCTCTACCTGCGCGACCTGTTCCTCTTCTTCGAGATGAAGCCGACGATCACCTCGCAACCCGGCGCACCGCCGGTGCCGCGACCGATGCGGACCGGCTTCGTGTTCGAGGATGTCGGGTTCAAGTATCCCGGCAGCGACCGATGGGCCGTACGACACGTCAGCTTCACGCTGCGCCCCGGCGAACGCATCGCGCTGGTCGGTGAGAACGGTGCGGGCAAGACGACGCTCACGAAGCTGCTCGCCCGCCTCTACGATCCGACGGAAGGCCGCATCCTGCTCGACGGCGTCGACGTCCGGGAGTATGACCTGGCGTCGCTGCGCCGTGAGATCGGCGTGATCTTCCAGGACTTCGTGCGGTACGACATGCGCTTCGATGAGAACGTGGGCGTGGGCGGGATCGACACGGTCGGCGCGTATCTCGACGACGGCGCGTCGTCCCCGACGCCGGCGCCGCTCGTCCACGCCGCGGACCAATCGCTCGCGTCGTCGTTGCTGCCGCGGCTGCCCGCCGGCTACCGACAGATGCTGGGCCGCCGATTCGATGAGGGTATCGACCTGTCCGGCGGCGAATGGCAGAAGATCGCGCTCGCCCGCGCGTACATGCGCGACGCACAGGTGCTGATCCTCGACGAGCCGACGGCCGCGCTCGATGCCCGCGCCGAGTATGAGGTATTCCGACGCTTCTCGGAGCTGATGGCCGGCCGGACCGGCGTGCTGATCTCCCATCGGTTCTCGACTGTTCGAATGGCGGATCGGATCGTCGTCCTCCGAGGCGGCGAGGTGGTCGAGACGGGGACGCACGAGCAGCTGGTGAGCGCGGGAGGGTTGTACGCCGAGCTCTTTGGAATGCAGGCGGTGGGGTATCGGTAAACGGCTAACGGCGGCGTACCGGCTGGGAACTGGGAACTGGGAACTGGGAACTGATGCTGCGAGCTGCCGCTGCGTGCTCGGCTCGTTGCGGCTGGTG
>Ga0310888_10000276_pt1 | contig 11648 bp, 8 predicted proteins | sample T20D1metaG_FD_202510 | JGI IMG/M metagenome (GOLD analysis project Ga0310888, IMG submission 202510) | Lab incubated soil microbial communities from West Virginia University Organic Research Farm, Morgantown, WV, United States - T20D1 | ecosystem: Environmental > Terrestrial > Soil >...
AGCAGTTCTTCGAGATGGATCGACAGTTTCATCGATTGACGACGGGCGCGGGCTCGAATCCGCGGCTAACCGCCTTGCGCGAAACGATCGAGCCCCAGGTCGAGCGATACTGGCGCGCGTATGCCGTGATGCGCGCCGACGCCGTCGGCAACTCCGCGGGCGAGCACGATGCTATCATCACCGCCCTCGCGCGAGGCGACGCCGATGCTGCTCAATGCGCTGTCCGAACGAACTGGCGCAACTCGGCCGATCGCCTGGCGCCCGCATTCGTACGCCTGGGCGAGCGCGGCCGATGGTGATGAGCCCTCAGCAATTCATCGGCGGGTGGTGACAGACGACACGAGCAGCGTGCACGCGCCTAACGCGCGTCGCGCTGCCCGTGTTGCCGTTCCCGCTCCTGTGCCTACCGCCCTCCGCGCGTTCCCCCGGCGGCCGGCTCAGGCGTCAGCGCGTCGTGCGTCATCCACCATTGCTTCGGCATGGGGCGCTGCCGCGGCCAGATCTCGTTCAGCGTGTTGCCCTCGTACACCCGCCCGTTCTTCATCACGTAACGGATCGTGTTCGTGTTCTTGATGTCGTCGAGCGGATTGGCGTCGAGCACCAGCAGGTCGGCCAGCTTCCCCGCCTCCACCGTGCCGATCTGCTTCCCCAGCCCGATCGACTCCGCACCGTAGATCGTACCGACGCGGAGCACATCCATCGGCTTCATGCCGCCGCTCGCGATGTTCCACAGCTCCCAGTGCACCCCGAGTCCCTGCAGCTGACCGTGGCCGCCTAACCCGACACGGCCGCCCGCCTCCACCAGCTTCTTCGCCTGCTCGGCGAACAGCTTGAACGAGTACTCGCTGTCGCGGAACCACTGCGGCCGCCTGAGCGCGCGGCGCTCGAGCTCGAGGAACGGCGTGAAGTGCGTCAGCTTCGGGTCGGCCAGGATGTCATAGTGCTCGTACCACCAGTTCTCGGCCCATGGGCCACCATACTGCACGAGCAGCGTCGGGGTCCACGTTGTGCCGCTCTTCGCGAACATCTCTATCGCATCCTTGTACATCGGCGCGATGGGCAGGGTGTGCTCGATGCCCGCGTAGCCGTCCATCGCCTCCGTCATGTTCTTCTTGAAATCGAGCCCGCCCTCGAGCGTCGGCGTGATGCGCTGCTCCTTCGCCGCCATCGCGATCCACTGACGCTGCCGTCGGTCGCCCGCCATGTACTGCTTGATCGTCTCGGTGAGGTAGAACTCCGAGTAGCGCTTCATCACTTCCTTCGCGTCGTCGGCACTTGTCACGTTGTCGTAAACGAAGATACCGGGACCCGTGGCGTAGACGCGCGGGCCGATCATCTGCCCGACATCCACCGCGTCGCCGTAGGAGACGACGTCCGCCTGCGACGTCTGCGGGTCGCGTGTCGTCGTCACGCCGTACGCGAGGTTCACGGTGTACATGTACGGCTGCGGCGAGTGGACGCCCCACTGCGGCCACATGTGCGCGTGCACGTCCACCAGGCCGGGCATGATCGTCTTGCCCGACGCGTCGATCGTCCGCGCGCCCGCCGGAACGGTCACGCTGCCTTCGGCGCCGACCGCCACGATGCGGTTGTTCGTGACGACGATGTCGCCGCGCGGAATCACCTCGTCGCCCTTCATCGTGATGATCCGCGCGCCACGCAGGACGACCGTGCCACTCGGGCGATCCTTCGGCACCGTGATCGCGACGTCAGTCCGCACCGGCTCGTAGACGGGCTTCCCGCGGGCGGGGGGAGCGGCGTTAGGCGTCGAATCGGTCCGTGGAGGACGCGCCGGCGCCTTGGCGGCGGAGTCCGCGGCGAGCGAATCGGCCCGCGCGAGGTCGTACTGGAAGAACGCTCGCCCCATCGAGTAGAACAGACCCTTCGAATCGGCATTCCAGCCCAGGAAGTCGCCTCCGATGCGGGAGAGACGTCGAAATGGGATGGCGCTGTTGTTCGGCTGCTCGACCGACACCGTCGGCGTCTGGCCGCCGGTGACCGGCAGCGGCACGACGTACAGCTTGTTGTCGACCTGCGCGAGCACGCGCATCCCGTCCGGCGACACCTGCAGCTGCGTCGCCCGTCGTGGTCGGGCATTCGGTCCCGCGCCCGGCGTCTGGAAGCCGGTCACGATCAGGTGGGCTTTGCGATCAGTCCCGTCCCAGCGCATCGACACGAGGCCGTCCTCGTCGTCGTAGACCCACACCCGCGCCGAGTCGTTGCTGAAGTGCGGCCGCTCCGCGTTCGTGAGCGGCGAGATCAACGTGGCCTGGCCACCCGCGGCCGGGATCCAGACGAGGTCCGTGATGACGAGCTTCGGGTTGATCTCGTCGTTGATCTCCGCTCGCTGCTCGCGCGGTGCCCGCACCGCGACGATGCGCGCACCATTCGGCGAGTACGCGATCTCGTCGTAGAACGCCGACGCCTTCGTCAGCTTCTCGGCCTTGCCCCCAGCAGCGGGGATGCGCCAGATGTCACCACCGTCTTCCGTCCAGCTGACGTACGCGATGTACTTGCCATCGGGCGACCAGACAGGCGAGTGCTCGCCTTCGTCGCTCGTCGTCAGGCGCTTCGGCGCGCCCGACGGGAGGTCCATTGTCCACAGCCGATCGAGGGCCGAGAAGACGAGGCGCTTCCCGTTAGGTGACGGGTGGGCGCCGCGGATCTGACGGACCGTGAGTGTCGAATCGTTGACCGGATATTCGAACCGCACCAGGTCGGCGAGCATCTGGTCCACTTCGGCCGTGAACGGGATCGGCGACTGCTGGCCGGTCGCGGCGTCGACGCGCCAGATCTTGCCGTGCCGCGTGAGCACGATCGCCTTCGAGTCCGGCGTCCACGAGTAGCCGGGCAGGAGATCGCGCGACCCACGCGACTCGATGTCGTCGCGCTGGATGTCGGCGGCGAGCCACTTCTCATCACCTGACGCGAGCTCGCGCAGCTTGAGGCCCGTCACCGCCATGCGACGCGAGCCGTACGCGAGCCACTTGCCATCGGGGCTTACGGCTGGACGAAAACCAGTCCCGAGGTTCAGGGTACGCCGCTCGAGCCGGCCGGTGTTGCGGTCGTACATGACGACCTGCGTCGAGCCGAGCATCTGGTTGTAGCCGGCGGGGCCCGTCCGGGCGCTCGCGTAGATGTAGCGGCCATCGGGCGCAACGGACGCGCCCATGAAGTTGTTAGGCTGGTTGCCGCCGCCGGGCCCGCCCTGCTGCTGCGGCTGCTGCGTCTGCCCCGTCAAGCGCAGGCCGCTGCCACCGTCCTTGTGATAGAGCCAGAGGTCGTTAGTCCTCGAGACCACGATGTACTGGCCGTCCGGCGTGAAGTCGGGCGAGACGTAGGCCTGATTCCGTCCGGTCGTCAGCGGTCGAACGCGCTGCCCCTCCGGATCGACGAGGTAGAGGTTTTCGCTTCCGGAGCGATCGCTGACGAACACGATCGATTTGCCGTCAGGCGAGAAGCGCGGCTGCCCATCGAAGCCCGAGCCGCTCGTGATCCGTTTGGCCGAGCCGCCGCCGATCGGGATCGTGTAGATGTCGCCGAGCAGATCGAAGACGATCGTCTTCCCGTCGGCCGAAACGTCGAGGGACATCCACGTGCCCTCGTCGGTCGTGAACTTGAGCGGTCGCGTCGGGACGAGCGGCAGGTCGGTCTGCGGCGCCGTGCGACGTGTGGTATCGGCGTTCTGTTGGGCGAGCGCCGGCGTGGCAATGCTCGCCAGGAGGACGGTGCTCAGGACGCGGCGAACGAGCTGGACGCTGCGCGACATCATGGGGGGCTCCGGAAGACGGTCGGTTGCTGAGTTATGCATCGCGCTCCAGACCCGCAAGAGCGGACGGCGTCATTCTCGCTCCGCTCGGACCCGGGTGGCTCGGTGATGACGCTCTCGTAAGACACTAACTAATAGTAGGGTGCTGGGTTCGCTTCGCTGGCGGTCTCGGCTCGGCGCCGTATTATCGACGAGCCCCCTTGAACGAATCTCCCCGATGACGACCGCCCGGTTCTCGAGCTCCCTGGCCGTCGTAAATCCGCATCGATGAACATGCGACGGTACGCGATCATCGCACTCCTCACCGGAACGGCCGCCACCCCCGGCGTTGCACAACCGGCGGCACGCGGCCCGTCCGTCGATTCGGTCCCGCCGTCCGACACGGCACTCCTCGCCCCGTACGTATGGCGCAACATTGGGCCGAACCGCGGCGGCCGGTCCATTGCCGTGGCTGGCTCGCCATCGCGGCCTAACGAGTATTTCTTCGGTGCGACCGGCGGCGGCCTCTGGAAGACGGCGGACGGCGGAACGACGTGGGCGCCAGTCACCGACGGCCAGCTGGGCTCATCGTCCGTCGGCGCGGTCGCCGTTGCCGCGTCCCGGCCCGACGTCGTCTACCTCGGCATGGGTGAGGCTCAGCTTCGCGGCAACGTCATGCAGGGCGACGGCGTGTACCGCTCCGACGACGGCGGGCGCACGTGGGTGCATCGCGGCCTGGGGGACGCGCAGGCGATTGCGCGCATCCGCGTTCACCCCACCGATCCCGACGTCGTTTACGTGGCCGCGCTCGGTCACCCGTTCGCGCCGAACGATGAGCGTGGTGTGTTTCGCTCCCGCGACGGTGGGCGAACGTGGGCTCGCGTGCTGTTCAAGAGTCCCCACGCGGGCGCGGTCGATCTGGTCATCGATCCGTCCAACCCGCGCGTGCTGTACGCGACGCTCTGGGAGGTGTATCGCCGGCCATGGCAGCTCTGGAGTGGCGGCGATGGATCGGGGCTGTACAAATCAACCGACGGCGGCGACACCTGGACCGAGCTGACGCGCAATCCGGGACTCCCTGCCGGTGTCCTCGGCAAGATGACAGTCGCTGTCTCGCCTGCGGACCCAAATCGAGTGTGGGCCAACATCGAGGCGACGGACGGTGGGCTGTATCGGTCGGACGATGGCGGTGCGACCTGGGCCCACATCAACGCCGACCGGAACCTCTGGCAGCGCGCGTTCTACTTCCTGCGCATCGTGGCCGACCCCAAGGATCGCGAGACCGTGTATGTGCTGAGCTTCCAGCTCGAGAAGTCCACGGATGGCGGGAAGACGTTCTCCACGGTCGCGACACCACACGCGGACCATCACGATCTCTGGATCGACCCTGGCGATCCACGCCGGATGGTGGAGGGCAACGATGGTGGCGCGATCGTCTCCGTAAACGGCGGCGAGACCTGGACGCGCCAACGCTATCCGACCGCGCAGATCTATCGCGTCGCGACTACGGACGAGTTTCCCTACCACGTCTGTGGCGCGCAGCAGGACAACACGACTGTCTGCGTTCCCAGCATCGAGAGTCATCTGGCCGAGCCGGACGCTCGCACGGGTGACTGGTACTATGCCGTCGGGGGCGGCGAAAGCGCCGACATCGCGCCCAAAGCCGGTGCGCCGGACATCTTCTTCGCGGGCTCCACGAATACGTTCACGCGTTATGACCGACGCACCGGCGCGTCGAACGACGTGCAGCCGCACCCGCGCATCGTGATGGGCGAGCCGGCGTCTGCGATGCCGGAACGATGGAACTGGACGTACCCGATCGCCATCTCGCGCGTCGATCCTCGCATGCTGTTCGTCGGATCGCAGCACGTCTGGAAGTCGGTGGACGAGGGTCGCGGCTGGCGAAAGATCAGCCCGGACCTGACACGCGCCGATCCCGCGACGATGGGGAACAGCGGCGGCCCGATCGTCTTCGACCAGGACGGGCCGGAGATCTACGCCACCATCTTCACCATCGCCCCATCGCGTCGCGATACGTCCACCATCTGGACCGGCTCGGACGACGGTCTGGTCCACGTCACACGCGATGGCGGACGCACGTGGCGCAACGTGACGCCGCCGGGCCTGCCGCCCAACACACGCGTGAGCCGCATCGATGCGTCGTGGCATCAGGCCGGCACAGCGTACGTCGCCGCCGAGCGGCATCAGATGGACGACAGGGCGCCGTACATCTGGCGGACGCGCGACTATGGCGCCAGCTGGACGAAGATCACGGACGGGATCGCGGACGGCGACTTCGTGCGCGCGGTGCGCGAAGACCGGAAGCGGCCAGGCCTCCTCTTCGCCGGAACGGAGCACGGCGTCCATGTTTCCTTCGACGACGGCGCGCGCTGGCGACCCCTGTCGCGGAATCTTCCCGACGTGCAGGTCTCGGATCTGGTCGTCGAGGAGCGCGATCTGGTGATCGCCACGCACGGGCGATCATTCTGGGTCCTGGATGACCTCTCGTCGCTGCGTCAGATGACGCCGGCCATGCTGGCGGGAGATGCCCGTACGCCGGCGCGGCTGATGCGTCCGGCCGATGCCGTGGGGCGCCTCGCGCGCGCGAACATCGACTACTACCTGCCGTCGGCCGCCGACAGCGTCGCTGTCGAGATCCTCGAAGCGTCGGCGAGTGGCGCCCGCGTACGCACGTTAGGCACGGCCCCGCGTCACGCGGGGCTGCACCGGCTGCGCTGGGACCTCCGCTACCCCGGCGCCACGTCGTTTCCGGGGATCGTCCTGGAGGGCGGCGATCCTGAGCGCGGCGTGTGGGCGCCGCCCGGCCGCTATCGCGTGCGCCTCACTGTTCACGTCGGCGGGTCCGTCGTCGTCGACACGCAGTCGCTGACCCTGAAGCGGGATCCCCGGTTCACGGAGATGAGCGACGCCGACCTGCGCAGCCAGTTCGATCTGGCGCGTCGGATCCGGGACAAGGAGAGCGACGCCAACGGGGCCGTCGTCGGCATTCGCGCTCTGCGCACCCAGATTCGCGAGCGTGAGGCGGCCGCGGCGCGAGAGCCGGCGAGCGACGCGTCGCGCCGCGTCAGGCAGGACATCGCCCGCCTCGAGACCGCAATGACCGCGGTGGAGTCCACGCTGTATCAGGTGAAGAACAGGAGCCCGAAGGACAAGATCGCCTTCCCGATTCGGGTCAACGACCGTCTCACGGCGCTGCGGTCGCAGGTCGACGACAGTTATGCGCGACCCACGACGGCGCAGCTCAGGACCTTTCGCGAGCTGGCGGCCGAGGTCGACCGCTCACTCGCGACGCTCTCGAGCGTGTACGCTCGGGAGCTCACCCGCGTGAACGAGGCGTTGCGTGAGGCGAAGCTCCCCGAGGTCGGGATGACGTTCGTGCGCTAATCGGCGTGCGCCGCCGCGTCACGCGTTCGTTCACCGCCTCACGAGCGCTCCACCCTCACCCACTTCGCTCGCGTCTCGCTGTTATCGCTCCCTGGGAAGGTGAACCACACCGAGTCAGCCTTGATCCTGAAGCGAGCCGTAATGGGCGTTCCCGCCATCACGCTCGGATTCTTGGCCACGCTCGGCGTGCAGGAGAGCGTGGAGTCTTTGATCTCGTAGGTCCCGGCGTTGGCCGTGAACGGTGTCCAGACCTTCGCCAATTCCTCGGGCGTGGGATTGCTATTGCTCCACTCTGGCCTGGCCGTGAAACCGTCCACGGACACCAGGGAATAATGCCGTTTTGTGAAGATCAGGAGACCGGGCTGTACGTCGGTCGTGTGGTGACCAGAGTTCGCTCCGCCGCTGATGACCACCTCGGACAGCTTCCACACACCCTGGACCGACTGTGACAGGGCGGGAGTCGCGGCGCCGAGCATGAGCGCCGTGAACGTGAGCGGTAGCCGCATGACACCCTCCGCGAAATGGATGCTGCGCAAAAAGGGCCGCGTCGCCGCTCAACTATTGGGGTCCTAAGCGGGCTCGTCAAGATCGGTCGACGGCCACCACGGAACGCGACACGCCGGCGGGTCGAGCGCCGCCTGCCTAACGTGATGGCCAATCCCGTCCTACCAGTCTCCCCTCGTGTTCAAGCGCTCGGCCGCGTACTGAATCGCGTAGGTGTGGGCGTCCTCGACCTCGTCCGGCACGTCGACCCACTCACCCAGGGCGTCGCTGTAGTCGTAGATGGCGTGCTCGCGCGCTTCGTCGGCGGAGACGTGCCAGGTGTCACCGCCGAATTCCCCGTGCGCCGTGTAACGGAATAACATGGCGCCCGGATCGTCGTCGGTGATGAGCAGGATGACATCTGGCGCGGGAAGCATCTTGGACGGATCGATCGGGAACCCGGCGGTCTGCGTCACCCGTCGCTGCTCGGCGAGCGGTCCGATGAGTGCCAGGGAACGAGTGCGGATGGGTGGTGTCATGGGAGAGTCTCCGTGCACGCGCTTCGGCTCGAACCCGGTGTGCCTGTGCCAGCAGGCGCCGTTCCCTGGTCCATCGAAGGCCCGGCGCCTCTCTATCCATAGAGCACGGCACGGCGGGAGTCCAGAGCCTGATGACGAGGTCGGCACATTCGCCGGCCCGGACTCCTGAATGCCGCCGACAACGACGGTGCCGTTGACGGTGCGGCGGACGCGGATGCGGGTCCCGCCTCGCCATGCTCGGCGAGCCGAGCCCGGGCCCGTACTTCGTTAGGCGGCGACGGCGAGGGTTGCCGTATCGTAGATGAAGCGCTCGTGCACGATCTTCCCGTTCCGCCACGTCTGCACCGCTATCTCATCCATGCGATACTGCTTGCCGTCAGCGGTCGTGTAGTCGAACACCCAGTTGATCACGGCGCGGTCACCTTCGACGACGACCGATACGAGGGTGAACTTCAGGGCGAGCAGGGAACCGTAGAACGAGGCCTCTCGCTCGTAGTTGGTGGCGAACCCCACGACGGGTGGCAGCGTGTTCTCCTGCATGGCGATGTTCTCGTCGTAGTACTTCGTGATGGCGTCGAGCATCTTGCCGTCTTCGACGAGGCGGATCAGGTCCAGCACGTGTGGCTTGATAGACATCTGCGGAATCCTCGAGAAGTGGATAAGGTTGGAGCAAGGGTGGAGTTAGGCGGCCTGGCGTGCGCCCGGCGTGACTGCCTGACGACGCGACGTGCCGACGCCGGGCGGGTTGGTTCGGCTGAAGCGATTCGTGAGGAATCCATCCAGCGAGAGTGCGCCGCTCCCGTTCACGACGACGACGCCGGCGAGCCCGATGACGACGAGATGGTACTCGAATCCCTCGGTGCCGGCGGGCAGGCCGCCGAACCAGTTCATGAAGAACCCGTTAGGCGCGTGTGTGCTCAGCGCCCCGGCCATGAGGCCGATGATGCCGAGCGCAGCGAGTCGTCCGCCGAGTCCGACGATGAGCGCGAACGGGGCGACGAGCTCGGTGACGATCGCGAGCGCGGCGAGTGGAGCAGGGAAGCCCAGTGTGTTCGTCATCCAGCCGAGCGTGCCGCTGAACCCGTAGCCACCGAAGAGCCCGAGGGCATGCTGGAATCCATGCGGAATGAGGAGGGCGCCGAGCATGACACGTCCCAGGAGAGCGCCGGCGTCGCGGTTGGTGGAGATCAGTGTGCGATACATGGGAGTTGGATGTTAGGGCAATGGTTGCTATAGCATGTATTGGCGAACAAACTCACTTCCTCGCGGCGGCCGCCGTCTTCGGCGCGCCGCGCTCGGCATTCGCGAGACGCACCGTGTCGAGCAGCTCGACGAACGTCTCGAGCTGCGACTCGTCCAGCGACGCGACCACGTCTTCATCCATCGCATTTACCGGCGGATCCAGCGAATCGAGCAGCTTCCGACCGGCGTCGGTCACGAAGCACAGGACCTGTCGGCGATCCGGATAGCTTCGCTCGCGCCGAATGAGCCCTGCGTCGTCCAGCTTGTCGAGGAGCCGAGTGATCGTGGTCCCCTCGTCGATCATGCGTTCGCGGATCGAGAGCGTCGGGATCCCGCCAGTACCGGCGCCCCGGATGATGCGGAGCGCGTTGTACTGGGCGAGGCTCAACCCCGACGGCTCGACCACTCTCGCGACGGCTCGACTCACCACCGACGCCGTACGCAGCAGGGCGATCGTGGCCTCCTGCGCGATCGAACGAAACGGCTTGCTCTGCCGGAGCTCGGTCTGGATTGCGCTGGCGCGGACGCGGGCCCCGGGTTTGGCGGTGGGCATGTGATTGGAATCGTGCGAGAAATGGATGCCGTAACAATGCATGCTATGATAACTATTGCCTGAGCACTGTCAAGACCTGTTTTCGGTTGAGGCCGCACTGAAATGCTTCTGGTCGGGTCTGACCCCAATCAAGCGAACCCGTTAGCGCTTCCGCGACCGCACATCATTAAAGGAGCCCAGGACCAGGACGCCGCATGATCACCGCCGAATCGCTCACGCACATCCCGTTGTTCGCGTTCCTGCCCGAGACCGAGCGCGCCTCCCTGGCCGCTCGCGCGGCGGACGTGCGACTGCAGCAGGGCGAATGGCTCATCGTCGAGGGACAGACCGCCGCGTTCTTCGCGCTGCTCGACGGCAAGCTCACGGTAGTCAAGTCGATCGCCGGTCACGACCACGACCTCACGACGTTCGTGCCGGGCGACTACTTCGGGGAGGTACCGCTCCTGCTTGGAACTCCCGCCGTCGCGAGCGTACGCGCCGTCGAGCCCGCGCGCGTCATGCGACTCGACCCGGCGGACTTCCACGATCTCATCTCGCACTGCCGGGTGTTGAACGGCGAGATCATGAAGACGATGGCGCTCCGGGTGGGCCGGATTCAGCAGGTCGTCGTGGAGAACACGGGTATCGCCGCGACGGTCGTAGGCCGCCGGGACGACGTCACGTGCTTCGCTGTTCGCGAATTCCTCTCACGCAATCGCGTGGTGTTTGCGTGGCGCGACCTCGACGATCCGGACACCTTCGACCGCCTCGCGTGCGACGGCATCATCGAGTCGGCTGCCGACGGCGCGTCCGCGTTCGCCGACGCGCGCCTTCCGCTCGTGATTCTCGCCGACCGCAGTCGGCTCGAGGCGCCGACGCTCCCGGAACTGGCGCAGGCCGTGGGGTTGCAGACCATCCCGCGCCACGATGCGTACGACGTCGTCATCGTCGGCGGCGGACCTGCCGGCCTCGCGGCCGCCGTGTACGGCGCGTCCGAGGGACTCTCGACGCTGCTCGTCGAGCGCGTCGCGTGCGGCGGCCAGGCCGGCACGTCATCGCGCATCGAGAACTACCTTGGCTTCCCGAGCGGCCTCTCGGGTGACGAGCTCAGTGGGAAGGCGCGGCAGCAGGCCCTGCGCTTCAACGCCGAGCTGCTCGTCGCGCGGTCGGTCGACACGATCGAGCCGGGCACGCCGCTCTCACCCGACGCCGCGGTGCACCGGATCGTGCTCGACGACGGGACGCGCCTAACGACGAAGGCCGTCATCATGGCGAATGGCGTGCAGTGGCGTCGGCTGGGGACGCCCGGCATCGACCGCCTCACCGGGCACGGCGTCTACTACGGCGCGGCCGCCACGGAAGCGCTCGGCCTTCGCGGCCGGGCCATCCACCTGATCGGCGGCGGCAACTCGGCCGGCCAGGCGGCGATGATGTTCTCCAGCTACGCCGACTCGGTGACGATGCTCGTGCGCGGCAAGACGCTCGCAGCGAGCATGTCGCAGTACCTCGTCGACCAGCTGGCGACGAAAGCGAACGTGACGATCGAGACCGAGACCGAGGTCGTGGCGGTGGAGGGAAGCGACCGGCTCGAGGCGATCGAGGTGGTCACGGGCCCGGCGCGGCGGCGCGAGCGGCGCCCGAGCGATGCGCTGTTCGTGTTCATCGGCGCGCACGCGGAAACATCGTGGCTGCCGCCGAA
>Ga0310888_10000285_pt1 | contig 11575 bp, 12 predicted proteins | sample T20D1metaG_FD_202510 | JGI IMG/M metagenome (GOLD analysis project Ga0310888, IMG submission 202510) | Lab incubated soil microbial communities from West Virginia University Organic Research Farm, Morgantown, WV, United States - T20D1 | ecosystem: Environmental > Terrestrial > Soil >...
TAAGTGATGGGGCGTCGCGTGTGGCGACGATGGTTGGTGTGCCGTTCAACAGCGTCGGCCTGAATCTCTATCGCGACGGGCGCGACAGCGTCGCTCCGCACAACGATCACCTCTACGAGCTGCGGGAGGGCTTTCCGATCGCGCTGCTGTCGCTCGGGGCTACACGGCGGATGACCATCCGCGCGAAGGCGGCACCGCGCCGTCATCTTCATATCGATCTCGAGGCTGGCAGCCTGCTGGTGATGGACTATGCCACCCAGCACCATTACAACCATGGCGTGCCAAAGACGGCTGACCCCGTTGGCGAGCGCATCAGCCTTGCTTTCCGCGTCAGGCCCGATCGGCCCACCCGGAAATCCGCCGCCGGCCACTACCGATAGCTGTCATTCCTGGAAGAGACGGAACCGATTCTGCATTTCTCCTGGCATGGCCGGGAGGAACAAGGCAGAGCTGCCGACCGAGGCGTGTCGAACGGCCGATACCGCCGCCGGGGATGTACTCCGCGAAAACATTCGCGCGATCGCCGACCTGGAGCAGCGCGCGCTTCATCGGCGCAGCGCCGCTGACCGGATCAGCGACGCCATCAGCCGGGCGATGGGGAGCGCGCCGTTCGCTCTCATCCACCTGCTCGTCTTTGCGGCCTGGCTGCTCGTGAACACGCGCACGCTGCCCATCGTCGAGCCGTTCGACCCGTTCCCGTTCAACTTCCTGACGCTTGTCGTGTCGCTCGAGGCTATCTTCCTCTCCGTGTTCGTGCTGATGTCTCAGAACCGGATGACACGGCAGGCGGAGAAGCGTGCGCACCTGGATTTGCAGGTGGACATGCTCGCGGAGCAGGAACTGACCGCCATTCTTCAGATGGTGCGGCGGCTCTGCGAAGCGCAGGGGGTCGAGGTCTCCCCGCGTGACGAACGTCTCCAGGAACTGGTGCAGGAGACGGACGTTCACGCGGTGGCAGCTGCGCTCGAGGATCGTCTACCGGACGCCTGATCACATCGTCGTCCGTTTGCCCTTCTCGCGGTCGATAATCCTGACGTCGGTTGTGGCCAGCGTGTCAGTGCCCTTCATCGGCGTACCTTGACTCTGCCCGGACGGCCGTTCCTCCTGCTCCGAGTCCTGCTCTGAGTCCTCTTTCATCCGCTCGTCTGGAGTATCTGCCCGGACGTCTTCGTCTCGATCGTCATGCTCAGGTCTCTGACCCATTCGCTTGCCTCCGCAGCGAACGGAGCAAGCTCCATGCCCCGGAAAATCTCACAGGCCTGCGTCCGTTTTTCTGGCGGGATTGCGCGGGATGTTCTCGAGGGCGCCCGTAAGCCACTGCTGGATCAGCTCCGAGACGCCTGCGCCGCGTGACTCCATTGTGGTGAGATCGGTGAGCTCCCTGACAGCCGGCAGCGCGTTGGCCACGCTGGCCGCCAGCCCGCAGCACCTCAGGAACACGAGATCGTTCTCGGCGTCGCCGATGCCGATCGTGGCCTCGGTCGAGACGCCGAGCGATGCCAGCGCGGCGTCCAGGCCACTGAGCTTCGTGACGCTCGACGGCAGCGCCATGACCGAGCCCTTGTTGAAGATCACGTGCCAGTCGAGCGACAGGTCGTGGATGGCGGCGATGACCGCGTGCTCGTGCGGTTCCACGGTTGCCACAATCGCATGGCCAACCGAGAGCGGGATGTTCTGGCCTGACAACTGCTCGACGAACGCCGGCGGAGGAGCCGCGGCGAGGATCTCCACGGCGCGCGTCGCGGGGTTGTAGATCACCGCGCCGTTTTCGGCGACGACCCGGTCGAACAGGTCGACGCCGTCGAAGGTGTTGAACAGGTCCGGCAGCTCGCGGCCGGTGACCAGGATCAATCGGCGCCCTTCATCGCGGGCGCGCCGAAGGCTCTCTCTTGTCGCGTCATCGACACGCCCTTCGAACGCGATGGTGCCGTCGTAGTCTGTCGCCAGCGCCTCGAACTTCATCGCACAACCCTCCAGACGTGCCGCGGCTCGGAATCGTGTGGTTCGATGTGCTCTTCCCACAGGCGGACGCCGCCATCGAACGCATCGTGCCGCCCGCCCCGGAAGGTGTGGGGCGGGAGCGGGTGAACCTTGCGGCCGTTGCCGCCGCCGAGCACCACATAGTCAGCCGCGAGCGCGGCGCGCAGGAACGGCGTGATCTCCCTGACGGCCTTCTGCCACGTGACAGGACCGTGTGCATCGAGCGCCGCCCGGCCCAGGTGGTCGGTGACGCGTCCGTTCCGGTATGGAAGAGATCCAAGCTCCAGCGGAATCAGCACGTGCTCGGATACAAGAGCCGATCCGACGCCCGTCCCGAGGCCGAGAAACAGCATCCGCCCGTCGCGATAGGCCCCAAGCGCTTGCAGCACGGCGTCGTTGGCGATTCTGACTGGACGATTGAACGCAGCGGAGAAGTCGTATCCAACCCAGCCGCCGCCGAGGTTGGGCGGCTCGCCAATCGTCTGCCCGCGTGTAACGGCACCGGGATACCCGATCGACACCAGGTCGTACTGCCAGTCGGTCGTCAGCTCCTTCACTCGCTCCACCAGGTCGTCCGGGATCAAGCCTCGACCTGAACGGAACCGCCGGATCTCATCTGCGCCGGACAGGCGGAACTTCACACCTGTGCCGCCGACGTCGATCACCAGGACCCTCACATGAACCTGAGGCTGCAAAGAAGAAACCGGTGTCCAACGGAGTGGGTCGTGAAACACCCGTGCACCCAAAGTGCTCGATTCTCCGTATATCCATGACATCACCGCAGTCTGCCAACCCTTGGAACCACTGGAGCGTCAAAAGGCAAGGACTGGACGTGCTAGCGGACCATCTCTCGATATCGACCATGGAACTCTCGGATTTCTACGATCACCCGGACCTGTTCGATGCGCTCCTGCCTGTCAGCGCGCACCTGACGTTCTATCGGGAGCTCGCGCGACAGCAGGGCGGCAACGTGCTGGAGCTCGCCTGCGGGACCGGGCAGCTGACGATTCCGATTGCGCTGGACGGCCGTCCGACCGTGGGCCTCGATCAGTCGAACGCGATGTTGAAGGTCGCGAAAAGGCGCGCGTCAGGACTCGGCGCGCCCGTGGGGTTCATCCAGGCGGACATGCGCCATTTCGCGCTGGACAGTGATTTCAGACTGGTCTTCGTCGCCCGCAACTCGCTGCTGCACCTGCTCACGAACGCGGACCTGGTGGCGGCGTTTGCGACTGCCAGGCGTCACCTGGCTCCGGGTGGCATCTTCGCGTTCGATGTGTTCACGCCCAGCCTGACGCTGCTGAACAGGTCCCCCGGGCAGCGGTTCCCCGTCATGGACGAGGACACCGTGACCTTCGGCCGGCTCTGCGTGGAGGGAACGTGCGACTACGATTCCTCGACCCAGGTGAATAACGCGACCTGGTACATCTCGACCCCGCACGTCCGTGACGCCTGGGTCGTGCCGATGGTCCTCAGGAGCATTTTTCCGCAGGAGCTGCCGTTGCTGCTGGCGGCCGCCGGCCTCGAGCTCGTGAACCGGTTCGGCGATCTCGGGCGGGAGCCGTTCGGCCCCGCGAGCCGGGCACAGGTCTGCCTGTGCCGGCGGCGGGATTGATGGCGCCCCTGAAAGGGGCGCCCTACGCAGGGGTCCTTTACTTCTGCGGCTGAACGCGCGCCGTCGAAGGGGGAACGATCCCTTTGAGGCGCAGGTACAGGATCACGTTCCCGTAGTGCTCGTTGTTGTGGGTGGTGCTGAACATGAGCACCTGCCCGCGTGTGGTCTGGCCGGCTCCACCCGGTCCCGTGACCTTGACCGCCTGGTTCACGTTGGCGTCCGTCGTTTCCTTGAAGACGCCGTCGCAATAAGCCAGCGCCTCCCCGAGAACCTTGACCATGCCCGGCTTGTCGGTGATCGTCCGCTCGAAGTTCTGCATCACCGGCATCGCTTCGCCCTTGGCCATCGAGCACATGTAGTAGTTGGCGACCGCCACATGGCCGAGGAGCTCCGCATAGCTCCTGATCTGTGGCGTCGGCTTGAACGAGTAGTCGGCGGCAGGCATCGCTTCGGCGGACTCGATCAGGTTCCGCCGGATGGCCATGTGCATGTTGTTGAGGCTGGTGGCCATCGAGGGCGAGAGCCCCGCGGGTATGCCGCTGTCGGACGTCTGCGCGGCCGACACCGATGCGGTCATCAGAAGCGTTACAACTGCGAGAAGCATTCGTGGCATGGCCGGAGCTTACACCTTACGCGCCGTGCTCGCTCAACAACGCCGCGATCAGGTCAACGGCGTGATCGAGAATTCGCGAACGGAAATGGAGCTGCCGAAGCATGGTCCGACAGAGGGCGTGGACTCGATGCCCGAATAGTCACCAGCACCTTCGTAGCGGACCTCGCCATCCACGGTGACGCTCATCCGATCGAGCCGAATTTCCCAGGCGATCGAGTGCCACTCGTTGGTGGTGATGAAGCCCTTGTCCTTGAGGCTATGCTGCTCTGCCGTGGCCGGATCGTGCACGCGCAGCTCCCGCACGTTGCATTCCCAGTTGAATATCAGCTCGCCGCGATGCCAGTGCATCCGCAGGTTGGTGGAGTCGGTCTTTCCCACCACGCGGAAGACGAACGGCGCGCGGCACACCATCGGGGCCACACCCGCGGACATCACCCAGTTCATCGCGGAACCGGCGATCTCGACGCCATCCTGCGTCCGCGTGATGACACACCCCTGGTGGGGCAGCAGCTGGTGAATCAGGTTGTGTGACATCGGACGATTCTACGCACTGCACGCCGTTTCCCGCAGATTCTGCCCTGATTCGCGCGGACAGAACACTTCGACCCCGATCGCGGGCTCGTTTGCTCCGCCGCAGGACACCGCGACGGCTCATTGCTTCGTTACAGCACGCGCGTTCAAAAGCGAGCCTTGCCGATTCTGCGTGCCGATGCCCGTCGATGTGCGGTTCTATACGGCCGTTTCGCGCTGGCACTGCAGTTGCCCCTGTAAGAGGTGTCCGGGAGGAGAGCTCCCCCCTCCTACCCGCGACGCGTTCAGGAGCTTCAGGTGGTCAGGCACGCACGACAAGACGACGGGTTTACGCTGATCGAGCTGCAGATTGTCGTGGCGATCATCGGGATTATCGCGGCGATTGCGGTGCCCAACCTGCAGCGCGCGCGTCAGTCGGGGAACGAGGCCTCCGCCATCGGGTCGCTGCGTGCGGTGAACAGCGGGGAAAAGGCGTTTGCGTCGTCGTGCGGTTCCGGCGGCTATGCGCAGAGCAATGCCGACCTGGCGAAGGCGCCGCCCGGCGGCTCACCGTTCATCTCACCCGATCTCGTGAAGGCGGATGTGGTGGCGACGGCGAAGAGCGGCTACACGATCGACGTCAACGACAATGCAGACGCGCTGAACCGCGATGTGATACCGGCGTTTGAGACGTGCAACGGGTCGGCGGGCGCATCGCGGGCGATGTATCACGTGGTGGCCGATCCCGTGGACCGCGGTACGACGGGCACGCGCTCGTTTGGCAGCGATCATCGCGGGACGATCTACTTCAACAACACGGCGGCGGTCGCGAATCCGATTCCGCCGGCGCTCACCGACTTCCTGAACTAGCGGCAGGCGCCGGGGCGGGCCGCGCGACACACGCCCCGGCGACCTTATCTGCCTGGACCTTCCAGCCCAGCGGCCGACGCTCAACCACGGAGCAGGCGCAGCACCTCGTTGAGCTTTGTATCTATCGTCGTCGCCTTTTGGTCGAGCGTGGACACGTTCTGGCCGAGGGCGGATACGTTCTGGCCGAGGGCGGATACGTTCTGGTCGATCGTGGAGACCTTCTCGTCGATCAAGGCCACGTGCTGGTCCAGCGTGGAGACCCTCTGCGCGATCGTGGTCACGTTCTGGCCGAGCGTGGAGACCTTCTCGTCGATCATGGCGACGTGCTGGTCGACCGTAGACACCTTCTGGTCGACCGTAGACACCTTCTTGTCGAGGCGATCGAACGCGAACTCCGTGTATCGACGCTGCTCGGCAAACGCTTCGCTCACTTCACTGAATCGGCTGTCTACCGAGGTGGCGAGACGATCAAGTCTCTGGTCGACTTCGCGGAATCGATCGCCCATCGAGTCGGCGAGTCGATCGAGCTTCGATTCGATCCGATCGACACGATCCGGCAGCCCTTCGAGGTTCGTCATCTTCGCGGTCACTGGAAGCCTACCATCGTCATGCCCGGGATCAAGCACCGGCGATGCCGCGCGAGGTCACGCCATGAAATCAATGCGTTAGGGTGAGTGACGTCCTTGCGGAGTGCAGAATCTGCGACCCTTCATTGCGCGAAGGTACGCAGATCCTGCGGGGCGTATTAACCCTTGTTACTCACGCGATGATCAACGGAACGACGACGGACATCACTGCGAATTCCGCCACGCTGACGATGACGGCGGCCGCCAGAGTGCTCAAGAGCCCCGCCTTGATACCGGGCGTGAACGCAATGGCGATGGCAAGCAGCACGCCCGACAGCGCATATCTGACCGCTGATGGGATCCAGCCGCCCTCGGGGAGAAGCGGTAGCAAGAGGGGATAGACGAACAGGGCGGCGTACGCCAGAACCCAGGCGATCGCAGCTGCGGCCAGCGCAGATCCAAATCCATCCACCCTGAAATCAGGGAGAACTGCCGAGACGACCATCAGAAGAACCGCTACCAGCAGGAGGCCGCCGAGCAGTGACACGATGATCGTCATTGCTTCTTTCGTTGACGGGAAGGGCGAGAGATCCGTTCCTTGCGCCCCTTCCGGCAGCGGTCAGACGCTAGCTGCGGCGCTTTCCGGAGGCTCGATGCCGAAGCGCTGGCGTTTGAGGTAGAGGCCTTTCCGGGAGAGGCCCAGCAGGGCGGCCGTTTCCTCCATCCTGCCGCCGCACTGTTTCAGCGCGTATTGCAGCAGGGCGCGTTCGAGGTGTTCGGTTGCCGCGGCCATCGGCTGATCGAGGCGGACGACGACCTCGGTTGGTTCGAGCGTGCGTTCGGACGCTGGAATCGTGCGTCGCGATGCGGCGATGGCCATCGTGAGGTGCTCCGGCATCACGACCGCGCCCGCCTCGCAGAGCGCTGCCACGCGGCGCATCTCGTTGGCGAGCTGACGCACGTTGCCTGGCCAGCGATACAGCATCAGGTATTCCATCGTCTCTTCAGCCAGCCGCAGACGGCCTTTCGCGTATTCCTGTGCGTATTTGGCGAGATAGTGATTCGCGAGGGCAGGAATTTCGATGCGACGTTCGCGCAGTGGCGGTATCGGCAAGTGAACGATGTTGAGTCGATAGAAGAGGTCTTCGCGGAACCCGCCGGCGGAGACGAGGGTGTCGAGGTTGACGTTGGTTGCGGCGATGACGCGTACGTCAGCGCGCACGGGCTGTGTTTCGCCGACCGGATGGACCTCGCCCGATTCGAGGAAGCGCAGGAGCTTCGGCTGCACGTCGAGGCCCATGTCGCCGATTTCGTCGAGGAAGAGTGTTCCGCCCGTCGCGCCCCGGATGATCCCCTGAAAGTTTTCGGTCGCCCCCGTGAACGATCCGCGCCGATGACCAAAGAGCTGAGAGTCCAGCATGTCACGCGGAGTGGAAGTGCAGTTGAAGGGCAGAAACACCGCCTTCGATCGATTCGAATAAGCGTGAATCGCGCGTGCCAGGACTTCTTTACCGGTGCCCGTTTCTCCAGTGATCAGCACCGGCACGTTCGTCGCAGCCACTCTGCGTGCGATTGAGATTAGGCCCTGCATGTCTTCAGATAAGAAGAGGGCTCCTGCGTTTGCTTCGATTGGATCGGCAGGCCACAGCGCCGCTGTTTGTCGCCGCTCGCGCGAAGATTCCTGCAGCGCTACAGCCGCGGCACTGACCCTCATCAATTCGCCGAGAATTGCGACTTCATGCGCTTTGGCTGGGACCTGAAGGCGCAATGCGACCTGTTCTCCGTTCACCTTTCCCAGAGGAAGAACGACTTCTTGCCCCTTGGCAGGGCGGAGATCCTTGGACACGACAAGTTCTGAATGAGGAGAGCAGTTCAAGAGCGTCGAAAGCTGCTTGAGTTCGTATCCAAGCAGCCTTGGTGCGTCGGCATTTGCTAGTGCACTCGCCACTCCGCTGATGACGAGCAGGGGAATGTCATTGCCACTCGGCCTGACGGGCTCCTTCGTAGCAAGTTCTTGAAGGTCTGACTCACCGGTCCTATTTCCTTGGTACAGATAGATGTTGCTCGCGCGTCGAAACAACTCGCTTCCCACGGCAGGACTTGTTGTCTTGAACACTGATCCCAACGCGCGGTAATACATCGCTTCCGTGTTGCCATTCAAGGGACCGCGCTTGATGAAATCAAGCAGCTGCGTAGCGCCCTTGCCGGTGTTTCCAGAGCAGGCGTGAGCTTCAGCTAGAAGACAACTTAATTCACCAACGAGAATCCGATCCGATAACCCTTCGGCGGCTGTGAGAGACGCCTTAGCAATTGTGATTGCCTCACTGTATTCTTTTTGTTTCAGCAAGAGGCGGATACGCGTAGATGTTGCCCAACGCCCCGAGAAGGCCAATGCGAGGTTTCTGTCGTGAAGCAAGAACGCCTCATGCTCATCGAGCGTTGTCGTGCAGCGTGCCAAGTCGCCGGCCGCCAAGTAGACACGGGCCAGACCTTCCAATGCACTGAATCGGCTTTGCGCCGATCCATGTTCCAGAACATGTTTGAAGTAAGTCTCGGCGGGCTGCAATTTCCCTAAAACCAGCATCGCGTGACCAAGATTGCACTCAATCACCCCGTCGCGGTTTCCGGTCACCGAGACAAATCGGCGGGCATCGTTCAAATGATCGAATGCACTCTGATACTTGCATTCGAAGAAGTCGACAAACGCTGACGAGATGCAAGTCAATTGCTCCAAGCCAGCGTTCGGGAAGTCACGAATCAGCGAAGCACAGATCGCGAGGTGTCTGCGAGCCTCTTCAGTCCGGCCATTCGATGCCTCCATCAGTGCTACGGCATCGTGCATTGCAGCCGCAGCATGAGGATCGCCAGTCTTCGCAACGTGGCGACGAACCTGGGCCAGCATCGGTGCCAATTCATCGCTTGGATGCAGTTGAGCCAATAATCTAAAGCGATGTAGCGCAGCCCAGGCTACGTCGAGGTCGTGAGACTGTTCAATGGCGATTTGGTATGCGGCGTTGAAGTGTTGAAGTGCCTTCGCGAGCTGCGCGCTGTGCCGGCAAAGGAGCCCAGTCAGTAATTCGCAACGAGATCGGACGATGCCCGTACCGCGCTCGCGTTCTCGTTCAACTATCTGACGCGCGCGATCAGTTCGCCCAGCTTGATACATCGCATGGGCAAGGAGTACACGATGTTCAGGATTCAGACTGGCTAACTCATGCTCTGAACATTCACCCTGTTTGACAACGTCTAGGTATCGGCCCGCCCTGAATAGCTGCCTCGTGTGTTCGAGAGTTAGGGGCACGCGCCCTCCAAATTATCGTCGTTCGCTACGAGGAAACCTGACGATACTTGAGCTCGTGATTGAATTGAGTCGCTCTCCTAGCAGAATCGACATACGTTCGAACGCATATCGATGAGCGTCAGAGAAGGCGTTTTCTTTTGCAGCGTAACCCGTTAACACGCCAAGGAGCTTGTCCTGTGAGCCAAAATATGGCGCAGAGATGGCTGCTCTTAGCGGCGGGTTGAAGGAGTACGCCAGGGCTTGAAGATCCAGCTCGGCCTGCGAATTTGTGACGGTTCTGTGGTTAGCTGCTGCCCATCCTGTTACGCGTTCGCCCCGCTTAATCGCGAATCCATGCAAGAGATGACCTTCGCTTCCAGAGCATGCAACGCAGCGAAGTACATCGACTTCGGGAGAGTATTTGTAAACAGCACACGCTGTTGAGGGCGTCAACAAACGCGCAAATTCAGTTGCCACCCTGAAGGCGTCCTCGCTCGTCGTCGAGCGTTGAAGTTCGGCTTGATACTCGGACAGTGATGAGCTTTGGGCGGCGGTTTCACGAATGTTCTCGAGCGCGTGTCCGCCCTGCTCCTTAGATTGGTCGGGGGCGGCGATCAGACTACGTGCTTGCTCGCCTGCGGCGTTTGCGAGTGGAGCGATTTCCGAGTGCGCTGAGATGAACGCGTCTACAACCACGGGGTCATACATTCGGCCGCGGCGTTCGCGAAGAATGTCGAAGGCATCAGATGTCGAGAGTCTGGGTCGATACGGTCGATCTGACGTCAGCGCATCGAAGCAATCGACGACCGACAGTATCCGGGCGCCGAGCGGGATATCGACGCCGGCAAGTCCGGTGGGATATCCAGTTCCGTTCCAACTCTCGTGGTGATGCCTAACAATCGGCACGACTGGGTATGGGAAGCGTACAGATGACAACAGATCAGCGCCGATGTCCGTGTGGCGTTTCATGTTGTCAAATTCTGCTGCAGTCAGTGCGCCTGGCTTGTTGAGAATGTGTTCAGGAATGGCCAGTTTTCCCATGTCGTGCAGTAGAGCAGCTGCCTCGATGGCCTTTAACTGGTTGGGGTCTCTAACGCCGAGTCGCTTTGCGAGCTCCACTGTGTAGATCTGCACGCGCCGAATGTGGCCATGAGTGATCTGATCTTTGGCATCAACCGCCATCGCGAGTGCCTCGATCGTTGACAGATACATCTCATTGACTTGAGAGACGTGTCTGTTTGCATCCTCGAGACGACCCATCGACGTTCGAAATGTGAGATACGAAATCACTACGAGGGGGACGATGATGCTGAGGACAGTGAAATCGATCCGATCCGTGTAGGCGACAATCAGCATTGCGATCGAGCTGCCTACAAAATAGGTGAGGCCCACCGGAGGGAAGTTGGCCCGCCAGATAGCGATCGGTGACTGTTTGCGCTCGGTGGCTAAGGCGAAAGCGACCAAGCCGGTATTGATCACGAAATACAACAGCGCAAAAGTAAAGACCGGAACGATAAGGTGACCGACATCGTTCCGGTGGATTTGTCCCGGCGCAGCCTCAGACAGTGAGAAGAACGCCTCGCTGGAGACGCGGATGGCGATCGCTGGGGCTGTGAAGTTAAAGAGAAGACGTGACAGCCTCTGACGTCGCATCCATAACGAGATGACGAGCGCGTCTATTACCACTGTCAGTGTTCCGGCCGCCGGCCCGAATAAGAGGACCGAAGTAAAAACAAACGTCTCGGAAACCGACAGCCGCGCTGGGAGTGACGGGACCTGGACTGTGAAGGATCCCGTCAGCAGCGTCAGTGCTGCTAGAACTAGCCACTGAGGACTGGGTGGGTTGTTGTAGACCTGCCAAGCCGAAATGAGTACGACCGCTAGTCCACTGATTACGACAGCAGCAACGTAGTTTCGGCGCACTATCCCGTCACGGCGGTTCATGGCACTGGGGGTCCGTACCGCCGTTTCGGTCTATTCACCCCAGATAATTAGGCCTCTGATCGTCATAACTGCACTCTTTCGTAGAAGATATCTGTGTTTTTCGGAGTCGGCTGGGGTTCCTTAGTCGCCCCAGACCAGGGTGTCGCCCCAGACCAGGGTGTCGCCCCAGACCAGGGTGTCGCCCCAGACCAGGGTGTCGC
>Ga0310888_10000291_pt1 | contig 11544 bp, 9 predicted proteins | sample T20D1metaG_FD_202510 | JGI IMG/M metagenome (GOLD analysis project Ga0310888, IMG submission 202510) | Lab incubated soil microbial communities from West Virginia University Organic Research Farm, Morgantown, WV, United States - T20D1 | ecosystem: Environmental > Terrestrial > Soil >...
AGCGGTCGGAGCTCGGGAAAGATCGCGACGAGCTCGTTTGCGGCGGGACCCAGGACGTGCCCGACGAGTGCCGGTGAGGCCGACGTGGCGAACAGCCGGACGAGATCGAGCAGCGGTGCGTACGGGATCGAGCGCCCCGCCTCGAAGCAGGCCCCCCAGAGCACGAAGAACCCCGCCGCGCGCGCGTCGTCCGTCATCTCGCGGAGGAGCCGCGACTTGCCGACCCCGGCCTCGCCGACGATCAGGGCAACGCGCCCGGTTCCCTCGCGCGCGCGGGCGAGGACCTGACGCGCGGCCGTGACCTCCGCGGTCCGGCCGACCAGGGTAGGGCAGACGACGTCGTGCTCGAGGTACATGCGACACGCTGCCTGGACTTGGGCAGCGAGTCAATGGCCACGCCAGCCGGCGGGCGGGCGTGAAACCAGCTGGCAGCCCGCCCCGTATGGGCATCCCATAGGGCGACGGGTACATCGGCAGGGCGACGGGTACATCGGCACGTGGCGCCGAGCTCGGTCCCGCCTCCGCCTGCCGCCCGGTCGACAGTCGTATTGCGGGATTATGATCTTTGTAATACTCTCGTATTGGAATCCCATAGGACGACGCATGGCAGACAAGCTGGATGTGCAGCAGGGCACGCTCGCCCTCATGATCCTGAAGACCCTCGAGGGACTCGGTCCACTTCACGGGTACGGCGTCGCACGCCGCATCGAGGAGACGAGCAGGCATCGCCTCAAGCTCAATTACGGCACGCTGTACCCCGCACTCCTCAAGCTCGAACAGGAGGGGTTCATCAAGGCCGAGTGGAGCCAGTCCGAGAACAATCGGCGCGCGAAGTTCTACTCGCTCACCGCCGCCGGCCGGAAGCAGCTGGCGCGGGAAACCCGCGAATGGAATGAGACCGCCGATCTGATCGCCGCTTTTCTCACACCGCGGCGGGAGACACCATGAGATACGTTCGTGCTGCGCTCGCGCGCATCGCCGGATTGTTCACCGGGCACAACGCGGATGACGATCTCCGCGATGAGCTCCAGGCGCACCTCGACATGGAGACGGCCGAGAACATCCGGCGTGGCATGAATCCGGATGAGGCGCGCCGCCAGGCGCTGCTCGCGTCCGGCGGTCTGACGGTCGCCGCCCAGGCGGTCCGGGACCGGCGTGGGCTGCCGTGGCTCGAAGGCGTCGCGTCCGACCTCAGGTACGCGGTCCGCGCGCTGCGTCACAGCCCGGCATTCACCGTCGTGGTCGTGATCACGCTGGCGTTAGGCATCGGCGCCAACACGGCCATCTTCAGCGTCGTCCGCGCGGTGCTCCTCAAGCCCCTGCCGCACCGGGACGGCGATCGTCTCGTGTACCTGCGTCAATCGATGGACGGCCCGGGCGGCGCGAACATCAACTTCTCCGTGCCGGAGATCCGTGATTTCCGCGCCGCGACCCCATCGCTCGGCGGCATCGCGGAATACTCGCCGTGGTTTGGCACCCTGCAGGGGGACAACAACCCCGTGCGCATCGACATCGGCCTCGTCACCGGCAACTTCTTCGAGGTCATGGGTCTCTCGCCGGTGCTCGGGCGCCTGACGACTCCCGGCGACGATGGCCCTGGCGTGCCCGCGGTGATGGTGCTGACCCACGACTTCTGGATGAAGCGCTACGGCGGGGATTCCAGCATCGTCGGCAAACAGGTGCGACTCGACGGCATGTCGCTGACGGTGATTGGCGTGGTGGAGCCTGCCCCCTGGTTCCCGGATCGCATGGAGGCCCTCGCCAACATGGTGATCAGCTCACACCACCTGAGCGCGCTGATGGTGGAGGGACGCAGCCATCGCATGACCGAAATGATCGCCCGCCTTGCGCCCGGCGCCGCGGTGGAGCAGGCGAGAACCGAGATGGCGGCGGTCTACGCGCGCATGCAGCGCGAGCACACGGACGCGTACAATCCAGGCGCGCACTATCGCGTCGCGGTCATCCCGTTCAAGGAAGCGTTAGGCGAGCGTGCGCGGCTGACCCTGTGGCTGCTCATGGCCGCGGCGGCGTTCGTGATGATCATCTCTGCCGCCAACGTCGCGAACCTGACGCTCATGCGCGGCGTGCGCCGGCAGCACGAGCTGGTGGTGCGCGCGGCCCTCGGCGCCGGCCTCGGGCGGCTCCGTCGACTCCTGCTGGCGGAGAATCTCCTGCTGACCCTCATGGGCGCCGCCGTTGGCGTCGTGATCGCGGTCGGCGGCGTCAGGCTCCTCACGTCGTTCGCCGAGCGGTACTCGCCGCGCGCGAACGAAATTCACCTCGACGTGGTGGTGCTCGGCTTCGCGCTCGCACTATCGGTCTCGCTGGCGCTGGCGCTCTCGTTCATCGCGTCGCTCCCGCGCGAAGGCGCGTTCGCGGCTGCCATCGCCGCGGGCATGCGGCGCATCAGCGGAGACCTGCGGAAGCACCGTCTGCAGCGCGGACTCGTCGTGGCGCAGGTTGCGGTGTCGGTGGTGCTCCTTGCCGGCGCCGGGCTGCTCACTCGCACCATGATGGAGCTCTCGCAGGTCAACACCGGTCTCCGAACGGAGGAAGTGCTGGCGATAGACGTGCCGTTGCTCCAGGTAGGCGGAGGGCCGAGCAACGGGACCGATCCTGCCGTGTGGTTCAGGGCGATCATGCAGTCCGACGCGGCGGCCAAGGTTCGCTACGACCAGATGCGGCGCGAGATCGCCGCGCTGCCGGGCGTCACCGAGGTTGGACTCGGCTCCAGCGTCCCGCTTCGCGGCTCGTCGACTCGATTCGAAGCGAAGGCGGAAGGCAAAGCGCTGCCCGTTGGCGAGCCCGCCGTGAGTCCCGACTTCCGGACGGCGAACCCCGAGTACTTCAGTGCCGCCGGCATTCCGCTTGTGAAGGGGCGTGCGTTCGGCGCTACCGACGGCTTCGGGGCCGGCAAGGTCGTGATCATCAACCAGACCCTCGCCGACAAGTGGTTCCCGGGTGAAGACCCCATTGGGAAGCGCGTCGCGTGGACGGGCGAGGTTCTGAAATTCAGTCCGATCAGCCCCGAGTGGCGCACGATAGTCGGCATCGTCGGCAATACGCAGGATGGCGGGCAGGATGCACCGCCCCGAGCGGTGATGTTCATGCCATTCGCCCAGGAGCTGTCGTTGGGGGGCGTCGTCGTGATTCGCGCGGACAGCAACGCTGCCGAGCTGGCGGCCGCGGCGACGCGCATCGTGCGTCGCATCGCACCGGCGGCTCCGATTCAGAGCGTGCTGACGGTGCGGCAGATCAAGGACCAGAGTGTCGCGCCACAGCGATTGAATGCCGTCCTGGTCTCGTCGTTCGGAATCCTGGCGGTGATCATCGCGGCGGTGGGTATAGGGGGCGTGCTGGCGTTCTCGGTGAGTGCGCGCACAAACGAGATCGGCATCCGCATGAGTCTCGGCGCCGACAGTGGCCGTGTGCAGCGGATGATTCTCCGAGAGGGAGGCGTGCTGCTGGCGATCGGCCTCGTGTTAGGCGCCGGAGGGGCGTTCTTCGCCGCGGGCGTCATTCGCGGGCTGCTCTTCGGTGTGGCGCCGCACGATCCGGTCACGTTCATCGGCGTGGCGGGCATGATGGCCGCGATCGGGATCATGGCGTGCTGGATTCCGGCGCTGCGCGCGGCGCGCATCGACCCCGCCATCACCATGCGCTCGACGTAGGGACACGGATCCGTGGGCCCCGCTTATGTGGTGCACATCCTCGCGGGCAGTCTGAGCCTCGTGTTCGGCTACGTCGCGCTGTACTCGCCGAAGGGCGCAGCGCTGCATCGCAGAGCCGGAATGCTATTCGTCTGTTCGATGCTCACGATGAGCGTCGCGGGGCTCACCATTGCGGCGGTACGGAACGTGGCGCCGGCGCTCAACGTTCCGGCGGGGTTGCTGACGGCGTACCTGGTGACCACGTCGCTGACCACCGTTCGCCCTCCTGCTACCGGCGCACGCGGGCTGCACATCGCGGCCATGGTCGTGGCATTGGCCGTCGGTCTGACAAGCCTAACGTTCGGGCTGGAAGCCGTCGCCAACGGCGGGGAACGGAACGGCATGCCGGCGTTTCCCTTCTTCATGTTCGGCGTCGTCGGCCTGCTCGCGAGCGTGGGCGATCTCCGGATGCTGCGGTCGGGAGCTCTCACGGGCGCGCGTCGGCTCGCGCGGCATCTGTGGCGGATGAGCTTCGCGCTGTTCATCGCCGCGCTGTCGTTCTTCATCGGCCAGGCTGATGTGATCCCAAAGCCCATTCGCGTCATGCCGCTCCTCGCGCTTCCCGTGCTCGCCGTACTGGTCACCCTGCTGTACTGGATGTGGCGAATCCGCATCAGGCAGTCGCTTCGCGGCATGGTCGTCGGCGCGGCGCTCGGCGGTGTAAACGCCGGCAGCAACAGCATGTCCCTGTGACCGTCACCCACCTCGTTCTCCGATACATCCACATCTCCGTAGTCCGAAGGCGGCACACCCTCGATCGCCGCGCGGCGTGGATACTGCCGTGACCGATCGCCATGAGACGTCTCGCCCTGGTCGAAGTCCTCGCTGTGGTCGCGCTGGCCCTCTCCGCGTCTTCTGGTCTCGCGCAGCGCTCGGCGCCCATGCCCGACTACACCACGCTTCGGCTCGGCGTGGACACGCTCGAAGTCCACGTCGTGCGCGGTGGCGAACGACGGAGGACCGGCGTGATCGTCGATGCGATCGACACGGTTCGGTCCGGTGGCGAGCTGCGGGTGGTGCGCGCCTACCGAACGATCGATCTCATTCTCGGCACCAGCCTGGACACCGTCATCGACGAGGCGGTGCGGCTCGTGCCGCGATACTCGAGTCGCTCATCGGGCCGGAGCAGGGACGCATTGACCTGGTCCAACGGGCGCATCACGGGATTCGTGGCCGAGCTGGGGAAGCCGCGGCGGCCGATCGATGAGGGCGGGGCGGATTCCGTCTTCAACGGCGCGTCCGTCGATCTCATCCTCCGCGCGTCGCCGCTCGCGGACGGCTATGCCGTCACGATTCCGGCGTTCTCGGGAGCGCAGGGGCTCACTGCCGTGAGCGCGCGCGTGGCCGGCTCCGAGTCGGTCGGTGGCATCGACGCCTGGCGAGTCGATGCGAGCTTCGCGGATCTGCCTGTCACCTTCTGGATTGACAAGGTCTCGAGACGACTCGTGAGGCAGGTGATGCGTCCCGCGGACGGCGTCGAGATCGAGTTCATCCGCGCCGATGCCAACCGCACGCGACGCGTGGCCACAACGGGTCGGCGTCGTTGAATTTCTCGAATGGTGGGTACGGTTCGGGATCGGAACTGGCGCCGGCGAGCCGGGATGTAGGCCAGATTAACGGCCCGATCGCTCAGCTAGACCGTTGTCCCGTCTACCCATCGACAACATCGACTTTCATGAGAAGCCCGGTAGCTGACATGGATGTATGGGCAAGCGGTGAGGCATACGAGCCGTACATCGGCCGGTGGAGCCAGCTCGTGGCGCAGGAGTTCCTCGCATGGATCAGCATTCCGCGCGATGCACGATGGCTCGACGTGGGCTGCGGCACCGGCGCGCTGACCGACGTCATTGCCAGAGAAGCGCACCCTGCGGCCGTCCAGTCCGTCGACCCGTCGCCGGCGTACATCGCGTTCGCACGCCGCCGCGTGCCCGATCCGCGTGCCGCGTTCATCGTGGCCGACGCGCGATTGCTTCCGCAGCGTACGGGGAGCGTCGATGTCGCCGTGTCCGGGCTCGCGCTCAACTTCATCCCGCGCCCGGAAGACGCGCTTGCCGAGATCGCGAGAGTCGTTCGCGCGGGCGGCGTGGCGGCCGCGTACGTGTGGGACTACGCCGAACGCATGCAGCTCATTCGGCACTTCTGGGATGCCGCGGTTGCGCTCGATCCCGAAGCCTCCTCGCTCGACGAGGCACGTCGCTTTCCCGACTGCAACCCCGCGGCACTGGACGCGCTCTTTCGCCGCGCCGGGTACACCGCAGTCGAGACACGTGCGATCGACGTTCCAACGCGATTTCGAGATTTCGACGACTTCTGGACGCCGTTCCTGGGTGGGCAGGGGCCTGCACCCGGCTACGCCATGAGCCTGAGCGAGTCGCGGCGGGCCGGGCTTCGCGAGCGGCTTCGCGCGACACTCCCGGCGGCTGCCGACGGCTCGATCGACCTCATCGCGCGCGTCTGGGCGGTGCGGGGAATTCGTACCTAACGTGATATCACCTCACGCTGACGCTCGACCTGCCGAAGTCGCGGCTTGTTAGGTCCCGGTTTGTCCTGATCGGCGGCAACCCCCTTGACGATGGCTCAGCCGATCTGGTATTTCGTCGGCCCACAGGAGACCGCCATGAACGAGAGATCGCTGTTCACGAAGTTCTGGGTCAAGGAAGCGACCACCACGCGCACCGTGCTCGCGAGAATTCCGGAGGGCTCAGACTACCGTCCGGATCCCAGGTCGCGCACCGCGCACGAGATCGCGTGGCAGATGGTGTGCGAAGAGAAGATGATCATCGACGCGCTCGAGAGCGGAAAGGCGGAGTGGGCGCCGCCGCCCATGCCCGCTACGATGAAGGAGGTGCTCGAGGCGTACGAGCAGCAGAGCGCGGGCATGGAGGACCGGTGGAAGAATCTGCCCGACGCGAAGTGGAACGGTACGCTCGAGTTCTTCGGCAGCGAGCGACCCGCGTCGCCGATGGCCTGGAGCTTCCTGTTCGACATCGTGCACCATCGGGGACAGATCACCACGTACCTGCGGCCGATGGGGTCGACGGTCCCGCAGATCTACGGACCGAGCGGCGACGAGCCATAGCGCAAGGCGTCTTTGTCATTCCGAACGAAGTGAGGAATCCTTGGTCTCCCGGTAGAGGGCCAGCCCCTCGGCCGGGACAGCATGGATTCCTCGACTCGCTGCGCTCGCTCGGAATGACCCCGGTTACCGAGCGCCCGGGCCCTTCAGCACGCGGCCGGGCGTCGCGCCAGTGTGCTGGCCATCGCGCAGCACCTGCACGCCGTTCACGAACACCTGCTCCACACCGCGGCTCAGCTGGTGCGGCTTTTCCGGCGTCGCGAGATCGATGATCGTTCTGTCATCGAACACCACGACGTCCGCGAACATCCCCTCACGCAGCAGCCCCCGATCGCGAAGCCCGAGGCGCGTCGCGACCGCGCCGCTCATCTTCCGCACCGCCTCCTCCACCGTGAACAGCTTCTCGTCGCGCGCATAGCGCCCGAGAATCCGCGGGTACGTGCCGTACGAGCGCGGATGCACGACCGTCTTGGTGCTGTCGGGGTCCACACCGCCCGCGTCCGTGCCGATCACCACCCACGGCCACTTGATCTGCATGCGCACGTTGTCCTCGGACATCGTGAAGTTGATCTTCGACAGGTCGTGCCCCTCGTTCACGATCAGCTCGATGACTGTCTCGGGCCACGGCTTGCCGACGTCGGCCGCGATGTCGCTCAGGAGCTTGCCCTCGTACTTCGCGTACTCCGGCTTCTTGAAGTCCGCGATCATGTAGCCGGTCGGCCCTTCGCGCTGACACAGCGGGGCGCCGTCGGGGTCCGCCATCTCCTTGAGGATCCGCTCGCGCGTCGTCGGGTTCTTCAGGTTGTCGAGCAGCTTGCCCTCCTCGGCGGCCCAGTCCGGGAAACACTCGCCGAGGTTGTTGCCGGAGAACGGGTACGGGTACATCGTCGCGCCGACGTCGAGCCCCGACGCGCGCGCCGAGTCGATCTTCGCGACCGCGCCGGCGGCCTTGCCCCAGTTGCGCTTGTTCGACGCCTTGAGGTGGTAGATGTCGAGCCGAACGCCGCCCTCCTTCGCGATGCGGAACGCCTCGTCGATCGCCTCGAACAGCGAGTCGTCCTCCGACCGCATGTGGGTGATGTACCCGCCGTGGTAGGGAGCCATCGCCTTCATCATCTCGATGAGCTCAGGCGTGCCCGCGTACGAGCCCGGCGGATAGATCAGCGCCGACGAGATCCCGAACGCACCATCCTGCACGGCGTTGCGAACGACCGCGCGCATCGTGTCCAGCTGTGCCGCGTTAGGCTGGCCGGGAGACTGGCCCATCGCGTACGCGCGCACGGTCGTGGCGCCCAGGTACGAGCCGACGTTCACGGAATTCTTGTGACGTCCCATCGCATCGAGCCACGCACCGAAGCCATGCTCGCCGCGGAACGAACGCTGCAGCGCCGCACGCTCGGGCGGCATGTCGGCGATCTCCTGCAGCGCGTCGATCCGGTCGTTCGAGGGCGCCGGCGTCGTCGCTTCGCCGAGGATCTCGCTCGTGACGCCCTGCGTGACCTTGCTCAGTACCCGGCCATCGCGCCACAGGAGCGCGTCCCACGAGTGGCCCTGAATGTCGATGAAGCCGGGCGCGACGATGTGGCCCTTCGCGTCTACCCGCTGCTTCGCTGACGCGCCGCGCAGTGCGCCGCGCTGTGTCACGGCAACGATCCGGTCGCCGCGGATGCCGACGTCGCCGTAGGTCCAGGGATTGCCGGTGCCGTCGACGATCCGGCCGTTCTCGATGACCACGTCGTACGAGCCGCGGTCAGGCGCAGGTGCGCCGCCGGAAGACCGCCGAGCGCAGCCGGCGACGACGAGGGTAAGAATGGCAAGCGATGAGCCGTACGACACGGCTTGTCGACGGGCGGCTCTCGCACGAGGCGAGCGATTGGCCGTCGGTTTCGCGGAAAAGATGCTCACGTTGATCACTGCAATGTGTGGAAGGTGGACGACTCTCCTGGTCCTCTTACATCCGGAAATCTGCGACGCCAAGATGTTGCGTGTGCCGATTCGCAGGGCGCAACCCGTTCCTCGATGCGAGGTCCAGTCCCATGCCGAAGGTCCGAACCTTTGTAATTGCGGGCGGTGTCATCGTCGAGGTCGTCGCGAACGACGACTACTCCGTTACCGTGACCGTGACAGAAGGTAGCTCCCGTCGCACGTACGCTTCGCTCGACGACTTCCTGCACATGGAGATGGGGACGTTCCAGTCCGTGTATCCCCAGATGGACCAGGCGCAGGACCCCGAGTGGAGATCGAATGCGACATCGGCGTTGACGGCGATCAGCCGGGCTTACCCGCCGCCCGTGTTGACCGGGACTTTGGGAGAGGACGCGCTGTTCGCGGCCGGTGCAGACCCGCTTGCTGTTGTGGCATTCTACAGCGATGTGCAGCTCAGGCCAGGGCAGGTGACCACCAACACGCTGGCCAGTCTCAGGGCAAGTGTGCAGCAGATCGACGCGGCGCGAGGAACGGTCATGCGCACGCTCGACAACGCGTCCGCCGCGAGCGCACAGGCGCTGGCGTCACGGACCGGCAAGCGTCGGGCGGCGCTCCAACGGTTTTCCACGCTGATGGCCCGGGTGCCCCAAGAGGTGAGCAACGTCAGGCAGCAGGAGGCGGCGCTCAGCGCCCAGATACATGCGCTTAAACGTCAGGCACAGATGCAGCGGTGGGCAGTCACGGACAAACAACCGCATGACCCGACGTCGAAGACGTACCGCGTGAAGATCAAGAAGGGGAAATTCCGCGACTACGTGTACTTCAGTCAGCATCGACACAGCATTCCGTTCTTCCTCGAAGGGCATGCCGCCGCCTCGCCGGACTCGAAGCCCCTCAATACCCTCACGATTCTGACGGAAGGTGATCTGATTCGCAGTTTTGATGAGTTCGTGTTGCGGACCTACGTCCCCTTTTTGAACGAGCATCATGTAGACCAGGTAGTCGCGTTTCACGAGATCTACGCACCGCCCGCCGGGGCGCCGCGGTTCACGGCCGACAAGTACTATGCCGATCAGGGGATGCACTGCACTCCGGTAGCGACGCCGGGAATCGCCTTCACACTCGCGGCGGAAGAGCACGCGTTCTTCGTCGTCATGCTCCACTACGTGCAACAACCGACCGCTCAGATCTCCGCGCCACACCTCGCGACGCTGACGCGGGGGCTGGACGCGGCGCAGGCGACGACGGCGTTTGGACAGCTCGCCGCGGCGTACGGGAAGCTGATCGAGATTCTCAGCTATCTCCCGAACCGTGCGCGCCCCGCGGATCGGACGACGCTTGCCGGTCACATCAGGGGCTTCAAGGAACGACTGCATCTGTGACCGTGGGCCAAGACGCCCGGGCGACCGCCTCCGGGTCGCGCGGCGGCGATCGGGTCGCGTTAGGCATCGACTGATGCTGAGTCGCGGTCAGCTCGCCGCCGATCTCCGCGCGTTCGGTCTTGCCCGCGGCGAGTTCGTCATGGTTCACGCGTCGCTGCGAGCGATCGGCGAAGTTGCCGGCGGCCCGGATGAAGTCCATCTCGCGATCAAGGATGTCGTCGGCACCGAGGGTGGCTTGATCATGTACGCCAGCTGTCCGGCGTACGTCGACGACGTCGGGCGCGGCAACCTCACGGCCGAACAGGAAGCAGAGGTCCTCGAGAAGCTTCCGCCGTTCGATCCCCACACGGCGCGGTCCAGTCGCGAGAACGGTGCGCTCGTCGAGCTTCTGCGCACCTACCCGGGCTCGCGCGTGAACCCGCATGTCGCGCGGTTCGTCGTGTGGGGGAACCACACCGATTACCTGCTCTCCGAGCAGCCGTGGGACTACGCGTTCGGGCGAGGGTCCGTGCTCGATCGGTTCGTGGCGCTCGATGGCAAGATCCTGCTGCTCGGATCCGACCATGACAACGTGACGTTCCTGCACTACGCGGAACACATTGCGGACTTTCCCGGCAAGCGGGTCGCGCGGTTCAAGGTGCCGGTGCTGGAGAACGGCGTGAGGGTCTGGCGCGAGATGGCGGAGTTCGACACGTCAGGCGAGGGCGTCCATCCGAACTGGCCGGATCGATTTTTCGCCCAGCTCGTCGACGGCTATCTTGCCGCGACGGACAACCACGGTGGACCTGTAGGCAACGCGGCGAGTCATTGTTTCAGCGCGCGCGGGTTGCTGGAGCACGCGATACCGGTGATGTGTGCGGTGGCGTCGGGCGAGGCCGGTGTCGCTATCGACGCACATGCCATGCGGAAAGCGTGATTGCCGCCGATGCTCGTTAGCCAACGCCACGTCGACAACACAACAACCGACAGGATGGCAGGATTCAACAGGATTGAAATTGTTAGGCGTCAAACCTGTTCATCCTGCCATCCTGTCGGCTGTTGCATTTGAATCCTCCATCCTGTCGGCTGTTCCAGACGCCGTGCCGTTTGCGCTGCCCCAGGCGGGAGGCCGTTCACGTGGTACGGGCGGCGAGCAGCGCCGCTCGACAGAAGTCCCCGTAGGATCCGCGACCAGGCTTCCCAGCTATCGCGTGTCGCGCGCGATGTCCTCGAACACCTCGGCGACCGGACAGGCGAACCCGGGAATCGTCGTGCCGCCGTCCAACGTGTCGCCCTCGGACAGCCATCGCACCGGCGCGTCCGACGCGATCGACATGATGGTACGCCGAGCCGGATCGACGATCCACATGAGCGACGTACCGGCGACCGTGTAATCGTGAAACTTCTCCTCGAGCTCTGACGCCCGGGTGCTCGGCGAGAGCACTTCGATGGCGAGGTCGGCGCGAACCTG
>Ga0310888_10000295_pt1 | contig 11499 bp, 8 predicted proteins | sample T20D1metaG_FD_202510 | JGI IMG/M metagenome (GOLD analysis project Ga0310888, IMG submission 202510) | Lab incubated soil microbial communities from West Virginia University Organic Research Farm, Morgantown, WV, United States - T20D1 | ecosystem: Environmental > Terrestrial > Soil >...
CGTCAACGCGCCAATCCGCACGGCGGTACCGCGCGTCTCGATACCGCGCAACGCGTCGAGATTCCACAGATTGAGAAACCGCGTGGGACGCAATGTGCCGAAATTGAGTGCGACGTAGAGGTCCGTGCATCCAGCCAGTGGCACGATTGGGCCCTCGTCCCTGAGCATCTTCACCGCGTCGCCAAGCGAGCGCGGCTGGAGAAGTTGCCGTCCGGCGATGGTTCCCTGCATCAGCGTTTGCCGGCTCGCTGAACGGAGCGATAAATGGCTGCGTAGCCCGTGCAACGGCACAGGTTTCCGGCAAGGCCGGTACGAATGTCGTCGAGGCTCGGACGCGGGCCAAGCGAAGCGGCCGCCATGATCATGCCTGGCGTGCAGATGCCGCACTGCGCACCGCCATGCTCGACGAACGCACTCTGAAGCGGATGCCTTCCACCCAGCCCTTCGATCGTCGTGATGCGGGTACCCTGCACCTGCGCAACGGGCACCAGACAGGAATTCACGGCTTCTCCGTCCACGAGCACGGTGCACGCGCCGCACTCGCCTTCGCCGCAGCCTTCCTTCGTGCCCGTGAGCCCGCACTCTTCACGGAGCACGTCGAGTAGACGTGTCAGCGGATGCGCCTTCACGGTGACTGTCTTGCGGTTGACAGTGAGTCTCACAACTTCGCCTTCATGATCTTTTCCGGAGTTGCCGGAATCTCCGAGACAACGATTCCCGCATGTCTCAGCGCATTGACCACCGCCGGCGCCGGTCCGTCGATTGGCATCTCGCCGACACCCTTCGCTCCGAACGGCCCATGCGTGTAGGGTCGTTCGAGAATCTTGATCGTCATCGGCGGCGTGTCGAGCGTCGTTGGGATGATGTAGTTCGTGAGCTGCGCGTTGGCCATCTTGCCGCCGCGCATCACGACCTCCTCGAGCAGCGCATAGCCGAGCCCTTGCGACGACCCGCCTTCGATCTGTCCCGCCGCCAGCATCGGGTGGATGGCGCGGCCGATCTCGTGCACCGTGGTGAATGCGACCGGTGTCGCCTGATACGTAATGGGATCGACTTCCACCTCGACGACGTCACAGGCCCACCCGTAGCTGCCGTAGGCATCGCCGCGATACGTCTCGTCGTCCCATTCGAGGCCAGGCGGTTTCTCGTACTGCTTCGTCACCACCAAGCCACCGTGCTTTTTGAAGTACGCGGCAGGGGTCATGCGTCCGAGGCGGGTGCGCATGTCTTCGGCGCACCGCTGCAGCAGTCGGCCGACGATCATGCAGGTGCGCGATGCGACCGTCGGACCGCTGTCGGGCACGATCGCCGTGTCCGCGATGCTGACATCGACCTGGTCGTACGGAATGCCCAGCGTGTCCGCCACGATCTGCGCGTGCATCGTCCTCGTGCCCTGGCCGATCTCGGTACTGGCGACCCGAATCTGCACGCCACGTTCGGTGAGCGCGAGTGAGGCCTTCGATGCGAGCTTGACCTCTCCACCGCCGGTAAAGCCCGAGCCGTGAAAAAAGAGCGATAGCCCGATGCCGCGATTGGATCCCTTGAACGCCTTCCGTTTCCGCGAGAACGCGGTGCGGCGTCCGGCCTCGCGAAGCACCTGCAGCGCGCTGCAGTCCTTGCCGACCTTCTGACCGGTTGCGGTGGTGTCACCGGGCCGGAGTGCATTGCGCTCGCGGAGCCGCAGCGGATCGATGCCGAGGCGATCGGCGATCACGTCCATGTGCGCTTCGATCGCAAACTGCGTCTGCGGCGCCCCGAAGCCGCGAAACGCGCCGTTCGGCGGCGTGTTGGTCATCGTCGCGCGGCCGCGGGCGCGGATGTGATCGCAGCGGTACGGACCACTCGCGTGAATCATGCCGCGCGACAGCACGACGGCGCTCAACGTCGCATACGCGCCGCCGTCGAACACGACGTCGATCTCCATCGCCGTCAGCCGGCCGTCCTTTTTCACACCGGTACGGTGGCGCACGATTGCCGGATGGCGCTTCGTCGTCGCCAGCATGTCCTCGACGCGGTCGTAAATCAGCTTCGCGGGGCGTCCCGACTTCATCGCCATCAGTGCGGCGTGGCCGGCGATCATCGACGGATACTCCTCTTTTCCGCCGAAGCCGCCGCCGGTTTCGGTCTGCACGACTCTGACCTTCTCCGCCGGCAGACCAAGCAGTACGGTGAGCGCGCGATGAACGTAGTAGGGACATTGCAGCGATCCGTACAGCGTGACCCCGCCGTTTTCCGGCACGGCAACAACACCATTCGGCTCGATATAGAGCTGCTCTTGATGACCGGCGCGGTACTCGCCCTCGACGACGAGATCAGCCTCGGCCATTCCGCGGTCGAGCCGCCCTTTGTTGATCGCGATCAACTTGAACGACACGTCGGAACGTTCAGGATCGAAGTTGGGAGTGGTCTCGCGGTAAGTGACGGCGACCTCTGCCGCAGCCAGTCGTGTACGATCGGAGTGAGCCAGCAACACAATCGGTTCGGCAACGTGCCGCACACGCGTCGCCGCGAGGGACGGCTGATCCTCGTCGATCAGCGCGACGATGTTGCGTCCTGGAATGTCGCGGTGGTCAACGATCGTGAACCCGGTCCGGTCGAAGTTGTAACGAACCTCCGCAATCTCGCCGGCCGCCACGCTCGATCGAATCGTGCGAACGTAGAGGACGTCCTCGAAACGGATGTCGTCGATGTAACGCGCCAGGCCAGTGACTTTCTCGTGGCCTTCTTTTCTCAGAACGTTGCGCCCAACCGCGCGGCGTCTCGGCATGAGGTAGTGCAGCGTACATGGGATTTATCAGACGCTCAACCATCGCGCTTCTTGCAATCGCAGCCGCGACGCTGGTGCATGCGCAAGGTGCGACTGCACCGCTTGCGCTGGCCAACACCATTGTCGAGCCGCTGTCGTGCCTTCAGCCCGTTGATGGACTGACGTGGATGCGGTGGAGCGACAACAGTCAGCGGTTGGATCTGTGGTGTCTCAGCGTCGGGCGGCCGGTCCTCGAATCGCGCGTGCCCGCGGCAGGCGACATCACCGGGATGCGGATTCTGAGCTGGAACGTCAACGTTGGGGCGGGACGGCTCGAAACTCTGCTGCCGCGTTTACTGGACGAGGCTGCAGCCGACGGAGTCGGTCTCACCATCTTGCTACAGGAAACGTTTCGTGCCGGCGATGCCGTGCCCGACGTGTATCCAGCCGCGCTCGATGTGCCGAAGGCGATTCGACCTCGGCGGCCGACGATGGACGTGCGCGATATCGCGACGAAGTTCGGATTGTCGGTGGCCTACGTGCCGTCGATGAGAAACGGCCCAGCAACCGCGTTGAGCGAACGTGAAGATCGCGGGAACGCAATCCTATCCACCGAACCGCTCCTCGATGTGAGAGCCCTCGAGCTGCCGTTCGGCAAGCAACGCCGCGTCGCCGTGACCGCGTTGGTCGCGCCGCGCGGGCACGCGATCACCGTAGGGCCGGTCCTTTGGGACCGGCCGGCGCCGGCGCCGCGAGCCATTCGCGTCGTATCCACGCACTTCGATACCAACGGCGATCGAGCCGCTCAGGCGGCGGCCCTCAGTGAGCGCCTGACGTCGTTCACCGATGCCCCGCTCTTTGTCGGCGGCGATCTCAACTCACGCGGCGGCGCGAACGACAACGCCGTGCTCGCACTCGCCAACCGCATCCCGATGGCGTCGTGCGGCACCGGACGGACCAACCGGTGGCCGCTGCGGCTCGATGTGCTCATTCCCATCGGCCGCCTCGATTACATCTTTGCCGGGCTCGGGGACCTCGTGCGCGGCTGCGAAACGCTCCGCGACGCGTACGACTCGGATCACCTGCCTTTGTTGATGACGCTGCGTTATTGAGTCGTTCGGATCGTTCGTCACGTTCGTCACGTTCGAGTCGTTCTAACGCTTGGGTAGTTCGAACGACGAACGATCCGACCGAGTCGAACGGTTCGAACGGTTATTCGCTTCGCAGTGTCCGTGCCGGATCGGTTCGGACTGCGCGAATTGCGGGAGGCAACGCGGCCAGGAACGCAGCAACCGCAAGCACGAGGAGCGGCGTCGCGATCGGCGTGGCATCGGTCGCCTTGACCTCGAACAGAATACTCTCGACCAGACGACCGAAGCCCAACCCCGCAGCCAGTCCGATCAGCGCGCCGAGACCAACTGGCCTCAGCATCTCAGTTGCCACCCGTTTGACCAGGTGCGTGGCGCGCGCGCCGAGCGCCATGCGCACGCCAATTTCCCGGCGCTGCTGGATGACCGCGTAGTTGAGCACCCCGTATAGCCCTATCCCCGCCAGCAATAACGCCAGCACCGCGAAGAAGAGCGACAGCGTCGCCAGCAGGCGTTCGCGAACGACCTGACGCCGGATCAGCGTGCTCTGCGTCGTCGCCAGGACGGGGGTGTCCTTGTACGTCTTCGACACTTCGCTCCGCATCGTTGCCGCGAGCACCCGCGGATCGCCAGCGGTGCGGACGAACAGCGTGCGCTGGTTTCCCGCTTCGATCGGCACGTACACGGTCGGGCGCATCGGCTCGCGCAGGTCGTAGTAGACCGAATCGCGAACGACGCCGACGATCTCCATGGGCACGTCCATCTCCTCCGGCCGGACGATGACCTGCCTGCCGACGGGATTCTGCGCGCCGAAGTAGACCCGCGCGAACGTCTCGTTCACGATGCCGACGCCTGGCACGGGCCGCTTCTCTCGATCGAGCGTCGGAGGCGTGTCGTCGACACGGAAATCACGTCCCCCGACCATCCCGATGCGCATCGTGTCGAAGTACGCCGGAGAGACGCCGAGAAAGTACGGCGACACTTCTTTAGCCTGGCGAGGGGCCACATAAACCGGCCATCTCCACCGGTTGTCACTCAACGGCGCCCAGTTCGCGAACGCCGCCGACTCGACGCCTGGCATCCCACGGATCTGGTCGGTCAGTGCGGCCCACACGTGAACCGGCTGCCTCTCTCCGGGCCGGTTGATGTCCAGCAGAAGAATGCGCTCCGACTCGAATCCCAGTGGCCGGTTCGACAGATTCCGCAACGTCGTGGCGAACAGACCGGCGACGAAGAGCACGAAGAGACAGAACGCCATCTGCCCGCCGATCAGCGAGCGCATGAGACGCCGGTGGGCGTGCTGGTCGTGGTGGCCCTTGATGGCGCCGAGCGGCTTGACGGCCGACGCCCGCAGCGCGGGAGCGATACCAAACAGCACGGTGACGGTCAGCGTCAACGCCAGGCTGAACGCCGCCGAACGCCAGTCGAGATCGAGCACCAGTCGAATCGGCTCCCCGATCTGGGCCAGCAGCGAGACGACGAACGGCGCGGCCCACCAGGCGAAGACGGCGCCCACGACCGATGCGCAAATCGCGAGCAGCGTGCTTTCAACGAGCACCAGCTGGATGAGACGCCAGCGCCCGGCGCCAATCGACACGCGCAGCGCCATCTCGCGAGCGCGAGCGATGGCCTGGGCGGTGAGCAGATTGGCGACGTTCGCGCAGGCGATCAGCAGCACGAGCACGACGAGCCCGGCGAGGATAAACAGCGGACGACGGAACGTTCGTTGGGGACCTGATGCTCCGCTTCCCGCGGGGGTGAGGAGGATCTTCTCGTTCAAGTAGGCGGTGATGAGTGGCCCTGGCGTCGTGGACGGGAAACTCTTGACGGTGTCCTGGCGGTCTCTGGCGAGCTGCGCCTGCACGAGCTCGCGCACCTGCTCGAGTGAGGCGCTGGCGTTGGGACGTACCCAGATCCGGAACCAGGACCAGCCCGGTGCGTTGAGCGCTTGCGCATTCATCATGGCCGGGACGAACAGGTCCGCCATGCGTCCGGGTTCTGTTCCGGTGAATCCCTTCGGCGCGACGCCGACGATTTCAAACGGCTGGCGCCCGATGCGGAACGACTGGCCGATCACGTTCGGATCCCGCGCAAAGCGCCGGGTCCAGTAGTCGTAGCTGATGACGACCACGGGATGACCGCCCGGTGTCACATCGTCACTCGGTGTCAGCAGGCGCCCCAGCGCCGGCTGGAGCCCGAATATCGGAAAGACGTTGCCGGAGTAGTACTGCCGTATCACCGGCTCGGGGTCCGTGCTGTTGTCGACCAGGGCCAGCTGACGCGCGCTCGTGCCGACGACCATCACATCGCCGTTGGGTCCGATGGCGTCTCTGTACCGGCGGAACGTCGGATAGTCGAAGTCGTCACGGTAGTCCGGCTCACCCTGCGACGTGATCGAATTCCATCCGAGCACGAAGAGCCTGTCCGGCTCGGCGACCGGGAGCGTGCGCAGGAGAACCGCGTCCAGCAGACGGAACGCCGCCGTCGTCGCGCCGACGGCTAGGCCGAGTGAGAGCACCGCGGCGGCTGTCGCGGTGCGATGTTTGTTCAACTGCCGGCCCGCGAACACCACGTCCGCGAACACCGACTGCAGCCATGGCCAGCCGCGTTGGTCCCGCAGCGCGTCCATCGCCTGCGCCGCGCCGCCGGTGTGCATACGCGCTGCGCGTGCCGGTTGGTCGCGCCGTTGCGCGTCCTCGGCGGCGAGCTCCATGTGCAGCCGAAGCTCCTCTTGCAGGTCCGTATCGCCGCGCCGCGGGCGCACCGTGCCGAGCAGACGATGAAGCCATTCGCGCAGACGAGGCATGTCTAGTCCTCCCGCAATGCAAGGAGCGGCGGCAGATTGGCTGCGCGGCGTGCCGGCAGATAGCTGGCCGCGAGTCCGGTCAGCGCCAGCAGTGCACAGGCAAGGCTGATGACGCCGGGGCTCTGTGGCTCGAGTCCGAACACGAGCGCTCGTAAGGAGCCGCCTGCCGCCAGCGACACCGCCGCACCGATCGCAAGACCGACTGCGAGCAGCGTGCCGGCCTCGCGAAGCACCAGCGTCAGGACATCCGAGCGGCGCGCACCCAGTGCGACCCGAACGCCAATCTCGTTGGTGCGCCGCAAGACGAGATACGACATGACGCCGTAGAGGCCGATGGCGGCAATCAACGCGGCCAGCGCGCCAAACGTGCCCGACAGGAGCGCCATCAGACGCTCACGCACCAGGCCGTCGCGGATCGTGGTCTCGAAGGCACGGACGTCCACGGCAATCAGCGGATTGACCTGTGCCACTGCACCCTCGATCAGCGTCGACAAACGCGACAACGGCGCGGTTGACCGCACCATGAAATCGGTAAACGGACGCGGGGCCGACATCTGCGCGAGCGGGACGAACATGATCGGCTGCGGATCTTCACGCAGCGTCGCGTATTTCGAGTCCGGGACCAGGCCGATCACCTCGAATACATCGCCTGACGCTGGCCGGAGGAATCGCTGACCCACAGGGTTTTCGGCGAGGCCGAGGCGGCGCGCGAAGGTCCGATTCACGATCGTGACCTTAGGCGCTCCGGCTGAGTCTCGACTATCGAAGTCCCGACCAGCGAGCAGCGTCACTCCCAGAGTCGCCAGATACCTGGGGGTCACGCCATTGAGCCTGACGCCAGTCGTGACCGTGGCATCGGATTCGGGCGCGACGATGGCACTGTTGCCGGTCCCGCCAAACGGTACGTGTCGGACCTCCGCCGCCGACTCGACGCCGGGGGCCTGACGAATCCGGTCCAGCAGATCCGCGGCCAGGGCCTGACGTGTGGATGGCGGCACCGACAGGCTCGTGAAGTCCACACGCGCGATCGAGACATTGCGGGACTCGAATCCCGCGTCGACGGCGTGCAGGTTGCGGAGCGTGACGGCGAACAGCACGCCACCAAACAACAGGAGCACCGAACACGCGACCTGTGTCACCACAAGCACGCGACGCAGCATCGTGCCATCCCGACCACCAGATGCGCCGCGCACGTTGGCTTTGATGGTGTCGGCCGCCGACACGCGCGAAGCACGCCAGGCGGGAACCAGGCCGAACGTCAGGCACGTGATGAACGCCAGGCCGAGCATGACCCCGATCAGCCGCCAGTCGAACGGCAGGGTCAATGACAACTCGCGTCCGAGCTGTCCGACGAGGATCCGGCTCGCAATCGCAGCCACGCCGACGCCGACGATCGCTCCGCCGAGCGCGAGCATCGCGTTCTCGACCATCAGTTGCCGCACCAGACGAAGCCATGACCCGCCAACGGCCAATCGCACGGCAAACTCGCGTTCACGTGCGGAGGCTCGAGCCAGCACGAGATTCGCGAGATTGGTGCACGCCATCAACAGCACGATGCCCGTGGTCAGCTGCAGGATCACGAGTGGATCGGAATAGCGGGTTCTCACCGCGGACACTCCGGTGGCACCGGGAACGGCCTGCAGCGTGAGGTTCAAATAGTCGTCGACGCGATCGCGTGGATACCCCGCTGGAAGCGAGGCTTGGAAAAGACCCGGCGAGACCGCCTTCAGGCGTCCGTTGACGCTGTCGAGAGATTGCCCCGGCGCCGTGCGTCCCATCACCGTGAGCCACCACATCGTTCCGCTGGTGAGCCAGCCAGGCTCACCGCCGAGCGAGGCCTGCGCGCAGATCGGAGCGGCGATATCGAACGCCCGCCCCACCTCGACGCCGAAGAAACCCGGTGGCGTCACGCCGATGACTTCCACGGGTCGCGCGTTGAGCGTGAGTGTGCGGCCAATCGCGCCGGGATCTCCGCCGAGCTCTCGCTGCCAGAAACTGTGACTGAGGACCGCTGTTGGTACCCCGCAGCTTGGCTGGTCGTCGTCTCTCGTCAGGAGGCGACCGAGATACGGGTCGACACCGAGCACGTTGAAGAAGTCGCCACTGACGAGCAACGCCCTTGCCGGTCTGGCACCGAGGCTTCGATCGAGGCGCACCTCGGTGTTCGACCACGCGAACACGCCCTGGAAGGCCGTTTGGTGATCGCGGAAGTGTTCCCAGAGCGGATGGGTCAGGACGGGATATGGCGACGATCGACGGCCACTCCATCGCGTCAGGTCGGCCCATCCCGTCATGTCGGCCATCTGCACGATGGCGAGCTGATCAGGCGCGTCCACCGGAAGTGGGCGCAGCCGGATGGCGTCGAGAAGCTGGTAGATGGCGGCGTTGGCACCAGTGCCCAGCGCCAGCGTGATCACGGCCACGGCTGTGAACGACGGCGTTCGCCGCAGCGTACGCAGCCCGTGACGAACGTCGCGCATCAGCTCGTCGGCCCACGAGATGCCTCGCTGGTCGCGCAGCGCGTCGAGCGCCTGCAACGTGCCGCCCGATCGGAGCCGCGCCGTGCGGTGCGCCTCGGGCAGGAGCTCACCGCGTCGCTGCGCGTCCTCGGCCGCCAGCTCCATGTGCAGCTGCAGTTCCTCTTGCAGATCCGCATCGCGCCGCCGCCGCAGCAGCGTGCCGCCGATCCGATGAGCCCATTCGCGCAGCACAAGCATCACTGACCCTTCGTTCAGGCCTCGCCGCGCAGCAGTGCCTGCATGATCGTTGTCATCCGATCCCAGGCCTGCTTCTCTTTAGCCAGCTCGCGCCGGCCGGCGGCAGTCAGCGTGTAGAAGCGCGCCTTGCGGTTGCTCTCGGTCGTGCCCCAGCTCCCCTTCACGAGCCCGCGCTGCTCGAGCCGCATCAGCCCGGGATACAGCGTGCCCATGTTCAGCTGCAGCGCCCCGTCCGATACCTGCTCGAGCCGCGCCGCGATCGCGTAACCGTGCTGCGAGCCCATGGTGTCGAGCGTTTGCAAGACCATCAGGTCGAGCGTGCCCTGCAGCACATCGGCCTTGGACGGCTCTCTATTAGCCATGCCAATGGAGTATCACATCTTTCATTTGGGCGTCAAATGAAGCCCCCTAGGTGGACGGCGATGACACAGGACGACATCACGAACGGCCGTCTCCTCTGCCTCATCGGAATCGCGCCGGTGAGGCCGGCGGAGTTCGTCTTTTTCCGCATCGGGCCGCACACCGCCGAAGGCCGCAAGCACGTATGATTCTCAGCCATGAAACGGCTGTGGCCACTTGTCGCTGTCCTCGTCACCGTCGCTGCGACGTTCATTCTCGCGCAGACGGCTGACTCGTCGCTTCCGATCGAGATCGCCGTACCGTCGGCGCCGATCCCTGTCCGCGGCGCCGGCGCCTCGCATCTCTTCTACGAGCTGCATCTCACCAACTTCCGGAATGCGCCGCTCGAATTGACGCGCGTCGAGGTGCTGCCAGGCAACGACGATAGCCGTGTGCTCGCCAGCTATTCGGGGGAGGAGATCACGAGTCGGCTGCTCCGGCCGGGCACGCCGCCCAACCTGCCCGACAAGCAGGTCATCGCCGGGGGGATGCGAGCCATCCTGATGCTGCAGCTGAGCATCGAGGGCAATCGCCCGGTTCCGGCGCAGTTGCGGCATCGACTCACCTTCTCGGTCACGATCCCCGGCGGAGCGGCTGTGGAACGGACGATGGATGTGGCTCGCGTCACAGTCGGATCACAGCAGCCACTCGTCCTTGGTCCGCCGCTGCGCGGCGGCGACTGGCTCGCGGCGAACGGACCTTCGAACACGTCGGTGCACAGGCGGGCGCTGCTGGTCGTCAACGGCACGCCGCGCATTGCGCAGCGTCTGGCGATCGATTGGATCAAGCTCGGACCTGGCGGCCGGCTCGCGCACGACGATCGCGGGCGAAACGAGAACTGGTTCGCCTACGGAGAGGAAGTGCTGGCCGTCGCGGACGGCACCGTCGTCGCAACGAAGGATGGCATCCCAGAGAACGTGGCGCTCAGCGACAAGCGCGCCGTTCCTATCACGCTCGACACGATTGCCGGAAATCTCGTTGTCGTGGACATCGGCAACGGACGCTATGCCACGTTCGCGCATCTCATTCCGAAATCACTTCGCGTGTCGGTTGGTGCGAGGGTCCGGCGCGGGCAGGTCCTGGGGCTATTGGGTAACTCTGGCAACTCCGACGCGCCGCATCTACACTTTCACGTCACGGATGGCCCATCGGCAATGGGGTCGGAAGGCGTGCCCTACATCTTCGAGTCCGTGCAGTACCGCGGCAGCGTGGCCTCGCTCGACAAGCTCTTTGCAGACGAGCCCTGGATTCCGCAGGGCGGCACCGTGGTGCGAACGCGCGAGATCCCGCTCGAGAATGCCGTGGTCCGGTTTCCGTAACGGCCGGTCCAAAAGGACCGGCCCTACGTGATTTTCAGCAGCTTCATGGCGTTACCGCCGAGGATCGCTTCCTTGTCGGCGTTGCTCAGAAACTTCGCGTTGAGCACGAAGTCCACACCCACCGGCCAGTCGAACGGATAGTCGGTGCCGTAGACGATCTGACTCACACCGGCTTCGGCGACAAGATGCCGCAGCCCGTCCTCGTGGAAGATCATCGTGTCCACGAGCAGTTCGCGACGGAAGTACTCGCTCGGCTTCTTCTTCAGCGCACGGCAGTCGTCGCCGTTGCCCCCGGCGCGGCCACACAGGGCATCCGATCGACCGCTATACGACGCGAGATAGCCGCCAGCATGCGCCGCGCAGATCTTCAGCCCCGGGAACCGATCGAGCGTGCCCTCGAAGATCAGATGCGAGAGAAACACCG